>Ga0214473_10009947_pt1 | contig 11227 bp, 8 predicted proteins | sample RVTome_7_FD_203509 | JGI IMG/M metagenome (GOLD analysis project Ga0214473, IMG submission 203509) | Soil microbial communities from uranium-contaminated site in the Upper Colorado River Basin, Wyoming, United States - RVT98D197 | ecosystem: Environmental > Terrestrial > Soil > Contaminated >...
TCTTCAGTAGCGAACGCTTTCGGTTCGGTCTCATTGGGCTGTTGTGCGAGGCATCGCTAGCTCGGTGGGATCGCGGATTCTTCAAACTACCACCTTAGTCACAAGTTTTGAGGCCACGGACGGACGATCCAGGCCCGGCGCCATGCTTCCTCTTGATCCGGGCGAGTGTTCGCTGCAGATGCGGCACTCAATAGACATCCGCCTCCGCCGCGCACCAATCCACGATGCTGCTCAGGCACCAACCACCTGCTCGCATGATCGAGCGCGGTTGTATATGGCTGACATGAGCTGTGGAGCCATATCTGGACGTGGCTGACGACTGAAGGGCGAAGCCGCGTGGCGGCTTTGGGGGCTCAAAGGCTCGATCATGGTCCCAAGCTTCTTGCTACGTTTGGTGTGGTGGTGCCGTTGCCCAAAGACTCGCTCGTATCGGCTGGCGGTCGTGCAGACGCCCCAGCCCCAACATGACTCTATGCGGCATCGCATATAGTCATCCTTATTGTGTCACCCCCACACATTCACGTCCACATTCTCGATATATCGCGCGACGACGTTCATCGAACGCCAGCCGCCTGCCCGCATGATGGGCAACAGCTGGACGCCGTTCATAACCAGTTGCTGGGCGGCGCCGACGCGGAGGGAGTGGCCGGAGATCTTCTCGACGGTGATAGCGTCGAACTGAGCGCCGGCGGCGAGTTTCTTGAGGACGCGGGTGACGGTCATCGGGCTTAGGTGGCGGTGGATGGGGATGTTGCAGTAGATCGGGCGGAACAGCGGGCCGGAGGTGATACCGGCGGCCGACAGCCACTCTCCCACGACCGTGACCGTGGCCACTGATAGGTGGGCGATGCGGCCGGTGCCTTCGGGATCGTTCTTGGCGCGGCGGACGAGGATCGACAGGGCGCCAAAGTGATTGGGCTCGAGGTCCTCGGCCCGTAGCGCGACGATCTCGCCGCGGCGGCAGAGGGTGTCGAAGCCAACGGCGATCAGGGCGCGGTCGCGCAGGCCGGTCAGGTCGGAGCCGCAAGCGCCCATCAGCTGGTCGCGGAGGTTCGCGGTGATGCCGAGGGCCTGTTTTGGCCGCTGCGGTTTGAGGCGCCGGGCGCGACGGAGTGCCAGGTCCACCTCGACATGATCGGTGGGATCGCGGTGGTCGAGCAGGCGGTGGACTTTGCGGATGCCGGCAAGCTTGCGTTTCAGCGTTGACGGCTTCAGCCGCGCGGTTTCGGCGGCGAGGTAGCTGGCGATGATCAGCGGCGTGGTCGGCAGCGGCACATGGTCGTGCGCGGTGCACCAACTGGCGAAGCTGCGGAAGTCCGTGCGATAGCTGCGCAGCGTGTGCGGGGAATAGGCGCCATCGAGACGGGCGATGGCGTTTTCCCAACTGACCCCGGCGACAGCCGTTTAGTGAGGCGAGCGGGAAGGCCACCGATGGCGGTGGACCATTGCGGTGCGAGATTTCATCGAAACCTCCCGGTCAGCGGGAGGTCGCGCCGGCCCCCAAACGGGCCGGCAGGAGCACCTTGGGAGAGGAAGCCGCCGCAGCGTTGAAGGCGGCTTTGAGCTTGCGCAAAAGCGCATTAAAGAGGGGATCAACCATGTCTTGCGTCCTGTTTACCCAGGCGTGGATGTGGCCAGGTCGCTGCCGCGGCACCACCCGCGGTGGCGGCCGACTCTTGGGTCGGACGCCGGAACCGGCAGCCGCACCGAGGCGATGCGGCGTGGGCTTAGGATTATTCAAAAAGCCCCGGATTGCAACGGGTTTTCAGCGGTCGCGACGTCGCGGAAGCGCCCGCCAAATCCCGCCAAATCCCACCTGATCCCGGATAAATCCGTTCCACCCCAAATGTGCGATAACGCCCCCAATGGACGGCACTTCGGCCGATGATCCTCCAATCAAGTGCGGTGACGCCCGGCCTCGTCAGGCACGCGGCGTGGGGAATGCATCGTCGTCGGCTTCGACGGCGGAGCCCACGCCCGGAAGCTCACCGATCTGCCGCTTCAGGTCCTCAACCTCGCGGGACTGATCGAGGACGCGTTCCGTGACCCGAGCCATGTCCGCGGCCGTCTGCTTGTCGGTGACATACTGGCGGATTCGGGTCTGTGCCCTGTTCATCCAGTCCAGCTTTCGCTCGAGTGCGGTGCCGATGGCGGTCAAGCGATCGCGATCCTCTTGAGCGGCGGCGAGTTCTGCCATCGCGGCCTCATACGCAGCCGCAGCAGCCCGTTCGTGTTCCTTGGCCGAAGCCTCTGCCTCCTGCGCGGCCTTCAAAGCGTCCCGTCGCGCAGCATCCTCCCCCGCCTGATCCGCCGATACTCCTGGTGGGTCCTGCCGACTGCGCCAGTGATGGCCTTGGAGACGCCGCGCGAAAGGCCCAGCGGCCGCATCTGGTCCGCATACCAATCCTGCAGTGCGCGGAGTTTCAGCTTGAACTCCACCTTAGTCTCGCCGCCAAGCTCCTTGCGGTAGGAGCGTGCGCGGTGAATGGGTACGCTCGAGGCGGGCGTAGGCGTTCTCCCAGCCAACCGCAGCGCCGCCTGCTCTGTGAGGCGAGTGGGAAGGCGGCCGCTGGCGATGGACCACCTTGGCGCGGGACTTCATTGCAGCCACCCGCTGAGCGGGAGGTCGTGCCGGCCGCAAGACGGGCCGGTAGAAGCACCTTGAAGGGCAGTCACATCTCCGATGCGGTATTCGGCTAGGAATGTGCGAAACTCCCCGGACTGCAACGAGCCTTCTGCGCTCGCCTCGACCGTCGACTGACTCGCCAGACCCGCGGCAACCTCGAGCGCATCGCTTCAACGCGGCTTCCAGGCGGGGGCCGCCAGCGTTTCCTCCGGAATGGTCCTTGCTAATCCCTGGAATGCGGCGCTGGATGGGATATCTCCAAGCGTTGACGTGCGGCTCCTTTGCCGCAGCCTGTAACTTGGGACAGGTCCGATGCGCGCATCACTTCTTGCCAAAACGACCGAGACCTTGCCCCCGGCGGTGCAGGGCAGCCATCTCGCCCCGTGTGGGCAAGGAGTAAGCCTTGTCGAAACCCCTTCTGCTGGCTGCCGCGCTCGTTCTGTCACTTGGCGGAGCTGCCGGCGCCCAGGAAACTACCCCGCCTGCCATTCTTGGCCTCGGCGACGCGGTCGTCACCGGCTTTTCCGGCACGCTGGTTCCCGATCCTGCGGGCCTGCCGCCCGGCAGCGAGGCGCTTGACGAGACGCTGATCGATGTCGAGGGGATCTCGGCGCGCATCCTCAGCATCGCTGCGCCCGGTTACGTCTGGGATGGTCGCGCCTGGGCCGGACAGAACCTGCGCGAGTTCCTGGCGCGCGACCTTGGCCAGGTTTTCGGCGTCGCCCTCGACGATGCGGAAAGTCCCAACATCTATCTCGCCGCGACCTCGGCCTATGGCCTGCCCATCGTGGCGCCCGACGCCGACGGCGACGGCCGGCCGGAGCGGTTGCGCGAGGGCGCGGCCGGTGCGCAATTCATGGAGGGCTTGTTCGGCCCAGGGCCGGACGGCGGTCCGGGCAGTATCTGGAAGGTTGACGGGGTCACCGGCGCGGTGTCGCTGTTCGCCACTGTGATGCTCGACGGCGCGGCCAATCCCGGCCCCGGCCTGGGCAACATCGCCTATGACGCCGTGCATAGCCAGCTCTTCGTCTCCGATCGCAGCACCGGCATGATCCATCGCTTCGGCCTCGATGGCGACGAAATGGAAATTTATGACCATGGGGTAACCGGCCGGGCGGCAGCGGGCCTCCCGACGGTTGCCTATGACCCGGCCGGCGCGCTGGACATCACCCGCGGCGATTTCGACACCGAGGACCCCGACAGCTGGGGTTTTGCTGCCCCCGACCGCCGGGTCTGGGGCCTGGGCGTCCATGACGGGCGCCTCTACTACGCGGTGATCGACGACAGCCAGATCTGGTCGGTCGGCATCGACGAGCCCAGCGGCGCCTTTGCCAGCGATCCGCGCTGGGAGCTGGATGTGCCCAAGCGCCCCGCCAAGCTCCCGGTCAGCGATATCGTCTTCACCAAGTTGGGGGCGATGATTTTGGCGCAGCGCGGCGAAATCACCTCGACCTACGACCATGCCGGGTTTGCCGAGCCGGGCGACGCGCGCCTTTACCGCTACTGGCTGGAAAGCCCCGACGATCCGCAGACGCCGAGCCGCTGGATCGAGGAGCCCGAGGAATATGCCGTCGGCTTTGGCGGCGACAACCGCCTGACGGCGGGCGGGGTCGATCTCGAATACGGCTTCAACCGGGATGGCCTGCTCGACCTGGGCTTCTGCGAGGCCTCGCTGCTGACCACGGGCGACGATCTGCGGCTCAATCCCGATCTTGCCGACGCTCTGTTGCCGGGCGGGCCGCTGGCCATCGACGGCCTGCAGGGCATGCCCGCCGGGCCGGTGAAACCCGAGAACACACCACCCTGGGCGAGCTACATGATCGATCTCGATCCCGTAGCGGACGACGCGGATGTCGACGGCCATGCCGGGGACGTGGCCGTCTATCGTCGCGGCTGCGGCGGCGAGCTGCCCTATGTCTCGGAGTATGGCGGGGCGGGCTATCCGTCCGATCCGCCCTATATCAGCGGCCCGGAAGATCCGGACTATCCCGAAGATCCGGAAGATCCGGACTTTCCAGACGACCCCGAGGATCCGGAGATTTGCGCCGAGGCGGATTGCCCGCCGCCCGAATTCGAAATCCTCAAGACCTGCAACGCCTGCGCGATCGATCCGCAAACCGGCATGCCGAGTTGCCAATGCCAGATCACCGTCACCTCGAATGGGGCGCCGTTCCCCGGCAATCTGAGCGTCAACGAGAGCGTGGTGTTCGGCGGTTCGACGCCGTTCAACGACACCATCGCCTCGGTGAGTTCGACCGACAGCTGGACCTGCGACCAGCCGCCCTTCGCGCCGGCGGACCCAGCGCTCTGTGCGATCGGTTGGCCCGGCCTGACAGCGGCGGGGAACAACTCGACCATCGACGTCACAATCGAACTGCCCGACCCCGGATTCCTCGTTGAAACGAAGAACTGCGCCACGCTGTCGCTCGATGGCGAAGAACTGGACCAGAGCTGCACCGATTTCACCGGCGAGGATTCCGAGGAGATCGACGTCTCGCTGACCAAATCCTACGAACCCGATCCCGTCGTCCAGGGGACCGGCACCTATACGCTGACCATTACCAATGAGGGGGCGCCGTTCGACCCCTCTGATGCGATCTCCATCACCGACGAAGTTCCGGCGGGCATAACGATCTCGTCAGCCAGCGGGGCCGACTGGGATTGCGCGCCGCTTCCCATCACCGGCCCGGCAACGCTCACCTGCGTTTACACCGGTACCGCCGAGGTCGGGACCGGCTTTACCTCGCAGGTCGTTCTCACTGCGGCAACCGAGAGCGTCGAGGTATCGGAAAACTGCGCCGCGGTCGGCATCGACCCAATGTCGGGCTACGAGGACAGCAATTCCGACAACAATAGGGATTGCGCGGATTTCACCGGCGAGGATGACGGTTTCGACGTCGTCAGGGACCCGCCGGACCTCGAGCCCCTGTGCGGCACCAATGTCATCTTCGTGGTCGATGAGTCCCGGTCGATCGCCGATGCCAACGCCACCTACTACATCACCAATGCGCTGACCAATGCCGCTGCCATGTACAATGCCAACGGCTCGCAGGCGGCGGTGATCCGCTTCTCTGACGCTGCGACAGTGACCTACCCGATGGCCACGGCGACCTACGCATCGGTCAACGCCGGCTACAATCCGGCCGCAGGCGGCGGCACCAATTGGGAAGCGGCGATGCTCGCGGCGCTCGGTCTGATGCCGAGCCCCAACACCATCATCGTCTTCATCACCGATGGCACGCCGACCGCCTATCTCGATGCGGGCAGCGCGGTCACCTACACCACGGACTCGGTGCTGGCGACCAATGAGGCCATCGCCGTGGTCAATCAGATCTATGCGCTGGGCACACCGATCGTCGGCATCGGCATCGGCAATGTCTCCACGCACCTTAATGCGCTGCTGGGTGGCAACAGCCAGGTCAGCAGCTTCAGCAGCCTCGACGGAGATCTGGCGGCCCTCGGACGCAGAATCTGCCCCGACCTATACCTCCGCAAGCAGATATCGCCGGGCTACCTCGATTTTCATAACGCGACCGGAGATCTGCACACCACGGTGACGCTCACCGCCACCAACACCTCGACCGCAACGCTGAACAATGTCACGGTCGAGGATGCGCTGCCGGCCGAGCTCACCAACCCGACGGGTTTGGGCCCATCGGTGAGCGTCACCGGCAGCACGGTGAGCTGGATCATCGCCAGCCTCCCGGCGGGCGCCTCGACGCAAACCAGCTTCGATGTCATCGTCTCGCCCAATCCGGCGCCGACGGCGCAATGGCGGTGCTTTGCCAATTATGCGCAGGTCACGGACTCGGGCGGACCGGTCAACTCGACGCCCAACAACATGGCCGACGCCACCAACGGGCCGGTGCATGAGCACGACGAGGCCTCAAGCAGCGTCTGCGTCACCGACTATACGCCGGTGCCGCCGGTCGATTGCGGCAGTTCCTACCTCTGGGTGACCAAGAAGGCGGCGTTCGCGGAGGTCTGTGTACCCGGCGGCAGCCCGGACTGCACGTTCAACATCACGGTCAGTGCGCAGTGTAAGGATTTCAACGGCCCGGTGCTGTTCGGCGACGGCGTCAGCAACGGCGGAACGCCGGTTGCGGCCCCGATTGCCTCCATCACCAATACGGCAACGCCGCCCATCTGCGCCTGGAGTGCGGACTGGACCGGCACCACCACGCCCTCTTCGTGCACCGCCAGCATCGCGCTGCCGGTCAACCAGAGCATTAGTTTCACGGTGACACTGGCGGCTCCACTGCCGGTCGGCAGCGGCTACACCAACTGCTTCGTCGCCGACGGCAAGCCCACCCTGCCGGCCGATTACGACGCCGCCGTTGCCGACGTCGGCCCCACGACCGCGCCCAATGGCGGCGTCTGGGGCAATTGTGCGCCGTTCAGCGTCGCGGCGTCGCCGCAGCTCGCGCCGCAACAACCTGAACCGGAGACCATCACCTGCAGGGCGGGCACCTCGCTCAAAAAAGGTGCCTGCCTTCCCGATCGCGAGTGCCAGGCACCGGCAAAGCCAAACAGCACCGGTACGGCCTGCATCTGCCCCGACAATACGATCGGACAGGGCACGAGTTGCGTGGCGCCCGAGTCCAAGCCCATCGCCTGCAATCCTCCCGCGGTCCCCAACAGCAAGGGCACCGCCTGCATCTGCCCCAAAGGCACCATCGCCCAGGGCGACCGCTGCGTGACGCCGGAGGCCAAGCCGCTCGAATGCAGGGCTCCCGCAGTACCGAACCGCAAAGGCACAGCCTGCGTTTGCCCGAAGGGGACCGTGGCCGCCGGCGGCCGTTGCATCACCCCGGAAATCCCCAAGGAGATCATCCAAATCCCCAAGCTGGAGCTGCCAGGCGGGCTTTTCGAACCCAAGAAGTGACGATCTGATGCGTGGGCGTTCCCTGACCCGGATCGGGGTTGGGTCGCCGGGGCGTTGGTGCATTCAAAGCCGCGACGCGGCGCTTCCAAGCGCGGCGACGACTCGCTTGGTCAGTCACGCGGCGTGGGGAATGCATCGTCGTCGGCTTCGACGGCGGAGCCCACGCCCGGAAGCTCACCGATCTGCCGCTTCACTCGGGGGCGGGCCTCTTTTTTATCCTTCCACTTTTCGGCGCTTTCCCCCGCGTTTGCCTGCCACATCCACCAGCCGCCGGAACGTCGGGCATTCCATATGCGATGGCGCGGGGCAGTCGGCGACGTGTCGTAACGTGTCGCGGAGCGCCGTCAGCTCGTGGATCTGACGGTCGAGTTCGTTGGCCTTCTCATGCAGCACGTTGCGTGGCAGGTCCGGCATGCCGTTCTTGCCGAACATCCCGCCGATCTCGTCAAGCGAAAAGCCGGCCGACTTACCCATCGCGATTAGCTTGAGCTGCAACAGGACCTCGGGAGGAAACTGCCGGCGCAGGCCATGCCGGAAGATCGAGGAGATCAGCCCGACCTCTTCGTAATAGCGCAATGTAGAAGGGCGCACCCGGGCCTTCTCCGACACCTCGCCGATGTCCAGAAATTTCATGCTTGACCTCAAGTTGACTTGAATTCGTAGCCTGCTCTCCGATGGCAGTTCGAGCAAGAGGTCACGCACATGGAACAGGCAGCGGCGCGCACAACAGGCGCGGCACAATGGGGCATCACGGTAACGTTGGCCCTGTCGATGCTGCTGGCCTCGCTCGGCACCAGCATCGCCAACATCGCGCTGCCGACGCTGGCGGAGGCGTTCTCGGCACCGTTCACCCAGGTGCAGGGGATCGTCGTCAGCTATCTCGCGGCCTTGACGGTTTCGGTCGTCATCGTCGGCCGGTTGGGCGATGTCTATGGGCTGAAGCGCATGTTGCTTGCGGGCCTCGGCCTCTTTGTCGCCGCTTCGTTGCTCTGCGGTATCGCTCCCAGCCTTTGGCTGCTGATCGGCGCCCGAGCGCTTCAGGGGATCGGCGCCGCCTTCCTCATGACGCTCTCCATGGCGCTGATGCGCGAGACTGCGAGCGAGGCACAGATCGGTCGCGCCATGGGCCTGCTCGGCACGGTATCTGCGCTCGGAACCGCGCTCGGTCCCTCGCTCGGCGGCGTACTGATTCCGGCCACCGGCTGGCGCGGCATCTTTCTCGTGCAGGTCCCGCTGGCGGTGCTGGCCCTGGTGCTTGCCTTCGCCACGCTGCCGCGCGGCATGGACAAGGAGAAGACGCCGCCGGCGGACCTACGGGCGGCGCTGAACAGGGGCCTCGTGCCCAACCTCCTCGTCAATCTGCTCGTCGCCGCCGTCATGATGACGACGCTGGTGGTCGGGCCGTTCTATCTCGGCCTCGGTCTCGGCTTGCAGGCGGGGCTGGTCGGCCTTGTGATGTCCGTTGGCCCCGTGATCTCGATCTTTAGCGGGGTTCCCTCCGGCCGGCTGGTCGATGCCTGGGGAACGCAGCGGGTGCTCGCCATCGGCCTGGCCATGCTGGCCGCCGGAGCCTTTCTTCTCGCGATCGTGCCGGGCATGATCGGCGTTGCCGGCTATGGGCTCGCCATCCTCGTCCTGACGCCGGGCTACCAACTCTTCCAGGCGGCCAACAACACGTCTGCTCTCGCCGATGTGCCCAAGGATCGGCGCGGCACGGTCTCGGGATTGCTGAGCCTGTCGCGCAACATGGGCCTGATCGCGGGCGCATCCGTCATGGGCGCCGTCTTCGCCTTCGGCGTCGGGACAGAAGATCTCACCCATGCGGATGCCGCGGCGATCGCGGGCGGAATGCGCCTTACTTTCTTGTTGGCCGGCGGGCTGATGGTTGTCGCAATCGCGATTGTGTTCGGGCATCGCGCCCCGCCAAATGTCCGATATGACCGCCGTTAGCTACGCAATCGCCGCCGCGAACCGCCGATTTCCACACGGAGTGCAGCATCTGTCTATTCGTCAAAGGCTTATGACGATCTCGTAGTGCTCATCTTCATCGGGCGCTGCCCGCCACTTAGTTCGTTGAGATACTTGTTATGCCCTGGTCAGACTAGCCCGCTGGGCAGTGATCGCTTTTGCGCTGCAATGCGGAACGGCGCATTGGCTGCCCCGTAGCCGCGGTAGCGGCTGCGTCGTTCCACGATCTCGAAGAAGAACCCCTCCCCGATGACGCGGCTATAGAGCTGGAAGAACTCGCCGCCGTCGTCACGGTCATAAAGTATCCCGTCGGCGCGCAGCCGGGCGAGGAGCTTCGGATCGAGACCGAACCGCGCCTCAAGGTCGTCGTAGTAATTGGGCGAGACAACCAGGGGCTCGAAGCCCCGAGCCCGCATCCTCGCCGCGGTTGAGAAAATGTCCGATGTGGTGAAGGCAAGGTGCTGGATGCCCGAACCGAAGCTCTCGGCGACGAAGTGCCCGGCAAGCGTGCGGCTGTTCTCGGCGCCGTTGAGGGTCAGGCGCAGGGTTCCGGCAGAATTCTCAATCACCTGACTGCGGACGAGGCCGGAGGGATCCGGGACATCGACCATGGGACTTTTGGCTGTGGCGAAAATTGAGGTGTAGAACAGCAGCCAGGTCAGCATTTCCTCGTAGTTCATGGTCTGGGCGATGTGGTCCACCCCTGTGAGGCCGCAGTCGTCCGCCGAGGGCGGTTCGTCGGGTGGCTCGAACTCGATCTCCCACACGCGCCCCAGCTCGCCCGCATCGATGAAGTAGATCACCCCGCCGCCGACGCCGCGGATCGCCGGAATCCTCAGTTCCCCCCTGCCCACAGACTGGGCGAAAAACTGCGCACCCAGCACGCGCGCCCGCTCGACGGTTGCCGCCGCATCCTCGACCCTCAGCCCGATGGCGTAGGCAGAGGTGCCGTGCGTCGCCCAGGACGCATGCGCCAGGCCCTCGCGCTCGGTGTTGACCACGAGATTGATGCCGCCCTGCCTATAGAGCGTCACCTCCTTGCTGCGGTGCCGTCCGGCGCGCCTGAACCCCATCATGCCGAAGAGTTCTCCCAGCGCCTGGGCCTCCGCCTCGTCGGCGGCGAACTCGATGAACTCGACGCCCGCCACCCGCACCCGCGGCGGCATCGCCGGCACGTCGATTGCCAGTTGCGGCTCGGCGCGGGCAACCCGATCCATCAGGTAGATCAGCGAGCGGTGGCCGTCGGAGGCGATCGCACGGGGGGAACCGCCGCGGAACTGGTCGTTGAAGATCTCGAGCGAAAGCGGCCCCTGGTAGCCGGTCGCGGCGACGGCGCGCATGAAGTCGACAACGGGGAGGTCCCCCTGCCCAGGCATGTTGCGGAAATGGCGGCTCCAATAGAGCAGCTCCATGTCAATCCGCGGCGCATCGGCAAGCTGCACGATGAAGATGCGGTCGCCCGGGATGGCGCGGATCGAGTTGGGGTCCAGCCCCCGCGCCAGGGTATGGAAGCTATCGAGGATGAGACCGACATTTGCATGGTCGGCTCGCCGCACGATCTCCCAGGCATCCCGATGGTCGTCGACGTGGCGACCCCAGGCCAGCGCCTCGTAGCCGACCCGCAGTCCGCGGGCACGGCCCCGCTCGCCGAGTTCGTGGAAATCTGCAGCGGCGCGGTCGATGCCGCCAAGCGCCAGCGGCGAGACGTTGGAGCACACCAGCATGAGGTCCGTGCCCAGCCCAAGCAT
>Ga0214473_10009948_pt1 | contig 11226 bp, 10 predicted proteins | sample RVTome_7_FD_203509 | JGI IMG/M metagenome (GOLD analysis project Ga0214473, IMG submission 203509) | Soil microbial communities from uranium-contaminated site in the Upper Colorado River Basin, Wyoming, United States - RVT98D197 | ecosystem: Environmental > Terrestrial > Soil > Contaminated >...
GGTGTCACGCACGCACATGGATTTGACGTTACGAGACTTGCAGGCCGCGATCGACGCAGGCTGCAAGCCGGACGGCGTGTGGATGTACGGCGACATGGCGTTCCGGACGGCGACGATGTGCTCGCCGGCGATGTACCGCGAGCTGATCTGGCCGGACCACAAACGGATGGCCGACTGGGCGCACGCGAACGGCATGAAGGTAATCTTCCACACCGACGGTGACGTGAACGGCGTGGTGGACCTGTACGTTCAGGCCGGCTTCGACTGTCTTCAGCCGCTGGAGGCGAAGGCGGGAATGGACATCCGGAAGCTGTGTCCGAGGTATGGCGATCGGCTGGCGATGTTCGGGAACATCGACGTGATGGTGCTTGGGCGCAATGACCGCGACGAGATCGAGCACGAGGTGAGGACGAAGCTCGCGGCGGGCATGGCGACCAAGGGCTACGCGTATCACTCGGATCACTCCGTGCCGCCGCTGGTCAGTTGGCCCACGTACCAGTACCTCATTGAACTTCTCGACCAATACGGGCGATACGACTCATGAACACGGTTGAAAGGTTCCGAGCCCAGATGCATTACCAGCGGCGTGACCGCTCGGTCATCTGGGACTTCAACTTCTGGCGGCAGACGATCGACGTGTGGCACGAGCAGGGCTTGCCGCGGTCGGTGCAGCACCACTACACAGGTAGTATGGGGACGGACGCATTCTTCGGGATCGACCCGACGTGTCAGTGGCTCGCCAGGCCCGGGCTGCTGCCACACTTTGAGGAGAAGGTGCTCGAAGATCGGGGTGACCAGGAGCTGGCTCAGCAGCACGACGGCGTGCAGGTCGTGCGGGCGAAGCACATCGCGGCCATTCCGCATCACGAGAAGCACCTACTCGTTGACCGCGCGAGTTGGCGGAAGCACTACAAGCCGCGGCTCGATCCGGATCATCCGGATCGTGTGGGGGCGGACACGGCGAAGCAGATCGAGCAACTTCGCGCCAAGGGCCACGTCGTGGTGTTTTCGGCCGGCAGCCTGTTCGGCTGGCTGCGCGATTGGATGGGGATGGAAAACATCGCGATGACGGTGTACGACGACCCGGCCTGGTTCGAGGAGATGGTGACGACGATCGCCGATTGCGTGGTGGGGTGTCTGGAGCGATCGCTCGAGGCGGGCGCGACGTTCGATGGGGCCGCGTTCTGGGAGGACATGTGCTACAACGCTGGGCCGTTGCTTGGCCCGCAGCATTTCAAGAGGTACCTCGTGCCTCAGTACCGCCGCATCACCGACGTGCTACTGGCCCATGGCGTGGACGTGATCTGGGTCGACTGTGACGGGTGCATCGACCAGTTGCTGCCGCTGTGGCTGGAGGCGGGCGTGAACTGCATGTTCCCCGTCGAGATCGGCACGTGGCAAGCAGACCCGGTGAAGTATCGCAAGCAGTACGGCAAGCAGCTTCTGATGATGGGCGGGTTCGACAAGCGGATTCTGGCGCGAACGAAGGACCAGATCGAAGCGGAGATCGTGCGCCTGACGCCGCTGGTCGAAGAAGGCGGGTTCATCGGATTCTGCGATCACCGCGTGCCGCCCGACGTGCCGCTGGCGAATTACTGCTTCTATATGGTGAAGGTGCGGCAGTTGTGGGGGAAGGATACGGACCTGCCGGCGATCGATCCGGTCGTGGCGAAGTGGGCGGCGAAGGCCTGACCATGTCAATCGAACGCGACCCCATCGTGCCATTCGCGCACTTGTCGGATTGGGAGGCGAATCTGCGGCGCGTTGCGCGTGATGGAGTTGCACTGTGCGAAGATCTGCCGCGCATTGCCGAGCGATTCGAGGCGTGGTGGGCGCATGAGTGTCTGGATCGGCCGATTTTTATTGCTCATACGCAGAATCCGCCGGGGCGTGCTGTGACCAAGCGGACGGACATGCTGTTCGAGCCGGCTCGGTGGTTTGCCGAAAAGAAGGCCGATCTCCTGAGTCTGCGTCACGTGGGGGATGGTTTGCCGAACTTGCGAGTGGACTTCGGACCGGTGCTGCTTGGGGGGCTGCTTGGCGGACGGGTGGAGTTTGTGCCGACGACGAGCTGGACGCATCCGCTGATCGACGACGACTGGTCGAATGCGCCGGGCGGGATCATCACCGACAATCAAGGGCTGTGGGATCTGCTGCGGGCGCTGACGGAGATGGTGTGCGCTGACGCGGCGGGTAGGTACTTGCTGTGCACACCGGACCTGGGCGGATCGGCGGACGTCCTGCTCAATCTGCGAGGCAGTGAAGCACTGTGCATGGACGTGATCGAGCGGCCGAGAATCATCCGGCAGGCGATCGACGCGATCTATCCGGCGTGGCATGAGGCGTTCGCGATGCTGTACGACACAGCGACGGCGCACGGCGTCGGCTTGGTGCACTGGCTGGAAGTGTGGTCGAGTCGGCCGTACATGATCCCCGCGTGTGACTTCAACTACATGATCAGCCCGTCGCAGTTTAGCGAGATATGCCTGCCGGACATCGCTCGGCAGACGGCCACGGTGGGGCGGGGCGTGTTTCACCTGGATGGTCCTGGCGCGACGAACCACATCGACGCGCTGCTGGAAGTGCCGCACTTGGACGCGATCCAGTTCGTGCCGGGGTCGGGCACGCCGTCGGTGCTGCCTTGGCTAAACATGTTCAAGAAGATTCAGGCGAAGGGCCGGTCAATGCTGATTGTCTGCTCGGCGAGGGAGCTCGAAGCGCTGTGCGACGCGGTGAAACCCGAGGGCCTGGGCGTTCTGATGTACGACTGTCCGTCGGACCAGCTCGACGCGCTATTCGCGCGGTTTTGCGGGCGATATGCCTGAAGGCTGATGATGCCAGTGTGCTACCGTGCCGTAGCGGGTCGGTGTAGCCGAGCGGACCGACGTGCACGGAAATTGCGGCGGCTGCTTTCCCGCGGGGGCGGGACGGCCTAGAATCGCCCAGCGTGTTCAGGCGTTGGACACGGTCACGATGCAAAGGAGACAAAAATGTGGGGTTTTCTTCACCTATCAGGACGCGGGCTCTGGATGGCCGCGGCGGTCATGTTCAGCGTGCTTGTGGTTGGCTGCAAGGACTCGGCCAGTTCGAGTTCTTCGCCCAGTGCCGAGTCCGCTGCGACACAGGCGACGGCCATGGCCGAACAGCAGGCGTATCCACTGGATGTCTGCGTCGTCTCGGGCGGCAAGCTCGGGGCGATGGGCGATCCGGTCATCTATCACTATGAAGGACGTGAGGTGCGTTTCTGCTGCAGCAGTTGCGTGAAGAAGTTTGAGGCTGACCCGGCGAAGTACCTCGCCAAGCTTGACGCGGCGATCGCGAAGGCAAGCGAAAACGCACCGGCACCCTCCGTTGAATCAGGTTCATGACTGCCGAATACGCATCGCGATTCCTCGACCAGTTGACGGCCATGGCGCTGGCGGTAGCGCCTTGGTTGTTGTTGGGGCTGGTGGCCGCCGGGCTGATTCGCGTCTTTTTGCCGACGAGCGTTCTGCAGCGATGGCTTGGGAAAGAGGGCTGGGCGTCGGTGGTCAAGGCGGCGCTGATCGGCACGCCGTTGCCGCTCTGCTCGTGCAGCGTGATCCCGGTAGCCATCGGCCTGCGTCGCCAAGGCGCATCGCGGGGCGCGACGGCGTCGTTTCTGATCGCGACGCCGGAAAACGGGGCCGATTCGATCATCCTGTCGTATGCGCTACTTGGGCCGTTCATGATGATCGTTCGCCCGATCGCGGCGATCGTCAGTGCGGTGCTGGCGGGGCTGCTGACGGAACTGATGCCGCCGGGCGGTCAGTACGCGGTGGAAGAGGCCGAACAGGCCAAGGCGAAAGCTTGTTGCCACGACGGCGGGTGTGAGAGTGGTGATCATGCCGAATCGGCCGAGGCGTGTCACGGCGCGGCGCCGGGCCGGCTGCGCGGCGTGGCGATCGCCGTGGGCGACATCCTCGACGACATTGCGGTGCTCTTGTTGATCGGCGTGGGCGTTGCCGCGCTGATTGGCACGTTTATCCCGGCCGAGAAGCTGATCGGCTTGGGTAGTGGCTTGCCGGCGATGCTGGCGATGCTCGTGATTGGGCTACCGATGTACATCTGCGCGACGGCGTCAACGCCCATCGCTGCGGCGATGCTCATCGCGGGGATCAGTCCGGGGACGGTGCTGGTATTCCTGCTTGCCGGGCCGGCGACCAACGTGGCGACGATGGCCGTGGTGCGGCGAGAGCTTGGCGGCGGCGGCTTGGCGGCGTATCTGCTGTCGATCTCCGTCGGCGCGGTGGGGTCCGGCTTGCTCACCGACTGGGCGGCCGCCCACTGGGGACTGGACATCGTCGCGCAAGCGCATAGCGGTCAACACACGATGGGGATCCCGGCGTGGCTGTCGTGGTCGGCGCTCGTGGTGCTGGCGTTGATGGCCATTCGGCCGTTGCGGCGCGCGGTGATCCGCTGAAAGCTACGGAATCAGGAACTGGGTGGGACGTGCAGCAATTCGGCGGCCCGGTCGGCAATCGTATCCCAGCTATCCCCGGCTACGGCATTGCGGCACCGCTTCTGAAGCTGCGGATCGTCGTCCTGCTTCAAGATGCGATCGACGGCATCAAGGAACGGCTCGTGTGATTCGGCGAGTGTGATGAGCCGCTCGTAGGGCTCGAAGGCGGGCAATCGCGTGGCGACGACGGGGAACGCGAGCGTGAGGTATTCCTTGAGCTTGATTGGATTGCACTGGCGATTGAAGTCGTTATCGAGAAAAGGGATGATGCCGACGTCGAACTGCGCGGCGTAGGCCGGCAACTCCGCCGGTGGAAGCTGGCCGATGCACGTGACGTTCGGCTCAGCCTCGAGGCGCGAGAGATCCATCTGCTTCGGGCCGATCATGACCAATGTGCCGGGCGCGATGCGGCGGGCGAGTTTGATGAGCAAAGCCAGGTCCATGCGGTAATCGTCCATGGCGCCGTAGAACCCGACGATCGGCCGTGGCAAATGGGTCATTGCAGGCGGCGGCGCAGGGCGCGGGCCGGCGAGCGGGCGTGCGGCGGCGAAGCGGTCGAAGTCGACGCCGTGGCCGAGATAGACCGCATGCCGACATTGGCTGCGCTCACGCTCGTAAAGCGGCTCGTTGACGTAGATGACAGTGTCCGCCAGTTCCAGCAGTCGGCGCTCGAGCGGCACGATCAGGTTCTTATCCGCATCGGGGAAGGCTGAGAACTCATCGGACCGGTTGAAGACACATCGCACCCATCGGCCACGCTCGACGGCCCCGGCGATCGTCGGCACGGTTACCCACACCGACGGATGCTCGATCTTGAGACGACGGCAGAGCCGCGCGACCTGCCAGGCGACGAAGCGGCCGTTGAATCGCACGCAGCGCGGCGTGTACCTCGGCACGAATAGCGGGCTATAGACCCACATGCCGCTTTCGTCATCGCGGCGCAGGCCTTTGGTCAAGCTCTTGAGCTTGCGCGCGTAGCGATGCCAGGCGATGTCGGTCTTGCCCGGCACGGGCGTTCGCATGCCGATACTGTTGACCCAGAGCACCGGCAGGCGCCTGGCCAATCGCGTCATGACCTGACATTCGCTGTGGCCACGATTGTGGTACCACCAATCGACGCCGGCATAGCAGACGATGCCGTCGCAGGTCTCCGCTGATGGTGATCGTGTGGACTCAGGCATGGTCAATGAACTGTCGTAGTGCTTGGATGAGCGCGTCGGAGGCGTACGGCCCGACGACCTGCTTGCCGGCGAACGTCTCGAGTTGGTCGAGCTTCTCGGGCATCTGCGACTCGTCCTCGGCCACGGCGACGCCGCCCAGTTCGGCGAAACGTCGGGCGGTGGCGATCTGATGATCGTTGCGCGTCTCGCGCAGGTCGGCGCGGCGGGGCATGACGAGAATGGGCTTACCCAGTTGCCAGGCCGTGAGAATCGAGCCGGTGCCGGCGTGGGCGACCAGGGCGCTGGCTTGCCGGCACGTCTCTAGAAATTCATGCGGCGGCAGCGAGTGCGTCCATCGAATGTGCTTCGGCCGCCAGTCCGTCGGGCCGATCTGCGCGAAGACGTCGTCGCGGCCGCGCTGCTGAGCCCACTGGTCCACGGCGCGGACCATGCGGTCAAACGGCATCTGGGCTCCAACGGTGACGAAGATCAAAGCACGCTCCCCATGCATTGCGGGCCGTTGTCACGCGCCAGGTGCGGCCACTGCGTCAGCCAGAGATCGGCGGCGGGTCCGATGCGCTGGCCGGATAGAGATAACAGCTCGACGTTGGCGATGCTGTCGATCCAGACCGTACGGATGCGCAGCAGGTGGCCAAGTCGCACGGCCAAGTAACCCGGCGCAGCGCCGGTCGAGACGATCACGTCGGGGCGGAATCTCAGGATGATCCACAAGACGCGCGCCGTGAGGAGAAGTAAGCCGAACTTGTTCCAGCGCGTCGCGTCGTTGACGACGAAGAATCGGCCGAACGGCGCTTCGCTCTGGTAAGCTTTGCTTACCGTCACGAACGCGACGTCGTGACCTTCGAACGCGGGCGTGAGCCGCAGCAACTCCACCCAGTGGCCGCCGCCGCTGGCCACCGCGAGAATCTTCTTCTTTGCAGCGCCATCTCGCGTCATGCCGCACCCTCCGCGCACGCGCGCCGAAGCAGCGATTCGAGTTTATCCACCTCGGTTGCGGTGTGGTGATCGCGGCGAACACACTTCTGCCCGTCCTGGCCCATCGCGTTCAAGCGATCCGCGGGCGCGTTCAGCACGCGGCGCATGGCGTCGACGAGTTGATCGACGTTGCCGGCGTGCACGAGATAGCCGTTGCGGCTGGGATGCACGAGTTCCGGAATGCCCGCGATGTACGTGCTGATGACCGGTCGGGCCTTCGCCATTGCTTCCATGATGACCACAGGCAGGCCCTCGGCGAAACTCGGCAGGACCAGAGCGCGACAGTTCACCAAGTGCTCAGCGACCTGTTTGCCGGTAATCCAGCCGGTGATCGCAACGCGATCGCGTAAGCCAAGCTCGGCGATGCGGTCTTCGATCACCGGGCGCAGCTCGCCGTCGCCGGCAAGTACGAGCTTCGCCTCGATGCTGTCCGCGGCCAGTTTTCCCATCGCTTCGATCAGCAGGAGTTGTCCCTTCTGGGGCGCCAGTCGGCCGATGCACAGCAGTGTGTGACAGTCGTCGGTGATCGGCGGAGGCTCGTCGTCGAACTCGGCGCCGACGGTGCAGTGGACGATGTGAATCTTGTGCCAGTGTGTACAGCCCGCCCAGCGGCGAAGCTGGGCGCTACAATAGTCGGTGATCGCCACGGTGAAGGCTGAGTCTGCGATCTTCTCACCCAAGCTAAAGGCGCGCGGCGCGTCGAGCTCGTCGGGCCCGTGGATGGTCATGCTGTAGCTGGGCCCGCCCAGCCGCCGCAGCAGACGCGCGACGGCGGCGGCGTTGGTGCCGAAATGCACGTGCACGTGCTGGATAGCGGTGTCACGCACCAGTGGCAGAAGAGCGCACGCCTCCGCCATGTACGCGATGTGACGCAGCAGACTTCGGTCACTGCGACGGTGCATGCCAAGCATGATGGCCAACGCATGGGCAAAGGCCTGTGGCTGCCCGAACAGCGCGGCGATCGTCGCGCTGAGCAGACGCACGCGATGGTCCAGGACGTAGAAAGTCTGCTTCGCCTCATCGATGTCGGCCGGATCGACCAGGTCGCTGTCAGGCCGATGGATCGACAGACGGAGAACGTGGTGACCACGCCGCTCAAGCTCAAGGATCTCACGCCGTACAAACGTATGGCTCACCTCCGGATACCCCGTGGTGAGATAGGCCAGGCGCATCATGCCTGACGCGGCAGCGATTGGTTCTCCGCCCGTCGATGTCCTGGCTCCCTTATATTCAATGATCCGGCTGCGTCGACCGGTGAGCCGGGCGAAGGCGAACTTCCCGGCTCCGGCAAGTTCGGCGAACTTGCCGAGCACGGTGAAGCAGGCGTAGAGCTGAGCGTCGCGCACCGATCGGCCGAGTTGGCGCTGGCCACGGAAGACGCGCCAGGCGAGGACCGGATATCCGGCCAAGAAGAGCAGGCTCCACGCACCGGTCAGTGCGGCGCCAACAACAACCACCAACAGCGGCAGGCCGGCCGCCCAGGCGATGATCGATGCAAGTCGCCGGCGCTCATGGTGCTCTGGCCCTTCGCCGTGTCGCCAGTACCCCTCGGCGCAAGCGTGGCCGGCCCGGACCGATCGCCGCCACCATTGGCTGAAGCGCACTATGGCTGCGTCGTGCAGCGTCATCTCCGCGTCGATCCGCCTGATGCAGCAGTCCTCACGGCGGAGGCGCAGACACAGTTCCGGTTCCTCGCCGGCAATGATCTGCGGGTTGTAGCCGCCGACCTGTTGGAATGCCGACAAGCGAATCATCGCATCGCCGCCGCACGCCTCGGCCTCGCCGATGGGCGTGTCCCACTCGATGTCGCACAGACGGTTGTAGATCGACGCGTTCGGCTGCCGCTCGCGCCGCCGTCCGCACACGACGGCCAGCGTCTTATCGTCGTCCAGTTCACGCTGCGCCAGCTCAAGCCAGCCCTCCATTACCTCGCAGTCGCCATCCACGACCTGGACGTAGGCGACCTGGGGACAGACCTCGAGCAGGCGAGCGACGCCCTCGTTGCGGGCGCGGGCGGCGGTGAACGCAACGGTGGTGTCCAGTTCAACAACCTCGACACCCATCTGCCGCGCCATCGCCACGCTGCCGTCGGTCGACCCGGAGTCGACGTAGACGACGGCCGCGCACCGACCGACGACCGACTCCAGACATCGGCGAAGCCGCTCGCCCTCATTGCGACCGATGGCTACAACGCCAATCACCTCAGGTCCACTCCTTTGTGCGGGTCTGCGCAGGTCGCCCGATAAGCTACGCCGCGGCATCCGTCCACAGGGGATCATCGGCAGCGGTGACGACCTGTTTGAAGCTGTCACAGGATAACCGAAGGCCCAGCCAACGCCCGAGGACCGTCAGGTCCTCGTCGAAGATTTCGCGCAATTCAGCTTGCTGGTTATCGGACAGTTGCGGCCGCTGCGACAATCGCCACCAGCTCTTCACGTAGTCACGAACGCGCTGCGGGACGAGATGCCGGCGGATCCCGCGGAGCACCGGGGCGTCGACGATCGCATCGCGCAGCGGGCTATGCCGCAGACGCTGCTGGGAGACGTTCTGCGCCTCCAGATCGTGCCGCCACGCCGGCTGACCCGGGTAGCCGATGAACCGGCAGACGCGCTCCAGCTGCGATTGCGGGCTTGCGAGCATCCGCTCGAAGAACACCGGCAGAACGCGGTCCGGCCCGTAGGTGTCGAGGAACGGGCGAAGCTGCATGCTGTAACGACTGTAGTCGATCAGTGCGGGGTAGGTTGCGATCGCCCGGTCTACGGAATCGTTGACCACGCGCTGCGTCCACTCGTGGATGTACTGGGAAATGAGTCGATCGATCGGGTGGCGCATCACGTAGATGAGCTTGGCGTCCGGCACGTGCTGGCGCATGCGATGGAGCGTCTTCGGGTAGGTCGGGAGTTTGGTGTAGTGCGTGCTCGACTCGCCGCACAACGGACCATCGGCGGCGGCGAACAGGCCGGCGTACCAGTCGAGGCCGCGGGCGTAGACTTCATCATTGCTGAAGAAGTTCGGCTCCTTCGGCGTGGACATGAAGATGCCGCTCTGCGCGGCGAGCTGCTCGTGCAGCGTGCTGGTGGCGCACTTCATGGCCCCGATGATGATGAAGTCAGGTCGGTCAGCCAAGCGATGAGCTCTTGGAATGGGAATCGGTCCGCAGCGGCGACCATGCGTTGGTCCAGTTGTCGCGTCCCTGCCGCTGCCAGGTGTGCGGCTGCTTGTGGCGCAGCAGTTCCCGCAGCCAGGAGATGACGCGTCCGAGCATCCAGAGTGCGTTGGCGCTCCAGAGCCCGAAACGTGTGTAGAACTTGGCGAAGTAGCGGGCGCGCGCGGCATAGTAATACCGTGGATGGCGCTTGCGCTGCGCCGCAAGCATCTTCACCGGCGAGGTGCCGCCACGCAGATGCACCACGCGTGCATCCGGCCAATACAGCACATCCCAACCGGCTTTGCGGGCGCGGCGGCAGTAGTCGATGTCCTCGAAATACATGAAATACCCGTCGTCCATCGGCCCGACTAGCTCGATCACTTGCCTGCGAACTATCACCGCGGCGAAACTGAGCCACTGGGCGTGCGTCGGCTGATCGCTGACGGCCGTCGGGACGCGGAAGCGGTGCAGCAGTTCATCGAGCACGCCCGTGCCCGCCGCCACGAGCAGCTCACTGATCGGTGAGGGGTCATTGAAGCAACTGATCTGTGGCTGCCCGTCAGGCCATTGCAGCCGCGGGCCGACGATGCCCGCCTTCGGATGCCTGTCCAGCGCGTCGAGCATGGCCGCAATCGCGCCCGGCTCGACGAGCGTATCGGTATTGAGCAGCAGATAGGCGTCGGCCTTGGCGGATTGGATGCCGATGTTGTTCCCCGCCGAGAAGCCGCCATTGACTTGCGATCGGATCAGGCCAGCCCACAGGCTCCATTGCTGCTGATCGATCGTCTGCTGAATCTGATCGGCCGAACCGTCCCCGGAGGCGTTGTCGACCACCACCACCTGCGCATCGCCGACAGCCTGCACCTGCGGCTGGAGCGATCGCAGACAATCGATCGTCAGTCCGGGCGTCCGATAATTCACCAGCACGATCAGCACCCGCATCGGTGAAGCGCTCCACGTTCATGCTCACGGGCGGCTGGACCTCGGTCGATTCCCACTGTATCTATCGACAAGAGACCACCACGCCGCCCACTGAGCCGCCCACGTCTTTGGCTCTATTGTTGCCCCGGCTTGCCGTCGGGGCAAGGCGACGCTACTTGAGGTAGCGCTGGACGATGGCGTTGATCCGCCATTGCAGTCGCTTCTGGAGCGGCCAAAGATACAGGTTGCGCGCGAACCACTCGCCCAAGGTCAGCCACACGCCAAAGCGGCTCATGCGAAAGCACACACGGTACCGCCAGTCATGCAGGCGATACCATTGCCGTCGCAGCGGCCCAACCGTCAGCGGCGGCAAGCCGCTGAGCTGGTAGCCCCGCCTGGCCAGACGATCACCGATCCGTGATTCCAAGAGCCGGATCTCGCGCTGCGTCAGCTTGTGACGCCATTTCTGCGTGAACTTGGGGTCGGGCAGGTCGTAGGCAGTCGTCTTGGTGTAATCGAAC
>Ga0214473_10009949_pt1 | contig 11225 bp, 10 predicted proteins | sample RVTome_7_FD_203509 | JGI IMG/M metagenome (GOLD analysis project Ga0214473, IMG submission 203509) | Soil microbial communities from uranium-contaminated site in the Upper Colorado River Basin, Wyoming, United States - RVT98D197 | ecosystem: Environmental > Terrestrial > Soil > Contaminated >...
CATCGGTGGATGCGTCTCGGAACTGCGCCCGCACCATGTAGTTCTGCTTGACCCCCTTATTTCCTCTCTGCGCCTGCACCGGGGAAAGACACAACGTGATGAGGGCAGTGCCTGTGAGCGCTACAAACCAAAATCTCCGTTTCATAAGCACCTCCTGGGATGACGCCATTGGAGGGTGGCATCTCGAGGGGTGAGAATAGCTCCTCGCGCTCGAAAAGAGGTCACGGCGGGGTCGCCTTCAGGCAAATTTGCGGCAAGAGTTCTGTCACGAAATTGTCCGCGCACCCCACGAAAGCGCGCCGGGAGTGAGGAGTCAGACCAGGAACTTGTAGCCCATTCCGTGGACCGTCAGAAGATAGCGGGGCTCGGAAGGGTTGGGCTCCAGCTTCGACCGGAGCGTGGCGATATGGTTGTGCAGGTCGTCGGGTAGCTCTCGTAGCCCCAGACCTCGTTGAGAAGCTCGCCCCGGGTCGCGAGATCGCAACCGGCCCCTTCCGCAATCTCTTCGAAGATCCGGATGGCCCCCGGATACGCCCTTCGTCTCCATCAGGTCGATCGCCTGCTGGAGCTGTTGCGATTGGCTCCGCCCGCGACGAGAAGGATGAAAATCGCGACTTGCGTAGCCATGGGCGTCGAGGACCTCACGTGCCAGCAATCGTAGTCGGGGATGCTACCGCCCCACCGGCGGGCGCTCAACTAGACGGGCAGCAACTCGGCTGTGTTCGTCACCATCACTTCATTTGAACAACGACGTGGAGACCGAGAACCTCATCCGCGTGGGAAACGAATCGCGCGGCGCAGCCCGCCACGGGATCTATTACGGCGTCGCGGTGATGGTAAACGTGACCCAGGGATCGGCTGCGGGATCTGGTGAAGTGGGCAGGCCCACCAATGCCTTGACGCACGGGAACGCGAGAGTGATCACGCCGCTTCCATCCGTCGCCTCCTTTTGGTTCGTCGTTATCTGGAGCTTCAGCTCTTTGCTCGGATAGCTGGGGCTCGTGGCAAAGAACTGCAATGTCGAAGATGAGGTCCCTTGCTTGATCGTCAGTGTGCCTGTCCATGTGCCGACGTTGCCACCCCAGCCAGCGGAACTCGACTGCGGGCACCCCGCGCCCGTTTCGCCTGAGGGCAGAGCCAGGACTGCATTGTTTAACTTGAACCCCTTGAAAGGCGTGTTCGGGTTGAGCTGCACAGGCATTTCAGCAATGATATCGTCGCCGAAGCTCAGGTCGTAGGGTGCCAATCCGCCGCCCTTGGCGGCGGAAGGCGTCGTCGCGCCGAGAGAGCTCGGGGGCGCGGCGGCGCTGTCGGAATTCAGATCCGTGGGGTTGGTCGTGGGCTCACTGCAGGTGACGCCGAAAAGCGCCGCGAAGAGCACCATAGCTTTAATCGTCTTCGTCATAAGCCTGTCCTTTCTTCTTCGGATGACACCCATGGACGGTGGCATCTCGAGGGGTGAGATTAGCTCCTCGAGCTTGAAAGGAGGTCATGGCAGAGTCGCCTCCAGGCAAAATCGTGGCAAGAGAGAGGTCCCCTTTGTGTCTCTCTGCTGTCACGAAAATGTCCGCTCGCTCGGAGAAAGGGTGTCGGGTGAGGAGTCAGACCACGAACTTGTAGCCCACGCCGTGGACCGTGAGGAGGTGACGGGGCTCGGAAGGGTTTCGCTCCAGCTTCGACCGGAGCGTGGCGATATGGTTGTCGACGGTTCGCGTCGTCGGGTAGCTTTCGTAGCCCCAGACCTCGTTGAGAAGCTCGTCGCGGGTCAGGACTTCGCCGGGGCGGGAGGCGAAAAGCCGGAGGAGCCCGAACTCCTTGCGCGTGAGGCTCACGGCTTGGTTCGCCCTGGACGCCTCGTAGCTGCGGAAGTCGACGACGACGTCGCCGAACCGGAGCTCGTGGGGCGGACTTTCCTGGGCTTTGGCGCGGCGGAGGAGAGCTCGGACCCGGGCGAGAAGCTCCGGGATGGAAAAAGGCTTGGTGACGTAGTCGTCTCCACCGAGGTCGAGACCGAGGACGCGATCGACCTCTTCAGCCCTCGCGGTCAGCATGAGAATGGGCGTCGAAACCCCCTCCGTCCGCAGGCGCCGGCAGAGCTCGTACCCGCTGAGCTTCGGAAGCATGAGATCGAGGATCACGAGGTCGGGATGGTTTTCCTGGATGAGGCGATACCCGGACTCGCCGTCGGAGGCGCACACCACGTGATAGGACTCGTACTCGAGGTTGTCCCGAAGCCCTCTCGAGATGGCGGGGTCGTCCTCGATGACGGCGATGAGGCTCACGTCTCGCACTCCAGAGGAAGCTCCAGGGTGAAGGTGCTGCCCCGCCCGGGGGCGCTTTCGACGAGGACTCTCCCTCCGTGGCCCTTGGCCACGTGCTCGACGAGGGCGAGCCCGAGCCCCGCGCCCGGAATCCGCCGGTTTTCCTCGGTTTCGACCCGATAGAAGCTTTCGAAGATGCGCGCTTGCTCCTCCCGGGGAATACCGAGGCCGCGGTCTCTGACCTCGATTCGAGCCTGACCGTCTTGGGAGCTCAGGCGAAGATCGATCTCGCGACTCTCACCAGAGTACTTCATCGCGTTCACCACGAGGTTCAGCAGAGCTTGTTCGACCGCATCGGCGTCCAGGAGCGCCGAGGCGTCGTCCTCGATCTTCACCCGCAAATCGAAACCCTCCCGCTTGAGGGGATATTCTACGGCCCGGACGGTGGCGCGAACCACGTCCGCGATCGAAGCCTTCCGAAGCCGATAGGTCTTCCGCCCCCGCTCGATTTGAGAGAAGTCCAGGACGCTGTCCAGAAGCCGCGTGAGGCGCTCGCTCTCCTCGACGATGGTTTCGAGGTACTCATCCTGCTTCTTGCCATCCGTGAATCGGCCGAGCCTCAAGGTCTCGGCGAACATCCGGATGGAAGTCAAAGGCGTTTTGAGCTCATGGGACACGCTCGAAACGAAGTGCGAGCGCATCTCCGAAAGCTGGAGCTCACGCTTCAAGTCTCTCCATAGGAGGTAGGCCACGAAAAACGTCAGCAGGAGGACGAGAACGAGACCGGCGATATAGAGCTGGCGGTGGACTCTAGACGCCCGGGTAAAGTCGACCTCCCCGTCGGTCGCGAAAGTGACTTTCAGCCCTGGAAAGCTCTCGCCCAAAAACTCTCCCTCAGCCTCGCCGGTGAAGATTCGGAGGGGAGAGCCCGATCGGGGCATCACCGCCTCGGCGTCGACGGCGATGACGAGCGGCCCGGCGCCGCCCGGAAGCGGGGTGAGGCTCACGAGCCAGAGGAGCTTCCCATAGGGGATCCAAAGGGGCTCGGTGCTCGCCGTGGAAGCGACCCGGGGCACGAGCCTCAGCCCGGCGAAATCCTTCTGGAGGGCGAGCGCCTGTTCGAGCGTTTCGAGATATCGGGTCAGTGCGACCTTTAGGGGCGCGGCATCCACCCCTCGGGAGCTCATCTCCTCGAGGGCATCGCGAAGTAGATAAGCTTCCGTAGGCGCGAGCCACCTCCCGGAGCCGAGCTCGGCCTCGATGCGCGCGAGGGCGGGGTTGAAAAAGCTCTCCTCTTGAGCGAGGCGCCGCGCCGCGTAGAGGGAAAAGGGCATTCCTTGCTCGTCCGTGATCTCTGAAGGAGACCCGAGAAGCGTCCGGTAGTGAGAAAGAGCTTCCTTCTTCTTTCCCGTCTTCTCCAAGGCCCGGGCCAGGAGAAGACGGACGTAAGCGGCCGCGGGGTTCCGCGCCTCCTTCAGAGCCTCGCGGTACCTCTCGATGGCTCGTTCGGGCTGCCCTTCGACGAGCTCGGAGCGCTCTCCCTCTCGGATCGTAAGCTCGATCCGGGGTGCCACAACCCATCGGGACGTCGCTTGCGAAAGCGCCCTCTCCCAGGGAAGCTCCAGCCGATCCTGACGGACGCGGCCCACGAGGGCGACCTCGGCGCTCGAGCGCGGCGCTTTCGTCTCGCCGCTCTCCCGCCGTAACCAAGCGTCGACCTCCAGGATCGCAATTCTTTGAAGCTTTGCGCTCAGAAGCTCTCGAGTCTCCTCGACTCGACGACGGCGCTCGTCCGCGGCCCGTTTGCCGGCGAGCTCCTGCTCCTGGTCGGTGATGCGCAATCCAAGGCCAATGAGCACGAGACAGGGGAAGAGCACGGCAATCAAGAAGAGGAGAATCTGCCGACGATGACCGCGCCGCGCCATGGGAAGCGTCCTCCGGGGACGCTCGAGAGGACCTATTCTACCCGCGCGATGTCAGAAAAAGGTCACGGAAGGGCAAAAAATCTCGTCATCGCGAATCCATTCCCAAGGAGTGAAGGCCGCCAAGTCAGAGCACGGTGGGGTGTCCGCGTCTATCAAGGCGAGGACGAAGTCGAAGGAGATCACGATCCAGGACGCGCTGCGGGAAAAGAGCCAAGGCGGAGGTTGCCGCCGCCCGGAAGCGGCTGGAAGAGCTGTTCTCGACGGCGAGGGCGGGCGGGACGGAGCTCTTCGAAGAGAGTGAGACACCCGGCCCGCCGAAGCTCGGCGAAGGCGGGCCGGGCGCCGCGTTTGCCGCCTCTTCGGTGACCCGTTATGATGAGAAGTCAATCTCACAACCGAGGGCCGTTTGATGTCGAACGAGTGGCAGGGGGAGGAGCGTCGCGCCCATCCCCGCGTCTCGCTGAAGGATCGCGAAAGCCCGTCACGGGTGGTCGCGAGCACGATCGTGGACCTATCGATATCGGGGGCCCTCCTGGAGGTGGGATCGACCCTGCAGACGAAGAGCCGCTACACCGTGCGGCTCGAGCAAGCCGGCGGGCAGCCGCTCGAGCTCGCTGGCGAGGTCGTCCGGAGTTACGTGCACGGCTTCGACAAAGATGAGAAGGGTCTCCCTGCCGTAAAGTACCGGGTGGCCATACAGTTCGTCGACTTGACTCCGGAGACGACGGACGATCTGGAGCGACTCCTGTCGCCCGCCTCATGAGCTGACCTTCGCTTACTCTCTTCGTTTCAACGAGTTGCCGCATTTCCTGGCGCAGAGCCCAGGCTTTCTACGTGGCATCGCGAATTTGCCAACCGAGAACGCCCGTGCCTAATATGGGTTTGGATGGGCGAGGGCTCACCGATAATTAGTGAATGAGACTGGGACCACAAGCTGCGTTCTGAACGGAGCGCGGCGCTCTTCATAGAACCACGCCTTGTCTTAACCCGCCTATAAATCAACCCTCGCCCTCCTTTTCTCTCTCTCGCGAAGGTCGCTTCTTGACCTCAGGCTCTCCCTTGGCTACGATGAAACCCTGATTCGTGGGGCTGTGGCGCAGCTGGGAGCGCGCCTGAATGGCATTCAGGAGGTCACGGGTTCGATCCCCGTCAGCTCCACCAACTTCAGCGTTTCCGCAATTCGTACGTAGGCATCCGGTCGAGCGCCTCGAAGTTACGAAGCGCGATCACCTTCATGCCGGGCGAGAGACTCTCGAGCGCCCCGGCTCTTCTCCAGAACGTCGCCGCGAGCCTGACCGCCTCGCCCCAGACCTCCCAAGTGTCGGCACTCGGCGTTGGAGCGACGAATGCTCTTTCAGGAATGTGTCCGTCGGTGGTAGGCGCGTACAGAGTCGGAAGCTGGTCGAACGCGGGAGCGAGCTCGTAACGCGCAGGCTCTGCGCCCGCGGATTCACCTGCGCCGCGGTGCTCGGGGAAGACACAGACGTTGTGGTGATGACGGTCCTCGTTCGCAATCAATCTGGCGAAGGCATCATTGAGGCGCAGTCGGCGTGAATCCTCCGACGACAGCAGACCCCGGGCCTCGAGGCTCGCGGCTGCGCGGGACCATGACACGCTCGGGTCCTGATACGCCGCCGCCAGGCTCATGACGGCGCGTCTGCCTCGCTCTCCGATTCGATCGAAGCGGGGTACTTCCAGGAAGGTCTGGGTCCCTGTTTCGAGAATCGTCGCATCCACGGCCGCGACACCTCCGTCCCTCAGCACCTCGAGGGCTAGCGCTTCGAGATTCAATAACTCCTTCCAGCGCTGAGCCGCTGGGTCGCCCCCGGTGGCGAACTTGACGATTACGTGCCGTCCTTCCACGTAAGCTCCAAACTTCGGCCGCTCACCGCCCGCTGACGAGCCGGGCGGCTCTCCGGCGGTGGCAGCTTCGGCCAGGCGCGGATAATCGTCTCGCGCGACCGCGATGGGCCGGGTCGCGAACCACCGCTCAACGGACTCACTGCCGGGGATCAAGTTTCCCGTGAAGTCATCACCCCGTCGGGCCAACGCGATGAGAACGTGGTCGTTCGACCAGTCCGCAATCCGAGGCGGAAGAGCCAAATCCCCGTGTTGGCGTGGAAAAGCGCGGCCCATGTATCCCGAGGGCTGCATGTCCGCGATCTCCGGCGGTAGCCCCTTGAACACGACTCCCGCGGGCAACCACGCGTTTTCGTCAGCCGCGAGGATTACCAACTGACCGACCGAGTCAGGTTTGCCCATAGCGTCGATCCGGAGGATCGGAATGTCGGGCTCGAGCCCCTTGACTTCGCGCCGGAGCCCGTACCGGGTCGCCCGTCCCCGCCCGAAAGCAACGACGTTCCCGCGCTCGGCGCGGACACGGCGCATCAACGTTGCCGGAGAGACTCCGAGTGCCCTGGTGAGAAGATTCGCCGGGACGACTCCGTTTTTGAGCTGGTCGGTCAGGAGACTCATGCTGAAATGATTCAAGAGGAGATACAATCTGTGTAAGTAACTAGTTACAAACGTATTAACATAGTATCATTCTTGAATGAAATGAATAATGAAACGATTTTATCATGAGACTGTTGGCTGGCCAAGAGTGTGTCTCAGCCGCGAGTCTGATAGGATTCTCTCGGAAGTGACTGGGGTCTGGTGGCCTCCACGGACTTCAAATCCGATGGTCCTGGGTTAACCCTCGGGACGGTGGGTTCGATTCCCACGCACTTCCGCCAGCCGAGTGAAGACTTCACATGACCTCCGACTTCGATGACCCGGTGCGGGTTCCCATCGAGGACTCGATCGACCTCCACCCGTTCGCCCCGAAGGATATCCCCTCGGTCGTGGAGGCGTACCTCGAGTCCGCCCGCGAGGCGGGGTTCGAGGAGGTGCGGGTCATTCACGGCCGAGGCAAGGGAGTTCAGAAAGAACGCGTGCGCCAGGTGCTCGCGCGGAGCGAGCACGTCGCCCACTTCGAAGAGGCGACCCCCGACCGCGGCGGCTTCGGAGCGACGGTGGTGAGGCTCAAGGGCCCGGACTGAGAAGGTTCGGGAGGAACAAGCTGAGGCCGGGGAAGAAGGTCACCAGAAGCAGTACCACCGCCAGCGCGAGGATGAAGTAGACGTTCACCCTTGTTACTTCCCACATGGATTCCCCGGCGATGGAGCAGGCGGTCATGAGCACCGAGGCGACCGGGGGTGTCTGTTGTCCGATGGCCAGGCTCACGGTCACGATGATGCCGAAATGGACGGGGTCGAGCCCGATCTCGGTAGCGAGCGGCATGAGGATCGGGACGAGCAGCACGATGGCGGCGGTGCTGTGGAGAAACATTCCCGCGACCAGGAAAACGGCATCGATCAGGAGCAGCGAAGCCATGCGGCCTTCCACCCTCTCGAGAACGAAGCTCGTGACCCGTTCGGGAACCTGCTGGTTCGCGAGGTACCACCCGAGAACCGCTGAGGCGGCGACCAGGATCATGACCACTCCCGTCTGGCGCGCCGATTCCACGAGAATCTCGTAGACTTCGCGGACGCGGATCTCCCGATACACCGCAAATCCGAGGAGGAGCGCGAGAAACACCGCGACCGCCGCCGCCTCGGTCGCGGTGAACGCTCCGGCGAAGATGCCCCCCAGGATCACCAGAGGGAGGGTGAGCGCGAGGAGCGCCTTACGAAGGCTCGTCGCGACCCGATTCCACTCGAACCGCTGTGAATCGGCGAATCCCCCGAGTCTCGCCAGAACGTAGCTCGTGACCATGATGGCGAGCCCCGAAACGACCCCGGGGACGAGACCGGCGATGAAGAGCCTCACGATCGAAGCTCCGGTGATGGCGCCGAAGAGGATCATGGGAATCGACGGCGGGATCACGATGGCGATGGTCGCGGACGAGGACAGTACGGCGGCGGCGAATCGCGAGGGGTAGCCGCGCTCCTTCATCGCGGGAATGAGGATGCTCCCGAGAGCGGCGGCGTCGGCGACCGCCGAGCCGGAGATCTCGGAGAAGAACATGCTGGAGAGGGTCGTGGTCATCGCGAGTCCGCCGCGGATGAAGCTCACGAGGCTCGCGGCGAAATCGACGAGCCTCCTCGAGATGCCGGCCCGGTTCATGAGCGCGCCGGAGAGAATGAAGAGCGGAACCGCTACCATGGGGAAGCTGTCGCTCCCGTTGAAGAGTCTATGGGGCACGACGACCAGGGGCGTTCCCGTGGTCAAAACGATGACGACGATGGTCGCGGCGATGAGCACGTAGCCGATCGGGACCCCGAGCACCACCAGGACGGCGAGAAGAGCCAGGACCAGGGTTTCCAAGATTCAGGACCGGATCAGTCGAGCGATGCGCGCCGCTTGCATTACCAACATGAGTGCGGCGGAAACGGGAATGACGCCGTAGACGACGCCCATCGGGACGGGAACGGTGATCGCGCGCTCGCCGAGAAAACGCATCGCGAGCTGGGCCCCAAAGACCAGGAGCACCAGGTGAACGGCGACGAGCACCATGTGTTTCGCTAACTCGAGAACGCGTCGAAACCGTGCGGGCGCATGCTCCACGAGATCCCCGATGCCGACGTGCTGACCGTGGGATTGCGCGAGGACCGCCCCCAGAAACGTGAGCCACACCAGCAAGTACCCGACGAGCTCGTCGTACCAGGACAGGCTCGCGGCGAAGACGTACCGCAGGATGACCTCGAGGAAGCAGATGACGGCGATGGCCGAGAGCAGGATCGAGACCGCGACTCCGAGGCCGGATCGGAGGGCGAGCTCGATGCGGTCGAGAGTCACGGCGCAAAGGCCGCTGAGGATTGGCGATAGCTCCGAACCGTTTCCACCATCTCGGCGCCGAACTTCTCTTCAAAGTCGCGGTAGAGGGGCTCGGCGGCGGCGGCGAAGGCGACTCGATCGATTTCGGTCACCTCCATGCGTTCCCCGAGTAGCTCCAGAAAACGCACGTCCTCCCTCTCTCCTAGCTCCCGATGGAACCGACCCACCTCCGCGGCCGTTTCGAGGATCGCGAGCTGGAGATCCTCGTCGAGCGCCTCGAAGTACCCGCGGCTCATCACCGGGTACGCGGGCGAGTACACGTGCTTCGAGAGCGAGAGATAGCGCTGCGCTTCGTAGAAGCGCCCGGGAACGATCTGGGAGAGCGGGTTCTCCTGGCCGTCGATGACCCCCTGCTTGAGGGCGGAGAAGACCTCGCCGAAGCTCATCGACGTGGGGCTCGCGCCGAACGCGGCGAACATCTTCATGCGCTCGGGGTCTTTCGGGGTCCGGAGCCGGATCCCTTTCAGGTCCTCCGGCCTCCTCACCGGCCGGACGTTGTTGGTGATCATGCGGAAACCGTTCTCCCACAGGCCGAGGAGAACGAGGTCGTCGTCTTCGAGCGCCTCCCGGAGCCTCTCTCCCAGGGGCCCATCGGCGATGCGCTCGATCTGTTCGCGGTCTTCAATCAGGAAAGGCAGATCGAACAACCCGAACATCGGCTCGACGGAGTGGAGCACCGAGGACGGCACGTGCATCTCGAGCGTCCCCATCCGGAGCCCTTCGAGCATCTCCTTGTCCTCGCCGAGCTGCGCCGAGCCGAAGATGCGTACCTCGACCCGCCCTGGAAAGCGAGCCTCGAGGAGCTCCTTGAACTTCCGCGCTCCCAGGTCGAAGGGCGAGTCGGGGTAGCCGATGTGCCCGAGCCGGATCACCCGCAGGCCACCGCCCTCTCTCCCGCAGGACGCGAGGAGCCCGAGGATCGCGAGAGCGAGAACCCCGGGACGGCGCATGATGAGGCCCGAAATTAGCACAATGCTAGAATCCAAAGCCATGGGCATCGCCGAAGAGCTTCGCGCGCGAATCGAGGGAGAAGTCCGATTCGACCGCTACAGCCGTATTCTCTACTCGACCGACGCCAGCATCTACCAGATCGAGCCCATCGGAGTCGTGGTGCCGCGGCATGCGGGCGACGTCGAGGAAGTGGTGCGCCTCGCCGCCCGAGAGCGGGTTCCGGTGCTTCCGCGGGGCGGAGGCACTTCTCTCGCAGGGCAGGCGGTGGGCGCGGCCATCATCATGGATCTCTCGAAGTACATGCGGGAGGTGCTCGAGGTCTCTCTTGAGGAATCCTGGGCCCGAGTCCAGCCGGGCATCGTCCACGACGTCCTCGGGGCGCACCTGAAACCTCACCGCCTGCGTTTCGGGCCCGAGACGGCGACCAGCAACCGCGCGAACCTGGGAGGGATGATCGGGAACAACTCGGCGGGAGCGCGCTCGCTCGTCTACGGGAAGACCGTGGACAACGTCCACGAGGTCAAAGTCGTTCTTTCGGACGGGACCACCGCGACGTTTGGAAGAGTCGCGAGGAAAGACCTGGCCGCGAAAACGCGGGGCGATTCGCTCGAGGCCTCGATCTACCGAAAAGCGCTCGAGCTCGCGGAAGCCCACGGGGAAGAGATCCAGAGACGGTATCCGAAGATCCCGCGGCGGGTGAGCGGGTACAACCTCGATGAGCTTCTCTCCCAAGGCGAGGTGAACCTGGCGAAGCTCGTCGTCGGCTCCGAGGGGACCCTCGCGACCGTCGTCGAGGCAAAAGTCGCGCTCGTCCCCGTTCCCCCGGTCTCGGGTCTCGCCGTCCTTCACTTTCGAAGTCTCGACGACGCCCTCGAGACCGGCTGCGAGATCTTGGAGCTCCATCCCTCCGCGATCGAGCTCGTCGACGAGATGGTCATGGACCTCGCGCGGAAGTCCCTCGAGTACTCGCGGAGGATGTACTTCGTTCAGGGCGAGCCCAAAGCGCTCCTGGTCGTCGAGTTCATGGGCGCGACCGAGGCCGAGGTGTCGTCCCGGCTCGATCTATTGGAGGGGCGCATCCGCGCCTCCGCCCGCCCGATGGTTCGGGTCCTCGATCCGGTGGAGCAGGCGAACGTCTGGAACGTGAGAAAGGCCGCGCTTCCGCTCCTCCTCGGCCTTCCCGGGGACAAGAAGCCTATCGCGTTCGTCGAGGACACCGCGGTCGCTCCCGAGAAAGTCCCCGAGTTCATCCGGCGCTTCGTCGCGATCC
>Ga0214473_10009950_pt1 | contig 11224 bp, 8 predicted proteins | sample RVTome_7_FD_203509 | JGI IMG/M metagenome (GOLD analysis project Ga0214473, IMG submission 203509) | Soil microbial communities from uranium-contaminated site in the Upper Colorado River Basin, Wyoming, United States - RVT98D197 | ecosystem: Environmental > Terrestrial > Soil > Contaminated >...
TGCTCGCTCGTGTCCCGGTGGATGTCGTAGGCGTCCGGGTTCGGGAAGACGCGCTCGTCGCGGTTCGCCGAGCCGATCAGCAGCAGCAGCTTGTCGCCCGCGCGGATCGTCTCGCCGTGGAGCGCCACGTCGCGCGTCGCCGTCCGTGCCATGAGCTGGGTCGAATTGTCGTAGCGCAGCGTCTCCTCGACCCAGGCGGGGACGAGCGCCGGGTCCGCGCTCACCTCCGCGCGCGCGGTCGGATTCCTCTGGAGCCAGAAAAGCGCGTTCGCGAGCAGCTTCGTCGTGGTCTCGTTCCCCGCGATGATCATGAGGTACAGGAACGCGATCACGTCCTTGTCCGACAGACGCTCGCCGTCGAGCTCCGCCGCGCACAGCGCGCTCGCGAGGTCCTCGCCGGGGCGGCGGCGCCGCTCGGCCACCACAAGGGCGAAGTAGCGCAGGAGCTTTCCGGAGGCCTCGACGCCCTCCGGCGGGATGCCCCGGACCCCCGCCTCGCGGTGCAGGACGAGGTCGGCAGAGCGCCGCAGCTCGTCGCGGTCCGCCGCCGGGACGCCGAGCAGCTCGCTCACGACGTCCATCGGGAGCCGGCCCGCGAAGTCCGCGACGAAGTCGAAGCTCTCCGACTCGCGCGCGCGCTCGAGGTAGCCCACCGCGAGCTCGCGGATGCGCGGCTCGAGCTCGGTCACCCGGCGCGGGGTGAAGCCCTTCGAGACGAGGCCGCGCATGCGCGTGTGCCGGGGCGGATCCATGCCGAGGAAGGACAGTACGGCCGTCGCATCCTCGCCGAGCTCTCCCATCTCGAGCGAGACGCCGCCTGTGTTCGAGAAGGCCTCCCACTTCTTGAAGCCCGCCAGTACGTCGGCGTGACGGGAGAGCGCCCAGAAGCCGAGCTCCTCGTTGTGATAGACGGGGGCCTGCTCCCGCAGCGCCCGGTAGATGGGATAGGGATCCTCGTGGAACTCGTACGCGAAGGGGTCGAAGTGCACGCCCACGGCTACCTCATGAGCTTCGCTCGCCTGCGGCTCCCTGCGCGGAGGCCGACTCTTGAGTCGGCCTCCTAGCGCTTTCCGGGCAGCCCGATCAGCTTGGTCTCGAGGTACTCCTCGAAGCCCTGGAGGCCGTTCTCGCGGCCGACGCCGCTCTGGCGGTATCCGCCGAAGGGCGAGTCGACGTGGAACCACATGCCTCCGTTCACCGAGATGGTCCCGGTGCGGATGCGGCGCGCCACGCCGAGGGCGCGCTCCTCGGAGCCGCTGTGCACCGCGCCGGAGAGGCCGTAGATCGTGTCGTTCGCGATGCGCACGGCGTCGTCGTCGTCCTCATACGGGATCACGCAGAGCACGGGCCCGAAGATCTCCTCTTGCGCGATGGTCGAGTGCGGATCGACGTCGACGAAGAGCGTCGGCTCGACGAAGAAGCCCCGCGACAGGTGCTTCGGCGCGCCGCCGCCCACGAGGCAACGCGCACCCTCCCGCTTTCCCTTCTCGATGTACTCGAGCACCCGCTGCTGCTGGCGCCGGCTCACCTGCGGTCCCTGGAGGTTCCGGGGGTCGGAGGGATCCCCGTAGCTCCAGCTCTCGAAGGCGGCCTTCACGATCGCGACTCCCTGCGCGTAGCGGGAGCGCGGCAGCAGGAGCCGCGTCGTGATGGCGCAGCCCTGCCCGCCGTGCACGCAGGTCATCGCCGACGCCGGCAGCACGGCCTCGAGGGGCGCGTCGTCGAGGACGATGTTCGCCGACTTGCCTCCGAGCTCGAGGAAGACCTTCTTCACCGTCGCCGACGCCCGCTCCATCACCCGGCGGCCGGTCGCGGTGGAGCCGGTAAAGGTGACGAGGTCGACGCGGGGGTCCGAGGAGAGCACCTCGCCGAGCAGGTGATCGGAGGAGGCCACGATGTTGACCACGCCGGGCGGGAGCTCCGTGCGCTCGGCGATGATCTTCCCGATCTGCGTCGCGGACCACGGCGTGTCGGGTGCGGGCTTGAGCACGATCGTACAGCCCGCCGCGAGCGCCGGTCCGATCTTCGCGATGTTGAGATAGAGCGGGACGTTCCAGGGCGTGATCGCGCCGACCACCCCGACCGGCTCGCGCCGCAGCAGGCGTCGCTGGGGCTGGCCCAGGAACGGGACGTCGCTCAGGGCCTGCTCGTAGGGGTACGCCGTCGCCTTCTCGGCCCAGTAACCCATCATCTCGATCGGGTCGTCGACGTGCATGTAGCTCGTGAGCGAGAGCGGAGCCCCGGCCTCGTGGACCAGGATCGAGCGCAGCTGCTCCTTCTCGGCGCGCAGCCCCTCGTGGAGCTGGCGCAGGCAGCGGCCGCGCCGCTCGGCGTCCGTGGCCCAGTCGGTCTCGTCGAAGGCGCGCCGGGCCGCAGCGAGCGCCGTCTCCATGTCGTCCTTCGTCCCGTCGCTGCAGGTGCCGAGCACCTCGCCCGTCGACGGGTTCAGGTTCTCGAACACGCCGCCGTTGCTGGCCGGGACGAGCCGGCCGGCGATCAGGTTGCGGGTCTCGGGGGCGAGTCTTTCGAGCGACATTGTCTCTCCTACGGGGTCGGGAATGCGACCGGGGGCTTGCTCCGTCGGGAGGGGCAGAGGCTACGCGATTTACATTACGACCGCAATGTAAATTCCGCCGCTCCGCGACACCCGGCGGGACGGCTCAGGGAAGGGGGCCACCGCCGGCCCCGCGTTCGCGGCCGATTCGGACGCGCAGTCTACTCGGCGGCCACGCTTGCCCGGGCCCCCGGGCGTCCTGGGGGCGGCACGAGGCCTCGATCCTCGAGGTGTTGCGTCAATTCGCTAGCGACGAGCGCGTGACCGGCGCTGTTCCAGTGATGGTCCTCGATTTGATAGAAGAACGGTCCCTCGCGCCGCGCCTCTGCTGCGGCGAGGGTGTTCGTCGGGTCGAAGAACTCGATCGCGTGGGCGGCGCAGAAGCGCTCGAGCTCGCGATTGATCCGGGTCGCGTCGATGCGGAGTCCCGGATTCTCGCGCGTCATCGCCGCGAGGTAACGCGGCTCGACCTGGAAGAAATCCGGGACGACCATCACCAGGAAGCTCGCGCCATTTGCCGCGGCGAGAGACTTCGTCTCGAGCAGCAGGCGGCGGGTCACGAGCCACGCCCCCCCCCAGAGCTTCTGGTAGTCCATCGCGGAGAGCCCCGAGTGGCCGAGCTCGGGAGAGAACGCCTCGAGAAAGGGCCACCCGAGGCCCAGGTTGGGGTCCTCCGGCGATCGGCCCTCGAACCGGGAGAGCAGGCTCCCGGCGGCTCGCTCCAGGGCGCTGCCGAGCATGACGGGCTGCAGGAAGTTTCCGATCGCGCGCAGACCCTCGCGTCCGCGTCGCTTCTGTTCTTCGAGCGCCCGCGCGCGCTCGATTTCGGGCGGGACCCAGCCCAACTCCGAAGCGAGGTCGGTGGCCAGCGCGTAGGGGCGCCCATAAACCCTGGGGTCGTCTTCGCCGAGGAGCAGATCCTGGAGCGGTCGCGAGTTGTCGAGGATGTCGTTTCCGACGAAGAAGGCCAGAACCACCAGGTCCGGCGAGTAGCGCAGTCCTTCCTCGCGGAGCGCGAGGAGCTCTTGGGCCGTCCCGTAGCCGCCGACCCCCAGGTTGATTACCTCCACCTTGCGGGGCGCCAGGATCTCCTGCAGCCGGAAGGGCAGCGCCTCCTCCAGCTGGACCTGGTACGCCTCCATGAAGGAATCGCCCAGGACCACGATCCGGAAGGTTCCGTCGGGCTTCGCATGGTCGTGGGGCCGATCGCGGAGACCCTGGGAGTTCGTGTGCACGAGGATCGCGAAGTCGCGATTGCGCTGGTGCGCATGTCCATCGGGGGCGAGGACCCAGCCGCGACTCGGGTGGGAGATGCGAAGCGAGTGTTCGCCGTACAGGCGCGCCATGGTCCCGGTGTGGTGCACGCGCAGGCCACACTCCGCGACCGCCACCGAGAGGAGCGTCGCGGAGACCAGGAGGAGTGCGTTCTGCGCGCCGGGTCGCATCATCCGAATGGCCTCTGCCCGCGGCTAATCGCCGCTGGGCTCCAGGGTGCGCCCCATCCGCCCCAGGATGCCGTCTCGCAGGCCGGTCAGGATGGCGTGCATCCGCGCCACCCGCTGGCGGGGCGCGAGCGCGGCAGCGATCAGGAAGCGGAGCTGGCGCGCGGCGCACCCGGCGATCATCGCGGGCGAGCGGCTCTCGAGCGCGATGCGAACGTGATTGCGGGTCTTGTAGTAGCGTCGCCAGAGCGGAGCGCCGGACCTGCCGCTGTGCTGACCGAGGTTGCGTCGCTGCATGAGATCGCATGCCAGCACGCCGACGGCGAGACCGGCGCGCGTGATGCGAAGGCCGTACTCGATGTCCTCCATCATCATGAAGAGATCCTCGCGCGGATAGCCGACCGCGTCCACCGCCCGCTGGAGGATCAGGGCGCCGTCGACCAGCACGAAGTCGACCGAGTGGACTCCAGGGCCGAGCCTCGGGCATCTCTCCACGGCGCGCGGATCCTTGAGATGCCGGATGACGCCTCCCTTGAGGAGGCCGCCGCGAAGCGCCACGACCGCGGCCGCGGGGGTTAGCTCCAGGGCGCGCACCAGCTCCTCCAGTGCGCCGGACTCGGGTCGGCTGTCGTCGTCCATCAGCCAGTAGGCATCGATGCCGCGGCCCTGGCAGGCGCGCATCCCGACCGCGAGCCCCGCGCCGTAACCGAGGTTCTCCCCGGTCGAGACGACCTCGAGCTTCGGGAAGTCGCGGGCGAGCATTGCTGTCGTGTCGTCGGTGCAGCCGTTGTCGACGACCAGCACGTGGTCCGGCAGGCGAGTCTGCGCCAACAACGCCCCGAGGCTCTCCGCGAGGATGCGGGAGCGGTTGAAGGTGACGACGATCGAAGCGATGCGCATCTGGGAGGCCGCCGTGCGGGTGAAAGTGCGGCTCACGCCGATCGGGGTTCGCGCCGGTCCCCAGACACGATAATCTCTGACGGGGAGCGACGCCAAATGGGGCTTCGGATCCGGAATCTGGACTATGGAACCCACCCGTCCGTGCTGCACCACGCGGGGGGCGATCTGATCTGCCGTAGCGGCCTCGAGCTCAAGCGACGCTGCTTCGACCTGATCGGCGACCCCCGGCAGAGCTTCTCCTTTTCGAAGAGCGGGAAGCTGTCGGCGCTCCAGGTCTATCGACGCCCGGCTGCCCAGACCCCGCTCCGGCGCATTCCGCAGCTGGCCATCGTCACCTTCACCAGCTTCAGATCTCCTGGGAGCGCCGAGCTGTCCCTCCACCACCTGGGGGTCGAGATCGACGTCGTTCGTCCCCGCGCTGCGAAGTGGGATCACATGCTGAAGATCAGCCTGATGAAGGAGTATCTGGAGGCGCTCGAGACGGATTACGTGCTCTTCCTGGATTCCCACGACACGTTCGTCACCAGCGACATCCTGGGGATCGTCGATGCGTTCAAGAAGCTGGACTGCAAGCTCCTCTTCCAGGCGGACGCCCTCGACTGGCCCGCCTGCGCCACGGAGTTCTACGATCGGATCGCCGCCAAGGACGCAGCGTACCGCTACCTCTGCTCCGGGATCTTCATGGGCGAGACTGCCTTCCTGCGGCGCGTGGTCGCGCGTGCCGTCGAGACGGCTCCGATCGGCGACTACGGCGACCAGGCGATCTACAAGCAGGTCTTCCCCGAGTTCCATCCGGAGGCCCGGCTCGATTACCACTGCGAGCTGTTTCAGCCCCTCACCGACTACCGCGATCCTCGCCGCCCGGATCGCTTCGCGGCCGCGAACCTGAACCTCGAGATCCAGTATCGCCCGGACCGCGAGCCGCCTCCGGACGTCGCCTCGATCTCCCCGCGCGATCCGGTGGCGGCGGGCCGCCATCTCCTGGATCGGCTGCTCGCCTCGGCGCTCGCGAGGCTTCCGGAAACCTGGCGACCGAGCTGATCGGCGCCGCAGCAAGGCCCGCTAGGCGCCGAGCGCACCACGGCGCAGGATGCTGTCGCTCGCTCGAAGCAGCTCCCGAACCTCATGCTCGACGTGGAAGCGCTTCGAGTGCTCGAAACAGCGGCGTGAGTCGAAATCCATCTCGAGCGCCGCCTCGAGTCGAGCGAAGTCGTTGCTGCTGACGCCGCAGCCTTCGGCGATCAGCTCCGGGAGGGCGCCGTTGGCCGAGCCGATCACGGGCGTTCCCTTCGAGAGACTCTCGATCACCGTCCGTCCGAGCGCCTCCAGGATCTGTGTCGGCATCAGGAATGCTCTGGCGCGCTTGAACGCGTTGCGATGGGCGACGCCCCGGAGCAGCTCCCCGCGGAACTCGAAGTTGGAGAGCTCGCCCTCGATCTTCCGCAGGCGTCGCTCGATCTCCCGGTTTCCCGTCCCGTACGCGACGAAGCGCTTGCGGGGGTTGCGTCGCGCGAGCTCGACGAAGAGATCGAGGCCCTTCTCGTGCCAGCCCCACGAAAGCGCCGCCACCCAGAGGAAGTAGTCGTCCCGATCCGTACCCAGATCGTATTCTTCGTCGACGAGCCCGGTGGGCAGGGCAAGGCTGCGCTCCCGCTCCCACTCCTCGACGGCCCAGAGCTCGTACAGAAATCGCGACACGAAGCGGAAGAAGAGATTCTCGTGCCGCGGCATCCAGCCGGGGCGTTTCTCGTGGCTGTCCTGGAAGGTGGTCAGGATCGGAGTACCGAGGTCCAGGAGGGGCGGTACGGACCAGTGGCCCTGGCACCAGATCACATCCGGCCGCTCGATCTGCAGAATCTGACGAGCCTCCTCGATGAAGCCACGGGCCTTCCGGCGCGCCTGGCCGGTGGGTCCGCGGCGCGTCTCGATGATCTCGAAGGGGTAAGCGTAGGAGCGGCTGCCGCGCCGGAAGCGGGGAAAGCGAGGGCCCCGGCGCGGAACCACGCAGAAGAAGTTGCTCCCCGCACGATGCAGGCCCCAGGCGGTCGTCTCCACGGAAGACTCGACTCCTCCGTACGAGATGAGCGGGAACTGCTGATGTCCGTAGTTACCGATCAGGGCGATCTTCACGCGCTGGGCTTCCGGCGCGCCATGATCCGTACTCGCTACGGGAGCGTCAAGTCGACCGGATACTTACATTGTACGCGTAATGTAACATGTGGTAGCCTTGCTCGAGGGTCGCGAAGTGGACGGGTGCGCATGAGGACGGCCGGACCGGGCTTCCACGAGCTCTCGCGCGAGCGGCTGCTCGAGGTCGCCCTCGAGACGATGCACGTGGGCCACCTGCTCGACCGGGCGCTGATGCCGGCGGTCGCGATCGCGGCGCGCAGCGTCGACGCCGTCGATCAGGTGGCGATCGACGAGTGGATGGGGGCGAGCCCCGTCTACACCGGCCGGATGCGGCGGCTCATGGCCATCGAGGGCGACGGCGTCGACGCGATCATGAAGGCGCTCCAGCTCGACGTGGGCTTCCCGCACCAGTACATGGACGTCGGCTGGAAGCTCCGGGACGAGCAGCACGGCGAGTTCTGGCTGCTCCACTGCGGCGCGCTGATGGACACCGAGCGGCACGGCGAGAAGCGGGTGATCGGCATGTGCCACACCATCGAGGACCCGACCTTCGACGCCACGGCCTACGCGACCAATCCCCGTGCCCGCATCCGGCCGATCCACCGGCCGCCGCGCAAGCCGGCGGATCGGGTTCCGCATTGTCACTGGACGATCGAGATCGACCCGGCGAACGAGCCGGTCGGTCCGGCCACCCACACGCGGGCGGTGGGAGAGCTTCCGATCGCGCGCATCGCGAACGAGCGTGCGCCCGAGCCTGCACCGCAGGGCATGACCGACTACCGCGGCACCTTCGACCCCGCGTTCCGGCTCGGGAGCCTCTCGACCGCGACGCTCGCGGCCGTGGCGCGCGAGTTCCAGATCCAGTCTCACCTGCTCGCGAGCTCGGCCGAGCTCACGCTCACGGATCGCCTCGGTGCCGAGAAGGCGCGCGAGGTCCTGACCGCGCAGTGGATCGCGGTCGCGTGGGTCGCGGGCCAGCGGCTGGTCCGGGCTCTCGGCCTCGAGGCGGGCGGCGCCGAGGCCGTGGCCGCGGTGCTGCGGCTGCACGCGGCGCTCCCCCCCGGCTTCGCGCGCCGGGTCACGGCCCGCGAGGACCAGGTGCGCATCGAGCTCGAGGCGGCGAGCGGGGATCTGATGGAGACCGAGCAGCCGGGCTGGCTCGGGCTCCTGCTGCGCGGGGCGACGCGCGGCGTCGAGGCGGCCGCGCAGGCGGTCGACCCGCGCGCCCGGCTCGACGGACTCGACGCCCGTCATGGACGGCTCACGATCGACCTCTCGATCGACGCGTCCGCCGCACCGGCCGAGGCTCCAACGGAGGCCGCCTTCATGCGCCAGAGCACCGCGACCGGGTGGGTCTTCGACACGAGCGAAGCCCGGCTCGGGCGCTGAGGGCCGGGGCCGTGGCCAACGCATCGCGAGCCCCGGCCGCGCGGCGTCCGCGCACCCGCCGCAGCCAGGCGGAGCGCACCGCCGCGACGCGCGAGCGCATCCTCGCCGCCGTCGTCGAGAGCATCGCGGAGGTCGGATTCCAGCGGACCACCGCGAACGAGATCGCGCGCCGCGCGGGAGTCACCTGGGGCGCGGTCCAGCACCATTTCGGCGCGAAGCACGGGATCCTGGAGGCCGTGCTCGCGGAGTCGGTGGCGCGCCTCGCGGACCGCACGGCCGGGATCCCGTCCGATGCTCCACTCGCCTCGCGCGTGGAGCTCTTCGTCGAGCGGGCCTGGGAGCATTTCTCGAGCGCGCACTACCGCTCGATGCTCGAGATCCTGCTGCACCTCGCGCCGGCCGATCGCGAGGGCGGTCCGGGCTGGCAGGGCGGCGTGGAGCGCGCTCTCGACGCGATCTGGAGGCGCATCTTCCCCGACGCGGCGCTCCCGCAGCGCCGCGCCCTCGCGCTCCAGCGCTACACGGCCTCGCTCCTCTCGGGCCTCTCGTCGCTGGCCGTCCTCGACGGCCGCGGGACCACCCGCGCCCCCGAGCTGCGGCTGCTCGAGGAGACCCTGCTGCGGGAGCTCGGCGCAGATGGAGCCGGAGGCCGGTCGGTCTTGCGGGTCTGAGGCGCGTCCGGATCGGGCCCGGGAAGGCGTGCGTCAGGGACGCTCGAGCGCGGCGCGCAGGCGGGCGAGGGCCTGGGGGGTCGCGCGCAGGCGCAGGCGCGTGCCGTGCTCGTCGTGGGTCTCGGCGAGGACCTGCGCGCAGGCGTGGGCCTCGCCCACGACCCGCTGCTTCGCGTAGGGGACGAGGAGCTCGGCCTCGACCCTGTCGCGCTGGAAGAAGGCGACGATGCGTTCGCGCAGCGCGGCGACGTCCTGCGGGTCGCGCGCCGAGAGCAGCAGCGCGTCGGGCCACTGGCGCGCCAGGCGCTCGCGCGCCTCGGCGTCGAGCCGATCGGCCTTGTTCAGCACCATCCAGCGCGGGCTCTGGTCGGCTCCGAGCTCGGCGAGGACCGCGAGCGTCACCTCGACCTGCGCCGCCAGCGCCGGGTCCGAGGCGTCGACGACGTGCACGAGGAGGTCGCCGTCGCGCGCCTCGTCGAGCGTGGACCGGAAGCTTGCCACGAGGTCGTGCGGGAGCTTCTTGATGAAGCCGACCGTGTCGGAGACGAGGATGCGCGGCACGGTCTCCGGCTGGAGCGCGCGCACGGTGGTGTCGAGCGTGGCGAAGAGCTCGTCCGCGACGAGCACGCCGCTCCCCGTGAGCGCACGCATCCACGAGGACTTGCCCGCGTTCGTGTAGCCGACGAGCGCCACGGTGTCCTGCCCGCCGCGCCGCTTGCGGCGCGTGCCGGACTCCCGCTCGATCGCCGCGAGCTCGGCGCGAAGCTCCGCGATGCGGTCGCGCACCTTGCGGCGGTCGAGCTCGAGGGCGCTCTCGCCGGCCCCGCGACCGCCGATGCCGCCCCCCTCCCGGTCCCGGCCGCCGCCGGTCTCGCGCAGGCGCGGCGCCTCGTAGGAGAGGCGCGCGATCTCGACCTGGAGGCGCGCCTCGCGGCTGCGCGCGTGTCGCTGGAAGATCGCGAGGATGACCGCACTGCGGTCGAGCACCTGCGCCCCGGTGGCGCGCTCGAGGTTGCGCGCCTGCGAGGGCGAGAGATCGTGGTCCACGAGCACGACGCCCGCGTGGGCCGCGGCGTCCGGGGCCTCCTCGCCCAGGGCCTCGTCCTTCCGCTCCTCGGGCTCCGGCTCCGGCTCGGCGCTGGGGCGCTTCGCGCGCGGCGCGCCGGACGGGACGACGCCGGTTCCGCCGGTCCTGCCCGCGAGCTCGCGGAGCTTGCCCTCGCCGACGACGGCGGCCGGGGCGAGCCGAGAGCGCCGCTGCGTCACGCGGCCGACGATCTCGAGCCCGAGCGTCTTGCCGAGGCGTGCGAGCTCGTCGAGCGAGGACTCCTGCTCCGCGTCGGAGACGCCCGGCAGCTGGACGCCCAGCAGGACGGCGCGCGGACGGGGGCGTGCGGTCTGCTTCAGATCCACCTCAGGCCCGCATCCCCGGCGCCTCGTGGCCGCTCGCGACGACGTACTCCGCGTAGCCACCGGCGTAGACGCGCGGGCCCTCGGGCGTGAGCTCGAGGACGTGGTCGGTGAGCGCCGTGAGGAAGCGCCGGTCGTGGGAGACGAGCAGGAGCGTGCCGTCGAAGTCCCCGAGCGCCCGGATCAGCATCTCCCGGGTCTCGAGATCGAGGTGGTTGGTGGGCTCGTCGAGGACGAGGAAGTTCGGCGGGTCGTAGAGCATGCGCGCGATCACGAGGCGCGCCTTCTCGCCCCCCGACAGCAGTCGGCAGCGCTTCTCGATGTCGTCGCCCGAGAAGCCGAAGCACCCGGCGAGCGCGCGCAGCGACCCGATCGAGGCGTTCGGAAAGGCGTCCTCGAGCGTCGCGAAAACGCTCTCCTCCCCGGTGAGAAGCTCCATCGAGTGCTGGGCGAAGTAGCCGAGCTTCACCGCCGCCCCGATCGCGACGGTGCCGGCGTCCGGCTCCGCGGCGCCCGCCACGAGCCGGAGCAGCGTGGACTTGCCCGCTCCGTTCGCGCCCATCACGCACCAGCGCTCGCGGCGCCGGATCAAGAGGTCGAAGTCCTGGAAGACGACGCGCTCCCCCCAGGCCTTGCGGACGCCGCCGAGGCGCGCGACGTCGTCCCCCGAACGGGGCGCGGGTCGGAACTCGAACTCGATCGTCTGGCGCCTCCTGGGCGGAGAGACC
>Ga0214473_10009951_pt1 | contig 11223 bp, 11 predicted proteins | sample RVTome_7_FD_203509 | JGI IMG/M metagenome (GOLD analysis project Ga0214473, IMG submission 203509) | Soil microbial communities from uranium-contaminated site in the Upper Colorado River Basin, Wyoming, United States - RVT98D197 | ecosystem: Environmental > Terrestrial > Soil > Contaminated >...
GCTAGTACAGCTGGAATATAAATAAACTTCTTCGAAACCCAGTTACCGTAATCAACTTCATGGCTTCGCTTGCTCATTGACGAAATCATAGCTCATAATGATAGCAAAGTTCAAGATTTAGCCCACCTTACGTTTTTTGGTAATAACATCACCATTCTTACGAGTAAAAAACAGGGAATTTTGACCTTATTGGTGAAAATCGAAGCTAAAGTAAGGTAATGATATTACCTTACTGGTAGGCCGCATTGGATTCGAACTTTTCATTTGATTGTTATCTCGAGGATGTCAAATAGAAAATCGCCGGTTGCTGCTAAGCGGCGAAAACTCGTAAAGCGTTGAATTTTCCGGCATTTTCTTCTACAATTTGCTTGAAATTGGCCAGGAGGTTGATACCCTAACCAAGTAAATTCGGGCCGAAACTGTGAAGCTATTTAGCGGTAAAAACTGGCAAAAGCAAGACTAGACTTCGTAAACCGCCGGTCGTCAGTTCGACTCTGACCGCTGGCTCCAATTTGGGGATAATGTTGTATGGCTGGCCATTTTTTAAGTTTTATTTTGGCGACACCGATGTCTTCAAATGTTATAATTATTTAACTCTTTTACTTTCTAATTTTATGAGTTTTTAATATTATTGGGTCTATGATTATTTTTGTCCTGTTGACGGACATCTGGCAAAAAATAAAGGAGGTGTAATCACATGTTTGCCATTAGTCTACCTAGCTTCAACCTGTTTCCGCTTGCCGGCCTGATTGGGGGGATAATAGCCCTGGTCTTCGGTATCCTCATCCTGATTTTTCCCCGCATTCTCAACTACCTGGTGGGCATCGCCCTTATACTATTCGGTATACTAAGCATTCTGGGCGGTGGCTGGGGGATATTGATAGGCATTCTGTCCCTTATCTTCGGCATCGTAGTCATGATTTTCCCCAGGATTCTCAACTACCTGGTAGGTATCTACCTCATAATAGTCGGGCTGATTACTATCTTTGCATCGGGTTTTGCCCTGGTACCGCTTATTATCGGTATTATCATTCTGGTTTTGGGCATTATCGTCATGATATTCCCGGCTATAATTAACATATTGATAGGTATCGCTTTTATTATCCAGGGGGTCTATCTTATAGGCCACCATTTCGGCTGGTTTTAGCTGGTAAATATCATCAGCCATATTGCGGTTGAAATATAACAAGTTTTAACAGCCGGATTTTCATCGGCTGGCTGTGGTTTCACAGACAGGGTTAGTCGGTAGCGTTCTCGACGTGCAGGAGGTGAAAGGTGGCTTATATAACTATTGCTTTGGGAGTGGCTATTTTCGGCATCGGGATGACACTTTATTTCCAAGCCCAGATTGTTCTGAAACCTAAAAAGCAGGAAACGTTTGCCCGGCAGTTCTGGTGGCTCGGTGCAGTCTGGATGGTGTTGGGGATAGCTGCTGCCATCGGCGGAGTCATTGGTTTATTTACCGGCGCTCTGTTATGAAAAATGACTGTGCATATTCGAGCTAATATTTAGAGGCTCCTATTTCCTCCATCTTGCCCGTCACAGTGAATACGATACGCTCGCAGATATTTGTCACCCTATCGCCGGTGCGTTCCAGGTTATGCGCCACCCAGATGAGCCGTGTCGCTCTAGTTACGGTCCTCGGGTCTTCCATCATGAAAATGAGTAGCTCACGAAAAACCTGGTCGTAAAGCTGGTCAATTTCATCGTCTTCAGCACTGATTCTCCTGGCTGCCTCAGCATCATGTCTGATAAAGGCGTCCAGGCTGCGGTGGAGCATATCGGCTGCTTTTTCTGCCATCCGGGGCAGGTCTATTAACGGTTTCAGAGGTGGTTCGTCACCTATCATCACGGCAATCCTGGCGATACCCTCAGCGTGGTCGCCAATCCTCTCGAGGTCTACAATGATATATAGGACAGCAACTATAATCCTGAGGTCGCTGGCCATTGGCTGTTGGGTAACGATAAGTTCAATGCACTTCTCCTCGATATCATAACGCTTTCTATTAATATCCTGGTCACCGGATATTACCTGTTTTGCCAGATTCATATCCCTATTTTTGAGAGCCTCCATTGAGCGGATTGTTGACTTTTCTACCATGCTGCCCAAGACCAGTACTTCGTCCTGAATTTCATGCAGCCGCTTGTGGAAAATTGTCCTTATCTCCATTAAAACCTCCTTCGGTCTTTATCCGAATCGACCTGTAATATAGTCCTCGGTGCGTTTGTCTTTTGGATTGGTGAAGAGCTGGGTAGTCGGCCCGTATTCCACGAGCACCCCGGCTCTATCCGCCTCCATCATGAGGAAGGCAGCCATGTCTGAAACTCTTGCGGCCTGCTGCATATTGTGAGTTACAATAACGATAGTGTATTCTTTTGCCAAGCTTCTCATCAAGTCCTCGATTTTGAGAGTAGCCACCGGGTCGAGGGCGCTGCATGGTTCATCCATGAGTATCACTTCCGGCTCAATGGCTATGGTTCTGGCTATGCATAGACGCTGCTGTTGCCCTCCCGACAGCGAAGTACCTGACTGATGAAGCTTATCTTTAACTTCGTCCCACAGTGCTGCCTGCCGCAAGCTTCTTTCAACAACCTGTTCCAAATCCCCTTGCCTGCTCCACAGTCGGGACAGCCTGAGACCAGCAGCCGCATTGTCAAAAATAGACATGGTAGGAAAGGGTGTGGGCTCCTGAAAGACCATACCTACACACCGGCGGACACTGACCGGGTCGGCATCACTGGCATATATATCCTTGCCGTCCAGCAAAACATGCCCGGATACTCGCCCCGCGGGTGAAACCTCATGCAGGCGATTCAGACAACGGATGAGCGTTGACTTGCCGCAGCCAGAGGGGCCAATAATGGCAGTGATTGTCTGGGACCGGATACTAAGATTAATGTCCCTTAAGGCAAGGAAGGCGCCGTAGTATGCATTCAGGTTCTCTACCACTATAATGTCTTTTAGCTCGGTCATTGGGATTGTTCCTTCTTTTGACTCACTCTGTCTGCCGGTCCCATTAACCGCTTCCTGGAGCGTAAGTGCTGAATCTTCTTTCATATCAACCTTTCTCTACAGAATTACTGTGTTTGCTTTCTTCCAGCAATCAAACGCACAGTGATGCTTATAAGCAGAATTAGCAGAACCAGCAGAAATGCCGCAGCCCAAGCCTGCTGCTGCCAGTCCGGGTAAGCGGACATAGCGTAGTGCCAAATCTGAAGGGGCAATGCCCCAATCGGTTTCAGAAGTCCATCAAAGCCAAAGGTGCTGCCAAGCGCGGTAAAAATGAGCGGCGCCGTTTCCCCGGCAATGCGGGCCACGGCGAGCATTATCCCGGTAATAATCCCGGTAAGAGCACCAGGTATAACTACGCTTACCACGGATCGCCATCGTGTAATACCCAGGGCTAGTGCTGCCTCGCGCATTGAATTAGGCACTAGCCGTAGTGACTCTTCAGCTGTCCGTGCCAAAATGGGAATCATAATTATGGCCAGCGCTGCGGCTGCTGAGATTGCCGAGTAAGAGTGCATTGGCCGTACCAAAATGGCATAGGCAAACACGCCCACCACTATGGAGGGCACCCCGGCAAGAATATCCGCCACGAAACGAACCGTTGATGCCACCCGCGGGCTACCAAACTCAGACAAGAAAATGCCCGTCATCAATCCCACCGGCAACGCGATGACTGAAGCTATACCAACTAAAATGAGGGTTCCGATAATTTCATTACGCATTCCACCACCAAGCTCCCCTACCGGTGTTGCCGGTTGAGTAAAGAAATTCAGGTTAATGAAGGACAGACCATGCATGAGTGTATAACCCAGAATCAAGACCAGTATTATCGTAGCAAGTCCGACAGCACCACCGCTGAGACCAAGCATTACTCTGTTAGTCCACTTGCGTCGTAAGTAACCGTATTCACTCATCAGCACATTCCTTTGCTGTCTTTACTGCCGTCATGCGCCAGACCAGCACACGCGCAATAATATTCACCAGTAATGTTACGGCGAATAGCACCAGGGCTAGTTCTACCAGGCTACTAATATAAACTTCACTGGAAGCCTCGCTGAACTCGCTGGCTATCTTGCTGGCAATGGTAGTACCCGGGGCGAACAAGGATGCAGTTAAGACGTAGCCATTACCGATAACCATGGTTACAGCCATGGTCTCACCCAGGGCGCGCCCGAGCCCTAAAATGGCTGCTGCTACCAGTCCGGAGCGACAATAAGGAAGGACTGCCCGGCGAATTGTCTCCCAGCGCGTAGCCCCCAGGGCTAACATAGCCTCTCGTTGGCTGTTAGGGACAGCTCGCATCACATCTCGGCTCATGGCAGTGATGATAGGGATGACCATAATTGCTAGAATAATGCCGGCGGCAAGAAAGCCGACACCGAATGGTGGCCCCTGAAATAAAGGCAAAAACCCCAACTTGCTTCCAAGCCAGCTCTCAATAGGGGTTCTTACGAATGGAACCAGGACAAAAAGACCCCATAACCCGATGATTACACTTGGTATCGCCGCCAGCATTTCAATAAGAAAGGAGACCGGACCTCGTATCCATGACGGTGCTACTTCAACCAAAAAGACTGCCGCTCCCAAGCTTATCGGTATGGCGATGACCAACCCAATTAGAGAGCTGAGCAGAGTACCGTAAATGGCCGGTAGGGCTCCAAACTGCTCTTTGACCGGGTCCCAGGATGAGCTGCTAAAGAAGGATACTCCAAACTTGCGTATGGCTGGCATGGCATCAATGTTAAGGATAACAATCATTCCCAATAGTATTGCAATCACCAGCAAAGCGAACACAAGAGTAAGATTTGGAAAAACTCTGTCGCCAAGGTGTCTGGCACGACCGAGTTTCTGGCCTATTGTCTCTCGCCTTCCTGATGGAGCAACTGATATATCGGCCTTCATATTTCCCCCGACTCCTCCTGGCTTCCAATACGTGAAGAATGCAGGGAGATATGACTCCCTTCATTCTCCTTTGGCAACGCTATGAAGTTAGCCACTCAACGCGTGAGTAGCGGCTGCTCCTGGTATTTGATGGACAGTATCTGTTTCTCAGCTTTGGTAACGGCTGTGCTTGACAGCGGCGCGTAGTCGAGCGGCGACGAGTACTGCTGTCCATCATGTATCGCCCACCATAGCATCTTCACCAGGGTTTCACCTTTGGCTTGGTCCGTCTGATTTACATACGCCAGTATCCAGGAGAAGCCTGCTATAGGGTAAGCATCAGGGTTCGATGAGTTAGTAATCATCACCTTCATATCGTCAGGTAAAGTAATACCCTCCGCTGCTTTGGTTGTTCCGGCAAGTGTAGGTTCTAGATAATTACCGGTACTATTCTTTAGCATCGCCCAGGGTAATTTATTTTGCTCGGCGTACGCAAGTTCGACGTAGCCGATTGAGTTCGGTATCTGCTGAACCTGTCCGGCAACACCTGCGTTGCCCTGACCGCCTATATCGCCCGGCCAGTTCACCGAGGTGGCATTGCCCACATTGGTCTTCCATTCGTCGCTGACCTTCGATAAATAGTTGGTGAAGATGAAGGTTGTACCAGAACCATCTGAGCGATGTACGACCGCTATTGCCGCATCCGGTAGATTCAACCCCGGATTAATAGCTGTTAGCCTTGGGTCGTTCCAGTTGGTGATTTTCTTCAGGTAGATATCAGCCAGGACGTCGCCGGTTAGCTTGAGCTGTCCGGAACTGATACCGGAAAGGTTACAGACTATGGCCTCCGCCCCGCTGGTCATCGGTATGTGCAGTATCGGACCCTGGGCTGCCTCTGCTGCGGCTTGCTGCTGTGGGGTCATAATGCCGTCAGAAGCCCCAAAATCAACGGTACCGGTAGTAATCTGCTGTATTCCACCTCCCGAACCAATACCCTGATAGTTTATCTTCACCCCCGTGAGCTTGTAATATTCATCAAACCACTTAGTGTATAGAGGCTGGGGGAAAGTAGCCCCGGCACCAACCAGACTGGTACCTTGTGCTGGCGTTGTTGGCGTAGGGCCAGGTAATGTTGATGAGCAGCCAGCCAATACAATGCTGGCCAAAAGCAAAATTGACACCTGTGATGCAAACCATTTTTTTGTTAGTTTAGTCAACAAACTTTTACTCCTTATTATCTTATTTTCGTTACTTACTTCTTTTCCCAGATCCGGTCCTTCCTCTGGTCACGGACTAACACCATTTGCACGGTCTTATCACTATTGGATTCGCTCCTTATTTTGATTCTATCCGACATCGTTTTTATGCTGTTTTCAGTTGCAACTTTAGCTGCAATGGCCGTACCTTCACGAATCTCGCTTTCTGCTCCCGCACCGAATATGAGCGCCGCTTATGAGTCGTAGGCCCATTGCAGGGGTAAAGGGCTTCATTGTCATATCGCTGTCGCCACATGTTCACCTCTTTTTCCCAGAATTTCCTGTATCAGGATCTTTACTCTAGCCTCAGTTTCGTCTCTGATTTCCCTTACCTTCTCTATAGGCTTGCCTTCCGGGTCCTCCAGTTGCCAGTCTTCGCTAGGGACAAAGGTAGCGGGGCAAACGCCTTCCACTCCACAGCCCATGGTGACTGCCTTATCGACACCTTCCATCATTTCCGGTGTCAGCAGCTTAGAACGATTGGAGCTGATATCTATACCTAGTTCTTTCATAGCTTCCACCACTGTGTGGTCAACATGGCTTGCCGGTTGGATTCCTGCGGATATAGCTGTGGCTTTCCCGGAAGTATAGTAGTTAAAAAACGCCTCCGCCATCTGGCTTCTACCCGAATTGTGCACACAGACAAACAAAACCTTTTTCATTCTATCCATAGAAAAACCGCCTTGGACTCTCTTTAACCACTATATATAGGATAACAGGCGGAGTTTAATGGCGGTTTAAGGCTTTGTTAAATTTATGTTAAATTTACGGAGATGTGTTTAAGCGGAGGTTACCTGCAGTGGGAGACTGAAACCAAAGGTAGAGCCTTTACCTTCCTTACTTTCTACCCAGATCTTTCCACCGTGAGCTTGAACTATATGTTTGGCTATGGCTAGCCCCAGTCCAGTGCCTTGGCCTGACCGGGCTTTATCCGCCTTGTAGAAACGTTCAAAAATGCGGGGTAAATCTTCTGCGGAGATACCTCTGCCGGTATCGGATACTTCTAGCGAGACTGAATCCTGCAAACGTTTTGTTGAAACGGTTATCTTGCCACCCGTAGAGGTAAATTTTATAGCATTGTGTACCAGATTGGTTATAGCCTGGTATATTCGGTCTCTGTCGGCAGAAATAAGAGGCAGGTCAGCAAAGAGTTCGGTCGACAGAGTTACCTCTTGCCTTGCGGACTGAGGCTGAAAATTACTAACGACCTCCTGTACCACTGCGTTGAGATTAAACTCTTCTGACTTTAATTCACCTCTTCCGCTTTCAATACGTGACAGCTCAGCCAGTTCTGCCACTATTTGCGTCATCCTGTCCACCTCAGTATCAACCCTTGCCAAGAAGCGCTTAGCCGCTTCCTTATCGTTAATGCCACCATCTCTTAAGGTTTCTACTATCGCCTTTATTCCAGCCAGTGGCGTTCTTAATTCATGGGATATGTTAGCCACGAACTCTTGCCGCATTGTTTGTAGGCTTCTCATTTCAGAAAGGTCCTGAAAAACAATTATAGCTCCAGTTATGTTTTCAGCCATCAGAGGCACAGCGACAACTCTTAGAAACCGTTTGCTAATCCCAAACTCCAGGGAATTAGTGCGCTCTGTGCGTGTATTAAGACATGACTTTAATATCTCGTCTATTTCGTGGTCGCGAACAACCTCTATCAAGTACTGTCCAATCACCTTTGCTTCATCGAAACTGAAGAGCCGCTCGGCAGCTCCATTAGCTAGCACAATGCGTCCTTCAGCGTCTGTCATTATGAGCCCGTCGACCATGCTGGAAAGGATTGTTGCTAGTTTGCTTTTCTCGGCCGATATGGTGGTTACCATTTCCTTCAAATTCACAGACATCTCGTTGAAGGCATTAGCCAGCTTACCGGACTCATCTTTAGCCTGAATAAAAACTCTTTTACCCAGCTCTCCTGAAGCGACTTGTTGTGCCGCCTTAGTAACTTGCTTTATGGGCTGGGTAATAATCCTGGCAATAACAAGGGCAGCAATGATGGCTAGACCGGCGGTTATTGCCATGGAAAGGGCGACAGTTGTTATCAGGCGATTGACGGAACTCTCGACAGCGGTAAGTGGCAGCGCTACCCGGGCAACGCCGCTAGCCTGTCCTTGATTTCCTATAGGTACGGCTACATACAGCATTTGCTCTTTTAAAGTGGCGCTATAACGAGTGCTCTCTCCCAAGCCGGTGGCCAGCGCTTGTATAACCTCCGGACGATTGGCATGATTCTCCATAGTCGCCGGATTACTTTCAGAATCTCCCAGCACCACGCCATCTTGGGCGATAATAGTAACTCTGGCATTAATCTGCTTTCCCAAAGTCTTGGCCAGCTCATCAAGTGTATTCTGTTTTGTCGAATCTGTCAGTAGTGGAATGCTAACCTGCGCGATGATTTTGGCCTCATTTTCAAGTTGTGACCTCAGGTTATCCACCTGGGTATTACTAACCAGATGTACGAGATAAAATCCCAAAATACCTGTGCTAACCAGGACAAGCAAGACGAAGGGGATTGCTATTCGCCATTGAATATTGTGGAACATCTCAGCCTTCCAGTTTATAACCAACGCCGCGGACTGTTACCAGCCGCTTAGGCTCTCCCGGATTAGCCTCTATTTTCTCCCGAAGCCAGCGGATATGTACATCAACAGTACGAGTGCCACCGACATAATCATAACCCCATACTTTATTTAACAGCTGCTCACGCGTGAATACCAGTCCCTTATTTTTGGCTAAAAAATCCAGCAAATCGAACTCTTTTTGCGTCAATTCTAACACCGATTCGCCAAGCTTCGCTTGATGGCGGGCGATATCTATTTCAAGGTCGTTTATCCTGAGCGCCGAATCACTGGCCGCCTGCCTCGATTCCACCAGACTGGCCCTTCGCAGTAAGGCACGAATGCGCGCAAGCAATTCTTTCGTGCTGAAGGGCTTGGTCATGTAATCATCAGCTCCAATTTCCAGTCCGACTATCTTGTCAACCTCCCCAGCCTTGGCAGTAAGCATCAATATGGGCACACTCATGTCCTTCCGCAAAATGCGACATACTTCGTAGCCGCTTATTTTAGGGAGCATAAGGTCGAGTACAATCAAATCAGGTTTTTGACTTCTGGCAATTTCTAGAGCTTGGGCACCATCAGTGGCTGTGACCACATCGTAGCCATCCTTAGTCAGATTGTATTTGAGCGCTTCCAGCAATGTCTGGTCGTCTTCAACTACGAGAACTTTATTGCCAACCATTTTAGTGCCCAGCACAAGTATAATGCTAGCTGTTCGGTGCAGCAAGTGGTGGTTTGCCCTCCTCAAGTTTCGAAATGAATTGCTGTGGGAGGGGAAGGATATATAATTATTTCAGTAAAAATGTTTAGGCTCAGGATTTGTGAGGTAGTTCCGAGAAGCTAACTAGCTGCTGATAACTAATCATGCCGCTTTCAGCTATATTATCCACTTCAATTCCCGCTTCCACAGCTGCAGCTACAGGATTCAGCCCACCCAGTAGTGCCATACCGATACGGTTCGTGCCCACTGAAATCTGACAAACGGGCTCGCTGGTATTCCCCAGAGCATAAACGCCATTCATACCGGCTTCCTTAAGTTCTGCGATGACCTGTTCCACAATCGGCCTGGCCGGTGCCGGCAACTCGCGGAAATTAGCCAGTATCTTGCCGTTACCGGTCTTAGCTACCTCCATCACACTCGTCATCCTGGCCCGAATATACTGCTCGGATGGGTCCAGCGATGTACCGCCGTAGTTGATGATAGCCACAAAGCGTTTTGGTTTTGAGTCCTTGATTTCGAGCACTCCGCCGAATCTGGAATCTACAGGAACGCCGTGTTTCAGTAATACACCGTTTATGATAACGCTGCAGACTGTGGCCAGACCTACTTTGCCGTCGGGGATAACCACATCACCAAGCTTCTGACCTTCGTTAGCTACGGCAACTAATTGACTAACACACAGGCCGGCTTTGAAGGCGCCTTTCATAGCTTCGACGGCCCTGGGGAAAACCTTTTTATCAAAGAGAGAGGTGTTGATTGGGAATAGACCGGTTCTCGTTTTCGGGTCAAATGTAGTATTGAAGGCTAGGAGCTCCAGTTTCTCCAGGACGAAGCCGAGTTGGTCCGGCGCCAGGGCTGACCGCAACTCTTCGAGGCCGCGTGGGGTAATCATGCGGCCATCTCGGCCCAGCGGCTGGGTATAGCCTCTCTCATCTGTGATTTTCAGGTGATATCTGACTGTTCGCTCATTCATCGATAGTCCACGTTCTTCAAGTTTCCGGGCGATGGCTATTGACCCCAATGGTTCATAAGATTCTTTCAAGACCTTGAGAATCATCATGACCTTTTTTTCGGTATCGGCGCCGACAGCTGATATCATAGTGTTAATAGCCCCAGTACAAATTATATGTATTATACTATCTCCGCGGTAAAAACAGAATGCCCCAAAGAAAATAAAAAATTAAAGACCAAAATTCAAAGATACAAATTCAAAGTTAAAAATGGATAAGAGGGATTAAGATATTCCTGACAGATATTCTGCCAGGGGCTTCACGTTGAAGTTCTGGCCGCCGCTGGACAGTGCCTTTAAAGTTATACGAGCCGTGTCAAGTGATGTGAAACAGGGGATGCGCATTTCGGTAGCTGCTCGACGGATATAAAAACCGTCTTGCAGTGGAATACGACCGCCTGTAGCCGTGTTGACTACTCCGGACACAGAGCCGTCATTGATAATATCAACCACGTTGGGATGGCCTTCGCCTAACTTCTTGCCTATCTCCTTTACTTTCATACCCGATTTTTCGATCATAGCCGCCGTCCCTTCCGTGGCGAAAAGATGGTAGCCAAGAGAATAAAAGCCTTCGATTATAGGTAAAGCTTCAGCTTTGTTTTGGTTGGCAATGCTGAATAACAGATTACCCTGTGGTGCCAGCATGAGGCCGGCGGCGATAAGCGCCTTGGTCAGAGCCCCTTCAAAGTTGCTGTCAATTCCCATAACCTCGCCGGTTGACTTCATCTCGGGACCGAGATAGGTATCTACGCCCCCGAGTTTGGACATGGAGAATACCGGAGCTT
>Ga0214473_10009952_pt1 | contig 11223 bp, 10 predicted proteins | sample RVTome_7_FD_203509 | JGI IMG/M metagenome (GOLD analysis project Ga0214473, IMG submission 203509) | Soil microbial communities from uranium-contaminated site in the Upper Colorado River Basin, Wyoming, United States - RVT98D197 | ecosystem: Environmental > Terrestrial > Soil > Contaminated >...
GCCGACAACAAACATGTCCACAGGAATGCCATCGGGACTACCTTTACTGACTATGCCAGCGGGAACTCAAACTGGAAATCAGTCCGGAAATATTCCCGCTGGATTGCCCTCTTTGAGTATGCCAAATTCTGGAACACCAACTATTAGCTTACCTGCCGGTTTACCATCAGGTATCCCATCAGGTCTGCCTCAGCTAATGACTGGACAAATGGGTTCGGGATTGCCTCAAACTAGTATGTCTCAACCCGGGCAAATGGGTTCGGGACTACCATTAATGGGTATGACTCAAACGAATATGTCTCAAACTGGACAAATGGGTTCAGGATTGCCACTAATGGGTATGCCTCAAACAAGCATGTCTCAAATGGGTTCAGGATTACCGTTAATGGGTATGCCTCAAACGAGCATGTCTCAAACTGGACTAATGGGTATGCCAATGAATGGAATGAAGACTAGCCCAGTTCTTTCAGCTGGTCTTCCCCAAATAACACTAAGTGCTGGAATGATTGGTTCGAGTGATTTGGGTGGAATTGGAGATCCAGTCGACAGCGATGAGGATGATGACAGTGATCAGTAAAATTTTGATTTTTGGATAAATCTATCCAAAAATAGACAGCTAAATTGAATTTCAGAAAAGTTTCTTCAGAAAAATTTCACGGATCGAAAGTTGAGTATGACTGAACCTGGATCTCCTCTTCTGGTAACTTCTCCAGATGATCGAGAACGGCTCCGTCGACTTTTTCGAATCAAACGAACCGAATTAGAGATGATGCGGGATCGAGGATTCGATATTAGTCAAGTTTTCATATTAACTAATTTTTCGATTGCTTCGGAAAGGAGAGGACAACCCGTAGAAGCAAAGACTCAGTTTTCCCCAGCAGTTGATTGTCGACCATTGACCGATATTCGTTTTGATTTTAACCAATTTTTAGAATTTCGCCAAATTCATTCACTCTTTAATTCTCGAATTTTATTTACATCTCTGTACACTTCAACTCTGGATGGTTCTCGAACTTTGGTTATGTATTTGGAAAGTGAACCCGGGAAACAAGTTGTCAAAGATGGTCTTCAACTTCTTCTCCAGTTGATTTATGAAAAACAATTGAGAGGGATGGCAATTTTACTAATTGCCGAAAATGGTATTCATCCGGGTTCAGTTAGTATTATTTTGGAACAAACTGCCGGGTATGATATTAGCATTTTTTTCGACAAATTTTTCGCAGTCAATCCAACCAAACACGCTTTTGCTCCAATTAATGCTAAATTAATTCGAAAAATCCCTGGGGAAATTAGTCCAGATGGTAAAGTTGGTCCAGATAGTATCGAGAAATGGGCAGCTGAAGAAGGAATTAAACCAAGCAACCTACCATTAATTTTTTCGGACAGTGATCCCTTAGCCAAATATTATGGAGCCAAAAATGGAGATATTTTTGAACTCGAAGTTCTCTCAAAAGCGAACGATGTTTCGGGTTATTACCGTTTGTGTTTCAAAACACCCGCTAAAAAGAAGAAGTAATCTAAAAATTTTCATCCAACCGGATGAAAATAACAAATATAGAAGATTATTATCCATCTGGATAATAATCAGACAGATACAAATACAGAAGATTTTCTACAGATGGGTAATAATCAGACAGATACAAATACTGAAGATTATCATCCAGTTGAATGAAAATATCAAATACAGAAGATTATTATCCAGTTGGATGAAAATATCAAATACAGAAGATTTTTATCTATTCAAATGAAAATTCATGATATAAAGATACCCAAGATTTTTCAAAATGGATCGAAGTTCTCCTCATAAATTCTTCGATGCAATCGACCCCAAGCGAATTTTTAATAATCTTTTCAAAGTTGGTGATTACAGATTTAAATTAGTTGAACGGATGAATATATTTTTTGATGTCATCGATTGTTATGGTTTAGTCGAAATTTGTAGTCAATCAGATTCTTTAACTTCATCATATTCACAAATGGATGGTCTACAAGCTTTATATAATGGACTAATTTTGAGTCCCTCTCGATCAACAAAGGATTACAATTTTATTTTTGTCATTTATTCTTTCTTTCAAAGATTTAACTGTTATCCGTTGTTTTTACATAAATACAACGAATATCGAACTATTGATTTAGAGGATTGTTCTGATGTTCTCAACGAAGATTTTTTAAAGTTTTTATCAACTTTGATTGATAATCAGCAAAAAAAGAATTTAGCAAACGCGCGATTGCAAATATTTGATGATGGCGACTTTTCAGGAAACAATCCATCAGAGATAATGGTAAAAATCGAAACTTATCGAACAGAAAAAATTAATACCCGACTTCATACAGACATTAGTACTTTTTTATTAACCTTGAAAAATTTGAGAGATGATTGTCCTCCCTCAGAAATTTGCGTACCCATTCCAATTGGCTTGGTTGATTTATTAATTCAACTCCCTGGTTTCAATGACTATTTAAATAAATATTCTTAAAATCCGAATGTTGATATCATATATTAGCTAAATCGGGTGTGTTAGATAAATCAGATTCTTAAATTCTTAAATTAAAATAATTTAAGAATGTTCCTGAATAAATTGAAATAATTAAATTCACTAGAAATTGGTAGAAAAAATGGGTTTAACCTCAGTTTATTTCGGAATTCAGAAAAAATATGAAGAGAAATATGGACCAAACACAGTCGTAATTATGCAAAAGGGATCTTTTGCCGAAATTTACGGATACAGTCCCGAACAAGCGAAACAAACAACTGTTTCTGGGAACATCGAGGGTAATTTAGCTGTCCAGCTTTTTCTGAGAGAATCAGATAAATCATCGGTACCCGTTGATATTAAACCTTATGCTCCTGGTAATCATCCCGATTTTGATCTGTCGATACCAATCGGTAAAGCACGAGAGGTCAGTTTGATTTTGGGAATGAGATTAACTAGTGTTGATAAGAAAAAACCTCATTCAATCGACAATCCATTCATGGCTGGATTTCCAATCATTTCGTATGAAAATCATCGAGATTTATTGTTACTGTATGGTTATACTATTGTTCGAGTCGATGAAGTTGGAGAAATCGAAGGATATAAACGTCGAGAAATTACTCAAATTAGTAGCCCCGCGACTGAACCAGATAAGAATATAACACTTCAACCAACCCGAACCAATACCCTGGTTTCAATTTATATTGAATATCAAAAGACTAAAGGTATGTCTCCGGGATTAGATACGCTAACAATGGTTTGTGGATTATCCAGTATCGATGTGTCAACCGGACATAACTCGGTTTCAGAGGTCTACTCAAAAATTACTGATGAATTGCATGCTATCCAAGAGATCTATCGGTTTTTAACGACTTATCAACCGGTTGAAATTTTACTGAACTGTAACAAAATTCCTGAAGATAAAATCGAGGAAACTACTAGTTTTCTGAATACTCAATTGGATTTAGATAAATATTGTAGTGTGATTATGCACATGAACAAAATCGACTCATCCTATCTCAAATTGGAATATCAAGAAGAAGTTTTGAGAAAAGCCTTTCCCTCCTCGGCTTTTGCAAATTCACCACCGATTTTGACTGAAAATCAACCAAATTCAGATGGTTCTGCTAATCCCTCAATCATTTACCAATCTGGGACTGGAAACACTATCAGTGTAATTGATAATCTAAATTTAGAGCTCTATACCTATGGTCGAATTAGTTACATTGCTCTGCTTCAGCATTGTTATGAACATCGAGAAAGTTTAATTTCCAAGTTACAAAAACCTAAAACTAATTGGACGGATCAACAATCTCACTTGATTTTAGCTCATAATGCTATTGAGCAATTGGATATTTTGCCCCGACCAGTTCATGGAATTAATCAGCTAATTGCCAAAAAATCAACTTCTTTTGATTCCTTGATTTCTGTGCTTGATGAAACTTCAACCAAAATGGGATCTCGATATTTGAGAGAAAGACTGTTAAATCCAATTACAAATGTTAATGAACTCGAATCATTTTATTCAATGACCGATGAAATTTTATCGATTCCCGGCAGATTGGAGCAGCTTGAATCTGGTCTTCGAGAATTGCCAGATGTTGAAAAATTCCAAAGAAAAGTGCAACTGGGGGCCATTCGACCCACAGAATTAACTCAATTGTTCAATAGTTATGCTCAAATACTCAATATCTACAAAATTGTTTACGCAATTTGTTTGGCCAATCCTGAATCTCCTTTGAAATCACTATTGCTTCCTGAAAAATCAATTAATGATTTTAATGATTGTCTAACTACTTTTTGGAAACTGGTTGATCTTGAAAAACTCGAGAATGTTAAATATGTTTCGAAAGCGGGAGGTCGACAAGTTAGTTTAATTTCCGAAGAATCCTTCATTAAACCTGGATGTGATTCATATATTGACACCGTTGCCAATGAATTAATGCAATATCGAAATTATCTAAATGCAGTGTGCCAACATCTAAACAATCAGATTCCTGGAAAGCGAGCGAAAAAGATTGAGGTTGGATCTGACCGAAAGTCCAAGAATAATCGAGGAACCAAAGAATTCGAAGAAATCGACGAGGAGTTTGATGGAAATTTGTCAGTTTATCTAATCATTAATACTTCAGCTATGAATACTCTTAAAAAATGTGCTCCAGCTGTGATTGGTCAAATCGGACCATTAGATTTTGTTAAATTTAAAGCTGATAAATATCTAATTCATTCTCAACCGATTGATTTATGTACCAGTAAAATTGGGGAACTCCAATTTCTGTTAGAAACCCTGCTAGTTAATCAATATCATCGACTAGTGGCCAATATTTCTGAGAGAATTTATTTCAATGATGTGAATTCATTCATTAATCGCTTAGATTTTATTTGTTCAAATGCTCGAACAGCCACTAAATATCGATATCATCGACCTATTCTTGATTTTACCCCGGGCAAATCTTATTTATCGGTTCATGAACTCCGTCATCCTTTAATTGAAAGAATTATTCGTAATGAATATGTTCCCAATGATATTACCTTGGGTTTAGAACATTGTGGAGTGGTATTATTTGGTATTAATTCAAGCGGTAAGTCATCCTTAGCCAAATCGATCGGGTTAGCTGTAATCATGGCTCAAGCCGGGATGTTTGTAGCTGGTCGAATGAAATATCGACCGTATCAACGAATTATCACCAGACTGAGTGGAAATGATGATATTTTACGCTCTCAAAGTTCCTTTGTGGTTGAAATGATGGAGTTAAAAACTATCCTTAAAAATGCTTGTGACCATTCGTTGATTTTTGGAAATGAGCTTGCTTCTACGGGTGAAACAAGGTCCGCAGAAGCAATTACAATTAGCACACTTGAAGAGCTGGTTCGAAGGGGATCGTCTTTTATTTTTGCTACTCACCTTCATGGAATTGTTAAGATGGAAGCTGTTCAAAAAATGTCCGATTTAAAACAATTAAAAATTTCTCATCTCAAATCGTATCATGATTCAGAACTTAATAAGCTTGTATATGATCGACGAATAACTGACGGACCCGGATCTTCATATTACAGTATTGATGTTTGTAAAAGTTTGGGATTACCAAGTTCTTTCATCGAACGAGCTCATGAACTTTCTCGAATCGCTCAGCAAATTCCTGAAAAATTTGTATCGACTAAGAAATCCAAATACAATGGGAAGATTTTTGTGGATAAATGTTCAATATGTGGGAAAACTACCGAGCTCAATACTCATCATCTCAAAGAACAAGCCACTGCAGATTCTCAAGGATTTATTGATCATTTCCATAAAAATTCGAATTTTAATTTGATGGTCCTTTGTCAAAAATGTCATCAGAACTTACATATTAATAATGTTGAATTTGAGCAAATTTCAACCTTGAATGGAACTTATCTGAAACCTGCTACCAATTAAAAATTTTACTTAAATTTTAAGTAAAATTAAGCTGTAATCGGAACATAATCAGCTTTAAATTTCTTTTGAGACCAATATACTAAAATTAATCCGGTGAGTAAAAGAATAATAAAAGCTATTCCAAGACAGATACTCCCCCGAATTAAATAATAATAAGTATCATAAGCCTGATTCAAAGAATAAGTTTGAATATCTTCTGGATTATCATTCTTTAATAATATCCAAATGGGTAGTTCATCTGAAATTATTGTTTGGCAACAATCTGGATCGCAGATATCTGAATAGTAAGTTGGAGTCAAATATGATTGATTATGAAAATTAAAGGCTAAAGTTACATTTCCAATCACATGGCAACCACCAAACAAACAATAATTTAGACAACTCGCATTAAAAATACCTCCCTGAATTGGAAAATATTGGATATCAAATTGGAGTTGACCAAGTAGGACACTTCCAATCAAAATTAATCCTGATGATAAAATTAAAGAACAGATACACAAAGAAGATTGTTGATAATTCATTATTATTAATTTATTAATTTATTATTTACTCTTAGGTACAAATTTACTTTTCCAAGCTTTAACTTGGAAAATTGGAATTTACTGGTGATGAAGGGCTTCCAACAATTTAGACCGTTAAATTAATTTCTCTTGATCCATTTTTGGTAAAATTAAAGATTTTGAATTTTTTGAGGTCCAAGTACCAACCCAGAAACGACTTTTTACCACTTAAAAATACCCTTATTAATGGACTCTTTTGAATTATAAATCAGTAAAATTTTGAAATCTAAGGGTTTCAAAATCTGTAAATTTTTGAAAAATTTTGAATTTTTGAGTTCCAAGTACCAACCCAGAAACGACTTTTTACCACTTAAAAACACCCTATTTAACGAGCTCTTTTGAATCATAAATAAGCCAAATTTCGAAATCCGGAGGTTCCAAAATTTCGAATTTTTCCAAATTTTGAATTTTTGAGTTCCAAGTACCAACCCAGAAACGACTTTTTACCACTTAAAAATACCCTATTTAACAGACCCTTTTGAATCATAAATAAGCCAAATTTCGAAATTCGGAACTCAAAATTCAAAATCTCGAATTTTTCCAAATTTTGAATTTTTTGAGGTCCAAGTACCAACCCAGAAACGACTTTTTGCTACTTAAAAATACCCTTATTAACGGGCTTTTTTGAAAGCGTTTACACACAAAAATCGATTTTTAAAAGGCCAAATCTTTCAAAAATTATCTTTTTTCGAAATTAATAACCATCCGCTGATTGCTGATTTTTTCCTCTCTAAATTTTTCCAAAATCAAAAGAATGGATCAAGTGAACCAGTTTCTAGATGAAACTAATCCACCGAGGTCGGGGTCTTTGTCAGCGCAAGGATATCGATTAAATCCTCTTGAATTTCCACAAATGACAACTTTGGTTAAAAAGATCGAGTTATCTCCAAACGTCCCGGAAATGTCGATAGTAGTAAAACCTCAGGGAATTCCAGTTTCATCGATGCAAGACGGGCTTTCATTAACAAATATTGGTATGAATTTATTTACTCCATCGGAAGGTAGTATTTTGGGAGAAATTAATCCAGCTCAATTGCTGGTTCAAACCTCCGGGCCTAAAATTCCAACAAATTGGGAAGAAGCTCGGAAATCTCTCAAGATGATTAGTACAACTCGGTCTGGTAAAAAGAATCAAGCGTTCGGCTTCAATGAATTAAAAATTATTGCCAAAAATTTAAATTTAGAATCCACTGGAGTTCGGGAGAAAAAGGAAGCGTTAGCTCGACGATTAATTGACGCTATTAAAGCTTATCACGGCATTAAAGATCAATTCTAAGATTGATTGTTTTTTTTCTTGAAAATTCAAGAAAAAAAGATAAATAAAACCAAATGGATTGGGAACACTTTGAAACGTTAATTGACTCCTGTGTCCAAAATCCAATTTCAGACACCTATATCAAAGCTTATACTTATGTTTTTATGTTTATTACTTCAAACTACAATCGGCAAAAATTTGTGTCAGAGTTAATCGATTGGTTTTTAAAAAATTATACAAATAATGGTAATTGGATTACCGCAGTTAAATTTTCTATGAGTTATATCGACGTAATTAGTATTAATAAGCTTTTTGATCAATTATCAGAACACCAATTAATGAAATCTGGGGTTATTTGGAAATTTAAAAAGATCTTCCCAATATTGCTTAATCATTTGAAACCCCCATTGATTGATCCAAATAAACTTTTAACGTATTTAGTTATTGGTCTGAATTTAGATTACCCATGTTTGGCAGCATTGGCTTTCACCGCACCCAGTCTCCAGATCTAGATTGGTCCAGATTCCAGATCTAGATTGGTCCAGATTCCAGATCTAGATTGGTCCAGATTCCAGATCTAGATTGGTTCGGATTCCAAAGCTATTTGATGACCTGTAAAAATGATTTTTCGATAATGGTTTTCAGAAAACTCAAAAGAAATCATGTCTGACTTGAGATTAAATCTGATTCGATTGTTTCAAGAAGAAATTCGATCAAGTTTGACTATCGGTCGAGAAGATAACGATCTTGAGCCTTTTAGCGAAGCTCAAATTCGAGACTTTCTCCATCAACATCGAGGCCAAATCGATCAGTCCGCTATAGATTTGATCAATAATGTTTCAGTGGAGGTTTTGTCTCATCCCGAGGGAGATCTGATTCGAGAAAGTTTGTACGGATGGTTTGACCCAAGGGATGTTTAATTTCTGTTCTTAGAAATTATAGTCAGATGAAGATGACCTTCCAATTTTAAATTCAAGCACATTATCCTCTGGTGAAAAAGCTTGAATCGCCAGATAAATATTTTTTGATTTGTTAAAATCAAAAAATTTAAACACTTATATCTTCGGTAAATCCATCTGTATAAGTAACTCGAATTGTTCCTTCACCTAAATATTCTGAATGTTTGAAAAGTGGAGCTGGATATTTTGCAATTCCAATATATTTCATGGGTGATGTCTGCAATCGATAATAATGCTCTTTAGCTTTATCATCTAAGTTATTCCATTTTTCTGTAATATTTATAGCGATTCGCATTCCCCAACAACCCAGATTTTCCTGAACTCGGCATTGGTTAACAAATATTTCTGGAATTTCAAGTAAGTCCTTCCAAGGTTGATGTATCTGAATCCGCTTGGATGAATTAGTTTCGAATTCAGCTGGAGAAATTCGAGCTTTTTCTTTTTTCTCTGACATTTTAAATATGAACTTATTGCTTAAATTAAAATTTTAGGATTGCTAAATCAATTAAAATTAATCACAAATCCCTCGTTGCAACCCACCCAAATTACCTCGGCAGAAATTGCTGGCACACATGGCATCACTCCAGCAGACACTTCCCGATAACATTTGAGTGCAATAATCAAACCCGCCATAAGTTGTTATATTTCCACTTGGACAACATATTTTTTGAGCTCCATTAGCGGCCGTCCCCCTTCCACAGGCATTATTAGTACAATCAGAATTTGATTCACAGATTTCCCCAGGGGAGAGATCTTGAGCTTGACATACTCCTTTTTGAAGACCACCTAAATTACCTTGACAAACCCCGCTGGCACACATAAAATCACTCCAACAAACACTTCCGACTGGCATTTGAGTACAATAATCAAACCCACCATAATTGGTTATACTACCGCTCGGACAACATATTTTTCGAGCACCATCTGCTGCTGTTTCCCGACCACAAGCTTGATTTAAACATTCAGCATTGACATCACAACTTGAATTCGGTTCTAATCGCCCTGAACAAATTCCTTTTTGAAGACCACCTTGGTTATCTTTACAATAACCAGCAGCACATTGTGCATCACTCCAACAGACACTTCCGTTTGGCATGGCTGCGCAATAATCAAATCCAGCGAATCTATCACTTCGACCACTGGGACAACAAATTTTTAAAGCATCATCCGCTGCTGTTTCCCGTCCACAAGCGTTATTTATGCAATCACCATCGACTTCACATTGTTGCCCAACTGGGATATTTCTTTTAGGTTGGAATAACCAATAAATTAAAAATCCAATTGTGGCAACAATAATAATTAATACTGTAATCGCCACAATAATTCCTAGCACTTGGTCGATCCCGGCCATCTTTTCCGATCTTATTTTATTGTCCAGTTAAAAAAATCTAGAGTTCTTCTGGAGGTTCTCAAAAATTTAGATTTTATATTTGGATTAATTAAAAATGACCGACCGGTTGGATCCTCAGATCGAGATTCTTTTTCAAGAATCATCTGAACAAACTATCATCGATCGATATGAGTTACCTTTATATTTTATTGTTGGAGGAGCTGATGATACCTATTTGGCCAGATTAATGGGAATCTCAGTTGAGCAACTTCGTCCGATTTTATTAAGTCGGTCAGTTGACACATCAAATTTTCTGCCAAATGAACCGTTTGGAGTTTACGCCAGTCGTTCGACAGTAATTAGCGAAACGTGGGCGAGAACCTTTCCACTTTCTTTATTATTGCAAAAAGAATGGCCAATTTTAGATGAATTATCAACTCCTTCATCTCAAAACTTTTCTCGACCAGATCATATCCAGCAAACTTGGATTCTTCGAGCGATTGATCGAGTTATCGATTCAAATTTAAAACATAATATTCAAATTACCAGTTGGCAATTTTTATATGATAATCTTCGAGATTCAATGTTAGAAAGTATTTATCCCCAAACTTTATCTTTAACTATTCGATGGCCAAATGATAATAATCAGAATTTGCAATATTTACTTCGAAGAGTCTTTGAAAAATTATCTGAACAACAACTTGATTATCCTCTTTATATTTTAGTTGATGACTTACCGATCCAATATAATTTAACTTTCCGAGATGTTCGAGATCAATTAGCAGCCGGTCCTTGCTCTTCGGCTGATTTAAGAGCTATTCGAACAAGTGTTGAGTTAATTTCTCTTTGAATTATATATAGGCTTAATTTTTTAAATTAAAATTTAATTTAAAAAATATGAGGAATCATTATCCTTCTCTTGGTTGAACTTTTTTAATCTTTGGCGACTTGGGAGGATTTGGTGCGAATTCAAGTTGACCTGGAAGGCTAAAAATATTAAATTTTAACTTTCGAAGGGATACTGCTTATATATTTTTAAATTAAATTTTAATTTTGAAAATATGAGGAATGCCTATCCTTCTCTTGGTTAAACTTTTTTGATCTTTGGCGACTTGGGAGGATTTGGTGCGAATTCAAGTTGACCCGAGAGCCAAAAAATATCAAATTTTAACTTTCGAAGGGATACTGCTTGTTTATTTTTAAATTAAAATTTAATTTAAAAAACAT
>Ga0214473_10009953_pt1 | contig 11222 bp, 7 predicted proteins | sample RVTome_7_FD_203509 | JGI IMG/M metagenome (GOLD analysis project Ga0214473, IMG submission 203509) | Soil microbial communities from uranium-contaminated site in the Upper Colorado River Basin, Wyoming, United States - RVT98D197 | ecosystem: Environmental > Terrestrial > Soil > Contaminated >...
GGCGGTCTGGGACCTCCCGCTGGCGAGCGCGATCCAGGATGCGACGCGCCTCCCGGTGGCGGGATGGGGCCTGGTGTGGAGCGCGGTCGCCTTCGCCCTCCCGCTCTGGGCGCTGGTGCGGCGGGCGCGCGGACGTCCGCTCGAGCCGGTCTGGTCCGCCGCCTTGCTCACCGTCCTCGCCGGGATCGCGAGCGTCGCGCTTCTCGCCGTCGCGTCCCTGCATGCGAGAGTGTTCTGCACCACCTGCGTGATCACCTATGCCATGGTCCTGGCATACGCAGCGGTCTCTCTCCGCGCGACCGCCAGCCTTAGGCCCGCGCAGATCCGGCGCGGAGCGCTGCTCGCGTTCTCCGCCACCCTGGTCGCGTTCCTCGCCCTGCTCTACCCGGGGCTGCGCACGCCGCGGAGCTCCACGGCAGAAGAATCGGCGTTCCTCGAGGCGGCGAAGCGCTCCATCGAGGCGCAAGAGAGACCGCGCCAGCCGGAGAAGCCACCCAGCCAGCCGGAGGATCGACCGGTGGCGAAGAGGCCGATCGAGCCGGAGGAGAGACCGGCCGAGCCGGAGAAGCCACCCGCCCAGCCGGAGGGTCGACCGGTGGCGAAGAGGCCGATCGAGCCGGAGGAGAGACCGGCCGAACCGGAGAAGCGATCCGCCCGGGTCGATGAGGGCTCCCTCGCAGTGGAGAAGAGGCCCGAGGCGGCGCAGCTCGAGCAGATGATCTCACGCCTCTCGCCGCAGCTCCGACAGGCTCTGAGCGATGGGCTCGCGGCCTATTCGCGGAGCGACCGCGTTCCCATGCACCCGGCCCGCCTGCTCGTCGGCTCCCCGTCGGCGCCGGTTCGCATCACCGAGTTCACCGACATCCTCTGCAGCCACTGCGCCACGCTCCACAAGACCACCCAGGTGCTGCGGGAGATGCTCCCGAGCGGATCCTTCGCGCTCGAGCCGCGCCAGTTTCCGCTCGACGCGCAATGCAACCCGGCGGTCGAGAGGCGCGCGGAAGACGGCGTGAGCTGCCTCGCCGCGCGCGCCATGATCTGCATGGAGAAGGACTGGGTGGCCTTCGCCGACGCCCTCTTCGCGAATCAGCGCGGGCTCACGAAGCGGAAGATCCACGAGATCGCGGCGCGCTTCGTTCCGCGCCAGCGCTTCGAGGACTGCATCTCCTCGCCCGAGACGGAGGCGAAGCTCGAGGACGACATCGCGTGGGCGCTGGAGCACGAGATCCAGGGCACGCCGCTCGTGCTGATGAACGGCCGCGAGGCGCCCCCCTCCCTGCAGTTCCTCTACGCCATGGTGCTGGCGGAAGGCGACCCGGCGCACCCGGCCTTCGCCGTCCTCCCGCCGCCGCAGCCTCAGGCGCGGCTTCCCTGAAGCCCGGCAAGAGCCCGCATCTCTCACTCGTAGCGCAGCGCCTCGACGGGAGGGAGAGAGGCGGCGCGGCGGGCCGGCCAGAGCCCGAAGAAGATCCCCACCACCGCGCTGAAGACGAAGGCGAGGGCGACGGCGCCGGGGGAGATCAGGACGTTCCAGCCGGCGAGCCGAGCGAGGGCCACCGAGCCGGCTCCGCCGAGGACCATCCCGAGCAGTCCCCCCACCAGGCAGAGCACCAGCGCCTCGACCAGGAACTGCATCAAGATGTTCATGCGGGTCGCGCCCAGGGCCTTGCGAATTCCGATCTCGCGGGTGCGCTCGGCCACCGACACCAGCATGATGTTCATGATCCCGATGCCTCCGACCAGAAGGCTCACTCCCGCGATGCTCGCGAGCAGCATGGTCAGGACCTGGGAGGCTTCCTGCTGCGTGCTCAGGAGCTGCTGGCGGTCCAGGATCCGGAAGTCGTTCTCCTCACCCGGGGCGATCCTGTGCTCGCGGCGCAGCACGCGCTCCGCATCCACCATCCCCTGCTCGAGGGGAACGCCATCGGCGACCTGGACGCTGATGGCGCGCAGGCGGTCGGTGCCGAGGGCGCGGTAGCGGGCCGTCAGCAGGGGAATCAGGACCTGCTCGTCGGGGCTCCACCAGGAGCCCTCCGAGCCCTTCTCGGCGAACACGCCGACGACTTCGAAGGGAATGCCGCGGATGAAGACGGTCCGGCCGATCAGGGCCGCCGCGCTGGTGCCGAGCATCCCGGGCAGCGCGGAGCCGAGCACCGCGGTGCGCCTTCGAGCCTCGTCGTCGCCGGCGGTGAACATGCGGCCGAACTCGACGCGGTAGTTGTACACCTCGGCGAAGTTCGGCGCGGTCCCGAGCACGCTCACGTTCAGGTTCTCGCCCCCGTACTCGAGCTGGAGCTGCTGCTGCACCTCGGGCACCACCTCGGCGACGAGAGGCGCATCCCGCGCCAGGGCCTCTGCATCGTCGATGGTGAGCGCCGCGCCGAGATCGGAGGCCACCCCCCGAAAGTGGAACTGACCCGGGAAGATCGAGAGCAGATTCGATCCCAGAGCGGCGATCCGCTCGTCGATGGCCCGCCGGGCGCCGCTGCCCAGCGCCACCATGGCGATCACCGCGGCGACCCCGATGATGATTCCCAGCATGGTGAGCGCCGCGCGCAGCTTGCCGGCGCGGATCGACTGAAGGGCGGCCTCCACGCTATCGGGGGCGACCCAGCGCATCAGTTCGACTTCCGGAGGCCGGGAAGCCCTCCTCCGGTGACGTTTCGGATGCGATCCTGGAAGGTCCGCTGGGAGCTCACCAGACCGGCGCTGGGCAGGATCAGGACCGAATCGGACTCGGAGAGCCCTTCCAGAACCTCGACGTGGTCGAGGTCGGTGAGACCGGTGCGGATCCAGCGCGCCTTCGGCGCGCCGTCGACCATGGCAAAGACGATGTACTCGGCGCCGAGACCAGGGCTCCCCTCCTGCCCCGGCGAAGGAACGGGCGCGGAATCCGCTTCGGCCGCCTTCGCCGCCGCAGGCTCGCGGCGCGCGGCGGCGATCGCCTCGCCCACCTGGTCGGGCGAGAGCCCCAGAACCTCGGCGGCGGAATCGACGTCGCGCGGAGTGCGAAGAGCGGCATTGGGAATGGCGAGAACCGCATCCCGCCGCTCCACCTGGATCTCCACCTCGCAGTTCATGCCCGGCTTGAGAAGACCCTCGGGGTTCTCGAGCCCCACCAGAGTGGGAAACATGGTGACGTTTTGCACGATCTCCGACTGGGGCTCGATCTTGAGCACCGTGCCGCGGAAGCTGCGCTGGGGGTAGGCGGTGACCGTCACCGCGGCGGCGAGACCGGGGTGGATCCTGCCGATGTCGATCTCGTCCACCAGCGCGCGCACTTGGACCCGCTCCAGATCCGCCATGGTGAGGAGCACGGTTCCACCGGCCACGTCCCGGGTGGGAGAGGAGATGACCTGTCCACGCTCCACGTCGCGCCGAAGGATCGTGCCCTCGATGGGAGCCAGCACGTCCGCATCGTCCATCGTGATCTGGGCGTTCTCCACCGCGGCCTCGCTGCGCACCACCTCCGCCTTCGCCGTCGCGTGGTCGAGAACCGCCTGATCGTAAGCCGTCTCGGAGAGGGACTCCGACTCAAAGAGCTTCTCCGAGCGGCGCAGCTGGGCCTCGGCGTTGGCGAGCCGGGCCCGGGCCACCTCCAGATCGGCCCTGGCCTGGGCCAGGGTGTTGCGAAGCTGGCGCTGGTCGATCCGCAGCAGCAGCGCTCCCTGCTTCACCCGGTCGCCGCTGTCGGCCAGCACCTCGAGGATCTCCCCGGACGCCTTGGACTTGACCTCGACGGTGACGTGGGGCTCGATGACTCCTGCCGCCTCGGCCGACACCACGATCTCGCGCCGCTCCACGGGGACGACCTGGTAGACGGGAGCGGCGGGCAGGTCGGCGCCGCAGGCTGCGGCGATCGCGCCGCATGCGAGCGTCGCGAGAGCGCGCCAGCCGCCCGTCACCGAGCTTCGCCCTTCGCGCTGTCCCGCGTCACGCTTCCATCCACCAGGTGGAGGTGGCGGCGGGCGCGCTCCGCGATCTCCGCCTCGTGGGTGACCAGGATGAGAGTCTCTCCCTGCCGGTACAGCTCCTCGAAGAGCTCCATGATCTCCCCGCTGGTGGCCGAGTCGAGGTTTCCCGTCGGCTCGTCCGCGAGCACGATGCTGGGTCGATTCACCAGAGCCCGCGCGATGGCGACGCGCTGGCACTCGCCCCCGGAGAGCTCGCTCGGACGGTGCCCGCGGCGATCCGCCAGGCCGAGCTCCGCCATCACCGCCTCGGCGATGGGGCGCCGCCTTCGCTTCGGCACCCCGGCGTACATCAGGGGCAGCTCGACGTTCTGGAGCGCCGTGGCACGGGGGAGCAGGTTGAAGGTCTGGAACACGAAGCCGATCTCGCGGTTGCGGATCCGGGCGAGCTCGTCCTCGCCGAGCTCGGAGACGAGCTGGCCGGCCAGCCGGTACTCGCCCGCGCTCGGCGTGTCGAGGCAGCCGATCAGATTCATCAGCGTCGACTTGCCCGAGCCCGAGGGGCCCGAGACGGCGACGAACTCGCCCCGATGGATGGTGAGGTCCACCCCGCGCAGGGCGTGGACCACCTCGCTCCCCAGGCGATAGTCGCGCCGCACGCTGCGGATCTCGATCAGGGGCTCCTCCGCTCCTTGCGACGCCGACGATCCCGGCAGTACGCCTTCGCGATCGCTGAGGTCCCGCATCGGCTCAGCTCCCCGGGCCCTCGCTCCGCCGGTGTGCATCCCAGGAGCGGACCAGCTCGCTCTGCACGTCGAAGCACTCGACGCCGTAGCTCGCACAGAGCTCCCGCATCCCCCGAGACATCGAATGGGCGACGACGAATGCCCGGCTCTGCCCGGCCCTTCGCCCCAGCTCGAGCTCCAACATCGCCCGGCGCACGCTCGCGTGGGCGATGGCCGCGAGGCAGTCCTCGCCGGCGTCCACCTGGACGGCGACGAAGGTCCCGCTCCGATCCTCGAGCACGACGTCGATCCTCTCGCCGGCGGGGAGCTCGTGAGCGACCGACAGCGTCTCGAGACCCGCTTCGCGCAGCGCCAGCGCGGGATCGCTTGCGACGTAGTCCACCAGCAGCGGGAGCGCGCGCGGCTCCTCGCCCGGGCCTCCCGCTCGAGCCGGGCGGCGGCCGTGGATGGAATCACCCGCAGCTCGCGCGGTCTTGGCGTTGCTCCGGAAGATCTCGACCAGGGACCAGTACTCGCCGGCTTCGATCTCGCGGAGGCCCGAGCTCCGGTGGGCGAAGCCCCCGAAGTTGTAGGCGGGCTTGTACCCGAGGATCCGGTTGACATCCGCGAGGGGCACGTAGCCGTCGATCGAGAAGGCGCGGATCGGCACCTGCCAGCACCAGCAGAGCTCGGTGCCGTCTGCGTACTCGGTCTTGGGGGTCCGCGGATCTCGCATCGCCCGACCCTCGACCTCCGCGAGCGCGACGATCCCCTGTCGCCCCCTCGCGGTGCGAGCCCACTGCTCGCTCCCCTCCGCGTCCCGCCGCCGCGCCGCCCTCCCCGACTTCGGCTGGTAGACGAGGACGAGATCGCCCGGTTCGAGCTCGAGCCCCGCCGCCTCGCGGCCTTCGGCGAGCGGGATCCGGTCGATTTCCCGCTCCGGGCCGCCCTCGAGGGGGGGAGCTTGCGCCGATATCCAGTACCGCACGGAGCGCCTCGACGATCGATTGCCTCGGGATGATGCCACAGCCCTGCGTGGTGGAGAAGGACTCACGCCTCGCGGATCCACACCAGCATCTCTCCCGCCCTGCGGTTGTCCCACGCGCAATAGGGGACCGCCTTCAGGGTCGCGGGCTTCGTCCTGGATCCGGCGAACCGGTAGAGCGCCCCGCTCCAGGCGGCGCGATCCGCGCGCCTCGCGCGCCCGCCGATCCGCACCACGCCACCGAGCAGGTTCCCATCGAGCTTCGCGCCGAGCTTCGCGTTTCGCGCGAGGACGAGGTCGTCGAGGTGGGCGCCGTTGTCGACTTCTTCGAGGCAGTAGACCAGCGGCCCGCGCTGGAGCGCCACCCGTCCGGCGTCGGCGGCGACGGCCGGGTTCGCCTCGACCCGCTCGACGGGCATCGGCAGCGCGAGCTCGATCCTGTCGCCCGGATGCCAGCGCCGCCTGATCCTCGCGTAGCCCTTCCGAGTGATCGGCGCCAGGCGGAGCGTCCTGCCCCCGAGCTTCGCCCTCGCCCCCCGGCACCAGCCGGGAATGCGCAGCGCCAGCGTGAACTCCTCCGCCCTCGGCGGCCGGACCTCGATCGCGACCCGCTCCTTCCAGGGGTACCTGCCCCTCTGCTCGACCACGACCCTGCGCCCGCCGAGATCGAGCTCCCCCTTCCCCTGCACGTAGAGGTGGACCCACGCCTCGGAGCTGCTCTCGGAGTACACGTACTGGCCGAAGGAGGCGACCAGACGGGCGACATTGGGGGGGCAGCAGGAGCAGGCGAACCACGGCTGGCGGTGGGCGTCCCCGCGGCTCGCGAGCGGATTGACGTAGAAGAAGCGCTCTCCATCCAGGGACACCCCGCTGGCCACCCCGTTGTAGAGCGCCCGCTCCATGGCATCGGCGTAGCGGCCGTCGCCCTCCAGCTGGAGGAGGCGGTGGTTCCAGAAGACCAGCCCGATCGCGGCGCAGGTCTCGGCGTAGGCCGAGGCGTTGGGAAGGTCGTAGTCGGCGGTGAAGCCCTCGTTGTGCGATGCGGGCCCGATCCCGCCGGTCACGTACATGCGCCTCTCGCAGACGCTCCTCCAGAGCCGCTTGCAGGCCCTGAGCAGCGCGCCGTCGCCGGTCTCGGCAGCCACGTCGGCCATCGCGCAGTACAGGTACATCGCCCGTACCGCGTGCCCGACGGCATCGCTCTGCTCGCGCACCGACAGGTGGTCCTGGCAGTACTCGGTGCGAAAGCCCTCGCCCTCGCCGAAGAAGTGGCGGTTCAGCCGGCTGTCCTCGGGATCGAGCCTCTCGATCTCGCGCTGGAAGAACGAGGGCCTGGCGCCGCGTTGATCGAGGAAGAAGCCGGCCAGCTCCCGGTAGCGGCGCTCCCCGGTCGCGCGGTAGAGCTTGATCAGGGCGAGCTCGATCTCCGGATGGCCGGGGCAGCCGTCCCTCTTCCCGGGACCGAAGACCGAATCGATGTGGTCGGCGTATCTTCGCACCACGTCGAGGAGCTTGCGCTTGCCGGTGGCCTGGTGGTGGGCGACCGCCGCCTCGATCAGGTGTCCAGCGCAGTAGAGCTCGTGCCACATGCCGAGGTTGGCGAAGCGCCTCTCGGGTGCGACGACGGTGAAGTAGATGTTCAGGTAGCCGTCCGGCTGCTGGGCGGCTGCGATCAGGTCCACCACCGCATCCACCCGCCTCTCGAGCTCGGGATCCGGATGCGCAGCGAGACTGTAGGCGGCCGCCTCGATCCACTTGGCCACGTCCGAATCCCAGAAGGGGTGCGGCACCGGCTCCTTTCCCTTCCTCCAGTCGAGCTTCCAGGCGTCGATTCGACCGGTCTCGCTCAGGTGCCGGTAGGCGATGGGAATCGTCGCGGCCCGGTTGGCCTCGATGCGCGGCGCCCAGAAGGCGTCGTCGACCTCGACCCTGGTGAAGGGAACCGGAGCGAGCTTTCGGGAAACCGCGGCTGCCATTGCAGATCCTCCAGCAAGAGAGACGTTCGGCGAGCGCCGGCCTGACCTCGGTCAGCCGCGCAGCTCGGGAAGGCGGTAGCCTTCCGCGGCGAGCTCGGCGCGGAGGGCCTTCTTGTCGATCTTGCCCGTCGAGGTGAGAGGAAGGGCCTCGCGGAAGAGGACGTCGTCGGGAAGCTGCCACTTCGCGAAGACCTTGGCGCAGTGGGCGATCACCTCCTCGGCGGTCGCCGCGCTCCCCTCCGACGGCACCACCAGGGCCACCGGGCGTTCCTCCCATTTCGGGTGCGGCTGCGCCACCACCGTCGCCATCGCGATGCCGCGCATCCCGACGATGTGATTCTCGAGATCCACCGAGGAGATCCACTCCCCCCCGGACTTGACCAGGTCCTTGGATCGGTCGGCGATGATCAGGTACTGCTCGGGGTCGATCCGGGCCACGTCTCCCGTCACCAGCCAGCCGCCGTGGAACCTGTCGGGCTGCGGATCCTTGTAGTACTCCGAGCACACCCACGGTCCCCGCACCAGCAGCTCTCCCAGCGCGACGCCATCGTGTGGAACCGGCTGGAACGACTCGTCGACGATCTCCATCTCGAGACCGGGCATCAGGAGGCCCGCCTTGGCGACGTTCGCGAAGCGCTGCTCCTCGGTGAGGCGGCGGTGGGCGCGCTTGGAGCACATGCGGGTGAGCGTCCCCAGCGGATTGGTCTCGGTCATTCCCCACGCCTGGACCATCTCGATGCCGAGGGTCTCCCAGTACCAGCGGATCAGCGAGAGAGGAGGAGCCGAGCCGCCGCAGGTGATGCAGCGCAGCTTGGAGAGATCCCAGCGATCCGGCTCGGCCTCGATGGCGCTGCGCACGCTCTGCCAGATGGTGGGAACCCCGGCCGAGATCGTCACCTCCTCGGACTCGAAGAGACCGAGGAGGTGCCCGGCGTCGAGGAAACGGTGAGGCATCACCTGCTTGGCGCCGAGCATCATGGCGGTGAAGGGCAGGCCCCAGCCCATGGCGTGGAACATCGGCACGATCCCGCAGGCGCTGTCCCTCCCCGAGAGTCCGATGGCGTCGGTCATCGCCTCGGTGATGGTGTGAAGATAGGTGGAGCGGTGGGTGTACATGACACCCTTGGGGTTTCCGGTGGTCCCGCTGGTGTAGCAGAGGCCGAGAGGGGCGTTCTCGTCCAGCTCCGGCCAGTCGTAGTCCTCCGGATGTCCCTCGATGAAGGCTTCGTAGTCGACGCAGTCCCGGAGCGAGCTCTTCCATCCTCCCTTGCCCCGCTCGCCCCCCCTCGCCGAGCACACCAGGAAGAGCTCGACGCTCGGGAGCCGGTCGGCGAGGGGCTCGAGAAGCGGGAGCAGATCCTCGTCGACCGCGATCACGCGGTCTTCGGCGTGGTTGATCACGTACTCGAGATCCCGGGCCGGGAGGCGGAGGTTGACGGTGTGGAGGACCGCCCCCATCGAGGGAACCGCCTGGTACATCTCCAGGTGGCGGTGGTTGTTCCACATCAAGGAGGCGACGCGGTCCCCTGGCGCGATCCCGTGGCTTGCCAGCGCGCTCGCCAGACGGCAGGCGCGGGCGCGGGTCTCCCGGTAGCTCTGGCGATGGGCTCCCTCGGCGGTGAGGGTCACGACCTCCTCGTCGGGAGCGATCCATGCGCCGCGATCCAGCAGGCGCCAGAGGAGGAGAGGGGTTTGCTGCATCGTCATGTCTCGCCTCCTTCACCGATTCGCCGCAGGGGCGCGAGAGGCAGCCCTCCGCAGACTACCATGGAGCGCGGGCGCCCGACCCGGGAAAGGGCGCGCTGCGCGAAGGGGAGCTCGCCGAGATCGGATTGCCTCAGCCGAAGACCCCGCCCTCGCGGAGTGCCGCGATCTTCTCGGCCGGGTAGCCCAGGAGCTCGCGGAGGACCTCCTCGGTGTGCTGGCCGACGGTGGGGGCCATCCGGGGCTCCGGAAGCTCCTCGCTCTCGAACCTTACCGGGAAGGGAAGCATCTCGGCGCCGTGCCTCGAGGCAGGGTACCAGGGGAAGCGGTCCTGGAACTGGGGGTCGCTGGCGATCGTCTTGGGAGAGTTCACCGGGGCGATCGGGTAGTTGTGGAGGTTGCCGGCATCGACCCACTCGGCCGAGGTCCTGGTCTTGAAGATCTCGCGCAGCTCGCGCTGGAGCTCCCGGTTGCCCCGGGCGTGGTCGGCGAACTTCGAGCCCGGCCACCTCTCGAAGAGCTCCATCCGACCGACGCTCTCGCAGAAATTCTTCCAGAAGGCCTGCTCGGAGCACATGAACAGTACAAAGCCGTCCGCCGACTCGTAGATCTGGTAGCGCACCCCTTCCTTCATGCCCGCCGTCCCGGGTGCGCGGCGCACGTAGCCGTCGGCCTTGTTGCCGGTGACCTCGGACTCGGGGCGCTCGTAGGCCTTCCAGCTCTCGCTGCGATACCAGTCCATGTAGGCGGCGGCGTCGGACTGCGCGATCTCCATCATGCAGCCCTCCCCGCTCTCGCGAGCGCGGATCACGGCCGCGAGGATCCCCAGCGCGCCGAAGAGGGGACCCGCGTGCATGCCGATCGAGGCGTGCTCCGGGATGCAGCAGAAACCCTCCTCGTCGTAGGCGGGAGTGATGATCCCGGCCCAGGTGTCGAAGGCGATGCCGTGGGAGGGCAGATCCTTGTAGGGCCCGGTCATCCCGTAGCCGGAGATGTTGCAGAAGACGATCCTCGGATTCAGCGCCCGGAGCTCCGGGTAGCCGAGGCCGCGCTTGGCGAGCGAGCCCGGGCGCATCGCCTCGATCACCACGTCGGCGTCCTTGGCGAGGTCGCGATAGATCCGCACCGCCTCCGGCTTGCGGAGGTCGAGGGTGACGCTCCTCTTGCCCCGATTGACGTGGAGGTGAAGAAGCGAGGTGCCCTCGACGATCGGCCAGGTCATCTCGCGGATGTAGTCGCCGGACGGGGCCTCCACCTTGATCACCTCGGCGCCGAGATCGGCGAGATGGGCGCCGATCGCTCCCGGGCCCAGGAGCGAGCTCTCGATCACCCGCACACCCGAGAGCGGCGGACGGCGGATCTGCGTCATCGTTCCATCCTCTGCAAGGTCTCCAAGGTCTGCTCGGCCTGCTCGGTCGGCTTCCCCTGCCTCGGGCCCGCCGAGTCTCCGGCACCGGCGACTCGAGCGGCCCGTCGGTTGGAGCCGGATGGCAGCGTACCCGCCGTCCAAACGTCCGACAAGCGGATCTAGGTCCCCTTCCACGGAGGGGCGGCAGGAGAGTGTCCGGGGGCGCGCCTCTCGGCTGCGTCCCGCCTGCGCCCGGGAGGATGCGGGAGGCGGCATGCAGGGCGCCCTCTCACCCATCCGCCAGGGTGGGTCCCTCGCGCGGGTCCCCAGGTGCGGGAAGGCGCGGTCCGAGTACACTTGACCGAACCTCTGCGGAGACGATTGCCTGATGCGGGTCCAGACCGCACTGCGCGGCACGGCGGCCGCGGTGAGATTCCTGGTGCTGGTGATCGCGCTCGCTGAGCTCGCCGCGTGGGTCCTCCTGCGCCTTTCGATCGGCGCGCTCCCATCGCGCTCGGAGATCCAGGCGAGCCTGGCCCCTCGGGAAGGATCCTCCCTCGAGCGGCAGACCCC
>Ga0214473_10009954_pt1 | contig 11221 bp, 11 predicted proteins | sample RVTome_7_FD_203509 | JGI IMG/M metagenome (GOLD analysis project Ga0214473, IMG submission 203509) | Soil microbial communities from uranium-contaminated site in the Upper Colorado River Basin, Wyoming, United States - RVT98D197 | ecosystem: Environmental > Terrestrial > Soil > Contaminated >...
GAGAATTCGGTTCACGGCATTTTCGTAAAAGATTCCTAAATTTCGGTAGGCAAGGATATAAGTTTTTAAGGATTTTAATTCCACGCACCATTGGCCAGGGATATAGCGGATCGTAATCGATCCGAAATCAGGCAAACCGGACCGGGGACAGATCGACGTAAATTCCGGGATCGAAATAGTGATCTCATAATTCTGGAATTGATTCTCGAAACATTCGATCTTCGGAAGGGGAGCATCAATTCCCGCCCGGGCATGGTCTTCTGTATATTGACGCATACACTCTCCTTTTTTAAACCATCATAATGAAAAAGAGGCTGAAAATCAACCGGATCTACCTCCTTGTTGGAAAGGTTCCTGTTTGAAAAGTATCCTTGCACCCATTATCATTTTGAAATAAAATGGTTTTGAGGATGATCTCTGGAGGTTTCAACGTGGGCGGACGATTTAAAAGAAGAGAATTCTTAAAATGGATCTCTTCAACTTTGTTTGCCGCAGGAGGTTGGGGAATGGGTACCAGTGCAAAACCGGCCAAGGCCATGGAAAAGAGTCTCTTGGAGGCGATTGAAACATCCGATGTGGAAGGAGCGCTGAAGCTCCTTGAACGAAGCATAAGAGAAGGGGCCGATCCGTGGAAGATTCATCTCTCCCTCTTTCCCGTGGTGCAGCGAGTCTTGAATCCTCCTTTCATCAACCCTCATTTACCCAAAATGTACAACATCTGCCGTGAACTTGTGTCCTATCTGAGCAAGGACAAGATCGCAGCCTTGGTCACTCTTGAGGTAGCGGAATATGCAAGAAGGCCCAAGATGAAAAAAATCCGAAGGGCGACTCTTTTAACGTCTCCTGTCGCCTTTAAAGACATTGAAATCGCAATCAAGGGAAATGATCCGGAGAAGGTTACGGTTCTCATGGCTACCTTCCTGGATCAGAAGGGTGGAGCTGAACTTGCCCGCCGGGTTCTGCTCCTTGGGAGCGGGTACTTAAACAATTCATTAGGCCATTCGGTATCCTGCACCGCCTTCATTTTATTGGAGATGCTTGAGAGAAGGGATCAGGATTCCTGGCCAGCTCTTTCAACCCTGGCGGGTTATTTCTGCAAAGGTATATTCCACACAATTCCGGAATTGAAAAAATCAACCTCTCTTACTGAAAAACAGAACCCCAACCGCCTTATGCTTCGGGCAACGAGTGGCCGAGGCATTGTCAATCTCCACCACCCGATCACCCGGTACGCCATCGAGCGGGTTCGGAAGTTTTTCACCCAGGAAGAACACGATCACATGGTCAACGTGTGGGTTGAATTTATGGGAGACAAGAGAGAGGAGGAGATGTCATTCGGTAGTATTGAATCCGAGCCGGTGGAGGACTATGGCCGGTTTTATGAGACATTTTCCAGATTGGATGCAAAACGTGTGGTGGCATCGCTTAGAGGGATGATCTCCTCTGAAGAAGGCCGACACAAGTTAGGGCGTTTCATCGTTCAGGGGTTGTGCGATAAGTACCAGGGAGATTATAATCCCCATTATCTTACGGGTCTCGGATCGGTTCTGTGGATCGTGGATCAATACCGGGACCAGCCTTCCATTGTCGCCAATGGGCTTTTCCAGTACCTCGACTTCTTCTTCAGCGGCCTGAGACCGTAGAACGAAAGCTAAGCACGCTCAGCAGGGACGTCCCCATTGACTTCGGCTAAAATCACATCGGGAAAGGAATAAATGGTAGTCGCAACCTTCAGGTTGCGTGATTTATACCAGATATGAGGACATTATGGATAAAGTGATCATTGAAAAACTTCCTGACACAAAAGAAATCCCGGGAGAAAAAAGATGGGAGGAGGAAAGAGGGGAGTTTGTTCAGATTGCGTATCAGGAAGTGATGCAGCATTTAGCTGCCTTTGAGATCAGGAAAGGGTTCTCAAGAGGTGACCATTACCATGAAAGGAAGGAAGAAATCTTCTATGTCTTCCGGGGGAAGATAAAAGCCTCATTTCTCGATATGGATACCCTCCAAAGGGAAGAAAGGATTCTGGAAAAAGGAGATAAGATTAGAGTTAAGCCACGTTGCGGCCATCTCTTCCACGGCTTGGAAGATACGGTGGTGATCGAATATAGTCCGCAGGTTTACGATAGGGAGGATAGCTACAAAATCAACACTTCGATTCCTTAGCATAAATGTTAGGGCTTGCCTTTCGACAAGCTCAAGGCCCCGAGTACAGCTGAGGGGCTCAGTGTTGACCCTGAGCGGCACTATAAACACTGCCCTAAAGGGCGGAGCTTCGCGCCGCCGAATGGGTCAACTTAAATTGAAAGATGAACCCGTAACATACCCCAAAATACGGTGCGAAAAAACGATAAATACACGGTTTACCCCATTTACCATACCGATTGTTCGTTCATAAAATAATTTATTCCTCTTGACAAGAGCTGAAACATGAGGATTTTTTTTTCGGAACCCAGATTCTTATGAAAGGAGGCTACTTATGATCTCTCTTGAGGTGAATGGGGAAAAGTATAACTTCGATGTTGGTCCAGACACACCCCTTCTCTGGGTCCTACGGGAGACGCTCGGACTGACAGGGACAAAGTATGGCTGCGGTATGGCACTATGTGGTGCCTGTACCGTTCATGTCGATGGGGAGGCAATTCGTTCCTGTGTGACACCTGTATCTTCCGTCAATGGTAAAAGAATCACGACGATTGAAGGGATTGGCAAGACGATAGAGGGTAAGGCAATCCAAGAGGCTTGGATCTCTGACGATGTCCCTCAGTGTGGCTATTGCCAATCAGGTCAAATCATGGCTGCAGTAGCATTGCTGAAGAGAAATCCAAAACCAACTGATTTGGAAATTGATGGAACCATGGGTGAAATACTTTGTCGCTGTGGCACTTATCAAAGGGTCCGGCGAGCCATTCATCGTGCAGCAAAGAAAATGGCGAAAGGGGTGAAGAGATGAGGGAGATTATTCATTTAAGTCGCCGTAGCTTTTTAAAAAATGGAATGTCAGTTGGAGGAGGACTGATACTTGGTTTTTACCTTGTTCCCTGGGGATCTTTAGGTGGGGCGTCGAACCCACTGGGAGCATCTTTTATGCCGAATGCATTTATCCGAATTGGAACTGACGACATCATAACTATTATCGTGAATAAGTCCGAAATGGGTCAAGGCGTATACACTTCCCTTCCAATGCTTGTGGCTGAAGAGCTCGAAGTGGACTGGACAAAGATACAGGTCGAAGCTGCACCGGTGGATTCAGCCTATAACCATACCCAATGGGGTGTCCAGGGGACTGGCGGAAGCACGAGTGTTTGGAGCGAATGGGACCGACTGCGCAGAGCAGGGGCCACTGCGAGAATGATGTTAGTGAAAGCAGCAGCAGATATCTGGAAAGTCGATCCAGCGAACTGCCGGGCAGAGAAAGGATTTGTCATCCAAAAAACAACCGGGCAGCGGATTTCTTATGGCAAGTTAGTGGAGAAAGCATCTCAAATGAAGGTTCCGAAAGATGTCCCCTTGAAAGAGCCAAAAGAATTCAAGGTCATTGGAAAACCGAAAAAACGCCTTGATACTCCTGAAAAGACCAATGGAAAAGCTATCTTCGGTATCGATGCAAAGGTTCCAGGAATGTTAACTGCTTTAGTGGCACGCTCACCTGTATTTGGTGGAAAGGTTAAAAGTTACAATGCTCAGAAAGCCAAGGTGATCCCCGGTGTCAAAGAGGTAGTACAGATCGACTCAGGGATAGCCGTTATCGCAGAAAGCTTTTGGTCGGCAAATAAAGGACGAGAAGCATTAGAGATCGTCTGGGATGAAGGTCCTCTCGCTACTCTATCCACATCTGGAATGCGCGGACAGTACATGAATTTGGCTAAAACTCCTGGAGCCGTTGCAAAGAAAACAGGTAATCCTGAATCCGCCCTCTCGAAAGCAGCAAAACAACTGAAGGTGGAGTATGAAGTTCCCTACCTCGCTCACGCTTGTATGGAACCTCTGAATTGTTTAGTGGACCTGCGTACCGACCATTGTGAGATTTGGACCGGTACACAGATGCAGACCATGGATCGGAATGCGGCGGCGCGTGTGGCCGGACTCAAACCAGAGCAGGTTAAAATTCATACTACCTTTTTAGGCGGTGGTTTCGGCCGTCGTGCAAATCCTCAATCGGATTTTGTGGCCGAGGCAGTCAGTGTTGCAAAGGTGGTCAAGAAACCAGTTAAAGTGATCTGGACCCGTGAAGATGATATGAAGGGGGGTTATTACCGACCCATGTGGTATGATCGGATCTCTGCGGGGCTCGATGATCAAGGAAATTTAATCGCTTGGCAGCATACGATTGTCGGCCAGTCGATTCTCAGCGGAACGCCCTTCGATCCGAAGGGAGATGTGGATCCGGCTTCTGTCGAGGGAGCAAAAGAGATTCCTTACGAGATCCCAAATATTCTTGTCGACCTGCACAGCCCGAAAATTGGTGTGCCCGTGCAGTGGTGGCGTTCAGTTGGCCATTCTCACACCGCTTTTGTCGTCGAGAGTTTTATTGACGAACTGGCCAACGCGGCAGACAGAGATCCGTTTGAGTTTCGTCGCAAGCTACTTGGAAAACACCCACGGCACAAAGGCGTGTTGGAACATGCTGCGCAAAAAGCTGGGTGGGGGAAGCCTCTGCCCAAAGGCCACGGGCGAGGCATTGCTGTCCATGAATCCTTTGGCAGTTTCGTTGCCCAGGTGGCTGAGGTCTCTGTCAACCCCACGGGTGAAGTGCGTGTCCATAAAGTGGTATGCGCCATTGACTGCGGTAGGATTGTGAATCCTGATACCATCAAAGCCCAGATGGAGTCAGGAATTGTTTTCGGTCTCTCAGCAGTTCTCCATGGTGAGATTACCTTCAGAAACGGAAGGGTAGAGCAGAGTAATTTCAATGATTATCCGCTTTTGCGTATGAATGAAATGCCTGTTGTCGAAGTGTACATCGTTCCAAGTGGTGAAAAATCCGGAGGGGTAGGAGAACCTGGGGTACCACCGATTGCACCTGCTGTTTGTAATGCAATCTTTGCGGTGACGGGTAAACGTATCCGGTTTCTTCCCATCCGTTCCGAAGATTTAAAAAAGGGATGAGGGATGAATCCATAAGGAATACGAGGGGGGATATTAAGATGCTGGAACCTGAACGTATCTCACCAACAGAAGTTCATCAGAAGTTGAAAAAAGGGATAATATTGCTTGTCTGTGCTTACGAAGACGAGGCAAAATTCAAAATGATGCAGCTCGAAGGCGCAATTTCTTTCAATGAATTCAAATCCAAGCTCCCCGGCCTGGCAAAAGACCAGGAGATTGTCTTCTACTGAGGCTGACCCCATGAACGGACTGCCGCCGGTCAGGCAGCGAAAATCATAGAAATGGGTTACAAGAATGTTAAGTGACTCGCAGGTGGCGTTGAGGCGTGGAAAAAAGCCGGTTACCCAGTTGTGAACCCAGAGTGATTTGGATCATTTTGAGGGACACTCGGCTGTTTTCCTCCTTCTTTTGAGGAAGAAACCAAGGATAGTTGCAGGATTCGGATTTTTTCAGCAAGAAAAGCGACGAGGAAAGAAATAAAACAATATAAGGGATAAGTCATATGAAAAAAGAATACGATTTTTCAAAAGGTGAGAGGGGAAAGTTTTACCGCCAAAATGTTCGAATTCATCTTCCAATTTATCTTGACGAGGAGAATATAGAGTTTGTCGAGAAAATTGCGAAGAAGAAGAAAGCGGACCTGACATCGGTAGTGAATGATATTATTAAAGGCGACAGAGAACTGGCCAAAACTTTGACATGATAGGTGTCGGGATATCTTGGGGTTTGTTGGTCAGCGATCAGCAAAAGTGTTCATAAACTCGAATCGAGAGTTTTGCAAAATTGAAAATTCTCAACAATGCCCCCTTTAATTTAATGGGTGACCCCACTCATTACTTTGGAAGAGCGAGAAATGTGGCGAATGCGAAGAAGAGATTTCACTGGTTGGCGGTAAATCTGAGAAGTGGTGGGTTTGAAGAAATATCATAAAATGCTTTAGAACCTACGTCCCGTTATTGTTTCTTTTGAGGAAGAAACCAAGGATAGTTGCAGGATTCGGATTTTTTCAGCGAGAAAAGTAGCAAGGAAAGAAATAAAACAATATAGGGGATAAGTCATATGAAAAAAGAATACGATTTTTCAAAAGGTGAGAGGGGAAAGTTTTACCGCCAAAATGTTCGAATTCATCTTCCAATTTATCTTGACGAACAGAGTCTAGAGTTTGTCGAGAAAATTGCAAAGAAGAAGAAAGCGGACCTGACATCGGTAGTGAATGATATTATTAAAGGCGACAAAGAACTGGCCAAAACGTTGACATAGAAGGGGCCGAGATGTGTTGGAGCTTAACCATTAGCGATCAGCAAAGCCATTCATAACTTCGAATCGAAATTGGAAAAGTAAATATTTTCAACAACGTCCCCATCCTATTTGTACCGTAATGAGCCTGCATTAGAGTAAGAACGAAATTCCTAAATTCACGAACTGACCCCTTACCGTTTTGGAGCAGATTTCATCTAACTGTTCGCCATTGATTCGAGATCTGTCAGTGGGGGATCAGACGGTTCATTAACTATTTGCTTAGCTCTTGGTAGTGCAACTGCCGGAACGATTACGCGCCTCGCGTACCCAATGATTGGCTTCCCATCCAACTCCTGGAAGACTTTACACTGGTCTACTCTCGGATACGTTCCAGTGCCGAATGTGAGCTTTTCTTTGAAAAATTCCGGATCAAGCTGCAATAAAGACTCCTGTTCATCCGTTTTCAGAGGGCGAGTGGGCTTCATATTACCGAGTATCCGCCACTCTCTCTGCCGGTAGTACCCAAGGAGACTCGTGTAATCGAGATCGTCAATTGGATAGAAATAACCACTCAATGCCCTGAGAGCGGCGTTAAGGCGAGCCGGAGGTTGGATACCCTCCGTCAGGGATTTGAGTAAATCCTCTGCTCCTTCAACCGAACTCCGGGTTTCACGAGTCACTCCGTTCTTGATTATGACAAGTCTCTTATGTTTATTAGAATTAATTCGGACTAATTCTTCGAGCTGGAGGAGTCTATCAAGTAGAATCTGAGTATTTCCGACACAGCCAACAAATTCGGTCGCTAGTGCTTCGGCCCCACCAATGGGTGTACGGGGAAGATAGAAGACCGGTATTGCGCCAAGCCGCGGTAAGACTTGGCTCTCAAATTCAATAGCAAAATGGCCAAACACTTCGGCATGCTGTAGTAGTTCAGTGGGACCAAGCTCTGTGAAGCAGCAACGTATCTGTACAATGGTCCAAGGCTCCGAAGGAGAGCCATCTAATGAAACGTCAGGCCATTGGATGTTCTCGGGAGTGAGCAGCAGCCCCATCTTTTTCATCAAACGCAAAATGGCAAGTCCCTTCTCCACCTCGTAAGTTTCCTCTGGACCTCGGCGTCGAGGAAAGCTGTGATAGAAGTATCTCTCCGGACCGGGTTCCAAGGCAGAAATGGTAACTCCTCCTTTGCCATCTGTTATCGATTACGGGGTGAAGTCTACACCTTTTGGCAGAACTTGTCAAAACTTGATTTCAGGAAGGAAGAAGTAAGAAACCGGGTTATCGCTTCCACCAAAGAATTAAAATTTCCCCGTAGTAGGACTTGATGATTTCTGATGAAAGTAAGTAACGGTTGGCACGTGAGAGGCCGCCGCACACCTACTTCCCACGAGGATGGCCCCTCTTCCGGCAGTGCACTTCATGGGCTTGGACGGTGCCGTTCGCAAGCGGATTCCAAAGTAGCATTTGTCACGTTTACAGATCACTTCGAGGTGAGGATTTCTTGGAGTGAGATGCATTCGCCACCCTTGGCCTTCGCCTCATCTCCCTCCACAATTCTCAGCGTCAGCTTGCGCTGTCCTGACAAAAACTCGATTTCTGTGATTCTTAGTCCTGGGACCCCTGGGGGTTTCGACACGTATGCGACGACGGGGCCTCTACTGGCGGTCTGTAAATTGTAGAGAGCTGATTGTAGCTCAGTCGCGAACTTCAGAATGTTCGTTCCATAGAACTGGCCCCAATCTCTGCTCACCCAAGACACTCGGTCGTTCCGAAAGGCAACACCTCCTAATAGTTTGGCAGTAGAGCCTGTTCCCTCCCAGACGAAATATGAGTCGGTGCTGCTTTGGGTAAGCCCGTACCGGGAACGCAAGCTGCTGAGCAACGGTTCTTTCGGCATCCCCAGCCTTATCTCGGTGCCGGCAACGAACAGAGATGCGTCGTCCGCCCGTGCCTCGTGAATCTGTGGGGCTGATGTCATCAAAGTTGCCAATAGGGTAACAGAAAAGATTGGGACGATAACTGCAACCAGACGCCTACAGCGGTTCATAATGTCCTCCTGACTGTGGTTGGCATGGTCTAACGCTGGCCTTAGCCCTTGTTATGCATTTAACTTAATGCCTCCAAAACTGGCATTGGTATTTTTGATTCAGCACGGGGATTTTTCCACATAAACGGGAAGATTACCCCTATCTCTGGGTTGAGACTGGCAAGCGAGCACGCAGATATATTGCGCCATTCGTCAAGATAGAAAAGTCCATCTGGTTTCAAAATAAACTTTGCTTCGTTATTGAAAAAATTAGCTTTACCAAATAGTGCCTGCGTCAGGTCCTGTCTTAGTTCCGCCAGTGAACAATTGAATACAAACAAAATGTTGAGTGTCCCTTCGGGAAACTGCTTATGAACATCGCGTAATTTACTCCCAAGATCCATCGCTCTCTTAGCTATCGAGCGAGTGTATGGTGCTTTCTGGCTGAGCACTTCACCCGGTTTCTCAATATGAGGGAACGGATCAAGATACCTTTTTACCTCACCATAAATTTCAAAACTATTGACATAAAAGCAACAATCAGAATATGTTCCTTTTCCTGTGGGAGGATGTAGTTTAAGTTTGCCAGAGAATCTGCCAACAGAGGCACAAAGGGCAATTTCAAAATATAACTCATCAACTCGATCAGCAGAATGTACGCCAGAAAGATCTCGCCGGTAGTTATCGCTAACTGTTTTCCAACCACAGAGAGTGTTTAATTTCTTTAAATGCCAATCGAGGGATACTAAGTTGTTTCTGCCAAGTTCGATCAGGGATGGTGAAGCAACAGCGATGTACTCAACCAGGCCTCCTGGTAGGGTTCGTTGAGCTTTCGTATTGAGGAGAGACCACAAAAGCGGGCAGTTCGATTCTATCCACGCGCTGCGTTTTTTTTGGTCTGTCATATCTGGCTACTGTTATTGGGAATATTATGTCGCATCCGCATAATTAATGGAAGAATTATCTGCCTGTCATAAACGGGGTTTTCAATTAACGATTCCGGTTTGTAATATACACTACTTTTAAATTCTAAGGAAGTGAAGAAGTCACCGCGACAACTTAAAAAAGGACAGATTTAACCTGTCCCTTTTCCTGAGATTTCTGAAATCTCTTTCAGGGCAAACTATAATCTACTTCTGGTACAGTACACTTAACTTTCAGAGATTAGTGAGATTCGAGGTGTCTTACTCTTTCATCCAGTTGTTTCAATTGAACTTCAAGTGTCGTAATTCGTCGGTCTAATTCTGCATAAGAAAATTTAATTGCTGCCAGGACATCCTGATGTTTCTGATCGGTGTTTCTATGCATTTCATCAAAGCGCCGATCCATTTTCTCATTAAGATTTGTGACACCTTCAGCCAGTTGGTTGATATTATCCTCCAGATGTTCTGTAATGATTTGAAACCGATGAATTACGTCTTCAGCTTTTTTATCAATTTTCTCATCCACCTGGACGAATTTCTTATTTATATCATTAAATTTTTCGTCCAAAAAGTCTTTTAGCTCTTTTTCCATATTCTTCTCCTCGGGGGCCTTCGTATGACCAAGAAATAGCACAGTCGGGAGCACAAAACAACAAGAAAATGTGGTGAGATCGGATCAGATGGAGATGGAATGGGAAATGTGTTGAAAGGAACACTTTCTTAGATTTGTTCTTCGCTCATCTTTTCGCCAAGAAATACTTTTAATCCGATGGTGGAGGCTCTCGCGTAAATCGATTCCATGGCATCGAGAAATTTCTCTTCGCCCCGCCAGAAGGGAAAGCTTCCGAGTCTTTTGGGTAAGGCTGCTGGTGCGAGAGGAATACGAACCTCTCCAAAGATATCATCGGAGATCGATTCGCCATTCCAGAATTTGGAAATATCAGAGGTTAATGCCTCCTCATCCTTATGAAGGGGTTCCTGTTTTGGCTTAACCTTCTTTTGGGTGACCTTTTTGTCTGATCGGCTTAGTGTTGCGATAAGGTCTTCCCGGTTCATACCGCGAAGCTTGAAGATCAGAAATGGGTTGCGGTCAAACTCTTCGGCCAAGAGGTAGTAGACGGCAGCAATATGTTTACAAGGATTTGACCAGTCGGGACAGGAGCAGGCCGTCTTAAGGTCCTTCAGCTTTTCTGGGAAGAGGGACAACCTTGCCTCTTTGAAAGCCTTCTCAATATCGAGAGGCATCTCGCCTGTCAGGAGTTTGGCTGACCAGATGGCCTGGCGAGATAAGACTTCGGCCAGTTTCTGCCAGTCCGAAGCAGAGAGGGTTTTAACCTCCAATTTGATATTATAAGGTTTAGGTCGTGCCCCCTGGACCCTTGCATTGACTTTCCCTTTATCTATTTCGATAGAGAGGACCTGACCTCTTCTTGCGTAGGATCGGCCCCTACCCAATCTCGCTCCAATATTAAAACTCTCCAGCACAGCAATCCACCGCCTTGCCCACCAGCTCTCCCCAAATGTACCTCGCTTGGACTGAGCCTTTATCCCCCCCTTGGCTTCGCGGGGTATTGAAGGTTTAAATCGTCGATAATCGTCCCAATAGCCCATCCTATTCTCCTATTGCCTCTTTCCTCAGGCTGAAGAGATTCTTTAGTTCAGACGTGGAAAGCTCGGTCAGCCAGGCTTCACCCGTGCCGATCACTCTATCAGCGACCTCTTTCTTCCGTTCGATCATCTCATCGATCTTTTCCTCAAGCGTACCGGCACAGATGAATTTATGGACCTGGACATTCTTCGTTTGGCCGATACGAAAAGCCCTGTCCGTTGCCTGGTTCTCCACGGCGGGGTTCCACCAGCGGTCAAAATGGATGACGTGGTTGGCCCGTGTCAGATTTAAACCGGTGCCGCCTGCTTTGAGAGA
>Ga0214473_10009955_pt1 | contig 11220 bp, 9 predicted proteins | sample RVTome_7_FD_203509 | JGI IMG/M metagenome (GOLD analysis project Ga0214473, IMG submission 203509) | Soil microbial communities from uranium-contaminated site in the Upper Colorado River Basin, Wyoming, United States - RVT98D197 | ecosystem: Environmental > Terrestrial > Soil > Contaminated >...
GCCGTTGGGCAAGAAAACGGCAGGAAAAAACAGGGCAGATCTTTCCTGTTTTCCTCGTCTCCATAGGGATCCTCGTAGGATTCCCGTTGTTGACCTGGTTGGTCTTCGGCGCCCCCTTGAAGATGAATGTCCCCAAACTCGGGGGCTTTAACTTTGAGGGCGGTTTAACGGTAAGTCCCGAGTTCATTGCTCTTCTTTTTGGCCTCGTCCTGTATACAGCCGCTTTTGTTGCCGAGGTGGTCCGTGCAGGAATCCAGTCAGTCAGCAAAGGCCAAAGAGAGGCGGCCATGTCCATCGGTCTCAGGCCAGTTCCCGTCTTAAATCTGGTGATCTTACCCCAAGCCCTCAGAGTCATTGTTCCACCCTTGACCAGCCAGATGCTCAACCTGACAAAGAACAGTTCTTTGGCCGTAGCCATTGGTTACCCGGATTTTGTCTCCGTGGCCAATACGACCATTAATCAGACGGGACAGTCTATAGAGGGAGTCGCCATTATCATGGCGGTCTATCTTTTTTTCAGTCTGACCACATCAGCCTTTATGAACTGGTATAATAAGAGAGTTGCCCTTGTAGAGAGATAACATGGAACAAGCAGTCCAGGTAAAAGAGTTAAGACCTCCTATAACCCACATTGGCGTTATCGGTTGGGTAAAAAACAACTTGTTTAACGGGGTGTTCAACTCCATTCTTACCATCGTGACCCTTTTCTTGCTGTGGAAAGTTGTGCCCCCTTTCTTCCGATGGGCATTGATTGATAGTGCATGGCATACAACCGGTCAGGCCTGCAGACAGGCTGCGGGCGCCTGCTGGTCGGTCATTTCCATGAACTATCGTTTTATTCTCTTCGGCTTCTATCCTTATGAGCAACAGTGGCGACCTTTCCTCGCGATGATGATCCTTTTCGGTCTCCTCTTTTACAGCAGAGACCGCAACCACTGGAAAAAACCTTTGGCTTATGCCTGGATCATCGGGCTTTTCACAATGGGCCTCCTCATGAAAGGAGGCATATTTGGACTGTCCTCCGTAGAGAGTACCCAGTGGGGCGGCCTGCCTCTCACCCTTCTTCTCGCTGTTTTCGGTGTTACCGCTGCGTACCCTTTGGGGGTTATCCTGGCGCTGGGTCGACGATCGAAGATGCATGGTGTCAAAGCCCTGTGTATCTTGTACATCGAATTAATCCGCGGCGTACCCCTGATCAGCCTCCTCTTCATGTCCTCCATCGTTTTCCCTCTCTTCCTGCCCGAAGGGGTCACCTTTAACAAGATCCTCAGGGCCCAGGTGGCTATTATCCTGTTTACATCCGCTTATATTGCTGAGGTGGTCCGTGGTGGTTTGCAGGGCATGTCACGCGGACAGTATGAGGCGGCGGAGTCTATTGGATTAAACTATTACCTGACCATGAGGCTGGTCATCTTACCCCAGGCTTTGAAGATCGTCATTCCACCCACAGTAAGCCAACTCATTTCTGCCTTCAAGGACACCTCGTTGGTGGTCATTATTGCCCTCTTTGATATCCTGAAGACGACTCAGTCCGTGCTTTCCAATCCAGAATGGATGGGATTCAGTCGTGAGGCCTATGTGTTTATTGCCATCCTTTATTTCTTAGGGTGTTTCTCCATGTCCAACTACAGCCGGAAATTGGAAAAGGAATTGTCAAGGGGGGATTGAACGAAATGAATATTGAAAAGAAAGCATCTGAAGGGCAGATGATTGAATTTATCGATGTGCACAAGTGGTTTGGTGAATTTCATGTGCTCCAGGGTATAAACCTATCCGTAGACAAGCAGGAACGTATTGTCATCTGTGGCCCTTCAGGCTCAGGGAAATCCACACTGATTCGATGTATCAATCGTCTGGAGGAACATCAGAGGGGCCGCATCGTTGTCGACGGCATTGAGTTGATCAATAACATCAAAAATATTGAGAAGATCCGGGCTGAGGTGGGCATGGTTTTCCAGCACTTCAACCTCTTTCCCCACCTCACGATTGTTCAAAATTTGGCCCTGGGACCTATTTGGGTGAGAAAGGTCCCAAAGAAAGAAGCGGAAGAGACGGCCATGTACTATCTCGAAAAAGTGCATATCGCTGAACAGGCTCGCAAATATCCCGGCCAACTCTCCGGAGGCCAGCAGCAGCGTGTCGCCATTGCCCGAAGCCTGTGCATGAACCCCAAGGTCATGCTCTTTGATGAGCCCACCTCAGCCCTTGATCCCGAAATGATCAAAGAAGTGTTGGATGTCATGATCGAACTGGCCCAGGAGGGGATGACCATGATTGTGGTTTCACACGAAATGGGGTTTGCCAGGAGCGTGGCGCACAAGGTGCTTTTTATGGACTTCGGCAAGATTGTTGAGGGAAACACGCCTGAGGAATTCTTCAAAAACCCGCAGCACGAACGGACCAAGCTTTTTCTGAGCCAGATCCTCCACTAAACCTTCGTATCCATTGCAAGGTCACTGTTTAAAAAGATTGGTTTCATCCATCGCATGTGAGGACCTCCATTAAATGATAAGAGGGTCTTCTCGCAGTTGAATGGGTAAAAACCTCATGAAGATACGGCTATCATCCTTATGATCCCCCTTTGGCAAAGAGCAAACACTAACATTCCCCCCCTTGGTAACCCCTTTCCTGTCAAAGACAGGCAAAGGGGGGCCTAAGGAAGAAGAAGAGGGACAATAGAACCCGTCAGCTGTCCGATTCATTCTATTATGGCAGGAAAATTAGCAAAATAGAAAACAACGTCCCCAAAATGTTGCCACACGATTTTTAATCGCTCGGGGAAGGAAGGGGTTTAATAATGTAAAGGAATGACCGTGAACCCCTCTTTATGGGCGGCTTCTCGTAAATGTGGTGCCTTGGTGCCAGGCAACGGTAATTTGGTATTGGCATAGACCCCGCCTGGAGACTAGGGAAAAGATCGAGAAGAAAGCAGTGGATGCTCGAAGGCCGAGGAGGGGAAGGCCAAGAAAATAGTTTGTGTCAATTTGATATCTAAAAATAATCTGAGAACCGTCCCGAAATTAGACTTAAAGAGTGATTCAGGCGGCAAAAAGAGGGCGAAAATAATCGAAGAGAGGCATTTCAAACTAAAGGGAGATTAGAATCTTATATTTTTATGGAAGTCCCCTAATTCCCTTTCCATTTTTGCCCTGAAAAACCAAGCGCGAAAATGACTTCTTCTTTTCTTCTCCACCGCCCCTCAACGATTCGCCCCTCCACACGACCTGTTCCCACAGGTTAACCAATGAAAGCCCGTCGATTTACGGAATTCCTGAAGAGAGATAAAAAGTCTTGACATCGGGGGGGTTTTTGATAATATATGTACCCCAACAGTATTTCAATGGTACTTTAATTTGATGAAACCAAGCCTGACACCCCCCTCTAGTAAAAGAGCAAATTCAAATTCCCTCCGGGAGCAAGTCTATAATGACCTTCGCATGGCGATTCTCAGAGGGAAAATTGTTTCTGGGACGAGGCTCGTTGAGTCTGTCTTGGCAGTGGAGATGGGTGTCAGTAGAACTCCGATCCGAGAGGCTTTGCACAAACTTGATTTGGAGGAGCTAGTCTACTCCATGCCGAGGGTGGGATACATCGTCAACGACATGACGGAATACGATATTGAGGACCTCTTCTTAACTCGAACCGCAATTGAGCAGCTTGCTGCAAGATGGGCCCTCGAAAAGATAACTCCTGAGGAGATTGAAAGATTGGAAGATAATTTGAAAAAAACTGAAAGGATTCTCAGCAATGGCTTGACCAAAAAGATGATCGACCTTGACACAGAGTTTCATGAAATCATTTGTAAGGCAAGTCGAAGCAAGAGACTGTACCAAATCAGCCAGATACTGAGAGATCATATGCTGAAATTCCGGATCTCATGCCTTCATATTCTTGAAATCGCGGAAAGGGCTCGAGACGGCCATTTTGAAATTTTGAAAGCCATCAAATCGAAAGATCCGCAAAAGACCGACGATTCAATTCTACAACACATGTTGGAGACCAAGAAGGATATATTGAACTATATGAAGAGGTTAAGGGAAAATTTAGCATAAATCCATTACTTCTTTAGATCAATTTTAGATCAATTTATCTCTTACAATATGCAAAAGGAAAACATTGGCTTATATTTAGACGACTTTTTGAAACAAATGCTTAGAGCCAGTATTTGTCCGAAATGTAACAGTATGAGATTATGAAAAATAAAAAGATCATCATCATTGGTCCTGGGAGAATGGGTTTAGGGATCGCCCTTTCCTTTGCTTTAAGAAATGCTCCAGTGAGAATCATTGATGGAAAGGAAAGATCGTTTGACGAATATGAAACGGTTGAGAGGAATGCGAAGAAAGAGCTCTATTCTAATTTAAAATTCTTGAAAAAGGTGGGTTATCTAAAAAGTGACTTAAAGAAGGTTATGTCGAACATTTCATTTTCTTATGAGATAAAGGAAGAGAACCTGGAAGGGGATTTTATATTTGAGGCCATTCCGGAAAAGCCAAATTTGAAAATCGAATTATACAAAAAAATTTCTCCCTATGTTCATCGGGAAGCGATCTTAGCCTCAACCACCTCCACCATTGATATTAAAACACTGAAACAGGGCTTTATCCACCCTGATAAGCTGTTGATCACGCACTGGTTAAATCCTGCTTTTATCATTCCCCTTGTTGAGATTGCCTTTTCCAACGAGACAGATCCCCATTCGATTCAGCACATGAAAAATCTCCTTAAAAGGATTGGGAAAGTGCCTGTGGTATTGAAAGATAGCCCGGGTTTTATCATTCCAAGAATACAAGCCGTTGCTATGAACGAGGCGGTCCGGATTTTGGAGGAAGGAGTCGCAACCCCAGAAGATATTGATCGGGCCATTAAAACGGGTTTCGGCTTCAGATTGTGTGCCTTTGGTTTACTGGAATTTATCGATATGGGTGGACTGGATATCCTTTACTATGCAGATGATTTCTTGCATTCCGCTTTTAAGAGTGAAAGATTTAAGGTCCCAAGACTGATCAAAGAAAAAATGGAAAAGGGGGAAACAGGCCCCCGCACAGGGAAAGGGATCTATGAATATAAAGATGTTGAAATCAAAACCCTCTTTGAGAGAAAGTACAGGGATTTGATTAAGCTGCTTAGGTTCGTGAAAGGATAGTCTTTGTTTCTTCTTTCAGAAAGGGTTAAATAAAGATGAAAAGGGTAGCTGTACTGGGTGGCGGTAATGGAGCCTTTGCAATGGCTGCGGATTTGGCCTTTCAAGGGTTTGAAGTCAGGATGTGGAGCAAGTATTTCGACGAATTCAAGGAGATTAAGAAGACCTATACGATCAAGGTATCAGGTCCTCTCATGCAAGGGGAAGCAAAAGTCTCCATGATAACGGATATTATGAAAGAGGCCATCCAGGATGCAGACCTCATCTGCTCTCCCATTCCCGCATTTACCCAAATATCTGTTGCCGAGAGTCTTTTGCCTCACTTGGAGGATGGGCAGGTCATCTTTCTTTCACCTGGAACCTTTGGTTCTTTTCTCATGTATAGACATTTGAGAGAAAGGGGGTGTAAAAAAGATATTGCCATTGGTGAAACAGGAACCCTTCCGTACTTGACAAGGAAGATGAGTCCACAGGAATCTCGAATTGTTGTCAGGGCCTGTAATCTACCCACAGGTATTTTCCCAGCGAAAAAGACGAAAGAAGCCATTGAGAAAATTAGGGCCGTTTTCCCTTCCGTTCATCCTATCGAAAATGCCTTGTCCGCTGCTCTCATGAACGCTGGTCCTATCCTTCATTCTCCATTGGTTGTGTTGAATACAGGTCCAATTGAGAATCCTGCACCTTATGATATCCATAACGAAGGGACTACTCTGGGTATCAGGAAAATCATCTCTCTCCTTGACGAGGAAAGAATCGCTGTGAGAAAGGCATTAGGGTTTCAGCCAAACCACTATCCATTGGAAGACTATTACGATGAGACGAGGCCAAACGAGTGGATGTATCCAAGGGTTGCAAAGAAGTTATTAATGGAGAGCAGATTATGGTATGAAAAGATTGACTATCAACATCGATATGTTACTGAGGATATCGCTTGCGGGTTAGCCCTCTTAACTTCTGTTGCAGATTATATTGAAGTGGATGTTCCGATCGCCTATTCATTAATCACCCTTGCAGGAGCGGTTGCCGGGACGGATTTTATGGAGACGGGAAGGACTTTTAAGTCGTTAGGTCTTTCCCAATTCTCGGTCGAAAAATTGCGGAAAATTCTAAACGAAGGATTTTAAGAAAGTGCTGCGGTAATATGTCAAGTGAAAAATGAAAACAAAAGTATCCCCTCAGAAAAGGTTTTTAGACAGCTTGGAAAACTAACGTTACAACAACAAACAGAAAGGAGATGCCATGACAGTCAAACGCCAGATACCTACTTTTGTCGTGTTTTTTGTCGCCGTAGCAATTATATTGAGCGGCGGCATTTCATCGCAGGCCCAAGTCAAGGAGAAGCCCATAACCCTCACATATGCGTTTTTTGCCCCGGCAGGCACGTTCCCCGGAAAACAGATGACCCACTGGGCCGAGGAGATCGAAAAACGCACGGATGGATTGGTGAAGGTTAAAACTTTCCCGGGGGGCACTCTCTTGGGAGCCGGGGATATGTACGACGGTGTATTGAGAGGGGTGGCAGACATAGGTCTGAGTTCGCCCTCATATGATCCGGGACGTTTCCCCCTCACCTCAGGGGTCGCCCTTCCTGTCAAGTTTCCGAATGCCACGGTGGCGAGTTTGACCCTGCTGGACATCATGATGGAATTCAAGCCCGCTGAGTATGAACCATTTAAAATTATCACCATGTTCACGGGCGAACCCGGACATATCCAATCCAGAAAACCGGTCAAGAGTCTTGATGATTTGAAAGGAATGAAACTGCGGGCGGCCGGCACGGGCGTCCCTGTTTTGAAAGCCCTTGGAGCGGCCCCTGTCGGTATGCCCATGCCCCAGGTTCCGGAGTCGGTTCAAACCGGTGTCATCGATGGGACCATGACATCCCGGGAAGTGTTAAAAGACTTCAAACTTGCTGAACTGCTCCGCTACGTGTTGGAGTACCCGACCGTGGTCGTCTCCTTTGCTGCGGTGATGGACAAAAAAAAGTGGGACTCCCTTCCCGATAAAGTGAAGAAGGTTATCGACGAGCTCTCGCGGGAGATGGCTATCTGGACCGGGCAGTACCATGATAAACAAAACGTGGGCGAGGCACTTGCCTGGTCGAAGCGGGAGCACAACTTGCAGATCCACACGCTTTCGAAAACCGACGCAGCCAAATGGGATGCCCTGCTCACTCCGATGGTTGAAAGCTGGAAAAAAGAGATGGGAGCCAAGGGGCTGCCGGCAGAAAAATTTATTGAACGCCTGAAACAGCTCAGGGACAAGTACACACAGGAATACAAGTAGGAATCGATTGAGCCCATCGATGCTTTCGCCTCGCTTCCCTTTTCGGTCGGTTTCGGGAAGCGAGTTGCGATAGGAGAAACGTATTGTGGATTTATTAGACCGGTTTAACACAATGCTGAACAGGGGACTTGCCTTCGTGGCAAGTCTTTCCCTGATCGCAATGATGCTGGTCACGGTGGGGGAGATGGTGTTCAGGATGTTCGGCCACCCGATGGCTGGAACCGTCGAAACCATCACCTGGCTTGCCGCAGTGACGACGGCATTTGCCCTGGGCTACACCCAAATCCACAAGGGACACGTCTCGATCGACCTTTTTGTCAATCGCCTGGGCCCGCGACTTCGCGCCATGGTAAACATGCTGATGTATCTAACCTTGACGTCGCTGTTTATGATCGTAACGTGGAACATATTTCTCCATGCAGGTGTCCTCAAGAAGTCGGGTTCGCTCTCCGAAACCATGAGAGTCATTGTTTACCCATGGGTTTACCTGGTCTCTTTGGGTTGCGCGGGGTTGACCCTTGCGTTGGTCGCGGACTTTATAAGGTCTTGCGTGAAAGCCTTTAGCGGAAGAGACCGCAAAGGGTAGCCAAATTTTTCTTACAAACCGAAAGGGGATAAATGAGTCCTAACACGGCGGCCATCCTGGGATTGATCTTTCTTTTCGTACTGATGGCCCTTAGAATGCCCGTTTCCTTTGCCATGATCCTGGCCGGGTTTTTGGGCAACGCCTACATCGTCTCAACCGACGCTGCGATTTACATGCTGGCCACAAACGTGTGGGGACAGCTTACCTCTTACGGGCTGAGCGTCATTCCGATGTTTGTCCTCATGGGGCAGCTCGCCTACCACTCCGGCATCACCGAAAGGCTCTACGATGCGGCCTACAAGTGGGTGGGAAGGCTGCCCGGGGGGTTGGCAATCACCACCATCCTCTCCAGTGCAGGGTTTGCGGCAATCTGCGGCTCCAACTCCGCGGCTACTGCGACAATGGGTACCATTGCCCTACCCGAGATGAAACGATACGGTTACGATCGTGCGTTAAGTGCGGGAACCGTGGCCATCGGGGGAACCCTAGGCGTCGTCATTCCGCCGAGCGTTGTTCTCATTATCATAGCGGTACAGACCGAGCAGTCCATCATCCCGCTCTTCATTGCCTGCATCGTGCCGGGCGTGTTTCTGACCCTGCTCTTCTCATTGATCGTTTTTTGGCTATGCACCCGAAATCCCAACCTGGGCCCACCGGGATCGAGAACCAAAATGAGGGAGAAGCTGATCTCTTTGACGGGGGTCGCTGAGGCAATGATCCTGTTTCTGCTGGTAATCGGCGGGCTTTACGCCGGGTGGTTCACCCCTACCGAAGCCGGAGCGGCAGGATCTTTCGGCGCTTTGCTGATCGGTCTGACAAGGAGAAAACTCTCGAAACAGGGGTTTGCAAAAGCTATTACTGAAACGATCCGGACTTCGGCGATGGTTGTCATGTTGATTACGGGTGCGGTTATTTTCGGCAAATTTTTAACCGTGACGCGGCTGCCCTTTGAACTTGCCGATTGGGCGGTATCGCTGAATGTCCCGAGGGAAGCCATTCTCCTCGTCGTGCTGCTGATATACCTCGTGGGGGGATGCCTGATGGACGCATTGGGTTTTCTGGTGGTCACCATCCCGATTTTCTTTCCCCTTTCGCAAGCGCTGGGGTTTGATCCGGTTTGGTTCGCAGTGGTGATCACCCTGGTGACCACGATGGGCGCGGTGACTCCGCCGGTGGCGGTGAACGTTTATATCGTGAAGGGGCTTTCTCCGGACGTTCCCATCGAGACGATCTTCAGGGGAGTATACATCTTTCTCGTGGCATATGTCATCTGTTTGGTGCTGCTTTTCATCTTCCCTGAGATGGCGCTGTTTCTCCCCAAATTTTTGCTGTGAGTCAGTTATCTGCGAATAATACCATTATAAAAGCCGAAGCGGCGACCCGATAATCAACGGTCGCCCATGATTGGGAGGCATGTGAGCACCATGGCTAAAAAGACTTCGAGCACAAAGCGTCGACGCCGATTTCATGTTTGTGGTGATTTGTCCAAAAGGGGCATGTCCGATCTCAACGGTGTGATCGATTTTCTTTCGAACCGACACCAGCTGGTGCATGTGAAGACCGAAGTCGATCCACGTTTTGAACTCGGCGCGGTTGCCCACAAGTTCCATGGCAATAAACCGGTTCTATTCGAGAACGTCAAAGGCAGCCGGTGGTCGGTTTTCGCCGGCTTGTATTGGAATCGGGGGATTCTGGCCGATGTGTTCGGTGTGCCGGAGACCCGCCTATCTTTTCACTTTGCAGAGGCAGTCGCCGAGTGGCAGGCCTCTCCATTGCACCCGGTGGTTGTGGACTCGGCACCGTGCCAGGAGATCGTTGAGAAAAACTGGGATATTAGGAAGCTGCCTGCGCCACAGGTTGGCACAGAGGAAGGCGGGCAATACCTCACCTCATCGGTGGTGATTGCAAAGGATCCGGATACCGGGGTACGGAATGCTTCGATCATGCGATGTATGATCACCGGTCGTGATCGCTTGACCTGTCTGATGGACATCGGCCGTCACCTGCGGGATTACTACGAGCGTGCCGAGGCTCGAGGCAAACCGCTGGAGATTACGATAAATAACGGGGTCGATCCGGCGGTACACATTGCATCTGTGGTGCCTGCTGTGGCCGCGCCCATCGGGCTGGATGAGCTGGGGATCGCCAGTCACCTTCTCGGAGAACCCTTGACCTTAGTGAAGGCCAAGACAGTAGGGGTGGAAGCAGTGGGAACAGCTCAGTTTGTTTTGGAAGCAGAACTGCTTCCAAAGGTACGCGAACCCGAGGGACCTGCGGCGGAAGTCACCGGTTATTACGCCCAGAAAGACGACAGATGGGTCATCAGAGTTAAAGGCGTTACCCGCCGCAAGAATCCGATTTGGCATACGATCATCCCCGGCCGTGAGGTATATAATGCTGTCGGTCTCATGGCCGAGGCGAGTATCTTTCGCTCCATTTCCAATCAGGTGCCGGTGGTTAAGGATGTGGTCCTCACCTATGGTGGTTGCGGTTTTTACCACGCCGTGGTCCAGGTCGAAAAGAACATCGAAGGCATCCAGAGAAACGTTATAATGGCCACTTTCGCATCATTTCCTCCTCTAAAACAAGTGGTCGTCGTCGATTCCGACGTGAACATCCGTGATCCGCAGGATGTGGAGTGGGCCTTGGCAACGAGATTTCGGCCTGATCGAGATATCATCCTTATCCCCGATGCGCGCGGCCACGAACTCAACCCTGTAACCAATGATGGCATAGGCTGCAAGATAGGATTCGATGCAACTGCGCCGTACCCCCGACCGGTAAATTTCAATAGATTCAAAGTACGTGAGGTCGACATCGATGATTATGAAATAGAGCAGTAACAAATGCCCACCCTCCATTTGTTAACCTTGGTGCCAGGCAAAGGTAATTTGGTATTGGCACAGGAGCAGATGGATAAGAAGGCGGTTGAGATTAAGCGACACAGAAAGGGAAGGCCAAGAAAATAGTTTGTATCAATTTGTTATCTTAGTATAATATTAGAACCGTCCCTCAATTCTTGAAGTCAAAGAATAGAGACTCCTTCACCGTTCGAAAAATAACGGGGCAGACCTTTCCCAATTACTTGCCGGAATGTTCAAGAAACCTGAAGAAATCGCCTTTGGTAGACAGAACGAGCCAGTCCTTTTCCGATAAGGTGTTTTTGTAAGTGTCCATCGTTTTCACGAATCGGTAGAAGGTTCTC
>Ga0214473_10009956_pt1 | contig 11220 bp, 5 predicted proteins | sample RVTome_7_FD_203509 | JGI IMG/M metagenome (GOLD analysis project Ga0214473, IMG submission 203509) | Soil microbial communities from uranium-contaminated site in the Upper Colorado River Basin, Wyoming, United States - RVT98D197 | ecosystem: Environmental > Terrestrial > Soil > Contaminated >...
GTGCCAGGCACCGGTGCGCGCATTGGCGGCATCCTGTGGCACCGCCCAATAGTCGACGAGGCCGCGAAAATGATCGATGCGCAACACATCGAAAAGCGCGAGCTGCGCCCGCAGTCGCATGCGCCACAAGGCAAAGTGATCGCGTTGCGCCTGCTTCCAGTCGTATAGCGGGTAGCCCCACAGCTGACCGTCAGCGGAAAAGTAATCCGGTGGCACACCCGCGAGCAGCGCAGGCTTGCCGGTCGCTGTCAGCTGCAACTGCTCCGGGTGCGCCCAGGCAGTCGCCGAATCCGGCGCCACGTAGATCGGCAGATCGCCGAACAGGCGCACCGCGCGTTGCTGTGCGTATTCGCGCAGCGCCGCCAGCTGCCGTACCGCCTGCCACTGTTCGATGTGCAGCTGCTCCAGCCGCGGCGCCAGCCGCTGGCGTGCGGACTCGAGCGCAGCGCGCTCGCGTTCCCGCAGTGGTGCCGGCCAGTCCCACCAGGCCGTGCCACCGCAGTCCTCGCCCAGCGCCACGAACAGCGCATAGTCTTCGAGCCAGTGCTCGTTGCCCTCGCGGAAGGCATTGAACTCGCCGCGCTGCTGTTGCGGATCGGCGGCCTCCGTGCAGTCGATGAACTGCGTATCCAACGCGAAATCGGAGCGTGTCCAGTAGGGTGAACGGCTCTCCGACACCGGCCCGAGCGGCAGCACTTGCCAAACCGAGAAGCCGGCACTGGACAGCCAGTCGATGAACGCACGTCCCGCCGCACCGAAGGCGCCGCGCTCCCCCGGCAGCGCCGTGGGATGAAGCAGCACTCCGGCGCGCCGTCGATCAAACACCGGCAGCCGACGACTGACGGCGCCCATGAGTCAGGTCTGTCTGCCGGGCTTGCCGGCGCGGCGCATCACGCCACCTGTCGCCGGCCGTCCGCGTCCCGCCGACAATGATTGCGCCAACATTGATGGCGCGGGCTGCCCAAGGACATCGTACAATCGCGTCAGCCGATGCCGGAACAACGCATCGAATTCGCGCACCGATTCGGCCGGGTTGTATTCCCCCAGCCACCAGAACCAGTCGGAACTTTCACACAGGGCCAGATGCTGCTCTATGCGTGCGCGCGCTGCCGCGGCGAGACCCGGTTGCGATAGCACTGAATCGGCGGCGCGCTTCGCATCAACCAGCAAATCCCAGGCGGCGTTCTTGTCGCGCTCGCCGATCCACGTGCCGAGCGTGCCATGCACCCAACTGCCGGCTGTCACTTTGGTGAGCGGGACTGGCTCGTGATCGCGATCGAGAAACGTCGACAGCGTCATCAGCTCAAGCTCGGCGTGATCGGCCAGTGCCGCGTACAAGCCATTGAGAAAGTAATAACCGTTGAATGGATAGTGTTCCCAGGCGTTCTCGCCATCGAGCGCAATCAGCGTCACGCGCCCACGCTGCCCCGAGTTCTCCCGTGCTGTGCGTTCAAGCTCGCCGACAAGATGGCGCACGGCATCGTCACCGTGCCAGTTCGCATACGTGAAGCCGATCAAGTCAGACAGCTCGTCGTTTCTGAAGAAACATTGCAGCAGACGATCCGGCACTTGCCAGGCACGGCCGAGCTCTGCCGGTGCCGCCTCGCTCCAGGCCACATCAGGTTGCGCCTTGAGGCAGCCGCGCAGCACGTTGCCGCCGCTCGCCGTCCAGCGATAGCCGCAGCCCTCGATGATCTCGAGCGTCTTCGCGCTGATGGCACCCTCGGATGGCCAGCAGCCGGCAGGGCGCACACCGAACACCTCCTCGAACACCTGCGTGGCCGTACGCATGTGCCAGAGTGCACGCTCAGTGCCACCGGGGTATGCGGCGGCACGCGGCAGCGGAACGTCCGGCATGGCATCACGCGCGCTGTTGAAATCCACCAGCAGCGGCATCAGCGGATGCGCATACGGCGAGGTGGTAAGTTCCACTCGCCCCTGTTGCTGCAACGCACGGAAACGCGGCAACACACCGCTCAGAAGCTCGCTGATCAGTTCCAGCAGCATGCGGCGATGCTGTGCCATGAAATTCCGTCCACGCTCAAGCAACGCCGCGACGCGCAAGTCGGAACGTTTGACAGTCTCGCCCAGCCAGGCAATGTGGAACCACATTGTCAGATCGCGCAGGTATTGGTCCGACGCATAAGCCACGCGGTCTATCGTCGCCAGTGTGCCCGCCAACTCGACCAGCTCGGTGTAGTGCGGATAACGCTCGATCAAATGCAGGCGGTTTGCTCGCAGGCAGGCCTGTAGCAGCTGCAGTCGCGGCTCCGCATCGGTCGGCAACGGTTCGTCGGCCAGCATGGCCAGCACCGGATCGGGCAATCTGCTGCCATCACGGAGATGCGCCGCAACGCGCGCTGCCAGCTCTTCCAGCTGCTCGAGCAATACCGGCGTGAAATTGACCACCGCACGCGCCGCCGGGTTGGCTTCCAGATGCGCGGCCATGTCCACATAGTCCTTGATGGCGTGCAGGTACACCCACGGCAGGATGTATTCGCCGGTCAAGGGATCCCGATATTGCGGCTGGTGCATGTGCCACAGCAGCACCACCGGATGGCGGCACACCGCGTTCATGCGTGAGCGGGCACAATCGCGTGCAGCGCGTCGACGGTGACCAGCACCACGCCGTTGCCGGTGACATGAAAGCGTCGCGAATCGGCGGCGTGGTCGACGCCGATCTTCATGCCCGGCGGCACTTCGCAGCCTTCATCCAGAATGGCATGACGAATGGTGCAGTCGGCGCTGATCTTCGCGTCCGGCAGCACGACCGAACGAAAAATGTTCGAGCGCTCGTCCACATGTACACCCGAGAACAGCAGCGATTGCTCGACGCGCGCACCCGAGATGATGCAACCGCCAGAGACCATTGAATTGATTGCGATCCCGCGCCGGCCGTCTTCATCCAGCACGAACTTGGCCGGCGGCTGATGCGCCTGGTAGGTCCAGATCGGCCATTCCTCGTCATACAGATTCAGTTCCGGCGCAATATGCACCAGTTCGATATTGGCGTCGTAGTATGCATCCACGGTACCCACATCGCGCCAATAGTACTGCGCGCGCGTCTTCACATCGGTGAATGGATAGGCGAACACCTGCAGCTTGTCGATCGACGCTGGTATGATGTCCCTGCCAAAGTCGTGCGCCGATTTCTGCTCCTGGGCATCTTCGTTCAGCAGCTGATCCAGCAGCCGGGTGTTGAACACATAGATGCCCATCGACGCCAGCGCCACTTCCGGATTGCCGGGCATCGGATTCGGGCTGGCCGGTTTTTCGTCGAAACTCGTCACGCGATTCAACTCGGTCACCGACAGGACGCCGAATTCGCGCGCCTTCGCCAGCGGCACCTGGACCACGCCGACCGTGATGTCGGCGCCCTTCTCGACGTGCGAGGCGATCATCGGGCCATAGTCCATTTTGTAGATGTGATCCCCGGCCAGCACCAGTACATACTTCGGCCGGTGGGACCGGATCAGCTCCAGATTCTGGTACACGCAGTCTGCGGTGCCCTGATACCAGTGCGTGCCGATCTGCTGCTGCGCCGGTACCACGTCGATGAACTCGCCGAATTCGCCGCGCAGATAGCTCCAGCCGCGCTGCACATGCTGGATCAGCGATTGCCCCTTGTATTGCGTCATCAGGAAGATCTGGCGGATGCCGGAATTGACGCAATTCGAGAGCACGAAATCGATGATGCGGAACTTGCCGCCAAACGGCGTGGCCGGTTTGCAACGGTGCGCCGTCAGATCGTGCAGGCGCTCGCCACGCCCGCCGGCCATGACGACCGCCAGCGCGCCGCTCGTAAGCCGGCTGACGTAGCGGCCTGACGACGTGCGTTTTGGGGTCTTCGGCATGACGTGTCAGGAAGTATAGTACCGTGACCGGAGCAGCCATGGTCCCACCTGTTAATAGAACGGTCTTCCGCTGGCTGGAGCCGCTGCAGCAGGATCTGCACCGCATCGCATCCGGCCGTCACCACGATCCGCATGCGGTGCTGGGGGCGCACCAGCGCCAGGGCAGGTTGACAATGCTGGCGTACCTGCCGGCCGTGCGGGCGGTGCAGGCCGCAGCCTGCGAACTCGAGCGGCTCCCGGACAGCGATTTCTTCTGCTGGCAGGGCACCCCGGGTCAACTGCCGGCGCACTACCTGCTCAATTGGACCGACAGCCACGGCGTACCGCGAACACGGGTCGATCCCTACAGCTTCGCCCCCGCCATCGACGCCGACCATCTGGCCGCCTTCTCGGAGGGTCATCACACCAGCGCCTGGCAGCTGCTCGGCGCCCAGCGCATGAACGTCGACGGCATCGATGGCGTGCGCTTTTCCACCTGGGCGCCCAATGCCGAGCGCGTCAGCGTGGTGGGCCCTTTTTGCGACTGGGATGGCCGGTGCTATCCAATGCGCGTGTTGGGCAACAGCGGGGTGTGGGAGATATTCATCCCCGGTCTGGAGGCCGGCGAACTTTACAAATTCGAGATCCGGAATCGCGCCACCGGCGCCGTCTGGCTCAAGACCGATCCCTACGGCCGGGCCGCCGAGCAGCGCCCTGGAACCGCCTCGCTTGTCGCGCAGTCCGGTCACCAGTGGCGCGATAGCAACTGGCTCGCGGCGCGCGCACAGCGCGACTGGCTGCATGCACCGATGAGCATCTACGAGGTGCACAGTGGCTCGTGGCGACGACACGACGACGGGCGCTTCTACTCCTGGAGTGAGCTCGCCTCCGAGTTGATCCCATATGTCCGCGATGCCGGGTTCACCCATATCGAACTGTTGCCGATCACCGAGTACCCGCTGGATGACTCGTGGGGCTATCAGACCACCGGCTTTTTCGCGCCCACCAGCCGCCACGGTTCCCCGGATGAGCTGCGTCAATTTATCGATCAGTGTCATCAGTCCGGCATCGGCGTATTGCTCGACTGGGTGCCCGGACATTTCCCGCGTGACGCTCATGGGCTGGCGAATTTCGATGGGGCCGCATTGTATGAGTATCACGATCCGCGCAAGGCTGAACACCGCGACTGGGGCACGCTCATTTTCAACTATGAGCGGCACGAAGTGCGCGCCTTTCTGATTTCCAGTGCCTGTTACTGGCTGGAGGAATTTCACTTCGACGGCCTGCGCGTCGATGCCGTTGCTTCCATGCTCTACCTGGATTTCGGGCGGCAGCATGATTACGTGCCAAACCGGCACGGCGGACGCCACAATCTTGAGGCAATCGATTTTCTTCGCGCGCTGAATGCGACCACTCACACACGCTTCCCCGGCACCGTTGTCATCGCCGAAGAATCGACCGATTGGCCGCAGGTCAGCCGGCCTACCGACGGTGGGGGCCTCGGGTTCTCCATGAAGTGGAACATGGGTTGGATGCACGACACGCTGGGCTATTTCCAGGAAGACCCCGTGCATCGCCGTCATCACCACCACAAGCTGACGTTTGCCATGATGTACGCTTACAGTGAAAATTTCGTGCTGCCACTGTCACACGACGAAGTGGTGCATCTGAAGCGCTCGCTGTTCGGTCGCATGCCTGGCGATCGCTGGCAGCAGTTCGCGAATCTTCGTCTGCTGTATTCGTACATGTGGACGTTTCCGGGCAAGAAGCTGCTATTCATGGGTGGCGAGCTGGCGCAGCCGTGGGAGTGGAATTTCCGCCAGTCGCTGCCATGGTGGCTGCTAGAGCATGCCGAGCACCGCGGCGTGCAGCGCACGGTCACCGACCTGAATCGTCTGTATCGAGACCAGCGCGCCCTGCACGAGTTTGAGTTCGAGCCACGCGGCTTCAGCTGGCTCGATTGCGATGACGCCGCCAGTTCAGTCTTGAGCTATGTGCGCCACGGCAACGACCGGCATCTGATCGTGGCGCTGAACTTCACGCCTGTGCCGCGTTACGGCTATCGCGTCGGCGCGCCCCACGGCGGGCATTATCGCGAACTGTTCAATTCCGATTCCAGCCACTACAGCGGCAGCAATCTCGGCAACGCCGAGCGCGTGCGCGCCAGCCCACAGTCGCACCAGGGGCAGCCGCATTCGCTGGCGATCACGTTGCCGCCGCTCGGCGCGCTGATCCTCGCGCCTGAATGAGCGTCGCTGACGCCCAGTGACGCCTGCAAGGGCCATTGCACGCGGCGTTACAGACGCTTGAGCAGACCGAGCTCGAGCGGGTGCGACAACAGCGCATGCGTCGGGCGAATACGGACTTCGGTGCTGAACTGGCCGGCGCTCGGTGGCGCCGAGTCGAGCGCATAAACTTGCGACCCATCACGGTCGGTTTCGCCGGTCGGCGTCAGCGTCGCACGCCAGGCGTCGCCATCCAGTTCGTGGTCGAATGAGCACAATGGCGGCAATTCATGACCGCCACGTGGCAGCAGCCGCTGCCCGCGGAATTCAACGGCAACGTCCCTTGGCGTCAGTCCGTTCAGTGCCACGGCCACGCGCAACTGCAGGCGGCCGGCGCGCGCCAGCTCGCGCGGGGCATCCGACAAGCCGCGCAACACCACGCCTGGCCAGGCACTCGCCACGCTTTGTTTCCATTGCGCCAGCTCGCGTGCCCCCGCCGCCCCGTTGGCAAGCAGCGCTGCTCCATGCGCGGCCGCCGGCCGATACATGCCACGCGCATAATCGGCGACCACGCGGCGCATGTTGAACTGCGGAATCACGGTCATCATCGCGCGCTTGCAGTAACGCACCCATTCGTGCGACAGCGCGGCGCTGTCGCGCTCGTAATACAGCGGCACCACTTCATCTTCCAGCGTGTCGAGGATCACCTCGCTGTCGAGCGCATCGCGCCGCTCCGGGTCCTGCGCCTGACTTGGTGGAATGCCCCACCCGTTGCTGCCATCGAAGCCCTCTGCCCACCAGCCGTCGAGAATGCTCAGGTTCAAGCGGCCGTTGATGGCCGCCTTGATACCGGAAGTACCGCTGGCTTCAAGGGGCGCGATCGGATTGTTGAGCCACACATCCACGCCCGAAACCAGCCAGCGCGCCAGTTGCATGTCGTAATCCTCGAGGAACACGACATTGCCGGCGAACTCGGGTGTCAGCATCAGCTGCTTGATTTCTCGCAATACCTGCTGACCGGGTTGGTCGGCGGGATGCGCCTTGCCGGCGAACAGGAACAACACCGGGCGCTGAGCACCATCTATCAGGCGCGCCAGCCGGGCGCGATCACGCAACAGCAGCGCGGCGCGCTTATACGTCGCGAAACGCCGCGCGAATCCCAGCGTCAGCACGCCCGGTTGCTCAGGATCGAGCAGTCGCGTGACGTGGCGCAGTTGCGCGGCGCTTAAGGACTTGCGCGCGAACTCGCGCTGAAGCCGCTCGCGTACTCCGGCCAGCATGCGTGCCTTGGTGTTCTGCGCCACTTCCCAGAAAAGCTCGTCAGGCACCGCTTCGAGCGCCTGCCAGTAACTGCCATCGGACAGGCGGTCGCGCCAATCGCGTCCGATATGACTGTCGAAGAACGCGTGCCAGGTCTGTGAAAGAAATGTCGGCACGTGCACTCCATTGGTGACGTAGCCGACCGGGTTTTCAGCCGCACTCACCTCCGGCCAGCGATCCGCGCATAGTTGAGCGGAAATACCGCCATGAATGCGACTCACGCCATTCACGTAGCGCGAACCGGCAAGCGCCAGGCGCGTCATGTTGAACCAGTTCGGCACACCGGGAGCCAAGCCCAGTTCCAGCAGCCGTTCCACAGGAACGCCCAGCGACTTGGCGAAGTCCGCAAAGCAACTCGCGAACAATGCATCGCTGAACGCATCGTGACCGGCGGCGACCGGCGTGTGCGTGGTGAACACGCAAGCCGCCGCTGCCAGCTCCAGCGCCGCGTTGAAGTCCAGTCCCCGGGCCAGATTTTCGCGCAGCAACTCAAATATCAGGAACGCCGCGTGCCCTTCGTTTACATGCCAGACCGACGGCGCCAGTCCCAGCGCGCGCAACACGCGCACACCGCCGAGCCCCAGTATCATCTCCTGGCGGATGCGCAGGCTTTCATCCCCACCATAGAGGCGGTGCGTGATGTCACGATCCGCCGGCAAATTGTCGGCGCAGTTGGAATCGAGCAGATAGACCACGACGCGACCGACCTGTGCGTGCCACACGCGCGCGCTCACTTCCTTGCCAGCGATCGGCACCTTCACCGTGAGCCACGTTCCGTGCGCGTCGCGCACTGGTTCCACCGGCACATCGCGCGGATCCGTATCGGCGTAATGCGCATGCTGCACGCCATCGCTGTCCACAGACTGCGAGAAGTACCCCTGGCGGTACAGCAGACCGACCGCCACGAAGTTCAGCTGTTCGTCGCTCGCGGCCTTGCAATAGTCGCCGGCCAGAATTCCCAGCCCCCCGGAATAGATGGGAAAGCTTTCATGGAACCCGTATTCCGCGCAGAAATAGGCCACCAGCGGCGCGTCGGTGTCCGGCGTCCACGCGGTCAGATAGGCATCGAAAGCGCTCACGACGCGCTGATAACGCGCCAGGTAGTCGGTATCGGCCGCGGCCCGATCGAGATGCTGCTGGTCAACACAACGCAGCAGCAAGCGCGGGTTGCCGTTGACCTGCTCCCACAATTCGGGGTCGAGATCTTCAAACAACGCACGCGTCGGCCGATGCCAGCTGAAAAAGAGATTGCCTGCCAACTCGTCCAGGCGCTGCAGCGATGCGGGAACAACGGACGTGACTTCGATCAAGTGGGCCATGAAAAGGTTATCCAGAATGTGCCGTCCGGGCCGACCCGGTGGAAGGGACTGGCAGTACACGACATCGGGCGTCTGCCGGTCAAGAGACCGATGCGGACGGCGGTTGTTATGAAACGTCACGTAGCTTCCGGTGCCGGTCCTGGCCTCGGAAACGGACTCGCAGGCATGCAGGCGGGTCGCGGCCCTGCCGCGCTGGCTGCATGGCTACAACTGGCATCGCCTGCATGCCAGCCTGGCTGCTCCGGCCGCTCGCTCAATCATGGCGGCGGAACTCGAAGTGGCGACGGGTACGTTGGTCGCACTGCGCTGCAAAATACTGAATCGAACGGCGGCCAGGCTGCCAACGGCGTGCCATGCCGCTGGTCCGATCAGCCCGCGGGGGGATGCGTTGAACGCACAGCCGCGCTAGGATCGGGGCGACCAGCCGGACGTGGCCGGCCGTCAGTTCCCGGCTACCGATCCGGGCTGGTTCCCGAAAGGTGTCGGTGAAGATAACCAAGCCAACGTCGCTCGACATCGCCGAGCTTGCACAGGTGTCGCAGGCAACGGTGTCGCGTGCGCTGCGCGACAGCCCGCTAGTCAGGCCCGAAACCCGCGAGCGCATTCAGGGGATCGCCCGCGAGCTCCATTATCGTACCGACCGCAGTGCGGCGGGCCTGCGCACGCGGCGCAGCCGGACACTGGCGCTGCTGTTGTTCGAGGAATCATCGGACGAGGCGCAGATCAATCCGTTCTTCCTGTCCATGCTCGGCCACATCACGCGCGCGGCCGCACGGCGCAAGTTCGACCTGCTGGTTTCCTTCCAGCAGCTCAGCGACGACTGGCACACGGATTACGAGGTGTGCAACCGTGCGGATGGCCTGATCCTGCTCGGCTACGGCGACTACCTGAGCTACGCCGACCGGCTGCGCCAGCTCGCCGAGACCGATACGCACTTCATCATCTGGGGACCGGTCATCGAGAATCAGCCGGGCCATTACCTCTGCTGCGACAACGTCCTCGGTGCAAGGCAGGCGACGCAGCACCTGCTCCGCCTCGGGCGGCGCAGCATCGCCTTCGCGGGAGGCGCCTCGGACCATTGCCCGGAATTCCAGCTACGTTACCGCGGCTATGCCGGGGCCCTGCGGGAAGCCGGCCATCAGCCGGACGCGACGCTGCAGGCCGATGCGCAGAGCCTCGAGGCCGACGGCTACCGCGCGGGCACACGATTGCTGGACTCGGGAGTGAAGTTCGACGCGGTGATTTCGGCCAGCGACCTGATCGCGATGGGCGTCATCCACGCGCTGCAGGACCGCGGCCTGACGGTGCCGCGCGACGTCGCCGTCGTCGGCTTCGACGACATTGCCTCCGCCGCCGACTTCAACCCGCCGCTCACAACGGCACGCCAGGACACGCGTCTGGCCGGCGAGCTCCTGGTAGGCAACCTGATCAAGCTGATCGATGGCGAGGCCGTGGAATCGACGCTGATGGCACCGCAGTTAGTGGTGCGCGCCTCCTGCGGCGGCCAGATGGTAGCCTGAGCCGGCGGGCCCGGCACTCATCGCGCGCTTCAGTTCCGCGACCAGGCCCGGATCATCGTTGCGCGCATCGAGCAGCAGCACGCGCACGCCGTGCGCCGGGACGCCCACATCGAGCGGCGCGCGGTCGCCCTTGACTTCGACCTGCTCCCCGGAAGACGCGTCGCGCCACCGCCCGGCACTCAGCCAGCGGTCGATCACAAAACGCGCATCCGCCCCGCCCTTGTTGAGCAGGACCAGCGCCGTCTGGTTGACGCCGCCATTTTCATAGACCCTCAGAAATGTCGCCCGGTCCCGGCTGATATCGAGGTTGAGCTGCAGGCCGCGCTGCAGCGCGGGCGAATCGCGGCGGATCAGCGCGATCTGCGCGAGCGCGCGGCGGATGCGATGCGCGCGGGCAAGCGCAATCCCCTCCGGGCCGAAGTAATTGCGATTGCCCTCGTGCTCCTTCGTGCCGGCCATGAACGCCATCTCCGAGCCGTAGTAGACGACCGGGATGCCGCGCGACGTGAATAACCAGTTGTGCGCGTCGATGAAGCCTTCGTCGCTTGCCTTCATGCGCGTGACGTCGTGGTTGTCGTAGAAGGTCATCAGCTCGTAAGGATTGCGGTACACGCCGTCCTCGAGGTGCAGGTAGTCGAGCAACCGCGCGTAGTCGCCGCCCGGGTGCTCGAACACCTCGATCATGCGCGCACGGCCCGGGAAATCGAGCACGCTGACCGCGCCGTTCTCGGGCCAGGTGTGTTCGGCGATCTTGGCGGCGTCGTAGTCGAAACTCTCGCCGAACATGAAGTAGCCCGGGTGCTCGGCGCGGATGCGCGCCGCGAACTCGCGCCAGAAGGCGTGCGGCATGTGGCGGATCGTGTCGATGCGCAAGGCGCTCGCACCCTGGTCGGTCCACTGCAGGTACGCGCCCACCAGATAATTCATGACTTCGGGGTTGGTTTCGTCGAGGTTGGACAACTCCGCGAGATCGGGCTCGTTGTGAAACCAGCGGTGCAGTGGA
>Ga0214473_10009957_pt1 | contig 11220 bp, 7 predicted proteins | sample RVTome_7_FD_203509 | JGI IMG/M metagenome (GOLD analysis project Ga0214473, IMG submission 203509) | Soil microbial communities from uranium-contaminated site in the Upper Colorado River Basin, Wyoming, United States - RVT98D197 | ecosystem: Environmental > Terrestrial > Soil > Contaminated >...
TACGGTTCTGCTACGAATGGCCGATAGACTACGACGCAACAGCAGCGGCGAAGCGGGCCGGCTTTGCTGCATCTGGGGCCAGGGGCAACGGCAACCGACTGCTGCGCCGGGCCGATGTGCGGCAACAGATCAACGTGATCGAGCAAGCCATGACGCCGGAGCTAGACTCTCGGTACGTCAAGACGAAGCTCTGGCAGACCATCGAAGCCTGCAAGCCCGAGAGCAACATCCGGGTGAACGCCCTCCGAGAACTGGCCAAGGTCCTGCACATCTACGAGGATGCGGACGCCGTGCCCGACACGATCAACCTGATCCTGCAGCGGGGCAAGAGGATTGATGGCGACCATCGACGTGCTGGTGCCGCCGAAGCCGTGGCTGCCGCTCCAGCAAGACGCAAGCGATCTAACTGAGGATCACCAGTACGTCCTGTATGGTGGCAGCCGGGGGCCGGGCAAGAGCTACTGGCTGCGGTGGGACACCATCGCCGACACGATCTACCTGGGGATGAACGGCTACCCCGGTGTGGTGACTGGTCTGTTCTGCGAGACCTTCCCCGAACTCAAGCGCCGGCAGATCAGCAACATCGAGCTTGAGGTCCCCCGCTTCCTCGGCGTGGTGAAGGACTCGAAGGCGCACGGCCTGGGGCTGCACCTGCATGAGAAGTACGGCGGCGGGGTCATGGTCCTGGGCAACCTCGACGACGCCTCTAAGTACCAGTCCTCGCAGTTCGCAGCGATCTCGGTGGACGAGCTCACGAAGAACACATACGAGACGTTCGAGCTACTGCGTGGGTCGCTGCGCTGGCCTGGCATCAAGCGGCCCAGGTTCCGAGGCGCCACCAACCCAGGCGGCATCGGCCATCTGTGGGTCAAGTCGATCTGGATTGACAGCGACTTCTCCGCCTTCCCGAAGCTGCTCAAGATCAAGGATCAGTTTGCCTTCGTGCGGGCCCTGCCTGACGACAACCCGTTCCTGCCAGTCGAATACTACGAGGAGGTCCTTGGATCGCTCGGCGCAGACTTGGAGGCGGCCTGGCGGTACGGCTCCTGGACATCGTTCGCCGGCCAGGTGTTCAAGGAGTGGCGCCACGATCTGCACGTATGCAAGCCGTTCTCCATCCCGGAGTTCTGGCCTCGCCGCCGGGCGCTCGACCCCGGCTACTCGAAGCCTGCGTGTGCGCTCTGGGATGCAACGGACCCGCACAACGGGCGCATCTTCATCTACCGGGAGGCATACGGGCCCGGCATCACCGATCAGGACATCGGCCGCACCATCGCTCGGGCCAGCCTAAACGAGGTATACGAGGCGAGCTACTCAGACCCGGCGTTGTGGCAGCCGAAGAACATGAACGGCGTCATCACGAGCGGAGCCGACGAGCTTGCGGCCGAAGGCGTGGTGTTCGCAAAGGGCGACAACAAGCGGCTGAGCGGGAAGGCCAAGGTCCATCGGGTCCTGGCGCCCCTGCGAGATGGGGAACCAGGGCTCAAGGTGTTCGAGACGTGCAAGAACCTGATCCGCACGCTGCCGGCGTTGGTGTACTCGACGAAGGCCGGGAGCTTGGAGGACGTGGACACGGCGGGCGAGGATCATGCCTACGATGCGCTCAAGTACCTGCTGAGCGATCTTGCGCCTGGGGAAGGCTCGGGAGATAATGGGCCTGACGCCGAGACGAAGGCGTGGATGCACAGACAATCGTTGCTTGCTAAACATTTCTCGTAGCGAGGACGCATGGCCAAGCACATGATGGACACCAAGGGGAACAAGCCGAAGCTCAAGCGCAGGGTAGAGAAGTCCGGCGTTGCCGAGGGGTACGCCAAGCATGACCCCGAAGCCTTCAAGCGCATGGTCGAGCTATCGGTCGCCCTGGATGCGGACTACAAGGAGCGCAACAACTTGCTCTCTGACATGGAGCAATACTGGTCGATGCTCTGGAAGAATCCCATCGCCAAGGACACCGAGCAGACGGCCGTCACTTACGACACCGACATGACCAACCGGCTGATGGGGGCCTGGCGCCTGCTGACCGCCACTGAGCCGACGTTCTCAATTCCCTCCGATGCGAACAACCGAGAAGGCATCGCCATCGCAAGCCCGCTGGAGCGGGCGGCCAAGATGATGTGGCAGGCATCGGGCAAGCAACGAGGGATGCCGCTAGAGACGGACGGGGTGCTCTCGGCGCTGATGGCCGGCCAGGTGGACGTGAGTCTCACAAACCTGCTGGACGAGGAGATCGCCGAGGAGGAACACAACGTCGCTTACTGGCGGATGATGGCGACTCAGAGCAGATCACCGATCTACTTCGATATGTGGCCAGTGCAGCAGGGCGCCGCTCTCCGGGCGAAGTACGGGCTGCAGGCGTACATCCGAACGTACAAGATCAAGGTCGCCAAGTTCCGGGAGGAGTGGTCGGACGTTGACCTGGTGCCTTATCTTCGGAACCTCGGCCCGATGGACGAGATCACTGTCAGGGACGGGATCAACGAGAAGTGCCGCAACGCATGGATCGACGGGCAGCAATACCCCTTCTACTACCACGAGAACAAGGATGGCATCGTGCCGGTGGTCAGCCAGATCACCGAGGGCTCGCTGTTGTTCGCCAACCCCGAGGTCGCAGCCCGGCCGTTCTTGTACACCGCCCACAAGTCCAACCTGCCGATGCAGAAAAGCCTGGCGCTGACGGCGGTCTATACGATCATCAAGGCTATCGCCATGTCGGCGGCCTGGAAGCACGTTGCGCCTCCGAACAAACCCAACAAGCCCCTGCAGGTGAAGATGGTTGGGCCGCTGTCGGTGTTCAACATGGAACCAGGCGAGGACATCGTTCCGATCCTGAGCAAGGGCGCCATCGACCCGTCCATCCTCACGGCCTTGGAGATTGCCAGCCAGCAGATCGCCGAGTCTACGATCTACAGCCAGGCGCTCGGCGAACCGCTCGGAGCCAACGCCCCGTTCTCAATGGTGGCCTTGCTGCACCAGGCTGGCCGGCTGCCGCTGACTGCGCCGAAGAAGCTGACCGGGTGGGCGTTCGGCAATGCGATGGAGCTTGGGTTCCTATGGCTCAAGGCGACGGGCAAGGACCTCAGTCTCAGCCACATGGGGCAGAGTGTGATAGTCAAGCCGGCTGAGATACCGACCGACTTGCAGATCGAGTGCAACCTGGAGATCGACCTGCCCCAGGACGTGCGAGAACTCGCCGGCGTGGTCGGTGCGTTCGAGGGCAAGGTGAGCAATCGCTTCATCCGGGAGAACTTGATGAAGGGCGTCGGCCAGTCCGAGTCGATGCAAGAGGAAATCTGGGGCGAGCAGGCTGGACAGTTCTTCTTCGAGCGCATGTTGCAGATGCTTGCCATGCTCCAAGAGCAGGGCGACGAGGGCGCCGCCGGGATAGCCGAGATGGCCCAACAGACCAGGTCGCAGCGCAGGAGAGGCGGAGAGGGGCGAGGGACGCCAGCGGTTCAGGGGCCGGGCGAGCTCCCTGTCCCGGCGGCCGAGCCCTACACGCCCTACGGCAGAGAGGCGACGGTCACGGAGGAGTAGCGCCGAGCGCCGAACGGTCGTAGAATCAAGAGACGAGGAGAGCAACCATGCCAACATCGAGATCGAACGTAGACAGCGGACCGGCAGCCACCCCGCTCGTGTTGAGCGGCGGCGCATCGGTCGGCGTTGTGGTCACGACCATCGTAGTGACCTATGACGCCGCCCTCCAGGACACCGCCTTCGAGGCGGGTGTCAATACCTTGGTTGGCGGGGTTGCCGGCACCGCCGGCGGGGCGCCTGGGGCAAGGACCCTAACCTTCTCTGGGCGGACCATTCCGCTCTCCTTCGACAACGAGGTCGGCGGGTTGATGCGCCTGGTCGAGGGCCTGGCCAAGTCGGACCGAGTGGTCTCGGCGACAAGCGCCGTAATCACACTGGCGCTGTAGTGGGCGAGCTTATCAGGAGAGGCCGGAAGCCGAGAGTCGGACTCTACGGTGTGGGGTTCAGGCCGCAGCCGTTCGACCTGAACGATGACGAGACCGTGGACGGGGACGACACTCAGATTGTGCTCAATGTCTTTCTGGGCATCGAGCTTGATCCGGTGCGGGTAGCCCGATCAGACCTGAACGGCGACCTAGTGGTGGATGTGCTCGACGTGCAGCTTCACGGCAACATGGTCGTCAGGGCGCAGGAGATCGGATAGCCCATGCCCACCAACGTCCTCAACGCCGAGTCCGCCATCCTAACCGGGACGGCCAGGGCCAAGCGGTTCTGGAGTAGGTTCTTCAAGTCGTGGAATGCCCCGGCCTTCGACGCAGTGATGGTGCGATGGTATGACACACTCGCACCCGAGGCCAAAGCGAGGGCGAAGGAAGCCTACCCCGAGCAGTTTGCTGAGATCGAGAAGAAGATTGAGGGGCTGCGGGACAAAGGACAGGAGAGATAACCATGTACGAGATCAGGCTTAGCACCGATGTCTTGCTCAACGTGCCGGACAACGCAACCCCACTGTACTTCGGGTTGCCGTTCGGCCTGATTCCGCAGGCCACTCGTGACGCACCGCCGCATCTTGTCAGTCGTGACGGAAGTATCGTGCGGATCGTCGCCTACGCCTACCAGCCAGCCGGAGGGACCGTCGGCACGGATGAAGCGACGGCGATGGCTCTGGGGATCAACGGTGTGTACACCGAGCTTGGCGACCTCGACTTCTCGACCAGTGTTCCGGGAGTGTCGCCGGCGACGCTGGTTTATGATGTCGCCCCCATCGCCATCGCCCAGGGCGATCTGCTGGACGCTCGGATAATCCCGGCCGCCGCCTATGTCACCAACCCGAACGCCGTGCGCTTTGTGCTGATGTTGTTCGTCGAGGATGTTGTTGAGGCGGCGGCAGAGGTGGCCCAGGACGTGAGCATCGCAGCCGTAGCCGCTTCCCTGGCAGACCTTGACCTGGACAGCGAGGACGTTGAGAACGTCATCGGGATTCTCGACGAGGCCAAGGCCAAGGCGGACCCGGCGAGCTTGGTCCGGCCGAAGGGCACGGGCGAGTCCGGTATCGGCTACTAGGAGCGGCGCCATGCCTTACATTCCGCAGAGACGCTTTCGACCCGGAGGCTTCTACCGCTTCGGAAACTACACTCCGCCGACCCCTCCGCCGACTCCGCCCAGGCCATCGGGCTCGGCGACTGGCAGGGTGGGGGTACAGCCGTCTGCGCAAGAGCGGGCTGCGATTGAGGCACGGCAGAACGCTGCCCGTCTCCAGCAGAGGGGCGTTGGCGGTGGTCGAGGAGGCAACGTAGTCGCCCCCGAACTAGCCTATCGGGGCGAGCAGATGCGGCGCCCGGTCAAGCCGGTCAACTTCAACCCCGAGGGCCAAGGCGTACTGTCACGATGGGTCACGGATGACGTGTTCGGACCGGCCAACCCGATCATTCAGGCGATCAGGAACTTCGTGGCGCCGGAGCCTGGCACTGAGCGGGGCCAGGTGTCCTCGTTCCTGAACGAGTCGCTGCCCGAGGAGTTCCTTGGTGTGGGCCTCCAGGGACCCGGCCGACTGACCGACATGATCGACGCCATCGTGCACGGGTTGACCAACTTCGCCGCTCCGGGTTCGAGTGCCTACACCTTTGAGGGACGTGGCGGCGGGGGTCTGCAGGGTGCGGGCTTCGGTGCAGGAGCCGGCGGCGGGGGGGAGGAACTTCCGTATGGCGGCGATCAGTACGCTGCGACGGAAGCATCGGGCACGTCGAGGAAACCCTCCGAGATGACCTGGGAAGCCTACCTCGACGACCTGGCCGGACGAGGCTTGCCCGATTACTTCTCCTTGCTGGATCAAGGCATGGGCGCCGGCGGTGGCGGCGGTGGTGGCGGCCTGAACTTCGGAGGTTTCGGAGGAGGCGGGAGCCCCGCTGATCTGGCCTTCTGGCTGGATTCTCTGCGCTGGCTGATCGGCGGGGGCTAGGGGTTCTCTATGCCCAAGACCGGCCAGGTAGCACCGAAGCCCAACCCCAACGAGTACACGCAATTTGCTCAACTGCTGCGAGGCGTCTCCGGCTACCTGACTGAGCGGAAGTACGATCTCGGTCCGTCGGCGAGAGGGATGGAGCAGGGCCCGCAGCCACAGTTTGGCGAGGGCGTACACCCTGAGGCGTTGTGGGCCAAGGGCCTCATGCAGTGGGCGGCCGCTCGTGAGGCCGCCGGCAAGACCATCCCATCCGTCGGGCCGATCTCCGAGTTTGTGAGCAAGCGCCTGGGCTACCTCCCGAGCTATTGGGAGGACCCGTACAGGATCGGCAAGTGGTACCACAAGCTACAAGCCATCCCCGACGGGGCGCCATTGCCTGATTGGCTGGAGCCCGACAAGCTCAAGGCTGCCTACCGCTACCTAGAGGAACAGAACAAGGGCACGCCCTGGTGGGACTGGAAGTTCCTGCACCCGAGCGATCCTGCCCGCTCGTTTCTCCAGGGCTTCAAGATGCCGCCGCCCGAGGCGCTCTATCCCGAGGAGATGCTGTACACCCCCGGCCAGATAGCCGAAGCGCCATCGCCAGGTCCGCCGCTGCCCGGAACCCCAGAGTGGGACAAGCTCGACATCTGGCAGAAGGTGATGACCTCGGTGTTCGGCTCCGGCCCCGAGCTCGGCGAGGGCTACACTCTGGGAGAGGCCGGTCACGCTTTCGGCCGAGGGTTTATCAAGGGAGCGCCGAGCGGCGCAGTCCTGGGTATCTTTACCGGGCCCGGCGCCCTGGTCGGTGGCCTGACCACCGGCTTGATCGGAGGCTTGGCTGAACTCGGCCTCGCTCGTATCAACGAACTACGGGAGGAGGGGCAGGGATTCTCTTATGATGTGGCAGGCAAGGCCATCATCACCGACGTTGGCCTTGAGAAGCTATTGTATGGGGCGCTCGGCCTGGTGCAGTACCCGGCCGAGATTGCCGAGCGTGTCCTGGGCACGGGTCATCAACTGTACTGGTCGGGCGTAGACCCTGAACGATACGGCCCGGTGGCCGAGGTCCTCGGCGGGCTGCGGTTGGAGTGGGGAGCACATCAGCAGGGTCTCGTCGGATTCTTGCCCTACATTGGCGGCCCGACCGGACATGCGGCCGGTCTTTACTACGAGACGCCCGGCGGGCTGCAGCGGACAGTGAGCGACAGCTTTGATTGGCTAAGCGCCGGGCTCGCCGACCTGGCGAACACCGAGAACCCCGAGGAGTACACCCCGCTCAAGGTCGATGAAGTCTGGGACCTGGGAGCCGAGGTGCCTCGCAAGATCGGCGACAACCTGCCTCAGACATCTGGGGCGCTGGCTGCCTACCTGATGACGGAGGCTCGCCGGGCGATAATGACGACCGACCTGGCGCCCCGAGACATGGCGCTCGCCATCGGCCAGCGGTACGGGATCAGCGGTATCCTCTCCGACCTCATTCTCCAGGCGGTGCTCGACCCGCTCAACCTGACGCCGGCAGTCGAGTACCGGACCGCAAGAGGGATCGCTACCGAGAGCGGTCTGGGCGGGTACATCGGCCGGTTGGCGAAGGTGGGGGAGACAGACCGGGTGGCGCTGCTACGGGCTATCGAGATGGTCGAGGCCAAGCGCATCAGCCTGGGCAAAGTCAAGGGCCTGAGCTCACTGGTGGACTACGTTCAAGGGCGCACGAACCGAGGCGGAGGCATCGAATTGATCCGCCACATGGCCACGATCCTGCGGACCAGCACGCAACTCATGGCCAAGCCTGAACTCGTCGAGGGCCTGAGCACCTTCGGCCGCTACCTGGCCGGCGTCACCAAGACCGGGGAGCTTGCGATCACCGTCGAGCCGACCGGCATCCTGGGCCGGCTGCTGCAACTGACCCCGAAGTCCCGAGCGACAAAGTTCCTGTTCACTGGCCACGATGTCATCAAGGCGATCCTGGGCCTAGAGGGTCCGCCCGAATTGATTGCCAAGCGATTCCTAGCCGTGGGCTCCGGCGATGCGCAGGCGTGGCAGAAGCTCGGCATCGACCTGCTCGGTACCCCCGACGGCCACTACCCGGTGCTGGCCATGCGAGACTTCAATAGCGCCAGGGTCAAGGGGTTCTTGGAGGTCTGGAAGTCGCACGAACCAACCCGCAACCTGCTCACGGCGATCTCCGAATTGATGGGACACGAGGACCCGAGGACAACGCTGCGTATGTTCAGGGACTACAAGGACGCAGCCTGGAACAAGCTCGGCGAGATCGTGCGGCAACAGGTGGGAGCCGGCAACGAGCGGGCGATGGCGATTGTCCGCCTGATCGACCAGGGGATTCTGACCAAGGCGCAGTTTGACCAGGCGCTCAAGGGTGCGCTGACCGGGGCCGTGCCACTGACCGTCGATCACTTCCGGTTCATGCTATACGATGCCTGGCTTGACCACGTGACAAAGTGGGTGGTCGAGAACTTCAACGTGCAGATCGAGCCGATGCTGTACCGGCTCTCCAACGCTCTCAAGCAAGGCGCCTCGCTGGTCCTGCTGGATGGCAACCCCGGCTACTTGTTCGCAAACTTCTGGAACAACGTGGCCACGACCTTCATCGACGGGAGTTTCGGCTTCAATCGGATCGACAGGATCGTGCGCTACTTCGAGGAGGACATGGGCCTGATTCCATCCCGGCTGGAGCAGGCGTTCGGTGGGCCCGGAGCCATTCAGACCGACGCCGGGCTGGTGCTCAAGGGCGACATCGCCAAGCTCACGCTGACCGAGGCGATGGCAAAGGGCGTCGAACCTATTGAGTGGGTCAAAGCACGGGAAGCCAGGTCTCTCCAAGTGCTCGCCGAGAAAACAACGGGGCACGGGGCAATCGCCATGCTCGACCGGGCTCTTGGCAGCCTGCGACAGAAGCCCGGCCAGACAGGGGTGGGCAAGTACAGCCCGCTGGTTGTCTCCCGTCTTAGCTCCTACGTCGAGCGGTTCGCCGGGGCCAACGCTTTCTACCGAGGTACCCGATCTTGGATGACCCGAGCCTGGCGCCGGGTCATCGGCTTCGACAAGCTGCCGACCGGGATCGAGAGCGCCATCGGGCCCGAGCTCGCCGAGCGTATTTACGGCGTGATCGAGGGGACCACCCGCTACAGCGAGATCGAGGCAGCCCTGCTTGAGGACGGCCAGCTTCGGCCGACCGTGCATCAATTTGCCGAGGGCGTCAGTCGTGGGCTCGGTGGCCAGGTGGCTGCAGCCGATGTGCTGGCCATGCTCGACGAGGCCGACGTGCTGCCCGTGATCGAGGCGGAGCTACCAAGAGTCAAGACTCGCAGCGATCTCAACCTCGTGTTCACGCAGGTCGAGGACAAGCTACGAGCGCACATCAACGAGATGCACGTGCTCGACCTGGTGCAGAAAGCGAACGGGGTAGCCGAGGCGCTCAAGATCGGCGACCTCACCGGAATACACGACACCTGGATCGACCTCAACGCCCGGCTCGCTGAGTGGTGGACCGAGCACGTCATGGAGTGGGGCAACACGGTTGAGGAGGCCGACCGTCTATTCGCCGAGGGCGACATCGACTCGGCCGACGCCATGTACCGGGCCCGGCTGGAGACAGCCAAGGACGAGGCGAACCGGGTCATGGAGATGCAGACGGCCGTGATCGACGGCCTGGTGGATGGTCTGCGAGAGCAGGGCATCGAAGTAGGCGACAAATATGCCTTGGGGTTGCGCACGCAGATCGCCGAGTGGCGCCAGTTCTTCAACATCAGGGATGCCCTCTGGGAGGAGTACGGTGCGCAACGTGCGGCTGGAACGCTACCGACGGGACGGTACTCGGACATCGTTGCCGAACTTACGGCCCGCTATTCTGACCGGGCGGCCGACGATCTTTACCTCCAGGAAGTCATGGACAGAACGCTGGTTGAGGCGACAGCCCGTGTCAACCTTCGCTCGGCCACCGCCCTAAATGATCTGGTCGCCACAATTAGGGAACACAAGGCGGTGATGTACGCCGAGGAGATGGCGGTCAGGGATGCGGTCCACGAGCTCTGGAACTTGACCACCGGAGCCGAAGCCGCTGACGTGCTCCGGCGCAACATCGCCGGGCACGCCGACTTGATGGGCGAGTTCGAGGTCCTGGTCAACCGCTGGATGGCCCGGCGATCTGAGCTCACAGCCAGGGACGTGCGGGCCTTCCGCCGCCAGGTGTACGACCTGTATGCCCGCAAGGTGAAAGTCCGCCACATCCGAGACTACTACGGGCTGCGCTCTGAGGGGATGGTCGATGTTCTCACCGAGCGACGGCCGAGCCAGGCGCCAAGCGCAGCCGTCGCCGCCGCTACGCCTCCCGAGGCTACAAGACCAGCCAGGACAGCGGACGAGATGCAGTACGGCGACACCATGCCGGCCGGCAAGGTGGTCAGCGTAAGCTCGGCAGCCGATGGGGCCGGGGCGTGGGTCGAGCAGAACGTGGGTGGGTGGCGGGCACATGGCGGCGTCAATGAGAGCGGTCTTGTGCACGTGATAAGCCCCGACGGAACCCAACTGGTCTGGGCCCGCCCCGAGAGCCTGGGCCGGGGCTTCAACACCGGCCCAACTCTGGACGAGGTTCGTCAGGTATCGACTGGTAGAGAGACACCGACCGGGGACTTCGAGTACAGCCGAGACGTGACGCTCGATGAACTACGCCGCCTGGCGCTGGATGCCGGGATTGCGACGGCGACGAAGGCTGGCCAGCCATTCGACGGCCATCTGTTGAACGTCCTGAATAAGGACCTGGGCTTGAATGGGACCCCGTTGAAGCTCAAGAACCTCAGCGATCTGGCGAACTTGCAGCGGGAGGGCGGCGCTCCTGGGGACTCGCTGCAAGCGGCTCGGCAGTTACTCGTAAATCGGGGCGTGCGCCGGCTGCGCTACCGCCAGGAGGCGAAGGTCTCTGGGCTGACGGTCGAGGCGCTGGAGGCAATCGACGCAGGACTTGAAGCGGTTAGCCCGGCTAAGCTCCGCAAGATCGCCGAGGCCAACGGTCTCAGCGAGGCCGGCATGATGGAGAAGGCGAAGGTCTTTGAATGGATGACCGCTCGGCGGGCCCGGCTGGTTCACCCTTTCGATGCGGCGACTCCCGAGGCGATCAAGACCCAAATCCGTGAGGCGATGGTCCGCTCTGGATGGGAGGGGGCGGACGAGGTAGCCGACGCTGCGCTGGCGATCTGGGAGGCCAGGGCCAAGGCTATAGGGATGACGGTCCCTGAGTTCCTCCGTTTCCGCCAGGGCATCGACACGAGCGAGGCGATCTACACCTT
>Ga0214473_10009958_pt1 | contig 11219 bp, 6 predicted proteins | sample RVTome_7_FD_203509 | JGI IMG/M metagenome (GOLD analysis project Ga0214473, IMG submission 203509) | Soil microbial communities from uranium-contaminated site in the Upper Colorado River Basin, Wyoming, United States - RVT98D197 | ecosystem: Environmental > Terrestrial > Soil > Contaminated >...
ACTACGACCCCGCGACCGGGACCTTCCTCCAGACCGATCCGCTCGTGCTCGAGACGGGCGAGGCGTACACCTACGCGTCGCAGAACCCGTACCGGTTCTGGGATCCCGAGGGACTGCGGCGCGTGGGGATCAACTCCACTTCACCGTCCTCCTCCTCATCGTACTCGTCCCAGAGTGTGCCAACGTTCTCCAGCGCACTGTCGCAGATCGGCTCGGGCTTGGGCCTGGCCGCCGCGGGCGTCATCCCATACGTCGGTGACGCGCTGGACTTCTACGACGTAGCACGGCCCTCCGCGACGGGCTTCGAGCGTACCGTGGGCGGTGTCAGCCTTGCCGCGAACGCGCTGACCGCTGGACTGGCACCGAACGCTGCGCCGATCTTTCGAGGGGCTGGCGATGTCGGGGCTGGATTGACGGGTCTCTATCGAGCCGCGCGGGGATTGCCAGATAGTGCCCTCGTCGCGCGCGGGGGTGCGAACATCACACCAGAGAGCATCATCGCAGGCACAGGCAAGCATCCATCTGGGGTGGTTGGGTTTTCCGCTCAGTGCAATGGTGGCACCTGCCTGAGTGACCTGGGTGTCTACATCCGCCACAACCGGCTTGGTGTTACAACGGTTGGGGATATTCGTGCAGCCGGTGGGAACGTGGTGCCTACCAGTGGATTCGGTCACCACGTTACGGTGACGGACCTGAGTCCAGAAGATGCATCTCGACTCCTGTCGCCCTCGATTCCCAACCCGGTCCCGCGAAACCACCGCAGATTCTAGGCGGAGTGGGAGATGGAAACGAAGCGCGTGTTCGCTGATTTCAACAACCGCGACCCTCAGGGCAGAGTTCGCCTGAACACCGAGGGGACGTTGCGTGACGTGAATCGGCAGGGAATCCGCCTCGAAGATGGGTTGGAGCTGACGATCGCAGACGACGATCTGGAGGCCGAAGGGATCGTGCGCTTCTCTGAGGAGGAGGGGCTCTGGGTTGTGGAAGTAAAATGGTCGGCGGTACGGGACCTGTGCCTGAGATAGAGCATTCGCCTCGGCGTTACCCTCGTCCCAAAGGGATGAACGACGAGATCATCATCGGCGTCTCGGCGACGATGGATACGACCCAGCACCCGTGCTCTTTGGAGGATTCTTGAGCGCCTCGCCAGACGTGGAGGGCAATGTTCAGTTCGGCGGAGGTAAGGTGGAGAGCACGTCCGAGGATTCGAGCGAGGAGATCGAAGCTGAGTTCGCTCGAGTAGTGCCGGAATCGTCACACGATCGGACGGAAGATAAGCAGGTCTTGTCAGTGCAACGTACCGTCCTCGCCCTTGTCGGATCCACCGTCGCTTTGGACGCGGCGCCTGTAGAACCTGCGACGGGCTTCGTGCGCGATTCCACCATTGCTGCATGGAATCGATGGCCAGTTGGAGACGTCAGCTGCCCCGCGATGGTGAAGAGGACCCCAGAATGACTCGGAAGTGGCTAGGGTCGCTGCTGCTGGTGCTCACGATCTTGCTCGGCGAGCCGTCGGGCGCGGCGACCCTGAGCCAGGCTCGGTCGTCCGCGATCGCCTGGCTGGAGAGCCACCAGAACCCGGATGGGGCCTGGGGGTCCGGCGAGACGCAGCCGCTGGTGACGGCGGAAGCGGTTCTGGCGCTGGCCAAGGCCGAACGCGCCGCGGGCGCGCCGGCGCGACGCGCGCAAACGTGGCTTCTCAATCACGAGTATGCGTCCCTCGACTATCGGGCGCGCGCGATTCGGGCGCTGGCGGTGTCGGGGGTCGATGTCTTCCTCGATGCGAAGGCGCTCCACGACATGGGAGCCGCCGCGGAAGGGTGGGGCCTGACCTCGGAGCGGGGGCTGACTTCCTACGACACAGCGCTCGTGCTGGCGGCGATCAAGGCGGGCGGGGTCACCCCAATCACAGGCGAGACCGCGAAGCTGACCAAGATCCTCAACCGCCGTCGCGGCGACAAGGGTTGGTCGGGAGACACCGTACCCGTACCCCTACCGGCCGTCGCGGGGGAGGCAAGCGACCGGACCGTCACCGCGGAGATCGTCCGCGCGCTGGTGGGGTTCAATACCCCCGGTTGGGGAGCCGAATCGCAGAACTTCATCTCCAGCGACACGACGGTCACACCTTCCGGGCAGGCGGTGACGCCGCAGACGGACACCCTCGAGATCGCATCGCGACTCGCGGCGCTGTACGCCGCGAACCGTTCTGGCGCGATCACGGTCGGGCTCGAGGCCGAGCTCCTGAACGACGCACGGCTCACCGCGGCCGGCGTCTGGAGCGATACCGACGCCTTCGTGAACGCGATCGGCCTGCTCGCAGTGACCACCAAGCCGGGCACCACATACCCCACGAGCTGCGCCAACCCCGCTGACTACGACTGCGACGAGTTCGAAGATCCAGTCGATGCCTTCCCGCACGATGCCGCCGAGCATGCAGACTCCGACGGCGACGGGATCGGCGACTTTGCCGACTCCGACCGAGACGGCGACGGGTTCTGCGACCCGGGCGAGAGCGGCGGGTGCTCGGGGATCGATCTGGCTCTCTTTGCGGACGATCCGACAGAACATGCCGATAGCGACAATGACAACATCGGCGACAACGATGAATCCGATGCCGATGACGATGGTATCAGTGACATCGAAGAGATCGAGAGGGGAACCAGCCCCTGGCTCGCTGATACCGACGAGGACGGATCCGATGATTCGGAGGATTGTCCTTTGATCGCTTTAGGGGCTGGCATGGGTGTCGATGCGGATCAAGACGGCGTGTGTACCCCACTGGATGGCTGCGACTCGAGTCCGAGTCCGGTCGACATCAGCGACCTCGATGGCGACCACGTCTGCGACGGAGCGGACGACGACGACGACGGTGACACGGTCTCGGATCGGATCGAGCTCGCGGCAGGATCCGATCCCCGCGACGCAGCTTCGGTTCCCGCGAATCTTGCGCTCGCCGATCCGGACGGGGACTTCGACCGGGACGACCTCACGAACGCCGAGGAGGTGGTCACGAGTCCCTTCCTGGCGGACACCGACGACGACGGGGCGATCGACTCCTACGAGCTCGGGGTGGTTCCCGCGACCGCGCCGAACGACCCGGCTTCGCAGCCGCCGGCGGTGATCGCAGTCTTCGGATCCATCGGAGCCAGCGAGCCCGAGATCCCCGGAGCCCCCTTCGAACCGGAGTTGAGCTCCGCAGGCGGCGAGCTTCGGGCCACGATGACGGGCGGACAGTGCACGCCGGTGGCGCTACCGGGCGCACCGCAGGCGCCTTCCTCCGGCCCCGGCTTCGTGAGCCTTGCAGGGTTCCAGCCACAGACGGTGCTCGCGCGCGATCTCGATGGCGATGGTCTCACGGGAGGCCAGGAGTTCGTGCTCGGAACCAGCGGCACCAACGTCGACAGCGATGGGGACCTCTTCGTCGACGGAGCCGGCGACCTGGTCGCCATGAGCCGCCTGCCGGGCGGGTGGGACCTCGAGCCGGATACGAAGGTCGACGGCGAGCAGGATTTCGGAACCGACCCGGCCGATCGGGAGGACCATCCGGGCAAGCCCGGCGACGTGGCCCCGCTGGGACACCCCGATGGCCACATCAACGTCGCGGACGCCGCGGTGGAGCTCCGCCTGATCCGCGACCCGACGCTCACCGAAGGGCTGAATCCCCAGAACGCGGCGATCGCGACGCAGGCCGCGGACGCGAATGGCGACGACGAGATCGGCGCCGCCGATCCGTTGCAGATCCTGAGGGTCCTGGGCCTCGTTGAGCCGTGAGGAACGAAGCCATGCATCACCTTGCCATCTCACTTGCGCTGTTCTCGACGCTCGGGCTGGTCTCGGTCCGCGTCGCGGGGGCGCAGGTCCCGCATCATCTGAACCATCAGGGAATCCTGACGGACAACGCCGGAGTCATCGTTGACGATGGCCCCTACGTGCTGGAGTTCCAGGTTCACGACACGCCGTCGGCCTCCGGGACCCCTCTCTTCGAGCAGCAGCTCACGGTGAACGTGGTGAAGGGCCTCTACAACGTGCTGCTCTCCGACAATCCAGGCGGCGTGTTGGCCGAGGCCTTCACCGGAGCGACCCGATACCTGCAGATCCGCGTCGTGGATGGCCCCGGCAGCATCTACGACGACCTGGTCCTCTCGCCTCGCCAGCAGATCGCGAGCGTGCCCTATGCGCTGGTCGCCGAACGCGTGGGGCAGCAGGAGGAGACCACCCCGCCGTACCCGCCGGGACACCTGCATGGATTGCGGTTGGTCCGCACGGCCGCGGATCGGATCCAGATCGAGCCGGGAACAGCCCGGGACTCGGGGGACGCAGCGAACCTGAGACTTGCTACGGCGATCACGAAGCAGATCGATGCTGCGTGGGGCGTTGGAGATGGTGCAGGCGGGTTTCCCCCCAATGCTCCCGGCGGCACCGTTCAGCAGCTCACGTGGTATCACGTCTTCCTGATCGCGGATGCGAACGGAACGATCGATGCCGGTTTCGATTCGAGCCCGACCGCGAACAATCTTCTGGAAGCGACGGAATACACCCGTTACCGGCGATTGGGGTCTGTCTTCTACACTTCGGCTCCAGACATCCTCCTCTTCCTCCAGCACGAGGACCTCTTCCTTCTCGCCCAGTTTCCCAGCTCGTTGGACATCAATGAGACCTCTTCGACCACTCCTCGCACGAAGGCGATCTTCGTGCCGCCTGACGTGCGGGTCGAAGCGATTATGAACGTGCTGACCGATGGTAACTCGGACAACAACGGGGCGTTCCTGTTCTATCCCCCCGAGCTTGGCGCAGACCCGACGCCGAGCGTGATGAACCCGCCGCTTGCAGTTTACAACTATGCCCATGGCCAAGGTCAGTCGTCCCACGCGCGGGTCGTGCGCTGCCTGACGAACACGAGCCAGCAGATTCGCTACGTCTCCAACCGGGGCGACGTTGTGGTGAAGGCTTCGGTGGTGGGATGGACTGATCCTCGGGGTCTCTGATCCAACGTAACCTTAGAGCCAGCTGCTGATCAGGACGAAGGGGGCCCACAGGGCCGGGTGGCCCCACTCGCGGGTGCGCAGGAGCTCGAGCTGGGCGTTGCGCAGCGCCTCGGCGCGGGAGAGCTCGGGGTTTGCGAGCTCGCGGTAGAAGGAGGTCACGAGCTTCGCGGCGGCCTCGTCGTTCACCGACCAGAGCGTCGCGAGCGCGCTGCGGGCGCCGGCGCGCAGCGCGATTCCGGCCAGACCGAGCGCCGCGCGGTCGTTGCCGGCTGCCGTCTCGCAGGCGCTGAGCGCCAGGAGCTCGAGCGGCTGCTCGGCGCGGAAGCGCGTGGACCCGATCACGCTCGCGAGCCGCTCGAGCGAGATCTTCCCGTCGTAGGCGAGCAGGAAGCTTCCCTGTGGATCGTCCGAGAACTCGGCGTGCGAGGCGACGTGGACGATCCCGAATGGGCGCCCCTCGACCTCCTCCACGAAGCGCGCGACGGCGAACTGCTCGTTCAGCAGGGCCCGCCCGGGAAAGGCCTCGTGGACCGCCTCGAGCTCGTCCTGCACGCGGGCCACGGCAGGGTAGCCCTCGACCGCCTCGCTGATCCCCGCGGCGAGGAGCCGGATGTTCTCGCGCGGCAGCGGGCGCGGGTCGGTGAGCGTGAGCCCCGGGAGGATCGCCACGGGGACCTGTTCGATCAGGAACGCTCCGCGCTCGCGGTCGTACAGGGCGGCGAAGGGGATCGTGCGCAGCGCCCCGCCCGGCACGAAGACCAGGGCCCGTGGGCGGCGTTCGGCGAGGGTCGGCTCGAGCGGGCGGATGATCCAGTCGTAGAGACGCTGCGCGTGCCGCAGGTACTCGCGCGTGGTGCGACGCGCAAGCGTGTAGCGGAGCGCGCGCACCTCCGCCGTGAAGGTCTCGCGGTCGACCGGAGAGGAGTGGCGCTCGAGCCCACCGGTGCCGCCGACGATGAGCTCGAGGCGGTCCGCGAGCGAGACCGGATAGACGACGATCGCCCCCGGGATCGTGTCGGGCGCGGCGCGGCGCTGCGCGGCCAGGCACTCGTCGCGGAAGTAGTCTCGCAGCTCGTCGACCTTCTGGCTCTCGAGCGTCGCGAGCGTCTCGCGCAGCAGGGCCTCGCGCTCCGCCGGATCCGGGATCTCCGCCACGCGAGCGAGCAGGAGATCGACGAGCTCGAGATAGAGCTCTTCCGCCCCTCCGAGCGCGGAGACGAAGTCGCTGCCCGACGAGGCCGTCTGCTCCCGGAGCTGCCCGAGCGTCGCGGCACCCCGGCGGTAGGCCGCGAGCGCCTCGTCCGGCCTTCCGCTCGCGCGGTGGATGCGCCCGGCCTGCCACTGCCAGCGAACCAGCGCGTCCGGCGCGTCGGCGCGAAGCCCCGCGTCGAGCGCGCGGTGCGTGAGCTCGAGCGCGGAGTCCGGGCGAGCGCCGCGCTCGTAGAGCTCTCCGAGCCAGCCCAGCGCGTAGGATTCGTTGCGGGCGTCGCCCGCGGCGCGCGCCTCGCTCGCGGCGCGTGTGAGCGTGGCGGCGGCGCGGCCCGCCGCATCCCCACCGGGCTTGCGGACCGCGAGGAGCGCCCAGGTCCGCCCGACGTGAACGAGCAGTCGCGACCGGACGCGCGGGTCGGGGAAGCCCTCCGCCTCGGCGAGCGCACCCGGCAGCTCGCGTTCGGCGCGACCGAGGTCGCCGGCCTCGAGCGCGGCTCGCGCGGCGTTGGCCGCAGCCAGCGTCGCGAGCGCCGCGTCCCCGCCCGAGCGTGCGAGCGCACGACTCTCGTCGTAGGCGACGAGTGCTCCCGCCGCATCGCCGCGTGCGGTGAGCTCGTTGCCCCGCTCGAGGGCGCCCGAGGCGGGATCCGCGCCGCTCGCGATCGCTCCGGCCTCCGCGCTCCGCGCCGCGCCGCAGCGGTCCTGCGCTCCGGCGCCCCCCGGCGCCGTCAGCGCGAGCGCGGCGAATGCGAGCGCGAGCCTCCCGCGCTTCACCTCAGCCGACGCGCAGGCGTCTGTGCGCGGCCAGGCCCGCGAGCCCGAGCAGCGCGCTCGCGAGCAGCCAGGTCTCCTCCGGCTCGGGCACGGCGATGATGTTGGGCTCGATCGGCACGAGCTGCCGCTGCCCGAGGACCATCGCGTTTCCCGAGACCGTCACGGACACGCCGCTCGCGCCCGTGACCGTCACGTCGAGCTCGCCGAACTTGAAGGCGCTGGCGGGGATCGGGTCCGTCGAGCGCACGGAGTTGAGGCGAAGGCTCTTCGTCGCCGTACCGAAGCTGGACGGAAAGAAGGTGATCTCGGTCCCCGCCGGAGGCCCCGCCGGCCGGAAGGCCGCGAGGTAGGCGGGCCCGGTCACGTTCACCTGCACGTCCATGCCGCAGATCTCGTCGCCGCTCCCGCCGCCGGGCGGAGGGCTGCACACCTGCGCCCCCTCGCCGCTCCCGTTCCGGCCCGCGGTCGCATAGAGGTGGAGCGTCGTCGTTCCGAGCGGGAGGATGCGGGTGAAGTGGTCGAAGCCGGGATCATCGGCGACCGTCCCGTAGCCCGACTGAAAGATCCACGGCGCGCCCGACCCGAAGCCGAAGGGGTTCGGCTCGGCGCCGGCGGATCCGGCCGCGAGCTCGGCCGTCGCCGCGAGAAGGACGCCCCAGCGCCGCGCACCCCGACACCTACTACCGAACGAACGTTCATGGTCGAACATCAGGCCGATCCTCCTAGCCGGGGCAGTTCCCATCGTCGCGCGCTTCGCCACGCCCCGCGTCGAGGTCCGACGGGGCGAGCGGAGCGTCCGGCAGCGGCTCCACCGCCTTCCGCGTCTGGACCACGAAGCTGCCGGTTCGGGCCCGCCGCGCGTCGCACGCCGTCGTCATCAGCCTCGACGCGTCAAAGAAATTTGACGGGAGCGGAGTGATCTGACCGGCCAGGGTCGCATCGGGGCTCGTGATCTGGACCTCGCCCGCGACGCCCCGCTCGGAGGTCGCGTCGATCACGACTCCCTGCGACGCGAGCAGGTCGCCCGCAGCAACCCGGATGTTTCCGCCGTTGCCGTCGACGGCGGTCGCGACGATCGCGCTGCGGTTCAGGACCGCGAGGCCGGGCGGCGCGCCCAGCGTCCCGGGGACGTCGACGTCGCCGCCGTCGCCGATACCGCTGGAGAGACCCGAAGCGACGAGGGTATCGATCCGCGAGTCGCTCGCGTAGACGATCCCGCCGGCGGCGATCGTGACCCGCCCTCCCGAGGCGTTGTCTGCCTGCGTCACGACGGAGGATCCGCGCCCCGCCACGAAGTCGCCCCCGGTCGCGATGGTGACGTTGCCGGCATCGGCGCTGAACCGGCTGCGCGCCGAGACGTTCCCGCCGACCAGCGCCACGCTGGCGCCGGGTCCGCCGCGGATGGTGACGTCGCCTGCCGCACCGCCGCCGCTCGAGTCGACCGAGATGCGCCCGCCGTCGCGCACCTCGAGGCTCTGCGCGACCGCGACCTCGATGTCTCCCGCGGCGCCCGAGTCGGGGGTCGGGAAGGTGGTCTGCGAGAAGAGGCCCGACTCTTCGCCCGAGATCGCGATCCGATCGGCCGAGACGACGACGCGGCCGGCGTCGCCGGTGCCGAGCGTGCTCGCCGAGACCTGCCCGCGCGAGGAGAGCTCGACCGTGCCCGCGCCGATGATCTCGATGTTGCCACCCTTGCCCGTCGCTCCCTTGCTCGAAAGCGTCGAGACACCGCGCGGACCGCCTCGCACCGTGACGCTCTCGGCACCGGTGACGACGAGGTTTCCCGCGTCGCCGTCGGCGAAGGTCCGCGCCGAGACCTCGCCGCCGTCCTCGACCTGCACGACCCGCGCCGCGATCGTGAGGTCACCGCCGTCGCCGGCCGGTGCCCCCGGACGGTCGCTCGCGGTCGTGCGCGCGAAGAGCCCCGCGCCGGCGAGCTCTTTGTCGATCGTCGCGTTTCCGACCACGAGCAGAAGATCCGTGTCGTCGACGTCGAGCGAGCCGCCCGGGCCCGCGCCCGTCGTGGTCGTGCGCAGCTGGCCCGCGTCGCGCAGCTCGATCGTCGGCGCGCTCAGGTGCAGGCGGCCGCCGCTCCCGCCCGGCGACGTGGACGAGGTGAGCGCCGCGAGCTGCGAGGCGTCAGCGTCCGTCGAGTCCTCGCCGACGACGAGGATCCGCACGCCGGCGCGGACGTCGACATCGCCTCCGGCGTTCGACGCCGCGCCGGTCGCCTGGGACAGGATCTTGCCCCGGCTCGTCACCGCGACGTCGCGCAGCGCGCGGACGTCGACCCGACCCCCCGCGCCCGAGCCGGTGTTCTCCGACACGATCTGGCCCCGGGCCTCGACGCGGAGGTCGCCCGCAGCCACGTCGATCGCTCCGCCCGGGCCGCTGCCCGTACCCAGGCTGCGGATCTGAGAGGGGCCGGTGACCGAGGCGACCTCCGCCGCGACGGCGATGCGCCCGCCCGACCCCGCGGCGCTCGTCGTCGACAGCAGCTGCCCCCCGGTTTCGACCGCGAGCGCACCGGTCGCGATCTCGATGGGGCCCCCGGCGCCGCCACCCGTGCTGTCGCTCCAGACTGCCCCCCCTCCGGCGACACGTAGCGATCCGACGTCGAAGGCGATGCCCCCTCCGGTCGCCTCGCGCTCCGCCCACTGCCGCACGCTGGCGCCCTCCAGGATCGCGGCACTGTCCGCCACGACCTCGAAGCGGCCGCCGATCGTCGAAAATCCGGACTGGCTCGATCGGAGCAGGACCTGGGCCTGGTCGACGAGCTGGAACTCGTCGGCCTCCACCTCCACGTCCGGCGCCTTCCCGGCTCCGCGAGCCCTCGCGAGGACCTGGGTTCCGAGCCCCTCGATCACCACCGATGGGGCCGAGACGCGTACGTTGCCGGGAGATCCCGCTTGCGAAATGACCGTCAAGCGCGACCCGTTTCGGACGACCGCGCTCTCGGAAGCCTCGACGTCGACGGCGATGGCTGCCCCGGGAAGGTCGACTCCGGCGATGTCGTCGATGCGCGAAGCGTCGATCACGAGCCTGCCCCCGCGCACGACGACGCGTCCTGCTCCGACCAAGGATGTCTGGGTGCTCTGCACGTCGATTACGGCGTTGTTGGCGATCGTCACCGTGCCGAGGTCATTCGGCCCCTGCCCGCGGGCGTCGAAACTCGCCACGTCGACAGGGATGTCGATCCCCGCCGAGCGAACGGAGGCGAGCGCCAGCGTTCCACCTTCGATCCGGATCGTCAGCCCACCGGCTGCGCTATCCGAGTCCTGGATCAGGACGTCTCCTCCCACTGCGGCGAGGGTCCCGCCGGCGGGGACCGGGAGATTGAAGTCACTGGCCGGCACCCCGGGCAGGGGCGCGGTGTCGAGATGGAACTCGATCGAGTTCGGCCCGTCGCTCAGGAACCCGAACGCGGACGGCGCATCGGCGCTCAGCACCTCGGGTGTGGCAGAGCTTCTCGCGTCGAAGGGCCCATCGCCTCCGAAGCGGAGCACGTCGGCGGTGCTCACGTAGACCGAGCCGACCGCATCCACTACCGACTGCGGACCGAAGGAGAAGCCGCTCGGGTTCAGCAGGAAGAGGCTCGCGCCGTCGTGCCGGAACCGGAGCCGACCGTCGATGTCGGAGCGATCGCCTCCGGTCACGCGCGCGATCACGAAGTCCGGCTCGGGCGCTGACGGGTCGAGCAGGTGGAAGCTCGCCGCCTTGCCTTCCGGTACGTCGAACAGCGAGAGGCTGTGGAAGAGGTTGGCACCGCTTCGCGTGCCGAGGTCGTCGGTGACGTGCCAGGTGGTACCGTCGAAGGGCACTGGACCCGCGGGGCCGAGCGACCCGTCGAGTTCCACCTGCGCCCCTGCCGCTCCCGCGAGGAAGAGTGCGGCGCACGAGAGCGGCGGACGCAGCGCGCCGAGCCACCGGCCCGCCGCTCCGCCGCGCGCCCCGAAGAAGCCCATCGGCTCGCGGCCCTAGATCCCGCCGACGGCGGGCTGGCAGACCTGCTCGATCGCCGCGGACGCGTCTCCCGCGGTCCGCTGCTCGAGGATCACCAGGTCCTCGATGTCGAGCTCGGCGCCGCCGGCGACGCTGCAGCGCTCGACCGTCTGGGCGTCTGTCTGCGCCCCTGCAAGCGCCGCCTGACACGCGGGCACGTCCGCGGGGAAGACGGTTCCGTCGTTCGCGAGCTGGCCGTCGCCACACTGGCAGACGTTGCCGATCCCGTCGGAGCGATCGGCGACCA
>Ga0214473_10009959_pt1 | contig 11216 bp, 19 predicted proteins | sample RVTome_7_FD_203509 | JGI IMG/M metagenome (GOLD analysis project Ga0214473, IMG submission 203509) | Soil microbial communities from uranium-contaminated site in the Upper Colorado River Basin, Wyoming, United States - RVT98D197 | ecosystem: Environmental > Terrestrial > Soil > Contaminated >...
ACACCTCGGTGCGCGCGTTCCGGCGCTGCGAGGCGTTCAGGGGCAGCAAGGGGTGGCGCAACCCCGATCTGCGGGTGGAGTTTGTGGACGGTCACTCGGAGATCTGGGAGGTGAAGCCTTTCGAGATGACGGAGCGGCCGGAAGTGAAGGTGCAGATCGCGGATTCGTCGATGTACGCTTCCAAGATGGGAGTGCCGTTTCGTGTGTGGACCGAGCAGGACAGCGAGTTGAAGACCTGCAACGCGATTATGAAGTGGGCACATTCCTACTTGGCCGAACAGCAGGGGGATCACGACTATGCGGACCGGCGCAAGACACAGCGCAAGGCGATCCAGCAGCGCCACTACGCCAAGGAGCAGGCCGCGTCCGTGGTGGTGGCCTGCGCCTACTGCGGGTGCGAGCACACGGTGCTTCCGCGCACGTACGCCCGCAACATCGCGAAGCACGACGGCGTCTACGTGTGCGAGGCCATGGCGGGGCACATCGGGGGCAGCAAGCCCAAGGATCACCTCAAGAAGACCAACCCGTACGCCGCGGAGGGCCGTAAGGAGTGCAGCATGTGCAAGGCGGTGCTACCGGTTGGGGAGTTCCAGAAGAGGGCCAAGTCCTGGGACGGGTTGTCGGCGGCCTGCAAGCCGTGCCTGCGGGTATACGACGCGGCCCGCTATCAGGCGCGCAAGGCGAACACGAGTTCGTGTTGACAAACACCACCGTGTTGAGGTAAGCTCGGCGACATGGTCAAACGTGTGGATCACTCGAATGCGCAGCATCTGTGCGGTCCTCGTCAACGCAGGGAGGCCAGGCGGTTGCGTGAGGATGCTCGGGACGCGGAGATCGCCCGGCGGCGCCTCGATGAAATTCGAGACCACCCCGAACGGATCATCAAGGAGGCTGCATTGGATGAAAAACTGAAGGAACTTGCCTTGGATGCCCCCGATCGTCTGGAGCAGACGACGCAAGGCATCCCGAAGCTGCCCGAGATGACGGTGGGCATCATGATGGAGGTGCAACGGCAGCAACTGGAGGCGCTTCGTTCGGAGAACGCCATCCTCAATGATGAGATCGCAGAGGCGAAGCGGATCTACGACATCCTACTCGCCACGTGCGACGACTACGAGATTCGGTTGGGGCGCGACTACGATGGGTGGATGCCGCAGACGGTCGAGAACAGCGTACCCGTCCTGTGTGAAATGCTGGCCGAGGCGCGGGTCGAGCTGAAGCAGAAGGACGCGTCCATCGTGAAGGTCTAGGGCGAGATCCTGTCCGCGGTCATGATCGGCGTGGCGGAGGGACGCGTGCACTGGAGCATGCAGGTGCACGTGGCGCAGCCCAAGGCGGACCCGCTGCGCGTGGATCGGGTGAAGAGCGCGCTGACGTACCTGCTGCGCGAGAGCGGCACGCTGGAGATCGGGGACAGCGCGGCCGATGCGTGGGCGCAGATCATCCTGAGCGCGATCGACGCGCCCCCGAAGGCGAACACGTGTGCGCCATCCACGGAGGGCCTACTGGACAAGGGGGGCGAGGATCATGGGTAAGGCGGAGAAGCCGTTGGTGTGGGAGGAGATCTCTCGAATGCGGGGACAATTCCGGGCGGCCTTCGTGAGAACGTACGGGGTGCGTGGCCAGGTGGCGCTGGTAGCGGCGTCCCACCTGTGTGGAGATGACTGGATGATCTGCGGGATTTGGCCGTGTACCATGTGCCCGATGCAGGCGGCGGTGCGGGGAAACATGGACACAACCTGCTACGAGGCCGCCATGGGCGTGTACACGCGCCTGATCGAAGAGTTGGGCCGGATGCCCAAGAAGGAACGGAGATCAATGAACGCCCGCTGAAAGGCCAATGGTTACGGTTTGTTAGTAAAAAAGAGATGATTTCTTCCCCCCCCCCGTGGTTGACAAACGCTTGCGGCGGTCCTATATTGTGAGACGTGAGCAGAAGCGAACTTGAGTTCGCAGCCGGATGCCGGGCAAGATGTCCGGAAGTGCAAAGAGGTGGAGAATGGAAGAGTTGGTTTTGAGGCTCGCGCGGGATCGCGGGATCGCGGGGAATACATTCGCGACGGCGGACGAATTGTCCGTCGACGGGTACGCCCGCGAGTGGCTGCGGGGCAGGATCGAGGGTTGCCTCGACGACGCGGAGGCAGCGCTGAGATCTCCCGAGGGAGATCGTCAGCACAACGTGAATCTGGCGCTGTACTCAATACGGGATGCGCGTAGGCTGTTTGAGTCGGGTTTCGTTGCTGCGTGAGGGTCGAGCAGCAACAGGGCCGAGAGGCCCAGGAGATGGGAGATGAAAGCGAACGTAAATCTGGACATCAGAGACGCCTACGAAACCGCGATCGAAGAAATCCAGGACTGGTGCCACGGGCAGACGTGGTACCTGTTCGACGACGAATCAGCGATCGTGTACGAGCCCGGCCACAGCCCCAGCGGGTTTGTGGCGACGGTCAAGACCATGGGGGAGTTTCACGCGGCGGCGGAGTGGTGCAACAAGTGCCGTGAGGCTGAAGTGTCAGAGTAGGTCACGCCGGGCTCGCGCCCGGCCCTCTGCCCGCGAGCTGTCGCGAGTAGAGTGCTGCGCGAGAGTCGAGCAGCGAACGAGGGCCGCGAGGCCCGGGAGGTGGGATGTGAGGATCTACAACAGCAACCCGGCGTTCGGCGACTGCGGGCCGTTCGAGATCGACGCGCCCACGTTCGATGCGGGGTGCGCGAAACTGGCTGACGCGCAGCTGCCGTTGTTTGTGCTCTGGGCGCAGGTGCTCGCCGGTCGGCGCGAGGTGTCCAACCCCGAACTGCCCGAGTCCCCGCCTCGCGAGGCTTGGATCGCGGCGATGCGCCGCGAGTTCATCCGTGGGCTGGTCGAGTTGGACCGCGCGGGAGTCGAGCAGCAAGAGGAATGCTGCGACGTTTGCGGGCACTCGCCCGCAATGGGCAATGTCGTGTACGAGTCTAGCGGGCATCGCCCGCTGTGCCCTCGGTGCAACGCTGAGAAGTCGAAGAACAGTGATGTGCTGATCGACCTAGTGTGCGGCTTCGTCGAGAAGTCTGGCGGCATCCGCAAGGTGAACGAGATGGGAGATGCGCTGCGGGCGATGGCCAAGTCCGGCGATGTGAGGATTCAACAGTTTCTCAAGGGCGTGGCCGCGAACCCGGCTGGGGCGAAGGAGATCCTTGCGGCTGCGCTGCTTGGTTTTCGGATGGCCGGGTTGATCTACGAGCGTCGGCAGCGGACGGTCTACTGCGAACACGCGATGCGACCAGAGGACGACCAATGACAATCCCCATCGGTAAGTACATGCACGCCGAGCCCCTCGGCTGCGAGCCAGAGGTGTACACGATCCACGCGCGGGACAAGTCCATACTCGGCCACGCTGAGTGGTATCCGCGCTGGCGAGGCTACGTCTTCAGCCCGGAAAGCGGCGCCGTGTTTTCGCACGACTGCTGCGCCGAACTGGGGCGGTTTCTGGATAGCTGCAACCGGGCCACTGCGGCACTACGAGGGAACAAATGAAATCCAGCCTGACACCAGAGTTGTTTTCGCAGGCACAGATAGACTTCCTGCGGTGCATCGGCGTGCGCGTCGAATACTATGGATCGAACCAATCGGTGTTCAACGATGCTGCCAACTTTGCCGATGGCCGTGTCCGCATGTTCACGGACGGACTCCGCAAACTACTCCTGCGCGACGAGTCGAAACCAGGACCGGGTCTTCCGTTCGCTGCCCGGTGACGTGATCTCGCCCTGCCCCCATGGCATGCTGATCCCGTAACGCCTGGTCAGGGAGGGGCCGAGGGACCACTGAGGGGACCCACTGGGAGTCACGGGGGCCTTATTTTGATTTCCGGCGAGGAGACTGTCGGGTTCAGCCGACAGAGGAAGCGCCGCTCCTTATACCAGCACCAAGGGGTCTTGGCGAACGAGGCCCCATGACTAATATGAACCTCATGGCGCGCACGTACCGCAAGAGGATCGACTGGGACTGGGTGTAGATCATGTTCGGGGCCACCCCCGCATGGCAGCTACAGCGCGACAAGTGCCCGCGCCACTGCCTGTGCCACGCGGGCGCGCGCAAGCACCGCCGCTTACTGCGCAAGGCCACACGAAGCCACGTACGGCGCCTACTGCACAAGGGCGATCACGTGACAGCATCCTTCGCGTACACCCCCACCGCCTACTACTGATCCCCGTAGCAGAAACCCAAGCACCAATACCCTACCACTCCCCCCCCCCACCCCCTATGGTGCTGGCTCCGCTCCGGAATCGTTTAAAGGCCAAACCGACGCAGCGGGGTCAGATTGGGCGTGGGGATCTGGTTCGATGTTGACAAACTGGGGAATAAGGATCAAGCTGTGTGGTAGGATGGCCTTGCGGTGATGTGGGGCAGGAGGGTGTCATGGGCACACGGGAGCGAGAATTGATGTGGGCCGCGGCGCAGCGGTTCTGGGCCACGCTGGACGTGTCGCAGCGCTGGGAGATAGGGGACGCGCTCGTGCTCGGGGACTTGGACTGGAGGGACTGGCTGGAGCGCCCTCCCGCGCCGGGGTTCTGGGGCGCCGTGGATCGCCTGCGGGTGCTCTGGGAGGAGATCCAGGAGTGAGGATTGCAACACCGAAGGAGGAGATCATGGGACAAGAGGAAGACGCGCTGGGGCGGGAACGGGAGTGCCTCTGGCTGAACAGGCTGGAGAAGGATTTGATCCTGGTCATGTCGCGGGCAGTCAAGGAGGCCTTGGAGTGGGGGACGCGCCAGGAGCTGGCGAATGCCCTACAGGGTGGCATCATGTCCACGGATGCGATGCTGCGCAAAACCGACGATCCGGAATGGCGCGACAACCTGCGGCGCCAGCGGCAGCAGTTGGTGAACGCTCTGTGCGGGCTGGGTGGCGCCGCCAAGGAGGAGGGCTGAGCATGGGCAAGTGTCAGCAGACGTGGTTGGACTACGCGGATTTCGTCGTGAAAGAGTGCGGGTCCGAGACGGAGCGCCGTGAGGACGATCGGTTCATGTGCGAGGCGTGCCTCAGGCGAAGGATCGGGTTCAACAAGGCGATGGCCGAGAAGATGGTCTGCCCGCGCTGCTTCGGCGAACTCGTGTTCGTCCCGGCCCGGGAGGCACACCCGTCGCATGCGGAGCACGATCTGGCTCGAAAGTGCTCGAAGGATGGCTGCACCTTCATTTGCACGATGGGGGACGAGGGGCCGCGTCCGGTGCGGCCGATCTACCCCGGGCTGCCCGCAACGGAGGTGAAGCCATGATTCTGTTGGGCGGGGAACGGGCGGTGTGGGCGGCCGTCTATGCGGCGCATTGGGTGGCCGACCTGGAGAGGCGGCGCCAGCATCATGATGGGCTGACGGGCGCGGATCTGCGGAGGGTGGCCGATGGGGCGATCTGGGCGGCGCAAACTGCGGTGAGGACGATGCGGGAGGCCGCAGCGGATTCGGAGTCGGATCTGGAAGAGGACGAGGTCGCCATGCTGCGCGCCATGCTGGGCGAGGAGTAGTGGCAGTGAAGGACTTCGACGTCACGGTGAAGCTGAGGAACAACCACCTGGTGGAGCGCCGCGAGGCCCTTGGGCTGTCCGCTCCGCAACTGGCGGTGGCACTAGGGATCGGTTACGGGCAGTACCTCGATCTGGAGAACATGCAGGCGTCCCCCATGTCGAAGCGATACAGAGGGGAGATGCGCCCCTCGGCGCAGCGCATCTGCGACTTCTTCGGGGTACTGCCCGAGGAATTGTGGCCAGAGCAGGTGCTCAAGGTGCGGCGCAGCGTGCTGCGGCGCAAGCTGGACTACGGGCAGATGGCGCTCATGGCATCCGACGACATGCGGGCCCGGCGCCTGCTGCCCGACGCCGCGGTGGAGAAGATGGAGGCGGTGCGAGATGTGCAGATCGCAGTGGCGCGCATCTTGGACCCCAAGGACCGGAGCGTGATTAAGGAACGATTTGGCCTCGACGGGGGCGAGTGGCACACCCTGCATGAGATCGGCGAGAAGATGGGCGTGACCGGGCAGCGCGTCCGACAACGCGAGGAGAAGGCCCTTCGCCAGTTGAGGTACAGCGGCCGCAGTGCCCCTCTCCGTGACTTCGCAGACCACCACGACGAGGACTAGCCCAAACGAACACGTGTGCGCGTCGGTCCGGTCGATTTTGCATTTTTCTAGTCCCAGTTCGCCAGAGGAACCCGCTTTTACCTTCTGAACGGCCAAGCTCGGCCACAACAAGGAGTAAGCGATGCAGCAGTTTATGGGTCAGCTTTATGCGGGGCGCCCCCTGAGCAAGCACCCCATGGTGCGCCTGTTCCAGGAGGTCGTCATGGTGGTGGACGTGGCGCACAGCTCGGGCGCCATTGAGGAGCCGGATATGCTGGTGCTGTGCGCTGGGCTGGAGATCGCCTGGATGCGGGCGATGCAGCTGAACGTGCCCCTGGACCCGGACCTCATGGGCGACTTCGCCATCCGCATCGGCGAGGCCTGTGGCGGCCCCGAGGTGTTGCGTGCCACCCACGAAGGCATGCCCCCCGAGACGCGCTACCTGTTGGACCTCACCGGGCTCCCCAGCACGCAGGAACCCCACACCCCGTAGCACTTGCTACGCCGCAGGTAGCACCCGCTACTTTCCCCGTAGCAACACCGCACCCAGCACCAATGGGGTAGACCCGGGGGTGGGGGGTTGGTGCGGCTCCGCACCGAGATCGTTTCAAGGCCATGTGGACGCAACGGGGGCATATTTCCGGGGGTGGTCGATTTATATGTTGACAAACCGATTGATATTGTAATAGCGTGGTGGGCGATGCAATATCAATACAAAGAGGAGGTGCATCCGATTCGGCCCAATGAGGCGCGTGTGCTGGTGACGTGGCCGGGTTATGGATGGTGGCACCAGCTGGGGGAGGTTGTGACCTACGGCGACGGCGACGTGACGGACATCCCGGCGGGCCGGATCGAGGTGTGGCCCGCGCACTGGCTGCATCAGGATGTGTCTCGGCTGTTTTCCTCGCGCGCGGATGCGCTGGCGTGGCTGCGGGATCTGTGGGAGGATCGGCAGGCTCGGGAGCGCGCGCGGTAGCGATGGTAGGATCGATGGCTCGCGGGATGCGGGCGTGTAAGGAGGATTTGATGACGGAGCAGAAGGCCATGGTGAGGGTGCGTGCGTTCGAGTTCGAGGGGGCGCCGCTGCCGGTGTACGAGGTGGACGGGAAGCCGCACTGGATTGCCAAGCAGGTCGGGGCCGCGCTGGGGTATTCCAGAGACGGTCGCAAACTCGCCACGAAGATCGGAGGCGATTGGAAGAAGTCGTTCAAGGACGGTGAGGACTCCCGGGTTTTGACGGGGAAGGATCTGAGCGATTTCAAAGTCTTGGTGGGACTCGACCCCGATTCGGGGTCTAGTCGCGCACCCTCGCTGCTGCTGCTTTCCGAGAAGGGATTGTACAAGGTCTTGATGCTGACGAGGAAGCCCGCCGGAGATCGGATGCGGGACTGGCTGGCCGCCGAGGTGCTGCCCCAGATCGCGCGGGACGGGCACTTCGCGCCGGACCGGCAGGTGGTGGACGGCAAGCTGGAGTCGCGTTCGCAGAAGACGCAGATTCAGATCCTTCTGGAGTCGGTACAACATCTCGCCTTGCTGGAGGCGCGGCTGGATGCCATCGAGGTGAGCAAGGAGGAGGGGACTCGTTACCTGACGGCCGTCCCGGAGCCGGAGGTCCCGGCGGGGGACGTCTCGACGCGGGCCTTGATCGGGCGCATCGTGCGGGGCTATTGCATGGAGATCGGAGCCGGTAAAGATCACTCCGTCTACTCAAAGACGTGGAACGCGCTGTACGTGGAGTTCCGGGACCTCTACGGCATCAACCTGCCGCGGCGCGCGGCGAACCGGGACATCGCGATCCTGGAGGCGGCGGAGCAGATGGAGGAGGAGGGCGAGCCGGACGTGCTGAAGCGGCTCTACGCGGTGGCCCACCGGATGTTCGTGAAGAAGAAGCAGTGAACTACTGTCGCCTAAAGACGACAGCCCTCTGACGCGCGTTTCCTTGTAGCGAATGGGCACGCTTCTCGTTCTCCTTCAGCTACAAGCCGTCTGCTTTAGCTGGCGGTAGTTGACGAAACTTCTTTGACGGTCGCGCACGCTTCGCGTAGGATGTGTGCGTGACGATCCCAAAAGCGAACACGTGTTCGCTTTGAAGAATGCCAGCGGGGCGGCTGCGAAGGCCCCGACCGAAAAGGAGCTATCCATATGAGCAAGTACATGCTGGCGCGCGGCGAGAAGCGGCTCCCCATTGATGGGGTTCGCGAGACGAAGCGCGTGAATGACAAGCCGTTGCGCACAACGGAGACGGTGCTCTTCGCCCCGGGCAAGGTGGTGGAGAGCGATCTGGATTTCGGATCGTGGGTGACGGAGGGCGTGCTGATCCGCCTCGACGTGCGTCCCACTCCGAAGCCGGACCCGAAGGCCGCCGCGTCGTCCACGATGATCATGCCGACGCCGATCCCGGCACAGGTGGAGATCATCAAGGAGGTCCCGAAGGCGGAACGAGCGGTGCAGGTCTCCGAGTCGCACGTCACCACGCACCCGAAGCCCGCTCCGGTGGAGGCGCCCGTCGAGCCGCCCCCCGAGCAGATCAAGTTCGATGACGAGTCCGCACCGGTCGAGGTGTCCAATGCCCCGGCGGCCGCTGTCGAGGAGATCCCCGAGGAGGAACCCGTGGCGTCGAAGGGGGCGAAGGCCAAGGCGGAGGCCACGAAGCAGATCGCGCGCGGTAGCAATCGCCGACGGGGGCGCTGATGCGGGCCGCACACGAGCGGCGCGTGGACGGGGCGGTGAACCCGGGCGCGCTGGGGGTCGGTGAGACGGTGGAGGTGCGTACCCTCATGGGTGACGTGGTCGGCCGCGGCGACGTGTACGGCGTGACGCCCTTCGGCGTGACGATCGCGGAGGACGGCACCAACCATAAGTTCTACCATGCGGACTTCTTCCTGTTCGTGCCCGAGGCGCAGGAGCTTCCGCACGTGGCCAGCAACCTGCTGGCGGACGCGCACCCGGACGCGCGCGTGGCGGCCAAGCTGCACCGAGTCAACGAGCAGGACAGCCCGGAGGCTGCTGGCAACAACGCGGAGCCCGTGGACGACGAGGAGGACGCTCCGGCCGAGGAGCCCACACCAGCGGAGCAGGGCGCCGTGGCGGACGACTCGTCCTCGGTGGACGTGGACCAGCTGCCCGACGACATCAAGAAGGCCGTGGTCACCGTGCAGAAGCTGGACGGCGATCAGATGAACTACGTGCTGGCGCAGGCCGGGCAGGCGATGATGAGCGCGCTCCGCCGGTCCAACGTCAGCGAAGCCGAGCTACACGGTCTGGTGCAGAAATCCCAAAACGCCATCTACCGCATCCTCACGGGCAAACCCGCGAAGGAGTGGAAAAAAGTCGCGGCGGAGAAGTAGATCATGCAGACGCCTCAGACCGATGCCGAGATGCGAATCTGGATCAAGCGGCGCCTAGGGCACGGCGTGATCTGCGTGGAGCTGACGGACGAGCAGCTGGACATCGCGATCGAGGACGCCAAGATGTTCTGGCGCGCGTGGGTGGGGCAGGCCAAGATGGTGCTGCTCACAATGACGCAGAGCACCGAGTATGCGGAGGCGCTCATCGGCGCCGACGTGGACTGCGTGGTGGAGGTCAACTTCCCCGTGTCGGACGATCTCACGCGTCTGTTCTCGTGGGCCGAAGTCGAGTTGAACCCGTACACGTGGGTGTACGCTGGGTACGGCGGCTACTCCGCATTGGTGCAGCTCATGCAGTACCGCGAGATGGGGCAGCGCATCGTGTCGGCGGACCTGGACTGGGAGTGGGACCGCGCCACGCGCTCGCTGCGCATCGCGCCACCGCCTTCCATGTGGTCGGGCGGTTCGGTGGGGCAGCAGCTCGGCGTGGTGTACCTCAGCACGGAGGTGAACCTGGCCAAGCTGAGCAACGCCGAGTCCTGGTTGTTCAAGGAGTACGCGCAGGTGCAGGCCATGAAGACGCTGGCCATGATCCGCACCAAGTACGCGGATAAACCGAGCGCCACGGGTTCGTTTGGGATGGACGGCGACGGCATGTACGCCAACGCCGAGGCGCGCGAGCAGGAACTGGTCGAGAAGATCCGGCAGCTCCAGAGCCCGATCGGATTCTGGTCTGCCTAGGAAATGCCAGCGGGATGGTTTAAGAATCCCGACGCGTGGAGGAGAGCATTATGTTCGACAATGTAGGGAAGAACAACGAGCTGAAGGACGCGGCGGACGGCTGCATGACGGAGGCCGAGAAGAAGATCCTGGGCATCATCCCGGATCTGGAGCCCGAGCGGCTGTTCCGCGAGAACGTCGCGCGCGTCATGCAGGAGGACGCGGCCACGATCAACGTCCAGCACGTGCGGCTGTCGGACGCGCGTTCCGTGGATCGCAAGGACCTATTCCCGTATCAGGGCAAGGAGTCCGACGGCGAGATCATGTTCAACTTCGAGTCGCTGGTGGACGCGCAGGATCTCTACGACTTCGTGCTGGAGACGCAGCTGCTGACGCCGGGCGAGGTCAAGCTCAAGGTGCACGAGACAGGAGCGCACGCGCAGTACAGCGTGCACTTCGCGCCGCACGTGCTGGTCACGAAGCCGGACGTCATCCAGGCCGCCATGATCGCCTACCAGGATCAGCTGGGCGGGGGCGAGGAAGAGGCGTTCGAGGACCTGGCGCAGGACGTGGACATGGTGCTGACCGAGCGCGCGGAGATCGTCAAATCGAAGCGCGGGAGCGCGGAGCCAAGCAGCACGGGTCGCGGTCAGATCAAGGCCGGTGTGGACTTCAACCCGTTCCACGGGAAAGACGGCGTGTTCACGAGCCGCGAGGGGCTCAGCGACGGAGGGTCCTGGTCGGACGGCAAGAAGCGGCGGCTGAAGGCCACGAAGAAGGGCGCCAAGCTGCACTTCGCGGGCACCAAGCGGCCGTGTGGGCGCGAGGCGCGAGGTAAAGGCAAGGACATTCGGTGCTGGGACGGCAATCCGGGGTTGGGGTTCGAGGTGGCGAAGTCCATGAAGGCGCTGGCCAAGAAGAAGCGCAGCGGGGATCGTGAGATGCCCAACTTCAAGAAGGAGGATCTCGACCGTGCGGCCATGTCGGCGATCCAGGAGTGCTGGGACTTGTACGGCATCCCGCTGACGTTCGAGGAGATCGACGAGGCGATCGGCATGCACT
>Ga0214473_10009960_pt1 | contig 11216 bp, 11 predicted proteins | sample RVTome_7_FD_203509 | JGI IMG/M metagenome (GOLD analysis project Ga0214473, IMG submission 203509) | Soil microbial communities from uranium-contaminated site in the Upper Colorado River Basin, Wyoming, United States - RVT98D197 | ecosystem: Environmental > Terrestrial > Soil > Contaminated >...
TTATGGCCACGGTGCAGCGGGTTGCCCGCGCGGCCAAGGCCGCCTTCAATGCCGATGGTCTGCAAGTCCGGCAATACAATGAGCCTGCCGCGGGGCAGACCGTATTTCATTTGCACTTCCACATCCTGCCGCTCAACGAAGGCCAGACGCTTCGCCCGCATTCGGGCAAAATGGCAGATCATGGCGTGTTGGCGAAGCAGGCGGAACTGATACGCAAAGCGTTATGACAGCTGCTGCACGCCGCTGGATTTCTTCCTCTCAAGGATAACCAGCGCAATTCCTGAAATGATGGCGATAGATGCCAAAATCAGGCGCAAGGTCATGGTCTCGCCGAGGAGGATAATTCCACCAATGGCGGCGATGACGGGAACACTGAGCTGCACGGTTGCTGCTTGCGTGGCCTTCAACGCAGGCAGTGCTTTGTACCAGATGGCATAGCCTATTCCGGACGTTACTGCGCCGGACATGATTGCATACCAGATTCCGGCGCTATCCCATGAGATTTGAGCAAACATGAGAAGGCTTAGCGCAATTGTAATCGGAACTGTTCGCAGGAAGTTGCCAGCCGTAACCAAGGTGGGATCTCCGGCTCCTCTGCCGCGCAGGGAGTATAGGCCCCAGGCAACACCCGCACCTGCCATAAGGAAGGAACTGGATATTGGCGGAGCCGAGAGGCCGGGAAAGGTCAGGCCAATGAGCCCACCCAAAGCAAGAAGCAAGCCGAGCCACTGGAGTTTCACCAGTCTTTCGCCACGCCAAATTCCAATGCCGATCATGGTTGTCTGAACGGCACCGAAAAGCAGAAGTGCCCCCGTTGCCGCGGTGAGATTGATATAGGCGAAGGAAAAACCGGCCGCATAGGCAAACAGCGCGAATGCCGATGGCCAGTTGCCATCACCTGAAGCGGTTTTGCTGCTCAGGCGCACCACCAGCCAGAGCGTGAGGGCGGCCGAAATCAGCCGGATTGACGTGAAGCTCGCGGCGTCAATGCCCGTGTTTTTGAGCGCCACCCGGCACAACAGCGAATTGCCGGCAAAAGCCAGCATGGCCAAGGCTGTCAGAAACGCAAGGCGCGTGGATGACACGCTATTTCTTCTTTGCCACCGGCTTTTTCTTTGCCTCAGCCTTTGCCTTGTTGCGTGGGAGCGATTTGCGCTCCGGCGGCTTGGGCAAGGATTTTTCCTCGTCGCGGCCGAGATACTGGAAGGTCAATTCATCATCCTTCAGCAGAATGCGCACGGTGCCACCCTTGGTCAACTTTCCGAACAGCACTTCTTCGGCCAACGGCTTCTTGATGTGCTCCTGGATGACGCGGGCCAAAGGCCTTGCACCCATCTGCTCGTCGTAGCCCTTCTTGGCCAGCCAATCCGCCGCTTCGGATGACAGTTCGATGTTGATCTGGCGCTCGGACAATTGGGCTTCGAGCTGGAGGATGAATTTCTCCACCACCTTGCGCACGATATCGGGCGGCAGGTGGCTGAAGGCGATTGTTGCATCGAGCCGGTTGCGGAACTCCGGCGTGAACATGCGGGTGATGGCTTCATTGTCATCACCGTCGCGCACGGAACTGCCGAAGCCGATTGCGGCGCGGGCCATGTCCTGGGCACCGGCATTGGTTGTCATCACCAGGATGACATTGCGGAAATCGACGGACTTGCCGTTATGGTCGGTGAGTTTGCCGTGGTCCATGACCTGCAACAAGATGTTGTAGAGATCGGGGTGGGCCTTTTCGATTTCATCGAGCAGCAGCACGCAATGCGGGTGCTGGTCAATCCCGTCGGTAAGCAAGCCACCCTGGTCGAAGCCCACATAGCCCGGAGGCGCGCCGATGAGGCGGGAGACTGTGTGGCGCTCCATGTATTCCGACATGTCAAAGCGCATTATGTGAACGCCCAAGACTTCCGCGAGACGCCTGGCCACTTCGGTTTTGCCGACGCCCGTGGGGCCGGAGAAGAGATAGCTACCGATGGGCTTTTCCGGCTCGCGGAGGCCGGCGCGCGCCAGCTTGATGGCAGACGTCAGCGCTTCGATGGCCTTGTCCTGTCCGAAGACGAGACGCTTCAATTCGGAACTCAGGTTTTTCAGAACGGTGGCGTCGTCCTTGGTCACCGTCTTCGCCGGGATGCGCGCCATGGTGGCGATGGTGGCTTCAATGTCTGCCACGTCGATCACCTTCTTGCGCTTGGCCTCGGCGACCAGCATGAGGGAAGCGCCGGTTTCATCGATCACGTCGATGGCCTTGTCGGGCAATTTGCGGTCGTTGATATAGCGCGACGACAATTGCACGGCGCTTTCAATGGCCTCATTGGTGTAGGAGACCTTGTGGAATTCCTCGTAATAGGGTTTGAGGCCCTTGAGGATGGCGATGGCATCGGGCAGCGAAGGCTCGTTCACGTCGATCTTCTGGAAACGGCGGACCAGCGCCCTGTCCTTCTCGAAATGCTGGCGGTATTCCTTGTAGGTGGTTGAGCCGATGCAGCGCAGATTGCCGCCGGCAAGGGCAGGCTTCAACAGGTTCGAGGCATCCATGGCGCCGCCCGAGGTGGCGCCCGCGCCGATCACCGTGTGAATTTCGTCAATGAACATGATGGCGCCGGGGCGGGCCTCGATTTCCTTGATCACGGCCTTCAAGCGCTCTTCGAAGTCGCCGCGATAGCGGGTGCCGGCGAGCAGCACGCCCATATCCAGCATGTAGATCGTGCAGTCCTTCAGGACATCAGGTACTTCGCCATTTATGATCTTGCGGGCAAGGCCCTCGGCGATTGCCGTTTTGCCAACGCCGGGATCGCCCACGAAGAGCGGGTTGTTCTTCTGGCGGCGGCAGAGGATCTGGATGGTGCGGTTGACTTCCCTCTCGCGTCCGATGAGCGGATCAATCTTGCCGTCGGCGGCTTTCTTGTTCAAATCGATGCAATAGGCCTCAAGCGCATCGGCATCGCCCTTCTTCTTGGGGCTGCCATCGGCTCCTTCGCCATCGCCGCCGGGACCGGTTTGCTGTTCCTGGTCAACGCCCCGCACGGGGCGCGCCTCACTCATCCCTGCCCGCTTGGCAATGCCATGGGAAATGTAATTCACCGCGTCATAGCGGGTCATGTCCTGCTCCTGCAGGAAGAAGGCGGCATGGCTCTCGCGCTCGGCAAAGATGGCGACCAGCACATTGGCGCCCGTCACCTCCTCGCGGCCGGAGGACTGCACATGAATGACGGCGCGCTGGATCACGCGCTGGAATCCCGCCGTGGGCTTTGATTCCAAAACCTCGTCAGACACCAGATTGGCCAGCTCCATGTCGATATAGTTCACCAGGCTGCCGCGCAGCTCATCCACATTCACATTGCAGGCGCGCATGACGGCAACCGCATCCTTGTCCTCGATCAGGGACAGCAGCAGGTGTTCCAGCGTGGCAAACTCGTGATGGCGCTCATTGGCGTAAGCCAATGCGCGGTGGAGGGCCTTCTCAAGGCTGCGTGAAAACGTGGGCACGATTTGCTCCTTCTGGTCCTTGCAGGTTTGCCCTTGTCCCGGATCTGCGCTGCACGGACGAACTGATTTGGACTTCATTATATAGGCATTTTTGCGAACTTGGGGAGAGGCCGCATAAAAATAGATTTAACGGGGGCTTTTCCTGCAGATGAACCGGAAATGAACGGCCGGTTCAGGTTCATTTCAGGGTGAATCAACCATTAAGCGCGCCATCGAAACACGACACAAACAGAGGAAACGACAGAATCATGACCGCCATTGCCCTTACCAACCGTGCCGAAGTATTGACCTTCACCTTCGTTCAGGACGCCCTCAAGGGCCTGCGCCGGACCCGGGCCCGCTCCGCCGCGCGTACGCTTTTGCTCGGCCTCGACGACCACCTGCTGCGCGACATCGGCCTGACCCGCCATGACGTTTTGAACGGTAATTTCTAAAAAACCGCACTTAACGCGGAGACAGGGGCGCCAATGAAAGGTGCCCCTATTCTTTTTCCATGGTGCATTGCAGGGGCTGCTGGTGCTTCTTGGAAAAATCCATGACCTGGGTGACTTTGGTCTCGGCAATCTCGAAGGTATAGACACCGCAGACGCCCACGCCCTTCTGGTGCACATGGAGCATGATGCGGGTGGCTTCCTCGGCCGACTTGCCAAAAAACACCTGCAGCACATGGACGACAAATTCCATCGGCGTGTAATCGTCGTTGAGGAGCAGCACCTTGTAGAGGCTCGGCTTCTTAGTTTTGGTTTTGGTCTCGGTGCGGGTGATGACCCCCACCTGGCCGCCGTCCCTATCCTTATGTGAATCTTTTTGCGCCATGGAGGGGATTATATAGGAACTCATGGCAAAAATGGGAGGGGGTTGAGGAAAAGTGTTCCGTGGCGGAATTTTGGGCAAAGCTTCGCCCGGGGGTGAAAACGGTTATGCCGTTTCCGGTGGGTAGAAAGAGAAGCGAAGGGTTGCGTGGCAGCACTTCAGGAGGTGTCGGGCCTCATCGCATCACAGGCGAGGCCATGGCATTCGATGAGCACTTCATCGACCTCGTGCACCGGCTTCCTGCGGTAGCCGGGAGGATGGCCCGGCCTGAGCGGTGACCTGAACTTCGGACTTGGCGCGTTCTCCCGCCTGAGCCGCCAGCGGGCGAGACGCCGGGCCTGGCGCGGCAGATCCTCGAGCGCCAGCTTGAGGGCCTGGAGCCTGCGGCTGAGGCGCGCGGCATTGACCAGCCCATCGGGCGGCGGAGGGGGTTCGGCGGCGGGAGGACGCACCGGCCACAGAGCCGCCACCCGGGGATCGCTTCCAAAGAAATGGATGCGCGGGGAAAGCCGCGTGGGCCTTCTGCCGTGTTGGCGCAGCTCCGCAAAGTTTTTCCGCGGATCGAAGAGCTGGAAAGAGGGACGGGAACGCCCGCCGCCCTTCCCGATGGGCCCCGCCGGCATGGCGCGCGAAGGCGCAAGCTTCACCACAAGGCCGCGCGCCGCGATGACAATGAGGCGACGCATGGCGGATTCGGCAGGCCGCAGCACACGCAGCACGGCGCGGTGGAGGGGCTGTGGAATCCGCGCCACCGGGCCTTCGCCTGCCAGCCCCAGCATGGCGAAAAGGGCCGCAACGATGCCCTTGAGCGCTTCGCTGTTGCGTTCGATGGCCCCGGCCCAGTCCATGATGTTTCCTATTTAGCATACAGAACAAAACAGGAACACATAAATCCAATAGGAATAGATTGTCAAGGGGACATATGCGATAACAATGCAAATAAATTCACGAGTGCGCTGTTTGACGATTCTGACGAATTCCCGCATGTTGCACATATGGCAAAGCAATCGCTCATAACCATTGATCCGGCGGAGTGAGTGCGTTTCTTGACCATGTCCGGATACTTGTTGCGGATGGCAAATTCGAGATCACCGGCCATGCCCTTTCCGAGCTTATCAATGACAATCTGCTAGTTCAGGACGTCGTAGCAGGTGTCTCGGGAGCAATTGTTGTCGAGACTTATCCGGACTATCATAAGGGTCCGTCAATGTTAGTACTGCAGCGTGACAGTGACGGGAAACCGGTGCATGCGCTCTGGGGCACAGCCAAGGGCACGGAAGCGCCGGTTTATCTCGTGACTGCCTATCGCCCCGATCCCACTCGTTGGTCCACTGATTTTCTGAAACGGAAACTGAAATGACCCGGAAGCGAACACAAATGATCCACGAAGGCCGCTATGCCGCGGAAGTGGAAATCACTTTGATTGACGATGAGACGCCGTGGGCGCCTATCGTCGCCAAGGAGGATGCCTTCAAGACTGACCGCGTTCGCCTAGCCCTGCGGCGCGGCGACATCAAAGCTGCGGCGAAAGAGGCGAAGGTGTTTGAGCTGTTACCGCTGGCGGGGGAGTGAGGCCGTGAGCAAAGCCGGAAATCCCCTCATTTCTTAGCCGACTTATGGTTCAGATCTTCTGACGAATTGGTGAGTTATTGACAAACTATCAATTGGAACATACAGTGAACGACAATCCCTTTGGGGAAGTGTGTTTTGGCTGCATCATGATGTCATGAAGAATCACCCGCTTGTTCCTGATGACATCGCGCAAAAGTATGACGTGAGGGAGTGGCGTAACGGTTTGGCGATTCTGGCAGCGGTGCGGCCCGGTGAATGGGCTGAAATGCTGGAAGTGCTTCGCGGTTTTACGTTGTTGAGGAGTGACATTGTGAACCCCGGCGGTGCGAAATCCGACATTGCCAAAAAGATCGATGGCCATTTCACCAAGTTCGGCTGGCTGGAAAAGCAATTCGACACGAAGATAGTGGTGGATAAGACTGAGTATCATACGCCAACGCACAAGGTTGATTGCTACAAGAATCGTGTGGCGTTGGAAGTGGAATGGAACAACAAGGATCCATTCTTCGACCGGGATTTGAATAATTTTCGTTTGTTGTTTGAACTGCGTGCCATTGATGTGGGAGTCATCATAACTCGGTCAACGGAGTTGCAAGGGATATTCAATGAGCTGGGCAGAGGACCAAGTTACGGTAATTCAACGACCCATATGAGCAAGCTCATTCCACGGCTTGAAGGTGGCGGTGGCGGAGGTTGCCCCATAGTTACATTCGGAATCAGACCAGAGGCGTACATCAACGATGGACCAAATCAATAGCACGCTCATCAATCTTGCCTCCTCCGTGCGCGGACGAAAGTTCCACACGGTGCTGGCGGATCCGCCGTGGCGCTTCATCAACCGCACGGGAAAGGTGGCGCCCGAGCATCGCCGACTGGCGCGTTATGGTACCATGAAGACGGACGAGATTTGCGCCCTGCCCGTGGGCGATTTTGTGAGCAGCCCTGCTCATCTTTATCTGTGGGTACCTAATGCCCTGTTGCCGGAGGGCTTGGCTGTCATGAAGGCGTGGGGCTTCGACTACAAGAGCAATATCGTCTGGCATAAGATCCGGAAAGATGGCGGGTCGGATGGGCGCGGTGTCGGCTTCTATTTCCGCAACGTAACGGAAGTTCTGCTGTTCGGTGTGCGTGGCAAGAATGCGCGAACACTGGCTCCCGGTCGCAGCCAAGTGAACATGATGCAAACCCGCAAGCGCGAACACTCGCGCAAGCCCGATGAACAGTATCAATTGATCGAGTCCTGCTCCAAAGGCCCTTACCTCGAACTCTTCGCCCGTGGCACACGGCCGGGTTGGACCTATTGGGGCAACCAGGCCAACGAAGACTACAAGCCGACTTGGGACACGTATTCTTATAACAGCGTTGCGGGGCGGGTTGCGGCGGAGTGAGAATTTTCGATGGCATTTCGAAATCAGAGAATCCGCGATCCGCTTCACAATCTTATTGAATTCAGTGCAAATGAATTCGAAGGTTGCATGTGGAGCGTCCTCCAGACGCAGCCTTTTCAACGCCTAAGGCGGATCAAGCAACTTGGTTTTTCTGATCTTGTTTATCCTGGGGCCACGCATTCCAGATTTGCGCATAGTGTTGGCGTGTTTCATACCGCGCGTCAGTTGATCAAAATTATCCATACACACCTTACTGACAAGAAATATTTGGAGACTCGTGCCCATGCAGCGCTTGCCGCCGCGTTGGTTCACGATCTCGGCCACGGCCCATTCAGCCATGCATTCGAAAAAGTTGGCGAAAAACTGAATCTAAAAATGGCTATTCATGAAAACGTCAGCGATGCCTTGATCAGAGAAGGTGAAGTAGCTGATGCTTTGAAGAAGCTCGGCAGTGGATTCGCAAATGACGTGGCTGATATCATCAAGAGCCGTGGCCCCACAAATATTTATGATGCTGTTGTTTCAAGTCAATTCGACGCAGATCGTTTGGACTACATGCGGCGTGACAGACTCATGACAGGTTCTCAGCATGCCGAAATTGATTTCCAGTGGCTGATTTCTAACTTGGAAGTTGGAGAGGTCAGCAGGGGTGTCGACAAAGAATCGTTGGATAGAATTGAAACCTTTGTATTGGGGCCTAAGGCCGTGTTTGCTGCCGAGGCATATGTTTTGGGATTGTTTCAACTTTATCCTACAATTTATTATCACAAGACGACTCGTGGTGCCGAAAAGCTTTTTGCTGAGCTGATATTGCGTTGTATGGAACTTGTGAGAGAGGAAAGAGTGGCGGAGATTGGCCTCTCAAATAGTCATCCCCTCGCGCGATTTGCTCGCCAGCCAGATCTGGTGGAGAATGCGTTAGCCTTGGACGATACCGTAATTTGGGGTGCTTTGAGTTTGTTTTCAGATGCAAGCGATACCTGCGTTCGAGAGTTGTCATGTCGACTCCGCGATAGAAAATTGTACAAGGCAATTGATGTTCGCGAGATCGTAAAAATTGAACTGGGAGCGGAGGCGCAATCCGACGCTCCTAGACTTAGGGCAGTCGATTTAATTTGCGCAAAGATCATCAATCGCATCGAAGATGTAGTTATAGAACAAAAACAGAAGGATGGAGCGAGTTCTCCCAAACTGCTGATTGATCATGATGAAAGAGAGCCATATAAACGCTTCCAAGAATCGAAAGGTCCGCTTAATCAAATACAAATAATGTTGCCAAGTAAGCAGCTTGTGGATTTGGCCGAAAGGTCACGAGTCGTGAGTTCGATTGATAAGTTTAAATTAGATCGTGTTTATGTCTCTGATAACGATGGGAAATCACGCGGTTTGGTGGAAAAAATAATTCACGAGGAGGTTCGAAATGCCAAAAGCTGATGTCAAAAAAAGGTACGATTTCGATAACGCAGCTCGGATCATCCGAGACGCTGGTGGAAAGGTTGTAGGTAGAACGAAGCTTCAAAAAATGGCTTACTTGCTCGAACTTGCAGGTTTGGGAGATGGTTTTCCATTTCAATATAGGCATTATGGCCCGTATTCCGAACAATTGAGTCAGGCCGTAGAGCTTGCTGATTTATTTGGCTTGGTGAAAGAAGAAGAATACCAAGCTTCTTGGGGTGGACGATATTCCATTTACTCCTTTGTTGGCGATGACATCTCCAAAACTGACATGCTAAGAGCGAAGCTCCTTGAATTTGCTGTTCAATCAGATCCAATCGAGCTTGAGCTTGCTGCCACTGCTGCATTCTTGTTTGCAGAGGGTGAACCAAACGTTTGGCAAGAAACCTGTAAACGAAAACCAGACAAATCTGCATTGGGCCGAATTGATAAAGCAAAGTCGCTCTATTCAAAACTTAGGGAACTTTCGGAGGGACGACTTCCGCAAGTTGGATAACTCTCAAATATCCAGCCCCTCCTCGCTCACGAACTCGGCGCGTTCGGAGATGAAGTTGAAGCGTTCTTCGGGTTTGTTGCCCATGAGCTGTTCGACGATTTTGGCGGTGGAGGTGCGTTCGGCGTCTGACAGCGTCACCTGAAGCAGAAGGCGCTTGGCCGGGTCCATGGTGGTTTCCTTGAGCTGGGACGCCATCATCTCGCCGAGACCCTTGAAGCGGCTGACTTCAACCTTGCCGCGACCGCCCAATTCGCCTTTCAGCACTTCATCCTTGTGCTGATCATTGCGCGCGTAGATGGTCTTCGCACCCTGCACCAGCTTGTAGAGCGGCGGCACGGCGAGATAGAGGTGGCCCTGATCGATGAGCAGCGGCATCTGGCGGTAAAAGAAGGTGATGAGCAGCGAGGCGATGTGGGCGCCGTCCACGTCGGCGTCGGTCATGATGATGACCTTGTCGTAGCGCAGGTCTTCCTCACGGTAGCTCGTGCCGGTGCCGGCGCCCAGGGCCTGGATGAGGTCCGAGATCTGCTGGTTGCCGGCGAGCTTGTCCTTCGTCGCACTCGCCACGTTGAGGATTTTGCCGCGCAAAGGGAGAATGGCCTGATTGACGCGGTTGCGGCCCTGCTTGGCGGAGCCCCCTGCACTATCGCCTTCGACGATGAACAGCTCTGAACCTTCCGCCTGGGTTGCCGAACAATCGGCCAGTTTGCCGGGAAGCCTGAGCTTCCGCACCGCCGTCTTGCGGCCCACTTCCTTTTCGGCCCTTCGCCTGATGCGCTCATCGGCGCGCTCGATAATCCAGTCGAGCAGCCTATCGGCCTGGGCCGGGTGGCCGGTGAGCCAATGGTCGAAATGGTCGCGCACGGCGTTTTCCACGATACGGAGCGCCTCGACGCTGGCCAGCCTGTCCTTGGTCTGGCCCTGGAATTCCGGCTCGCGGATGAATACTGAAAGCAGCGAGCCCGACGAGGTCATCACGTCATCGGCGGTGACCACGCTGGCGCGCTTGTTGTTTGAGAGCTCGGCGTAGTTCTTCAGCGAGCGGGTGAGCGCCGTGCGGAAACCCTGTTCATGGGTGCCACCGTCAGCAGTTGGAATGGTGTTGCAATAGGAGGACGAGAAGCCATCATCGCCGCCGAACCAGGCCACGGCCCATTCCACATTGCCGTGGCCGCCTTCCTTTTCCACTTTTCCTGCGAAGATTTCATCAACGACGCGGGTTTTGCCTTCGAGGCGTTCTTCGAGGAAATCCTTCAGGCCGCCGGGGAAATGCAGCACGGCTTTTTCCGGCGTTTCCTTGTCCTTGATGTGGGAGGGATCGCATTGCCAGCGGATTTCCACACCGCCGAAGAGATAGGATTTGGAGCGCGACATGCGGTAGAGCCTTGCCGCTGAAAATTCGGTATTGCCCTTGCCGAAGATCTGCGCGTCGGGTTTGAAGCGCACGGTGGTGCCGCGGCGGCCGTTGATTTTGCCGAGGGACTGCAACTTTCCGGTGGGAAGCCCCCGGGCATATTCCTGTTTGTAAAGCTGTTGCCCACGGGCGACTTCCACGATGCAATGCTCCGACAGGGCATTCACCACGGAGACGCCCACGCCGTGAAGGCCGCCGGAGGTTTCGTAGACCTTGCTATCGAATTTGCCGCCGGCATGCAGCGTGGTCATGATCACTTCGAGGGCGGACTTGTTCTTGAACTTGGGGTGCGGGTCGATGGGAATGCCACGGCCATTGTCGGTGACGGCGAGGTAGCCTTCGGCATCATATTCCACATCAATCCAGGTGGCATGGCCCGCCACGGCCTCGTCCATGGCGTTGTCCATGACTTCGGAGAAGAGATGATGCAGGGCTTTTTCATCGGTGCCGCCGATATACATGCCGGGCCTCCGGCGCACGGGCTCCAGGCCTTCCAGCACCTCAATGTCGGCGGCGGTGTATTGCTCTTCGCCACGGGTTCTGGCCGAGGCCTTGGTTGAAGATTTTGTAACTGTTGGCAAATTGCCGAAGAGATCGT
>Ga0214473_10009961_pt1 | contig 11216 bp, 10 predicted proteins | sample RVTome_7_FD_203509 | JGI IMG/M metagenome (GOLD analysis project Ga0214473, IMG submission 203509) | Soil microbial communities from uranium-contaminated site in the Upper Colorado River Basin, Wyoming, United States - RVT98D197 | ecosystem: Environmental > Terrestrial > Soil > Contaminated >...
CCGCCGCGGGGCGATCAACCGGAGCGGCACGCATCAAGATGTGATCAATCAGCAGGGCACTGGGAGGATCTAGCTTCGGTGAGCGGTCTGCCGGGTATGATGAGGTCATGCAGCGATCACGCTTCGTGGTGCTCGGGTGCCTGCTGCTGGAAGCGGCATGCTCGGCGACCCGCGGGGAGGTGACGGATCAGGCGCAGCCCCGGGACCAAGCGCAGGCCGCGGACCAGGCGCAGGCCGCGGACCAAACGGAGGCCGCGGACCAAACGGAGGCCGCGGACCAAACGGAGGCCGCGGACCAGGCGGAGGCCACGGACCAGGCGCAGGCCACGGACCAGGCGGAGGTCGGCCAGACGGTCGAGGCCGCGTCCCTGTCGCCGTCCGGTCTGTGCAACCCGACGTCCCGCGGTGCCCCGGCGTTCCAGGGGGCCGACGAGCGGGTGGGCAGGCGCGGGGTGATTCGACATGTGTCGATCACGGTCGTGCCGGCCGACGGCGGCCAGGCGACTCGATCCGTCCAGCGGGACGGCCGGGTATCTGGAATGCACATGAGCGGTGGTCGGGTCACGCAGGAGTACGGACGCGTCAGCCGCCGGTGCGCGCGCGCGGTATGGGAAGCGGCCGCCCGGGTGGTGGATGCGATGAGATCCGCGGAGCCGCCCGCACCCGCGGGCTCTCAGGACGGGACGACCACGCTCACGATCATCGTCGGGCGTGCCGACACGGTTCAGGTTCGGTGGCCGGCCCGTGGGGCGCCGAGCGGGGCCGAGGCACGTGCGCTGGCCGTGCTTCTCGGGGAAATGCGGATCGGCTACTGGTAGCGGCTGCTCGAGCTCGCCCTGCTCCGCTCGAGATGGCCTACTCCGAAAGGACCAGCGTGCAGCGAGCCTCCGCCGGTCGTGGTGCGTCCGGCCAAGGCAGCAGGTAGAAGGCCCTGCTCACGCAGTCTTGGTAGCGTCCCGGTGGCATTCCGGTCGCCCCGCGGTTGCCTCCCCCAGATTCCCGGAGGTGCCAGTTGATCTGGATGGTCCAGGGCGGCGGTCGATAGAAGTCGGGCTGGGCTTCGTCGGCGGGGATGCTCGCCAAACAAGCATTGAGCGCGCCGACTCGGCCGGTCAGGAGCCGTATCATGGTCGCCTCGTCGAAGTCGCCCGTCACGTCGCGCACCGACAGGCTCATCGACCGCGGTCCATGACCGACGCGCGGAGGGCTTGCGGGTGGCGCCGCGGGGGGCGGTTGGGCAGGTGGTTCTGTGGGCCCCGAGTCGGGTTGCACGGAGACTGGGCGGCTGCGCCGACGTCCCGCGTCCTCGTCGCCCGCGGGTGCTCCCGATGGCGATGGGCCGGCGTCCGACACGGGGAGGGCCGGTAGCGGCCAGACCGCGACGGCTCCGGCGTCGAGCACGGGTGCGGCCGACACAGAGACCGGCATCGGCGGAGTCGACGGCGTGAGCACCATCGACGGCGACGCGGGTGGCGCCACGACGATCCAGGCTCCGATCCCCATGACGCCGAGCGTGGCAACGGCGAGCCCCACAGCGAGGCCGACCAGGCGTCTGTTCGGTGCGCGCGTGACCGGGTGCGCGGGCAGTGTGGCCACGACTTGCCCCCCGCGCATCGCCGAGGCGAGGCGCGACAGCGAGCTTGCCATCTGGTCAGCGGTCTGAAAGCGGCCGTCCGGGTCCGGCGCCATCGCTCGCTCGACGAGCTCGCCCAGCTCACCCAGCTCGGGACGCAGGCGAGTCAGTGGGATTCTCGTCTGGGTGAGCATCTGGTTGACGATCTCGGCGTACGACCGACCTTCGTACGGGGGGCGTCCCGCCAGGGCCCCGTAGGCGACGGCTCCGACGGCGTAGATGTCGGCGCGCGCGTCCACACGCACTCCCCTCATCTGCTCCGGCGCCATGTAGGTCGGCGTGCCGGTCAGCTGGCCCGTGCTCGTGAGCCGGCTCGCCTCGAGCAGTCGAGCCACGCCGAAGTCGAGCAGCTTGACCATCTCCCCCCCGTCATAGCCCGTGGTGAGCATGACGTTGCTCGGCTTGACATCGCGGTGCACGACGCCCGCTTGATGGACTGCGCCGAGCGCGGATAGCATCTGGATCGCGAGGCGCAGCACGCGGTCCGGCTCGAGCGGGGCCTGATCGCGGAGCACCTCGGTCAGGGTGGACCCGGTGATGAGCTCCTGCACCATGAACATGGTGCCGTCCGGCTCCACACCCATGTCCAGGACGCGCGCGATGTGGGGGTGGCTCAACGCGGCGGCGACCTGCGCCTCACGCCGAAAGCGAGTGACTGTGTCGTCGTCGAGCGTGAGCTGCGAATGCAGGACCTTGACCGCCACGCGACCCCCGAGGTCGACGTGTGTCGCTTCGAAGACGCTGCCCATGCCTCCGCGCCCGAGCCCGCGGATGATGCGATAGCGCCCGGAGAGGACGACACCGACATAGCGCTCGTCCGCTGTGCCCATGGACCCATCGAAGGTACCAGACCTCGGTGACCAGGAGGGAGCAATGAGCGGCGTGGAGGTGCACGGCCACGCCGTGTGCCGCCGCCTCAGAGCTCGAGGTCGTCGTCCCGGGCGGCGATGGCTGCCTCGAGCGCGGGAATGTGGGCGAGGTCCTTCGGGCGCGCCGCCGCGCGCTTGCTCGCGACGATTCGCTCGAGAGCGAGCACGCGAACCTTCACGCCTTCGAGATCGACCTCGACCGTGTTCGGTAGCTCGTCGGCAAACGAGCCGAGCCCGCTCATGTGCGTGACGACGTCGAATCGGTCTCCAAGCGCACCCCCGAGCCCGGGAGGACGCATTCCGAAGGAACCGGAGATCCAGATCCCGCCGACGGCCGCTGCGGCTTGCCCGATCCGTGGATCGTCGATTTGCGCGAACCACAGATCGATGTCCTGTGTGGCGATGGTGGCGCCCTGGAGCAGCGCCGCGCTGACTCCGACGATCGCGAACTCCACTCCACGCGCGCGCAGCTCGGCGAGGAAACGAAGCTCAGGCGCGGCGAGGGCGGAGTCTGCCATGTGCAAGGCCACGCGCCAGACGCTCGGCTGGCGTACGTTCGAGATTGACGATTGCGTGGTAGACGTCGCCCACGTCGAGCACCGCGTCGCGCGAGCGGTTGCGAACGATCGCGTACGCGCGCTCCCAGCGTGCCTCGTCGCGCACGAGCCATGCGTGCTGCTCGGCCGTCAGGTTCGCGAGCTCCACGCACGTAGTATGCCATCAACGGTGCGCGCCTGCGACTTCTCGAGCACGGTCGCGATGCGGGGGGGGCCGCCGGCTCCTCCCGGTCGCCTAGGTCTCGGTGAAGGCCGAAACAGTTTCGCATCCGTGACGTGTTACGCGCCCTTCGATCGGATCACAGATCGGTGATGGCTTCGTCCGGTCCGTATCCGGTCCCCGTCACGTAGGAGATCCTCTCCACGTCCTCACGGGCCGCGATCGCTCTGAGCGTCACGCGGTCCACGCGGCCTATCGCGACGCGCTCGTAGCGCACCAGGAGGAGCGCGGCGAGGTCCGAGCTCGACGGCCAGCGCGCGAACTTCACGCGCACCGGGAACTCGCGGTCCGAGCTCGCCAGGCGCTCACGCAGCTGGGGGTCGAGCTTGGACAGCTCGGCGTCGCTCAGCTCGACGCCCGCTCGTTGCGTGGAATCGGTGGCGGGTGGTGTGGAGGATCCGCAGGCACCGGCGATCAGCAGCGCCGCTGCCAGGGACATTTTTCCAATCATTCGTGATCTTCGTTTCTCTCCCCTACCGCGTTGGGCCGAATGCCCTGGCCACAAGGTTGCGTGTAAGAAGGTCGGCGTTCAGTTGTGGGTCTAGGGTCAATGTTGGCGCCGCGCCAGTCCGGGCCACTGAGAGGTCGGCGGGACGACCGCGTCAGCCGGGTCGATGGCAGGGATCGCACCGGCGAGCTAGCGGACGCTTCGAAGCTGCCGCTCGATGAGGGTCACGATCAGCGCCGCGCCGACGAAGATGACGGCCGCGCCGAAGTGCCCCAGGAGATCGTGACTCGGCGCGCTCATGGGGCAGTGGAGCTGTAGAACGAAGTTCGCCGTGAGACCGGCGGCGCAGGCGGCGAGCACGCCGCCGAGGACACTGCCGCGGTCCACGAGGCGAGCGACGACGTAGACGGGCAGACCCACGAGCACGCCGAACATCAGACAGGGAACGACTCCCGCGATCCACGAGCCGTGAAGGAGCGGATCGACTCGGCTCGAGATCGGCACGGCTGCGATGACGAAGGTGGCGCCGAGCGCGACCGCCGTGAGCGCGGCGAGGGTCCCGCGTCCGAGTGCGGGCTCGTGCAGGGGTCGGATGGCGTGGTGCAGGCTCAGGATCAACAGCACGGCCAGCGCCACGAGCGAAGCGATCATGCGAGGAACGGGGTAGCTGTCGATGTCGGGCCGCAGGCTCAGGAGCCCAAAGGCGGCGACGGCGAGGAAGGCCGAAAGGGCGATGGTGCGGCGCACGGGCGTCGATCGGCTGCGCAGCCAGCCGACCGCGTTGCCATCGGAGCGCTCCATGCCCATGCGCACCTCGCGGAACAGGGCGTCGGGGTCGCCGAGCTCGGGTTCCCCTTCCACGTCGCTGAGCAGCACGGCGAGCTCCGCATCGGGACGGGGGTCAATGGGGTCCGCGGGCGTCATCTCCCAGCTCCTGGTATGCACGAACGCGTCATTTGTTTCCGAGCTCCTCGCGCAGGAGCTCCGCGAGGCGCGCATAGGCCCGATGGGCCCGGACGCGCACCGCCCCCTCGCTCGCTCCCACGATACTGGCGACCTCGGCGAAGGGTCGCTCCTGAAACCAGTGCAGCTCCACGACCTCACGCTGGCCTTCGGGGAGAGCCTGAAGCGCCTGGCGAAGGCGCTGGGCGCGTTCCTGCGCTTCGAGCGGGCCATGCTCGGGCACGGGTCCAGCGGTGCGCTCGGCGTCGAGCTCCGACTCGGGACGCCGGCGGACGCGCCGGTAGTGCCCCCGGACGAGGTTCATGGCGATGGTGAAGACCCAGGGGCGAAGCTTGCTCCCCTGCCGGAAATCGTGACGGGCCGCGTGCAGCTGGGTGAAGGTCTGCTGAACGACCTCCCGCGCGTGCTCCTCGGACGGGAGCCGTCGACGCGCCATGCCCATCAGGCGGGGGCCGTAACGATCGAAGATCACACGGAAGGCATGGGGATCGCCGTCCACGTGGGCACGCATGAGCTCCTCGTCGCTGCGGGGATCCTCGGCGGCCATGGGAGCGGATGATAGCGAGTGGCCGGCGATGATGTCGAAGTCGGCCTGATCCCTGCGACGATCGATGAAGAGCGAGCCCCCAACCGGAGCGACAGGCGGGCTCGAAGGGGGGCTTGAGCCGTCCCACGCCACCGTTTGGGGACTCCGCTGGATTGGGACACATCGCCGGACTGAGCGCAAGGTTTGCGGCCGTCACGGAGAGACCGCGAGGCCGACGGAGCCGCTCACCAGCCAGGATCCGAAGCCTTCGCGAGCATCGGCGGTCAGGGGGATCCGAGCGAGGAGCCCGAGCTCGAACGCGCCAAAGGCCAACACGAGGTCGGCCCCGCCCGACACTGACGCGAGGTCACCCACGGAGCCGCGGCCGACCGCCACGTCGACACAAAGCCCGGGAGTGAGCCAACGCGTGACGGGCACGGACGCCCCCCAGCTCGACGACCACAGCAGGGGCCGCGCGCCGACCGCGCCCGCGATGAGGCCCTGACGCGTGCTCAGCACGAGCCACGGGAGAGCCTGCAGATCCAGACTTGCCGACGGCCGGAGCAGGAGATGTTCGACTCCCGCTTCCGTCGCGCGCGTCGGGATCCAGGCGCCCACGTCGATCGACAGCGCCAGCGTCGGGGACCGGTGTACGACCCAGGCGAGGTCCGCCGTCACGTCGCCGTGACCACGCCGGCCCGCCGGTGGGCCGGCGCCATCGACGTCGAGGATCCACGCGAAGCCGATGCGGAGCGGCTGGTCGAATACCTGCGCCTGGGCACCGGTGCTCGTGCGCACCAGGACCTTGCCGGAGCCGGGAACCGGACCGAGCGCCCCGGTCGAGACCCACACCGAGACGCCGGGCCGGTCGAGGTCGCCGAGGGAGAGCTGCTCGGACAGCGGCATCGGTCCGATCGGGTGAAGGCCCAGCGGCGTGAGCGGCGCCTCCTCGGGAGGCGGCGCGGGCCGCAGGAACGTGGGCGCCACGCCGTCGTTCACGGCGATACGCGCCGTCGCGAGGGGGACGGAGGACGTGGCGGCGAGCACGCCCAGGCTCACGTCGACCTCCGCCGGAGCATCGCGGGCAGCGACGAGGCGCAGCCGGTAGAGATCCTCGGCGCGGCGTTCCACGGACTCGACTGAGATCCCGTCGGGCAAGATGGGCGAGAGCATCACGGGCAGCGGCACCGGCGACAGGATCCGGACGGCGATCGTGACGGGGCGACCCCGGATCAGCGCTGCCTCGGGGGGTTGGAGCACGGCGCGCACGCGGGCGACCTCGACCTCGAAGGCCGGCACCTCGCGGTCACGTGAGTCGAGGCAGCGAACTTGAAACACGCCGGCCTCACGCAAGGTCAGCATCTCCGCGGGCTCGACGTCCCCGGCGGCGCAGCGCAAACCGACCGGGGCGACGATCCAAGTCCCGGGCAGTACGCGGGGACGCCGGAAGGGCTGAGACGGATCACCGGGATCGTAGGGCTCCTCGATAGGCTCGGCGCCACCCAGTGGAATGAGACGCGCAGACAGAACCTGCATGGCCCGGCGCGGCGAAGGACGACCCTCGAGCAGATCGTGATCGATGGAGGCGACGCTGACGTAGTAGACGCCGGGAGGAATGCGAGGAACCTCGAAGCGCGTGACGGTCGCGGGCATCTCCACGGCGGCCAGGAGGTCACCTCCATCGGGCTGCCGAGCCACCTCGACCCGGTACGCGACAGCGCCCTCCACGGGCATCCAGCTTCCCGCGAGGGTGCCACCGCGACCGGTGAGCCCGACGAACCGCCCGGCCTGATCCTGCGCCCAACGGGGAGCCGGGGGCAGGGGTCGCGGCTCGGTGGGCCGTTCGCCGCGCCGCACCAGTGTGCCCGTGCCTGCGGGCACGCGGACCCGGACGGAGCCGGAGGTCACAGTCGCAGCCGCTCCCTCGAGATTCGCCAACCTGCTCGTTCCGTCCTCGGCGACCGAGACGACCGTCTGCCCGGAGCCGACGTCCGCCTCGGTCGACGCCGTGGACACCCGCAGCACGCCAGCCAGCTCGTCCAGGCGGCTGCGCAGCGTGCCGCGTTCGAGCGTCGCCCGAGGGGAGCCGGCCCTGGCGAGCTGGCCGCTCGCGCCGTAGATGATGACGAGGGTCTGCTCCCGCATCTGCACGATCGAGGCGTCGCGAAAGGTGATCTCCGCCGAAGATCGATCGTGCGTCGCGACCTGCCAACCGCGCTCGAGTCCCAGACCGCGCTGCGCCTCGCGCCAATCCCGCTGTCGCGGCGCCCGGGCTTCCACGCGATTGACGACCACCGTCAACCGAGCATCGGCGCCCCCGACCCCGCCCGCGGCCTGCCGCGGAAGGCGCAGGACCGTGCCGGCCTGCAGACGATGTGGCGGTGGGCCGAGACCTGGATTGTGAGCGTGGATCCGGTCGTAGGCGCGCGCACTGCCGAAGAAACGCCGGGCGATGGAGGCGCAGCTATCCCCCTGTTGCACCCTGTACTCGATCAGGGGCTCCGGCTCCTGGGCATGCGCGGGACCGGGTGCGGCGAGGACCGCGAGAACGAAGGCCCACCGAGGGTTGCCATGAAACGTTGACATCACGGGGGCCCACGGTCGTGCTTGCGGACGGCGCGCAGCACGCGCCTCGCGAGCTCCTCGGTGGCCACGGGACGCACGATCACTTCGTCAGCTCCGAGGCGCAGCAGCGCGGAGATGCGCTCCATGTCGGCTGCATCGGTGTCCGAGACGACTGGCACGCCCGTGCGCACCAGCTCCGCGACCTGTCCGAGGCTCGCCTCGGGGGCGAAAATGACTCGCGCGCCCGAGATCGGCTGGTCGCTCGACACGACGTAGGCGGCCATGCCGTTCGCCGCAAGACCGACGAGAAGGTCGGGGTCCACCGAACCCACGATGGCCACCTCGATGTCGGGCTGCGGGCTCGCCCCCCCGTCGGTCGGTCGGCCGTCGACGGCAGGCTGGACCATGCGACCCGCTCGGCTCAGCAGGTACGAGTCGTCCCGTGCCCGCTCGCGCGATCGCGCCAGGTCGGGATCGATCTCGGCCAGGGCATCGCGAAGCGTCAACGCAGTGGGGCGCTCCTCCGCACGCTTGCGCAACATCGCCCCGAGTAGCTCGCCCAGGGCCGTCGGGATCACGAGATCGGAGCGGAGCTCGCGCAGCGGCGGTGGCGGGGCGAAGAGCTGCTTGGTCAGGACCTCGACGTCGGTTCCCACGAAGGGCACGCGTCCCGAGAGCATCTCGTACAACACGCACCCGAGCGCGTAGATATCCGTGGGCGGACCGACTTGACCACCGCGTGCCTGCTCCGGTGAGAGATAGGCCGGCGTCCCTGCTACGACGCCCTCGACGGTCATGCGACCTGAGGTGTTGTCTCCCGCGAGGAATGCCAGGCCGAAATCGAGCACGCGCACACGGTCACCGGTCTCGACGAACACGTTCTCGGGCTTGAGATCCCGGTGAACCAGCGGAAGCTTGTGCGCTGCAACCAGCACGTCGGCCACCTGCCAGGTCATGGACAGGACCTCGGCCAGCTCCATGGGCGGACTGATGCGCGCTCGCAGCGGCTGACCCTCGAGGAGCTCCATCGCGAGGTAGACGCGACCATCGGCTTCGCCGAAGTCGTGGATCGTCACGGCGCTCGGGTGATCGAGTGCGCTCGCCACCCGCGCCTCGCGCTCGAATCGGGCTCGTGCTCGAGCCTCCACACACAGGCTGGGGCGGAGCACCTTGACCGCCACCTCCCGACCCAGGGGCTGCTGCAACGCCCGAAACACGACGCCCGCGGCGCCCTCTCCGAGGCGCGCCTCGATCCTGTAGCGGCCGCCCAGAACGTCGCCCACCCCTAGATCTCGCTCGCTCACACGCGCACCTCGTACAGGTGAACCGACTCGGACCTCCCGGACAGCACGCGTTCCCCGATCTCCACGAAATCGAAGCCCGCCCCTGCCGCGTCGCGCGTCGCCTGCGAGATCAGGATCTGCTGCGGGCGTGCGATCGCCTCGAGGCGCGCCGCCACGTTCACCACGTCACCGATGGCCGTGTACTCCATCCGCGTCCGGGAGCCCACGTTGCCTACGATCGCTTCGCCGGAGTTGACCCCGATTGCGAGCTGCACCGCGACACCGTAACGGTCCTGCCACCCAGGGTTCGCCGTCTCGAGCCACCGCTGCATGTCCTCCGCCGCGGCCAGGGCGCGTCGTGCATGGTCGGCCTGCGGCGTCGGAGCGCCCCAGATGGCCATGATGGAGTCCCCGATGAACTTGTCCACTGTGCCGCCGTGCCGGAAGACGACATCGGTGAGGACCGTGAATAGCTCGTTGAGCAGATTGACGACATCCTCGGCCGGCAACTTGACCGTCAGCGGCGTGAAGGCCACGACATCTGCGAACAGGACGGTGATGGCGAGACGCTGGCCGCCGAGCTCCATGTCCTGCTCGCGACGAACGATCTTCTCCACGAGCTCCGCGGGGAGGTAGCGCCCCAGATCTGCCCGAATGGCAGCCTCGGCGCGGATTTGGTCCTCGCTCGCCTCCAGATCGGCTGCCGCGGTGCTCATGGCATCGCCCAGCAGCGCGAGCTCGTCGCGGGTCTGGATCCGAATCCTGCGATCGAATCGGCGGGCCGCGAGATCCCTAGCAAAGGACGACAGCTCCGCGATGGGAGCCGTGATCCTGCGCGACAGGATCAGCGCGGCGAGCAGGGCCAGCAATACGGCGGTCGCCACCGTCAACACGACGATGAACCGCATCTTCTCGAGCGACGCATAAGCGCTATCGCGCGAAACCTGGACGACCACCGCCCATGGCACCGTCCGCAGCGGGACGATGGAGCCGACCATGGCCCGTCCCTCCTCGTCCACGAGCTCGCCCGACGAGGCCCCCCTGGAGCGAAGCGCGGAGACGTCGGGCACTCGGGCCGGAGCGAGCGCATGAGCGCGCTCCGCGTCCGGATGCGCGACCGTGCGCCGTTGCTCGTCCACGACGAAGACGGCGCCGATGCCGCTCAGGTGCGCCTCGGTGAGTCTCTCCACCCGCTCCTGAATGGGCGCCAGCGAGAGCCGGGTTGCCGCGTAGCCCGTCGTGCGGTTCCGCGCGCGCAGCGTCACAGCGACCAGAACTCTGGGACCGGCCGGGTCCGCATCGACTTCGCCGACAGCGAGCGTGCCAGGTGCTTCCATGCGGAGCGCCTCGGGCAACACTTCCGGCATGTGCCCGCCAGCCTCGGGCCCCTCGCGGATCGTATCGATCAGCACGCCGGTGCGATCGTAGATCGAGACCGCGTCGAGGCTGTCGCTCGACTCCACGAGAGTCATGGCCGCGGGCACGCGGACGTCCACAGCCAGATCGGGATCGGTCAGGGCATGTCCCACCGCCACGAGCCCGTCGCGGGCCTCGAGCATCTCGGCTTCCACGGTGCGCGCCACGTCGTCGACGATGGCGATCTGGAGCTGCCGGCTGGCGACCTCGACGGTGTCGGCGTTGACGTCGATCAGCAGGATTCCAACGGCGATGACGGGACCGGCGGCCAGCACGGCCACGATCGAGGTGAGCTTCAGGCGAAAGGGGAATCGCAGGCGCTCCACGTGCCCATGATAGTCGCCCTGGGGCCGCGGCGCCGAACCTGATGCTCGCCCCCCGCGGGCGGTGGATGCAGCCCATCCGCCGGGCCAACGGTCGTTGCACATTGACGATCGCCCATCTAGGCTCGCTCCGTGCCGCCACACACGACGGAGCCCTCCGGCGATGCGCCCGGCCTGCCGGTCGGCACGCTCGAGGTGGAGGTGCTCGAGGGCCCCGACTCCGGGCTTCAGAAGGTCGCGTCGAGCGAGCACCTGACCATCGGCACCGCGGATGGCAACGACCTCGTTCTGACCGATCCGACCGTCTCCCGGTACCATCTGGAGCTCGTCCGCGGGAGCGAGGGCGTTCGAGTCCTCGACCACGGCTCGACCAACGGCACCGCCTTCGAGGGCGCCCGGCTCGAGCAGGCTGT
>Ga0214473_10009962_pt1 | contig 11214 bp, 9 predicted proteins | sample RVTome_7_FD_203509 | JGI IMG/M metagenome (GOLD analysis project Ga0214473, IMG submission 203509) | Soil microbial communities from uranium-contaminated site in the Upper Colorado River Basin, Wyoming, United States - RVT98D197 | ecosystem: Environmental > Terrestrial > Soil > Contaminated >...
ATCGACAGATCATCTCCCATCATGAACTGCACCTGCGGACCGTCGTCTCCGCCGCGGCTCACACAGATTCGAGAGATCCAAGGGAAGACGGTAGGCCCGGGCTCGGCCGCGATCGCCTCGCCCGGAACCGGCTTGGCCTGGGCCTCGCGTTCCCGGACGTAGTTCTCGTATGCCTCCACGACGGCGACGGTGTCCCCTTGATGCGCGGCAACCCCCTGGTGGAGCCAGATGGCCTGGTCGCAGATCATGCGGACTAGGTACAGGCTGTGCGAGCAAAACATGATGGTCTTGCCGGCCCTCCGAAAGCGCTCAATCCGGTCGAGGCACTTCTTGGTGAAGTATTGATCCCCAACCGAAAGCGCCTCGTCGAGGATCAAGATGTCGGGGTCAACGCTGGTTGCCGCGGCGAATGCCAGTCGGAAGTACATCCCGGTGGAATACATCTTGACCGGACGGTCGATAAACTCTCCGATCTCGGCAAAGGCCTCGATCTCCGGAAAGAGTCGCTCCATCTCCCGCTTTCCGATCCCGAGGATCGCCCCGGCCATGAACGCGTTCTCCCTGCCGGTGAAGTCCGGATTAAAGCCGGCTCCCAGCTCGAGGATCGCAGAGATCCGACCGCGGCCCTGCACCACGCCGTTCGTTGGCCTGAGCGTCCCGCTCACCATCTGCAAGAGGGTGCTCTTCCCGGAGCCGTTGTCACCGATCACCCCGAAGGTCGAGCCGACTGGGACACGGAGATTCACGTCCCGCAAGGCCCAGAACTCCTGGTGATACCGCCGCCCGCGAAGGAGGTACTCCTTGAGCCGGTCCGAGGGCCGGGAGTAGATTCGATACATCTTCGACAGCCCGTGCGCCTCGATCGCGTTCATCAGATCACGTCAGCAAAGGCGCCCTGCATCCGCTTGAACAGACGGTGCCCGAGGACGAAGGCGAATGCCGAGCAGATCGCCAGCGCCGCCAGAGGCGCTGGAGGAGGGAATGCCCCGCGCAAAATGACACTGCGATACGACTCTACCACCCAGACCATCGGGTTGATCAGGAGGATCCATTCCAGGGATTTCGGGATCATGGAGGGAGGATAGAAAATCGGGGTGAGGAACAGCCACAGTATCAGGACCATCCCGAGCAGTTGTCCGACATCTCGCAGGAAGACATTGACGGCGGCCACGATCCAGGCAAGACCGAGGGTAAGCCCGGCCTGCAGAAGCAGGATGACCGGCAGGATGAGGAGCGGGAGGCTCAAGGTGTGTGCCGTCAGGACGACAGCGCCGAGCAGGATCGCCAGCCCGATCAGCTCATTGACGAGCGAGGAAAGCACGACGTACGTCGGCAGGATCTCCGCGGGAAGGACGGTTCGCTTGATCAGGTTGGCGTGTTCAAGGATCACCCCCGTTGATCGAGTCATTCCCTCCTGGAACGCGTTCCACGGCAGCATCCCGCAGAAGAGATAGATGGCGAAGTTACGGGTCCCCTCGGCCGGTCCCACCTGCACTCGTAGGATGACGGAAAAGACCAGCGTGTACAGGACGAGCATGACCAGCGGATGAGCGACCGACCAGAACAGGCCCATCGCCGAGCCCTTGTACCTGGCGAGCAGGTCACGCTTGACGAAGTTCAGGATCAGGGCACGGTGACGATACAGTCGAACTACACCGCCCACTCTTCCTCCTTTCCTACTTCTCCAAGAAACGGCGGACCCTGCGAGGGCCGCTAAGTGACAGAAAAGTATACTTACAGCGGCCCCAACAGCGCAAGCGGAAAGTCGGCGCGAAAGTAGAGTTATCATACATGGGTAACACTCCGTCTGAGCCAAAAGACCGGCCGTTAGCGCAACTGGTGATACCCGTAGTGGACGGATGACCCACCGGGTGACGTAACGCGTCGGAAGAAGGGCCACGACTCGACCGCATCAAGCGCCGCGTTCGCCAGGAAGAGCGAGAGCAACACCCCCAGCACGGCCGCTCGCGTTGCCCCGAGCACTCTGGGTCTGAAACGGGTCGTGACTCCCCATGCCGCCACGATCACGACCCCCGGGACGACCGGCACATGGTACCGGCTGTCCCCCAGTGAGGCCAGGTACAGCGCGAGCCCTCCGGCGACAGCCAGCAAGGCGAGTCGTACCTCGCGTTCTCGCCAACAGGCCACGGCGCCCCAAAGGGCAACGGGGACGAGGAGGAGCCAGCCGAGGAAATCGGCCACCAGGATCGTCGCCACCTCCCCTCGGCCTCTCTCGCCAAGCCACCCCTTGGAGTACAGATAGATCAGGTCCTTGTGCTCGCTATTCATCAGATACGCCAGACGGGACAGGACAAGATGGGCGGCCTGCAGCGGATGCGATCGGATGTAGTCGAGTGCGGTCCGGCGGTAGAAGGTCTCCCGCTGATATTCGCCGGAGAATTGATGAGTATAGACTTCAGCCGGGATGCGAAACCGCCCGGTCGCCTCCGGGTTGTTCCCTAAGTAGAGGTTAAAGCCGGCGTTCCAGTCGCCCACCATCCAGTGCCCGTACGCCCGTTTGGTCTGGGCCGCCCACAGCAGCGTCGGGACGAGTGACACGACGGCCAGGACAACCGCCACCCGTCTTCGGCCATACAGCCGGAACAGCCCGAGCCCGAGAAGAGGACCAACCGGAAGGAACGGCGTCCGGATGAGGGCGAGCCATCCGCAGGTCAGGCCCGCCAGGATCGCCATGTCAATCCTCGGGCGCCGGACAAGAACCAGGGCGGCCGCCAGGGCCATCGCGAAGAGTGTTGCGGAGAACCCCTCGGACAGCAAGATGATGTGATGAAAAGCCACGCCCGGGTAGCTGGCGAGCAGCAGGCCGGCCCACCATCCCCTGCGTCGCCCTCCCACACGGGAAACAGCCGCGGCCAGGACCGGCGCCGACAGAGCGCCAAGGAATCCCAGAATGACCAGGGCGCCCTTCGGCGAGTGTCCCACCACCGTATAGACGAGCGCAAGGAACAGCGGGAAGCCGACCGGCTTGTATCTGGTCCCCAACTCCCCTGTGGCCGCGATCCTCCATCCGAACGCGTCGTAGTCCCTGAGGTCTTCCAAGAGAAGTCCTTGGTGCAGTCGGGAAAACGCCACGCCCCGAACGAGCAGGGCAACGGCGAAGATCACCAGCAGCGCGACGGCACCGAGTTGGCCGTCGCTCCTGGTACACCAGGACTCAGGTCTGTCGGGCGCGAGAGCGGCTTGCGAACGACGCAGCCCCGAGCATCGCCGGGGAGACTCGTTCCCTCCAGGATGTCTCATGTGGTCGAGTGGTCCAGGACGAGGGCGGCCAGGGCGCACAGCCGAACCTCGGTCTCCGAGAGGACCCAGCCGCGAAGCTTCACGGTGCGCCCGCGCTCGAAATCCTCCCGTTGCTGAAGCACCAGCACCTCCAGGCACCTTTCCGGATCCGCTGCAACAAGTTCTACGCGCCGGGAGGACGAGGATCCGCAAATCAACTTCACGAGGAGTTGCGCGTCCGCTTCGCGGGGCACGGTCCGCAAGTATTCTCGACCCACCGGGACAGCGCCGTCGTTGTGCGTGAAGAGACCGGCCAATTTCGCTGCAAGGGGATCGGGCGATCTCCGCGCCCCGGTGGGAGCCCACGCAGGGGCCGCTCGGGGCGAGCCGATCACCCCCAAGCAGGCCAACGTCCGCAGGAAGCTCCGCCTGGTCATACCGCTAGGCGTGATCATCTGATACGTGCTTTCACGTGGTCGGCCAGCCTCACCGCAAGGGCGACGATGGTCAGCGTGGGATTGGCGTAGCCGGAGGTGGGAAAGACCGAGCTGCCCGCGATGAACAAGTTGGAGATTCCGTGGACCCGGCAATTGACATCGACGACCCCTTGCTTCGGGTCCACGTGCATGCGGGTCGTTCCCATGTGATGATAGCTTCCCTGGAGCCCCGTCCAGGGCGCCTGATCTCTCGGAGCGGCCGGCGCAGCCTCGTCGTCGTCCCGCGTCACCCGTAACCGACCCAGTCCAGCGCGACCGACCTCCTCAGCGAGTATCTGTTGCGCGCGACTGAGGCTTCGCTGGTCCCTGTCGTGTAGCTGCCAGCGTAACCGGACGCGGCGCTTGCCAAGCCTGTCGCGCGCGCTGGCGAGGGTCACTCGACTCTCCGGATTGGGTGCGGGCTCGGGGCGGAGCAAGAGCTTGATGAGCCTCGCGGGGGCATCCCCCGCCGCTCTCCTCGTTCGTGTCATGGGAACGCGCGCGATGTCGGCGATCACCTGACCGAGGTGCGTCTCAAAACCATCAGGAATGCTCCCCTTGCGGACTAACTGAGACGGGGACCTGGACACCGCAGCAGCGCGTGGCGCGGCCTCTGCGCCAAGCGGCTGTGGTTCAAGAAAGACGCAAGCATTCAGCAGTTCCTCTCTCCGCTGGACCTCCTCGGCAAAGGCGACACATCCAATAACTGCCGTCTTCGTGACCGTATGAAGGGCATACAGCGTCATCGGAAAGGCTGCGTCTGACAGCAGCAATGGACCCGACCAGAGCTGCGGGTGTTCCATAAAAAACCTTCCAACGAGATCGTTCTGGTTGCCAAGTCCGGTCCGTTGCACCGCGTTCGATAGCAGCAGCAAGCGCGGGTTCTCGATCCCCCCGGTGGCCAAGATGAACAGTTTTGCCGATACCCAAAACCTATTGCCCTGTAAACAGGCCACGCGCACCCGAGTGACCTTCTGGGCCGTCCTCGTCGTCTCGATCTCCACGACGTTAGCGTTGAGATACGTCCGAATATTCGCTGCCCGCGCAAGAGCATTTCGATACTCCGTTCCAAAGCGGGTCGGCGGACCGATCTGCCAGATCTTGGTGAGGACACGGCCACCAGTGAAAGGGAGACGGGGGCGAGTTGGTGGGTCCTCCCAGGCCTCCGCGTCATACGCAAAGGGACCGAGCTGGCAGATAGGTTGAGCCCGCTCATAACACGGGTCAAGATGGGCCCTCGGAAAAGGCCAGCCGCTGTGCGGAACCCAATCGCGCTTCTCGAAGTCGATCTCATCAAGGGGCCGGCACCAGCCACCCCAGTGATTGGTCGTGCCGCCAAAATAGCGCAGGCGCGCAGTGTGCAGGGGGAAATAGGGTAATCCGACCGTCTCACCTTCGCTCAGCGATTGGGTCTCCTTGTCAAATTCCAGGCCGCCGCTCTCCAGCAGACAGACCCGAAACGAATGGCCCGCGAATTCGCGCGCGAGCGTAATGCCGGCCGCCCCGGCCCCGACGATACACACCTCGGTCCCGATGATCGTGTTCTCCGGCACGACGCGCGCGTCGATAAACAGATGCTCACCCCCTTGTCAGCCAGCGGATGGCCGGATCACCCATGACCCGATAGCGACCCGCAGCGCATCGATCCTTGCCGGTCTCTCGCCTGTCCGGCAACGTTTTGCCAAAAGCCACGGGGCCTGCTAGAATGGCCTGCCACACGAGAAGCCTTTTCCGTTACATGGAATCCGCCACTCACAGGGAGGTGCGCATGCGATCACAGCGTAGGCGGTGTGGAAGGGCGATTGTCGCCGGACTGTTGCTGGGGCTTTCGGCGTGTGCCACACGCGAAACCGCACGCATGGAGGGCCCGGCGTCTGGCGCAGCCCCGAGCGAGGCGGAATTGAACGCGGCACTGCAAGTGATCAAGGCGCGCGAGGCGGCGGGCCAGACCGGAACGGTCAAGGGGTTCGGGTTCCTCAACGCCTCGCCTGGCCCACCGGTCGCCTTCGCAAAGGGGGCGCTCAGTCTGATCCCCTCGACCCCTGCCCTGGAAGTCGCCCTCCTTGATGTCGCCCGCAAATGGCGGCAGGGACGCCGGCGCCCTGTCTCGGAGTCGGAGGCTCAGGCAGCCTTCGCGCTGCTGAACCGCCACGTCCGCGCTCTCCAGGCGCGAGGCGAAGCAGGCCTCATCCGGGCGGCCGAGAGCGATGACAAGGGGCGATTCGCCTTCGAAGCCGTTCCCGCGGGCCGCTGGCTCCTCGTCACCGACATGGAATCACCGGTATCGGCGATCCTGTGGGCGATTCCGGCAGATGTCAGGGCCGGCGAAAGCGTTCAGGTGATCGTCAGCGACGCAAATATCCTGCTGGAGGGACAGCGGCCCGCGAGCAAAGAGCAGCCAACGCCTTAGAGAAGGGCGAAGAAAGGATACGCGGGCCCCGTTCTTTCGGGCCCGCGGCTTCCCCAGGTCGCCAACAACCAGCCTGCCCATGTGGAACCCCTGCATGAAGGGCAGAAAAAGCACCGCGGGCCAGGACGGTTCCCCTGGCCCGCGGTGCATAAGTGCCTACTGAGTATAGGTGTTCCTTCCTACGTTCCTCCTTTATAGATCGCCGTGCAAGCCCTCACATATGTCTTCCTGGTCTATCCCTAAGCCGCTGTTAGCCGGGAAGAGGTTAAACGCGACGAGACTATCGGACTGACCCTGGAAGGCCCAGTCACGCAGGTGCGGCGGCCCAAGGCTCCCCTGTGGTGCGAACTCACACGGATCCTTGTGCCAGAGCCGTATCGCATCGCCGTTGCCCGAGCCACCACCGGGGATCGTGGCCGCGACTACGCCGACCAGCCCGCGCTTCGAGACGAGAAAGCCGAGAGGATTTTCCGAGAGGGGGGTCGGCGTCTCGCCCACCTTCAGGATATCCCACCAGCCGATCGATGTGGACGTAAAGCCTTTGCTTAATGTCTGGGTGTCATCGCTCGGGTGGGTCGCGTCAAGACCGCCATTGCCGCTGCAGCCGCCAGTCGCATCGACGCCGTTGACGTTGGTCCGTGAGGCTCCATCGTTCTCGGCCTTGTCGAAATCGTTGGTATGGCCACAGGTGAAGGTGCTGTGTTTGAAGAGCGGATCCAGGTTCTTCAGGCGATCGACAAACGCATGTCTTTGTGAGCTTTCGTTGAACCGCCGCTCGCGCCCATCAAACCAGTTCCAGCTGATGGCCAACTGAGCCGGCATGATGTCGCCAGGGAGAAAGGTCGGCCCCCACAGATAGAGCTCGTTCTGGAGACCACCCTGGGAGTCGTCGGCCAGCGCAAACGGGATGAAGACCTCGACAGGGAACGGCTCGTACCCGACAGGCGTGCCGCCGCTGGCAGCCGCACAAAAGAAGCAGGTGGTCGCCTTGGCGGAAGCCGCTGGATACGCGTAGGCCCATCCCTCGGTCGGGTCCGCGACTATGCCAACCCCCATGAGGGAGTTCTCGAGCACCCGCTGCTGGAAGTTGTTGGACCCATTGATGACAAAGTGGACGTCCAGGGATCCCTGATCATCGATGACGTTTGCGTGTGCGGTCTTGGTGGCGGCACTCAGGAAGATGAGGTCGATGTCCGCGCAGCTCATCTCAATGACCTCATTCGACGCATCGCAATTCTTCCCGTACCACTCGAGGTGGACATCATCGGACGCGGTCCCCGGGCCGTCAAAGGGGAAGGGTGTGCTATGGCCCGGCCTACAGTTGTTGTCTGGACTGTAGAACTTGCTGGCGTTGATATAGCCCCCAGACTCATTCTGGTCGAAAGGGAACAGGGCCAGCCGGGTAATGATCATGAAGCTCAACCGGGCGCCCCGAACGTCCCAGGCGGGGAAGAACAGTCGTCCGCCAGGGTGCAGCTCTTGGTTGGCCGAGGCCGGAGCGGGCAGGGCCATATTCAGGAGCAGACCGGCCGGCGCAGCGAGGCCAAGGGCAAGCAGAGCTACGAGGGCGAAGCGGGACCACCCTCTACTTCGCTTTCGCTCTTTCATGCTTTCCTCCTTTTTCACGCGAGTCATCATGAGAAACCACTTCAGACACTCAGTACATCACGCACGTGCAGCTACTTCCGTCTTGCCCTCGCTATTTGGGTCGCCGCCACCTCCTTTCGGCTGTTCCCCCTCGTCGCGTCTTCATTCGTCGCGCATCCCTGGATCCTAAAAGCCACCTACAACGACATCCGGCAGAATCAGTTGTTCGGCCTCTGCCTTCACCTGGCCGTTTGTGACCCGCCTCGATCACCGTGACTCACTCACGCGGTCACGCCCCCTGATCCATCGGGCAGGCTCTCAAGCAAAGTTTCCCTCCGCCGAATCGCCGCCTTTATATCGCCTCCATTTCCGCTTGTCAAGCAAAATCTTGGTCGATCACGGCTTCGTGACATCGGGAGGGGGCGTGCGGGCCTCGTTCTGATTGTGTGGGCGATACCAGACGCCGTCCCGCAGGACCCAGAACTCAAACGACTCCTGCGTCCAGGGGCCGAATCCGACAAGCTGGGCGATACGCATCTTGAAGGTGTAACTGACCTTCACCCACGCCTTTTCTGCCACGATGTTGATCGACTGCACCTTGTAAGAGAGGAAGTGAAAGGAACCCTGGCTGCGGACATAGGCGGTCAGGGTCACCCGCTCCGTGACTTCAGGCTCCAGGAGCTGATACTGTGTGGCGGGATCGTCTTTCAGCCGGGCCTCCCAGAACCTGGTCACCCGATCCCGGAGAGCAACCTCGGGGCTGACAGGGGCAGCCGGGGGAGGTTCCAGGCTTGCCGTCTTGGGGGGCGGGACCGGGGCGGTCCGGCACCCGGCCATAGCGAGCACGGCAGCAACGATGAGGAGCGGCACGACCGGGATGCAACGCGTCTTCATGGCTCTCCTGGATTCCATCGAGGGTTAGACCTGATTCACGCCCAGCGCCATCCGAAGCCCATGATAGGCGTGACAGGAATCGCCGACCAGCAAATGAAACAGGTGGGGTTTCGGCGCTCGCAACCCGGCGACATCCAGCGTGCTGACCTCAAGGATCGTGTCGGCCAGGATCCCGGTCGCCTTTCGGATCTCTGCCTGCTGCGCCGCGGTCGGGGTGAAGAGGTGGAATAATCGCACATAACTGAGGATCTCCATCGAGTGGCCGAGGAACTTCAGGCGGGTGTCGAGCTGGTAGTGGCGCAGAAATTCGCTCTTCTGGTGGGCAGTCGCCACCATGTCGAAGTACCGGTCCGCCAGATACAGGTCGGCCGTAAGCCGCCAGATCAGCAGGTCGAGCAGGGGTGGCAGGCGTCGCCGCCCCTCCTCGCCCAGGTGCCCGTAACGGACCGCCACCGCCAGGCTATAGATCAGGTGGGTCCCCCCGCAGGTGAAGTTGGAGATCCGGTCCTTCCAGCCCGGCATGATCCCCTTCTTCATCGCCGAGCTGAAATCGGCCGAGGCCAATTCGACGGTTGAAAACGCGGCCGCAACGACGTCACGGAATCTGATCTCCCGGCCCTCGGCGTTCTTCCAGACATCCTGGCCCGGTTTCGTCGTGATCGAGAACGCGATGATGCTCCAGGCCAGTTCGTCACGGCTGTTGTTGAGGGGATCGAGCGTCGGATTAAAAGAGAAGAGCTTCTTCGCGCTCGCCACGAGGTCGCCCACGGCTCGGCGGCGTCCGCCCGCCGTGATCGGATGGTCCAGATCCACCCCGGCTTCCAAGAACGTCTTCAGGAGCGTGTTGGCGTGCCCCTCGGCCTCTCGGGTCATAGAGAGGTATCGGGCCCCCGCGACCTCCTTCTCTTTCAGGAAGTGGGCGCACAGGTAGTCAACCGCCGGCCCCTGGTCGAGCGTGAATCCCTTGCCCAAGGCGCGCACGCCATGCATGAGAGCCCAGGGGTCGTCTTTGACGGAGGCATAGCGCTGGACCAGGGTACGCAAGGCCTGCTCGGCCGCCGCGAGCCCTTTTCCCCCCTTCTTGTTGACCGTGGTGCCGGGCGACGCCGCCACCGCACGGAGTGGCCGGGCCACCCAGGCACCTGCCCCCAGCAACGCGTAGTGAAGCAGATCCCTTCGCGTCATCCGTGCGCAACAACGATCCATCTCAGATCATTCCCCTCCCGAATAGGGGCCGGCGCAGCGGCTTCCTCGCTCGACCGCCCCGGCATTTATACCCCAATGAGCAAGAGGTGTCAACCGCTATTGACCAGTGCCGTTCCAACGTGATGCGGCGAATTTGAGCGGCGTGTTGTCCGGCAATGGTCGTGCCGGCGCGCAACAAGCTGATCGCCAGAAATAGTTGGACCGGCGCCAGGCCCGCGCGGCGCGGGCGCTTTTTTGCGTTGCCTTCTCGCGAGCGTTCGGTTAGGCTTGCTCCCCGTAGCCACTCTGCCGAATGAGGTGTCAGGAGCATGAAGCGCCGGCATGTGCCGTTGCGACAGCCGACTTGCGATGACCCGGTGGTGGGCCCCCGTTCAACTATCGCCGCTGCCACCCCATCCGCCCCCCCGCAGCCATCTTTCCTCCTTGGTTCGGGAGCGATCCTGGCCGTCGCGGCTGCGATCCGGTGGTGGACCTTCGATGTCACCCAGTTTCGCGGCGACGAGCTCATCTACATCCGATACGCCACTCGGATCAGCGCCGACGGCCTCTCGCAGTTCAGACTGCTCGCGCAGGAGTACGCGTCCAACTCATCTCTTTGGGTCTTCCCCAATCCGCTCAGGATCCTGTACATGCTGATGACGGCACTCGGTTGCAGGTTGGTCGGCGCCTGTTCCGGCACGACAGTCGCGGCCGTGTCTTTCCTCTCGGGCATCGCCTTGGTTCTGCTGACCCTCGTGTTGGCATGGAGGATGTTCGGTGAACGGGTTGGCCTCCTCTCCGGCCTCCTTGCAGCCCTCTCTCCCCTTCAGCTCGCCCTGAGCCGCAGGGCGTGGCAGGACGGGTTTTTCTCCCTGACCGTCCTATTGGCCCTCTGGGCCTTCTGGGAGGGGGGTCGGACCTCCAGAAAGGCATGGGATCTCGTGCTGGGCGGCTCGCTGCTGGCAGCGCTCCTGACCAAAGAATCGGCGATCATCTTCCCCCTCGGCCTGCTGGGGACCCTCCTCTTTCGGCATTGGCGGGGGTCTGCCACCATTCCGCTCAATCGATCGATGCTCGCGGCCCTTCTGCTCCCCCTGCCTCTGGCAGCTCTGATCCTCTTGGCCCTTATCCCTGATCCTTCGCTTCTCGTTCGAGTGTACTACAGTTGGCTATGGGCAACAACGGCGGGGGCTTACGCCATCGCCTATTCACAGGGCCCTTGGTTTCGCTACCTCATCGACTTTCTCCTTCTCTCCCCCTTGACGACGTTGCTGGCCGTAGGCTACTACTTCAAGCCGGCCGGAGAACAGGAGGATCCATTCCTGGGACGCTCCACGCTGATTCTGTTTCTCGTCTTCAGCCTGCTGGCCCTCAAGAATGTCCGCTACGTCAGCTTCCTCGACATCCCGGTGCGGATCCTCG
>Ga0214473_10009963_pt1 | contig 11213 bp, 12 predicted proteins | sample RVTome_7_FD_203509 | JGI IMG/M metagenome (GOLD analysis project Ga0214473, IMG submission 203509) | Soil microbial communities from uranium-contaminated site in the Upper Colorado River Basin, Wyoming, United States - RVT98D197 | ecosystem: Environmental > Terrestrial > Soil > Contaminated >...
TGCCTACGACGGGACGAGGGCGGGCCGGACCCGCCAGAGCTGCCCCCCGGTCTCCGCGAGGGTCTCGTGGCAGTCGGCGCACTGGTAGAAGTACGCCGTTTCGTCGATCCCGATCATGCGGCGGTGCTCGTGCGGGCACTCCTTCGTTTCCAGCCGGGTGATCATCCTTTGACCCTTGGTGGGCGGACCAAAAGGGGCTTCCGCATTTACATCGAGCGAGGAATATGCAGTCATGTCTCGCCGGTTCGGTCCGGGGGCGCGCCGTCTCACTCCCGCTTCAGGCTCGGGCCGAGGATCCGTTCCGCGATGATCAGCTTCTGGATCTCGTTCGTCCCCTCGTACAGGCCGAGGATGCGCGCGTCGCGGAAGTACCGCTCGACGTCGAACTCGCCGCTGAACCCATAACCACCGTGGATCTGGATCGCGCGGTCCGTGACCCGCATCGCCATCTGCGCGCCGAAGAGCTTCGCCATGCTGATTTCCACGGTGTTGTCGACGCCTTGGTCCCGCAGCCACGCGGCCCGGAGCGTGAGGAGGCGTGCCGCGTCGATCTCCATCGCGGACTCTGCGACCATCTCGCGGAGGAGCTGGAACGACGCGATCGGGCGGCCGAACGCCTTCCGCTCGTTCGCGTACTTGACGGCCGCCTCGAGGGCGGCACGCGCGACGCCGACGGCGCCCGCGCAGATGCCGAGGCGCCCGCTGTTCAGCGTCTTCAGGATCTGCTCCCATCCGTTCCCGCGGACGCCGACGAGGTGGTCCTCCGGGACGTGGCAGTCGTCGAACGCGAGGTCGGCGGTGGGGCTCGCGCGCAACCCCAGCTTCGTCGTCGTCTCGACGTTCGGGACCGTGAAGCCTTTCGTGCCCTTCGGCACCATGAAGCAGGAGAGCCCCTCGTGTCGCTTCGTGCCGGGCTCGCGGGCGTACACGAAGACGTAGTCCGCCATCCCGCCGTTCGAGATGAACCGCTTCGCCCCGTTGAGGATCCACTCCCCGCCCTTGAGCTCCGCGGTCGTCGAGAGGTTCGCGGCGTCGCTCCCCGCGTTCGGCTCCGTGAGCGCCCACGCGCCGAACTTGTTCCCCTTCGCGAGCGGGACGAGCCACTTCTGCTTCTGCGCCTCGTTTCCGAAGAGCTGGAGCGTCGTCTCGCTCAGGGACGTCTGGACGCTGATCGTCGTGCGCACGGAGGAGGAGCCGCGGGAGATCTCCTCGACGAGGAGCGCGAATGACACATAGTCCATGCCCGCGCCGCCGTACTTCTCCGGCACGGGCGCCCCGAGGAAGCCGAGCTCCGCCATCTTCGCGTAGAAGCTCCGCGGGATCTCGCCCTTCGCCTCCCACTCCCGGACGTGCGGGATCAGCTCCCGGTCCACGAAGTCGCGGGCGGTGTCGCGGACGAGCTCTTGTTCGGGCGTCAGCTTGAACTGCACGGGCTCACCGGGGCCGCCAAAGTTGCGTCTCCTTATAGAGGTGCGCTCCATACACGCCGCCGAAGGAAGGGTTCTTACCGACACGGCACATTCCGCCGCCGTGGCGGTCCTCTCCGACGCCGATCTTCGGAGGCTCTTGGCGAAGGGAGAGGTCCGCATCGACCCCTTTTCCGAGACGAACCTCACCCCGAACGGGTACGACCTCGCAATCGCGGAAGTGGCGGTCCCGTCCCGGGACCTGCACGTGACGGACGGAGCCGCGCGGGTGCCCCCCGCCGCGCGGTTTGCGGTCAGTACGCGGGAGGTCGTGGCGCTCGGGCCAGGGGTGGCGGCGCAGCTGTGGCTCCGCACGACGTGGATCCGGCGGGGCGTTCTCGCTTCGTTCGGCATGATCGACTCCGGGTTCCGCGGCACGCTCACCCTCGGGGCGTACAACGCCTCGGACGCGGAGCTCGTGCTGCCAATCGGGGAGCGGTTCGCCCAGGTCGTCTTCGTCGCGCTGACGTCCGCGTCGGAGAAGGGGTACGGGGAGCGATCGGGGACCTACCAGGACCAACGCGGTGTGCGCCTCAAGTGACCCGTACGTCGAAGGCGTACAGACCGTGCGCCGCCGACCAGCCGTGGACCTCCCGCCGTCGGAGGACCTCCGCGCCGCGGTCCAGGGCCTTGGCGATCGCCACGAGGGTTCGCTCCCGGTCCTCGAGCGCGACGGTCTCCAGGATCGCGTAGCAGTGGATCACGCCGCCCGGGAGCACGCGCGCCAGGGCCGCACGGTACGCGGGCTCCGGGTTCTGTGGGTAGTCGACGATGATGCGGTCCGGCGGCTCGATCGCCGCCAAGAGGCCCAAGGCGTCCCCCGAGCGGGGCTCGACGAGGGTCGCGCGGTTGCGCCGCACGTTCTCCTCCAGATAGCGGAACGCGTCCGGGTTCGCATCGAACGCGTACACGACGCGCGGGTGGCGGCGCCTCGCGATGAGGATCGCGTACGGGCCGACGCCCGCGAACATGTCCACGACGGCCTCCCCGGGCTCCACCTGGCCCGCAACGCGCAGCCGCTCCGAGCCGAGCCGCGGGGAGAAGTAGGCGCGGGCGGTGTCGACCGCGTACGAGAGGCCGTGCTCCCTGTGCACGGTCTCCGTCCGGTCCGGTCCCGCCAACACGCGGAGCTGCCGGACGCGGAGGTCGCCCTTCACGCCCGCGTCCGCTGCGACGACCTTCACGCCCGTGTGCGCCCGCAGGATCGCCTCCGCGATCGCGCCCTCGTGCGCAGCCAGTTCCTCCGGAATCTTGACGATCGCAATGTCCCCCACGACGTCGAAGCTCGTCGGCAGGGAGGGCCGCAGCGCCTCGGGGACGCGTGCGACGTCCTTGTACGACCGGATCGGCGTGAACGACTCGCGGAACTCGCGTTCCGCGGTCGCGTGCCCCGGTGGGGCGGCGGTCACCGGAAGGTAGACGAGCCCGCCCTCCTGCGCGATCGCGAGCCCCGTCCGGAGGAGGCCCGCCGCGAGGAGCTCCCGGCGCACCGTTTCGGCCCGATCTCGCGGCACGGCGACGCAGGGGGAACGCACGGCGCGCGAGCGGGCCGCGCCCTCATTAGGCTTCCCGTGGCCGCGCCAGGGTGCCGTCGCTCCTCCGCCCGGAGCGGAGGGTTCCGCGCGGAAAGGATGAAGTAGGCATCCTACGCTAAGAATACACGAAAGCGGATTCATGACGGAGGGAAGACGTATGACGGAAATCCGGACCGCGGTGCCCCCGGAGGTCGACGACTATCTGGACGCCCTCGTGCGGAAGGGGATCTTCGCGAACAAGGCGGAGCTCGTCCGCGCGGCGCTCGTGAACTACGTGAACCTGACGGGGACGTTCTTCCGCGGCTTCGACGCGGAGAACATCTTCGCCCCGGACGGGCGGCTGTACCAACTCGAGTACGCGCGCGAGGCCGCCCTTCGCGGTGGGACGGCGGTCGGCATCGTGTGCGAGGACGGCGTCCTCCTGGCGGCGGAGGCATCCGTGCGGTCGAAGCTCGTTAAGAGCGTCCGGAAGATCGTGCCGCTCGGGGACCGCCTGGCGGTGGCGGCGTCCGGCCTCGTCGGGGACATGTGGCTCGTCGTCGACGAGATCAAATCGGCGGCACCGAAGTCGACGGACGACGCGGTGAAGGTTGTCCGCTCCGTCCTCCACCGCCAAACGTTGCAGCGCACGCAGCGCCCGCTCGGCGTGGCCTTCCTCGTCGCGAGCCTCCTCGACCGGAAGCCCCGTCTCGTCGAGGTGGACCCGAGCGGCGCGACGATCGAGAGCTTTGCAGCGGCGCTCGGGCGCGGATCTGCGGCGGCCCTGAAGGTCCTCGAGGAGCGCTACCGGAAGATGCGGCTCTCGGAGGCGGAGCGGCTCGTGCCGCTTCTCCTCGGGCGGGACGTGCCGTCGGAGGTCGTCGGGGTGCAGATCTGAATCGGCGCAAGGCTTATTCCGCGAAAGGCCATCCGCCGCCTCATGGCATACGCACCCCCGCCCCGCCGACCGATCGGTGTCACGATCCTGGCCATCCTCGTGATCCTCGCCGGCCTCTTCGCGGTGTTGGTCACCCTCTTGCTCGTCCTGGCGGCCGTCCTCCTGATACCCGCGTGGGGCCTCTTGCCCGTGATCGTCACCGGCATCGCGTTCCTCCTCGCCGTCCTCCTCCTCGCCTCTGGCTTCGGGCTCCTTCGCCTCCGCCCGTGGGCGTGGTGGCTCGCGGTCATCGTCCTCGTGCTGAACCTCGTCTTCACGTTCAGCCAGCTCGGGATTCCGGGGCTCGGGACGCTGGCGACCGGCCAAATGATCACGATTGCGATCCAAGTCCTCGTCCTCCTCTACTTGTTCGCGGTCCGCGGCAGCTTCCGTTCGCAGCCCGCGTACGTACCCCCGCCACCGCGGTGAGCGCGGGCGCACAACGGATATACCTGCCGCCAATGCGGTCTCGAGGACCCCGTGGCCACCGCCAAGAAGCGCATCCGCCTCCCCATCGACCTAAGCCAGCTCTTTCGGCGGTACTTCATCAACACGTTGTTCGATTCGACGTTCGTCGTCCTCGGGATCGTGTCCGCGGCGATCGTCGCCCCGGAGCGGAACATCCCCTTCACCCTCGGAACCCTGGCGGCGGCGTGCCTGGCGATCGGCATCTCCACGGGTCTGTCCGTGTACGAGGCGGAGCGCGTCGAGACGGAGATCAAGATGGCGAAGCTCGAGCGGGCGATGCTCACGGACCTCGAGGACACGGACGTGCACCGGAGCCTCTTGGCGCACCGCGCGCTTGTGAGCCTCGTGAACTTCGCAGCGCCTCTCGCCGTCTTCGGAATCACTTCAATACCGTTCGTACTCCACTTGGTCTGGGGATGGCCGGGACTCGTACACGCCGCCCAGGCCTCGATCGCCTTGGCGGTCATCCTGGTGTTCGTCTCCGGGTATGCGCTGGGCCGACTTCTCGGGGGAAACCCCCTCCGCCAAGGTCTGCGGATGACGATCGCCGCCCTCGCGACGTTCCTCGTCCTCATCCTCGTGCAGACGTACCTCATCTGAGCGAAGGTTCTTGGCGGTCTCCCCGCATGCGCGGCCGTGGGCGAGCTCGTGTTCCTCGGCCTGGGCCTCTACGACGAGAGGGACATGTCCCTGCGGGGGCTCGAGGAGGCCCGCGCATGCGACGTCCTGTTCGCGGAGTTCTACACGTCCGCCCTCCGCGGGACGACGGTCGAGCGACTGGCCGCGCTGATCGGGAAGCCCGTGGCGGTGCTCCGTCGGGAGGACGTGGAGTCCGGCCACGTCCTCTTGCAGCAGGCCGCCGCCAAGCGCGTCGGCTTCCTCGTCCCCGGCGATCCGATGATGGCGACGACCCACGTCGACCTGCGACTGCGCGCCGCCAAGGAGGGGATCCGCACGCGGATCGTGCACGGGTCGTCGATCTTCACCGCCGCGATCGGGCTCCTGGGTCTGCAGGCGTACAAGTTCGGGCGCACGACGACGATTCCGATCCCCGAGAAGGGCTTCCGGCCGACGAGCCCTGTGGGCGCGATCGCCGCCAACCGCGCGGCGGGGCTGCACACGCTCGTGCTCCTCGACCTGAAGGAGGACGGGCGCTTCCTGACCGCCCACGAGGCGTTGCGGTACCTCGTTGAGATTGGAGGCGACACGTTCTCACCGAACACGCTCGTGTGCGTCGTCGGCGGCGCGGGGTCCCCAAGTCCGGTCGTCCGCGCGGACCGGGCGGAGGGTTGTTTGGCGGCGGACCTCGGACCGCCCCTCCACTGCCTCATCGTGCCCGGGAACCTGCACTTCGCGGAGCGGGAGGCCTTGCGCGTCCTCGCAGGGGCTCCGGAGGACGCGCTCCCCACCCCCTCTTGAACCTTTCCCGCACCCCCGCGCATCCGTATATAAGGACATTCGCAACCGACTAATAGGACCCTCCTCGTGGCTCCCGGATTGTGGCGAAGGGGATTCTGCTCGACTTCGAAGGCACCGTCGCCCGTCGCACGGACGGGCACCTCGAGCCGTGCCTCCGCGAGGTCCGCGACCTCGGCTACGACGTCTACCGCCCAGAGCTCCAAGCGGCGTACGACTTCGTCCTCCGCGTCGAGCTCCCGCGGAAGGGGATCGACAACGTGGAGGCGTTCGTCGAGGCGGTGATGAAGCACCTTGGACACAGGCCGAAGCGCACGGAGCTGATGTCCCTCGCGCCGCTGTTCACGGAGTACCACCGGTTTGCCTTGTTCGAGGACGCCGGCCGCGCGATCCCGGCGCTCGCGAAATCGCACAAGATCGCGGTCGTCTCCAGCCTGCCTCCGTTCCTCGTCAAGCCCGTACTCGAGCCCCTCAAGCTCTCCTTGGCGGTGGTGACACCGCGGGAGGCGAAGGCGGCGCTCCCGAATCCGAAAGTCTTCCGGTTCGCGGCGCAAGCCCTCGCCCTCAAGCCGAAGGACGTAACGGTCGTGTCCTCGGATTGCGAGGACGGGCTGGTGGTGCCCGGCTCCCTCGGGTTCCGGACCCTGTTTCTGCGCCGCCAAGGGAGCGCAACGTGCCCCCACGCGTCCGCGACGGTCGTTTCCCTCGACGGGGTGGAGGCAGCGCTCCAGCCGCCGCCGGTGAAGGTGGAAGTCCCCGTGGCCCGCTGAGTCCGCGCGTGGAGCTCCATGGGCATTCCCCGCCCACGTTCATTCGTCACCCCCGTGTTCTCCCCGGGAGGTGGTGCGCATGGTCTGGGAGTGGTTCGTGGTGGCCTTCGTCGCGCTCGCGGCGCTGGCCATCCTGGCGAAGGCGATCATGGTCGTGAAGGAGTGGGAGCGCGCGCCGGTGCTCCGGCTCGGGAAGTTCCGGGCCCTCCGTGGACCCGGGCTCGTGTGGATCAACCCCTTCCTCGAGTCCGTCCCCGTGCGCATCGACACGCGGGTGAAGACCGTCGAGGTGCCCGCGCAGATGAGCCTCACGAAGGACAACGTCCCGATCACGATCGACGCGGTCGTGTACTACCGCGTCTTGGACGCGAAGAAGGCGGTCCTGAACGTCGTGGACTACAACGACGCGACGAGCAGCCTCGCGCAGACCGTGATGCGGGATACGTTCGGCTCGAAGGAGTTCGACGAAATCCTCGGCGGGGTCGTTAAGCTCGGGAAGGAGGTCGAGGCCCGGCTGAACCCGCTCACGGAGGACTACGGCGTGGACGTGATCCACGTCGTGCTCAAGCAGATCAAGATCCCGACGCACCTGGAGGACGCGATCGCCCGGCAGGCCGCCGCAGAGCGGGAGCGTCGCTCCCGGGTGATCCTCGCGGAGGCGGAGACCCAGAGCGCGGACCTCATGGTCCAGGCCGCGGAGAAGTACCGGGACCACCCGACCGCGATGGAGCTGCGCTGGATGAACATCCTCTACGAGGTCTCCAAGGAGAACGCGACCGTGATCATGGTCCCCGCGAATATCCCGACCGCCGCGATGACGCCCTCGGACGCCGCGGGCATCCTCGGCGGCGCGGAGGCGGCCCTCCGGAAGGCGCGCAGGGTCCGGAGGGCGAGGCAGGCCGTGACCGGAGCGTGACCGGGGTCACAGCCCTCGCAGGTCCTCGACCCGCCAGACGAGGAGCTCCCACGTCCGCTTCGACTCGAACGCCTTCCCCGCCAAGTCCGCGCGGAGCTCTCGCATCGCGCGCTCGTGCACGTCGTCCGGGACGTCCCACTGGGACGTGAACGTCTTCGTCCCGAGGAGGTCGAGGTACGCCTCCGCCGCCATCCGTTCTTGGTACGTGATCCGGGGAAAGCGCACCGCGGGCGGCACGAGGTCCGCGAGATCCTCGGCGTCGATCCCGGCCTTTGCCCCGTGTGCGAGGCCGACCTTCTCGTCGTACCATCGGTGGATGTTCGGGTCCCGCGTCTCCCGGGTCGAGGCGACGTAGGCGCGGGTGACGCGCCCGAGTTCGCGGACCATCGCCCGCCAGTCCGCCACGAGGTGGAGGATGTGGATCGCGATCGCGTGGTCGAACGCACCGTCGCGGAACGGGAGGTGGACGAGCTCCCCCTGGACGAGGCGGTCCGAGCCGCGGGCCCTCGCCCGCTCGAGCATCTTGCGCGCGACGTCGAGGCCCACGACGGCCAGGCCCCGCGCAGCCAGCGCCTCCGCGTAACGCCCCGTGCCGACGCCGGCGTCGAACACCCGCCCCCGTTCGAACACGGAAGCCATCTGCTCCGCGAGGCCGTCGAGGACCGGGGGCGGGAGACGCCGGGTCTCCTCGTACACGTCCGCGACGCGGTCGAAATTGAACCGCGCGGGCATCGACGCGAGAGGGGCGAACCTGGGGTAAGGCTTTCGCTCACGTCAGGATGGCGGCGAGCCCGTCCGCCCGTCCTTCGAGGATCATGCGGGCGCGCATCGGGAGGCCGGCGTCCGGGAGCGCGTCCACGAAGTCCGCGAGGGCCGCGGCGGTCAGCGCCATCCAGTTCGGCGGCCGCACGGCCTCGAGGGCTATCGCGGTCCGCAGGTGCGGAAGGACCGCCTCCGGGACCTTGGCGTTGCGCCGCACGATCGACCCCATCAGCCGGAGCGCGAGGTCGATCCGCGGGAGCACGGGGACGAACGAGGCGGTCACGAGCCCGTAGAACCGGTCGTACTCCGCCTCCATGTCTGCGACGCGGTCCGGGTAGACGAATCCGTACGTGTTGGCGGCGGTGATTTGGAGCGCCAGCCCCGGGTTCCCGAGGTCCGACGAGTGGAGGAGCCCGTCGACCGCCGCGCGCACGCCCGCCGCGTCCGTCGCGACAAGCCCGCCCGCGATGAGCTGCAGGACTTCACCATTTCCGAGGACCCAGTCGAAGTCCGTCGGGAACGGATGCTTCCGGAGCGTCCAGTAGTCGAACGCAAGGCGCACGTCTGTGTCCGTGTAGGCAGGGTATATCGCCACGATCCGGGCGTACGATTCCCCGTACCGCGCGTCCTGGTCGAGGTGCTCGTACCATCCCGTTGCGAACCGCCACGTGTTCCGGCTCCCCGGCCACGCGCGCTGCACGAGCCCGAGGGAGAACGCCAGGCTGTCCGTCTGCGGCTCCCCGGGCGGGAGCCAGTGGTCGACGTCCGCCAGCAGCGCTCCCGCGCGGAAGTACGGGTCCGCCCAGGCGTCGTCCGCGAGGCCCGCGTGCACGCCGAAGTTCGCGGCCTGCGCGGGCAGCGTCACGGCGATTGACGCGAGGAGAACCACCGCCAAAGGAGCGGCGCGCATGACCCCGCGACATGGACGCGCGCGTTATTAACGCTCGCGGACCCGCCGCTCGTTTCTCGACCTCTAGGCGGAACTCTTAATTATTGACTCCCGCTTCGGTGGATGCGGGGGATCGCCCCCGGGGAACGGAGAGATGGCGGGAGGACGCGCGCGGGGGCTTCGTTCCCCGCGGTTCGCACTCGTGTGGCTGGTCGGCGCGATCTTGATGGGTGGGCTCCTCGGGTCGAGCCCTTCCGCCTCCGCGGCCACGTGGACGGAGTCGTCCGAGGCGGACTTCCTCGGCGGCACCCTCACGGACGTCGTCGTGACCCCGGGCGGTGACGTGATGCTGGCCGGTTCCGGCGTGCCCGTCGCGACCAAGCAAGGCGTCGTCCTCGACGTCGGGACTTCCGGGGCGCCGGACGACATACGTACGTTCAACCCGTTCGTGCTCCGGGAGTCGGACGACTCGTACAAGATGTGGTACACCGGATACGACGGCTCCCGATTCCGGATGATGTTCGCGGACTCCCCGGACGGGCTCACGTGGACGAAGAGGGGCATCGTGATCAACGTGTTGACCGCGCCGTGGAACTTCGACTCCGTCGCGGGCATGAGCGTGATCAAGGAAGGGACGACCTACCACATGTGGTTCGCTGGCGGGTTCTGGACTGGCGGTCCAGAGGGCTACTGGGCACGGATCTATTACGCCACGTCCTCGGACGGTCTATCCTGGTCGATTCAGGGGGTTGTTCTCGACCTGGGGCCTCTCGGCTCCTGGGAGGATTCCATGATTGCGTCCCCGTGGGTTGTGCAGGACGGCGGCGGCCTCTATCGCCTCTACTATAACGCGTGGGACGGAGTGACGCAGCGCATCGGCGTCGCGACCTCGACCACGAAGATGGGCTTCACCCGGTATGCGGGCAATCCGATCCTAGACGTCGGGCCCGCCGGCTCTTGGGACGACGCTTGGTTGGGGCCCGAGGCAGTGACGATCGGACCGCAGTGGATGATGTACTACGCGGCGAATGACGGGGCGACCATGCGGGTCGGCCTTGTGTTCTCCGGCGACGGATACGCCTGGACGAAGTGGCCGGGGAATCCCTGGATGGTCGGCGACCCGACGCCCGCGTGGGACTCCGGGGGCCTCGCCTCTGCCGCCCCCGTGTGGGACCCCGCCGGGGAGCGCCTCTACTACGCGGGCTCGGACGGCACGCGGATCCGCACGGGGTTGGCCATGCTCTCGAGCGCGGTCTCCCCGAGCGGAACGTACGCATCCCGCGTGTTCGATTCCGGGAACCCGGGAACGACGTGGCAGACGATCGCCTGGTCCGCGACTGCGCCGCCAGCGACCTCCGTAGCCCTCTCGGTCCGGGCGGGGGATTCCCCGACCCCCGACGGTTCCTGGACCTCGTGGGCGGCGGTCACCGGGCCTTCGGGCGGCGCGCCGCTGTCCCTCCCGCGGTATCGGTACATCCAGTATCGGGCCGACCTGAGCACGGGAAACACGAGCGTCAGTCCCTCGCTCCACGACGTCACGGTCACGTACGCGCCCAACCAGGGGCCCAATGCGGTATCTCTGACCCCGGCGAGCGGTGCGTGGCTCCGGACCACGGCGCCCACGCTCGCCTGGTCACCGTCCGATCCCGAGGGCGACGCGCAGTCGGCCTTCGAGGTCCAGCTGAGCCCGGACCCGTCCTTTGCGAACCTCCTGTCGAGCGGCGTGCGGGCATCGTCCGTCCCGGGCTGGCAGCCGCCCCCTCTCGGGGAAGGGATCTGGAACTGGCGCGTTCGGATTCGGGACACGTTCGGAGCCTGGGGCGGGTGGTCCGCGGAATCGTTCGGACTGGACGTCACCCCGCCGACGACCTCGGCGTCCCTCTCGGGAACGGCGGGGGGTGGCGGCTGGTACACGGGCCCCGTCGCGGTCACGCTTGCCGCTTCCGACGCGACGAGCGGGGTCGCCTCAACGTCGTACCGGGTGGACGGGGTCTCCTGGCAGCCCTACGCGAGCCCGTTCCTCGTCGCCGGAGACGGTGTGCATGGCGTCGAGTTCTATTCCACGGACGTCGCGG
>Ga0214473_10009965_pt1 | contig 11212 bp, 10 predicted proteins | sample RVTome_7_FD_203509 | JGI IMG/M metagenome (GOLD analysis project Ga0214473, IMG submission 203509) | Soil microbial communities from uranium-contaminated site in the Upper Colorado River Basin, Wyoming, United States - RVT98D197 | ecosystem: Environmental > Terrestrial > Soil > Contaminated >...
CCGAGCAGCACCTGGCGGGGCACCCTCCGGGAAAGCCCTGCGATGAGCCCGCGGATCGCTTCCGGCTGGTCCCCCGAAGGGGCGAACGACGCCTTCAGACGGAACAATTTCTCCAATGCGTCACCCCCCTCTACGCCATTATATGGCGACCGGGGACCCTGGCTCGCGGGGGGCTTCCGCAACCGCTACGCTCGCGACCTCCGACCGCTCGCTGCCGGTTCCGCTCGACGCAATTCCCGCCTCGCTCCACAGGCCGCTCTGCGGAACCCCCCGCATCGCCTAGGGTCCCCGGCTGCCGGCGCAGCGGCCGCAGGAGGAGGGCCGGAGTGAGGTTAAGCGCAGCCGTGCGGGTTTACCGCACGGCGAGCCACGAACGAAGGCCCCCTCCGAGGCTGTGGAGACGATCACGGGCGCCCTCGTGTCGGGGCGCGCAAATGCGGCGCCCGCCGCAGGGGATCCCCCGAGCGGGAAGCCCCGGCGGAACCGGCGGAGGCCCCGCCGTTGATAGGGTAATAAGGCATGCATACCACATCGGAAGGGGAATGGCCGGGGAGAGGACCAATGGGCACGTTCGCTGGACGCAGCCGGGGAGCCGGGAGCTGACCGCGAGCGGGGACCCCGGAGGCGAAGCCGCTCCCGGCGCCCTAGTAACGGAGCGCGCAGATGCGGCGCCTCAAGCAGGGGAGGAAGAGTTCTTAGGAACGTCCCTGTTCTTAGGACCCGAGGCGATGCGGGGGGTTCCCCGAAGCGGGGGCTTCCGAACACGGCGGACGCTACGTCTTGTACTTCCACGTCGTCCCGGCCTTGGAATCCTCGAGGAGGACACCCAGCGCGTCGAGCTCCTTCCGGATCCGGTCGGCCTCGGCGAAGTCCTTCCGCGCGCGGGCGGCCGTGCGCTCCTCGATCCGGCGCTCGATTTCATCGGGGGAAAGACGATACGTAACTTCAGCGCCTGCCCCAATCACGGATACGGCGCCTTCTGATCGATCTTTATAATCTTTGCCCCGGAAGTATTCCTTCCCCGAAGACTGTAGCAGGCCGAGCACCCCGAAGAGCGGCTCGAGTATCCCGTACCCCGCCAGGAACTGCCTCGCCCGTTCCTTCTCCTCCCCCGGGTCGGCAGGGGCCAGCCGGTTCAGCGCACGCACGGCGTCGAACAGGTGGCCCAGGGCCGCCGCCGTGTTGAAATCGTCGTCCATCGCCTCCGCGAAACGGGCCTGGGCGTCCCGGAGCGGGGCGAAATCGTCCCCTTCCGGCACGGACGACGCCTCGTGTCCCGCGGAAGCGCACGCCTCCGCCTTCTCCTTCACGCGGTAGAGGCGGGTAAGCCCCGCCTTCGCTTCGTCGAGGCTCCTCTCGGAGTAGTCGATCGGGCTGCGATAATGGCTCGACGCGAAGAAGAACCGGAGAACATCCGGGTTCACCTTCTCCAGCACGTCATGCAGGGTGAAGAAGTTCCCGAGCGACTTGCTCATCTTTTCGTTGTCGATGTTGACGAATCCGTTGTGGATCCAGTATCGCGCGAACGGCTTGCCCGTCAGGCCTTCCGACTGGGCGATCTCGTTTTCATGGTGCGGGAAGACGAGGTCCTTCCCCCCGCCGTGGATGTCGAACGTCTCCCCCAGATGCTTCATCGCCATCGCCGAGCACTCGATGTGCCATCCCGGCCTGCCCGGGCCCCACGGACTGTCCCAGGCGGGCTCCCCCGGTTTCGACGCCTTCCAGAGGGCGAAGTCGAGCGGGTCCCGCTTCCGTTCGTCCACCTCGACGCGGGCCCCGGCAAGCAGCTCCTCGGTGTTTTTCCCCGAGAGCTTGCCGTACTCCCCGAACCCCCGGACCGAATAGTAGACGTCGCCCCGCGCGACATAGGCCTTCTCCGCCGCGATCAGCCTCTCGACGAGTCCGATGATCTCGGGGATGTGCTCCGTCGCCCGCGGCTCCGCGTCGGGGCGGACGAGCCCCACCCGGTCGAAGTCCTCGTAGAAGGCCCGGATATATCGATCCGCGATCTCTTCGGTCTTCACCCCCTCCTCGTTCGCCCGCCGGATGATCTTGTCGTCGATGTCGGTGAAGTTGCGCACGAAGGTCACGTCGTATCCCCGGTACCGGAGGTACCGAACGATGATGTCGAAGGTGACGTTCGCGCGGGCGTGCCCGATGTGGCACAGGCCGTAGACCGTCACGCCGCAGACGTACATCTTCACCTTCCCCGGGGTGATGGGGGAGAAGGTTTCCTTCCGGTTCCCCAGCGTGTTGAACACGGTGAGCGCCATCAGGCCGTTCCCCTCTCCGGGACGGGGAGGGATCCCACCAGGAGCGCGACGGCCCATGCGGAGATCCCCTCCTTGCGTCCCTCGAATCCCATCCCCTCGGTCGTCTTGCCCTTCAGATTGATCCGGTCCTCGGGGAGGGAAAGCATCCCCGCGATGGAGGCGCGAAGAACCGAAACGACCGGAGCGATCTTCGGCTCCTCGCAGACGATGACGGCGTCCAGACCCACCAGCCCGTACCCCTTCTCCACCATCCTCCCGCGCGCATGGGCGATGATGCTGCGGCTGGAGGTCCCCTCCGTCTCCGCCGCGCCCGGGGGGAAATGTTGGCCGATGTCCGGTTCCCCGAGCGCGCCGTAGATCGCATCCGCGATCGCGTGGAGAAGAACGTCGCCGTCGGAGTGGCCGAGCAGGCCTCTCTCGTGCTCGAGCCGGACTCCCCCCAGCCAGAGGTCCCGTCCCGCGACCAGTTTGTGCGCGTCGCCCCCGATCCCGATGCGGAAATCGGCCGGCCCCCGGAGCAGCCCCTCGGCCATGCGGAGGTCTTCCGGGATGGTGATCTTGATGTTCGCCTCCTCGCCCGGCACCGGGATGACGGGGTATCCCGCACCCTCGACGAGGGAGGCGTCGTCCGTCCCCTGCCTCCCCTCCTCCTGGGCTTTCCTTACGGCGTCCCGGAGAATCCCGGCACGGAATCCCTGGGGGGTCTGGGCAAGCATCAGTTCGGATCGGTCCCGGGTACGGAGGGTCCTCTCCCCCCGGTCCCATTGCTTGACGGTATCCCGTACGGGCACGACCGGAACGACGGCCCCGTGCTCCCGCGCGAGTTCCACGCATCTTTCCAGGAGTTCCTCGGAGACGAACGGGCGAACGGCGTCGTGCACCAGGATGACTTCCGCATCCTCGGGGACGGCCGCCAGGGCGTTCCGGACCGAATCCTGTCTCTGCTCTCCGCCGTCGACCACGGCGAGAACTTTCTCCACCGAGCGGTACGACTCCTTCCCCTCTTCGGGAAACGTCGGGGGAAGAACGAGCACGATCCCGTCGACCCGCGCGGATGCGGCGATCGCCGACAAGGTCCTGTCCAGAAGGGGGCGCCCCCCGAGGGGGAGGAACTGCTTGGGAAGATCCCCACCCATCCGTCTGCCGTCCCCGCCGGCGACGATGATCGCCACCACCCTTGTCATCGGCCCTCCGGGATTCCTTAAGAGAGGATTGCCGGCACGGGGGCCGGAAGAGAAGGACGTGCGGAAAGCGCCAACGCCGCTTACAGATTCAGGAAGCGGCGCAGGTCCGCCTCCACCACTTCCTCCGAAACGGAGCGAGCGATCGAGATTTCCTTGACCAGGAGGGAACGCGCCGTGTCGAGCATCTTCCGCTCCCCGAACGAGAGGACCTTTTCCCCCTTGAGAAGGAGAAGGTTGCGCAGGACCTCGGCGATTTCGAACGGGGAACCGGACTTGAGCTTGTCCATGTACTGGCGATACCGCCTGTTCCAGGGCTGGGGTTCGATTCCGACTTCGCGGTTCTGGAGAATCTTGTAGATGGACCGAACGGCCTTGGCGTCCATGATCCGCCGGAGGCCGACCTGCTCCACGTTGCCCATCGGGATCATGATCGTCACGCCGGTGTCGAGAACGCGGAGAACGTAGAAGGATTCCTTCTTCCCCCCCGAGATCGATTTCGTTTCGATTGCCTGCACCATTCCGATACCCTGGGCCGGGTATACAGCCAAATCCCCCACTTTGAAATTCATTGGAATGGAACCTCCGAGGAGCCAATCAGGAAGTGTGTTGGAACGTATTCGAATGATGTATTATAAACTTTTTATTCCTCTCGTGTCAATCCGGAGGGTTCCGCATGCCGTCGACGGTCTGGTTCGCCGATCTTTCCGCCCCCCCGGGCAGAAGCCTGATCGACAAGACGGGGGAACTTCTGCGGGCGGCCGGGCTGTCCGGCAGGATCGGCCCCGGGGATCTCACGGCCGTGAAGCTCCACTTCGGGGAGAAGGGGAACGTCTCGTTCGTCCGGCCGGTTTTCGTGCGGAAAGTGGTCGAGGAGATCGCCGCCGCGGGCGGCAAACCGTTTCTGACGGACACCAACACGCTCTATGTGGGAGGCCGAAGCAACTCCGTGGACCACCTGCGGACGGCGATCGCCAACGGGTTCGCATTCGCGGTGGTGGGCGCCCCCCTGATCATCGCGGACGGGATCCGCGGCGAGAATTCCGTGAGCGTCCCCGTCGAGGGGAAGATTTTCCCCGAGGTGGCGATCGGAGCGGAGATCGTCAACGCCGACGCGATCGTGGCGGTGACCCATTTCAAGGGGCACGAGCTGTCGGGGTTCGGCGGGACGATCAAGAACCTGGGGATGGGATGCGCGGCCCGGTCGGGGAAGCTCGCCCAGCATTCCACGGTGTCCCCCGTCGTCGACCCCGCGAACTGCACCGGGTGCGGGACGTGCATCGCGCACTGCCCGTCCGGAGCCATCGGGATTCTCTCCCAGACGGCGCTGATCGATCCACGGACGTGCATCGGGTGCGCGGACTGCATCGTCGTGTGCCCGGAGCAGACGGTAAAGGTCGACTGGAACGAAGCCGCCCCGATGGTCCAGAAAAAAATGGTGGAACACGCCGCGGGAGCGTTGCGGGGGAAGAAGGAGTCATCCCTTTTCCTCTCCTTCGCGATGCAGATCTCCCCCTATTGCGACTGCTACGGAAACAACGACCGGCCGATCGCCCCCGACGTCGGGATCCTCGCCTCCGCGGACCCCGTCGCTCTCGACCAGGCGTGCGCGGACCTCGTCATCCGGTCCGCCGGGCGGGACCCCTTTCGGGAAACGCACCCGGAGATCGACTGGACGATCCAGCTCTCCTACGCCGAGGAACTGGGGCTGGGAACGAGAGAGTATCTTCTGGAGACCCTGTGACGCGGAACAAGATGCTTTTCGCCGGGATCGACATCGGGTCGCTCTCCACCGACGTCGTCCTCCTCGACAAGAGGGGGGAGATGGCCGGCTCGTCGATCGTCGCGACGGGGGCCTCCACGAAGAAAGCGTGCGAGGAAGCGGTTTCCCGGGCCCTGGCCGGGGCGGGAGCCGCGCCATCCGCCATCGTATTCACGGTCTCCACCGGGTACGGGCGGGAGATGGCGTCGTCCGCGGACCATACGGTCACCGAAATCACCTGCCACGCCCGGGGAGCGCGCCACCTGTTTCCCGACGCCCGGACCGTGCTGGACATCGGGGGGCAGGACAGCAAGGTCATCCGTCTGACCCCCGACGGCAAGGTGGCCGACTTCGCGATGAACGACAAGTGCGCGGCGGGCACCGGCCGCTTTCTGGAGGTCATGGCGCGCACGCTCGAAATGGATCTCGAGGAGATGGGGCCCCGCTCTCTTCTTTCCCGAAAGACGGTGGCGGTAAGCTCGATGTGCACGGTGTTCGCCGAGTCGGAGGTGATCTCGCTGATCGCCTCGGGAACCCCCCCCGAGGATATCGCCCGGGGGATCCACCTCGCCATAGCGGATAGGATCGCGGCGCTCGCCGAACGGGTGGGAATGGCGCCCCCCGCCGTCATGACGGGGGGAGTCGCGAAAAACCCCGGGGCGCGCAGGGCTCTCGAGAAGAAGTTCGGCTGCACCCTTCTCGTACCGGCGGAACCCCAGCTGGCGGGGGCGCTCGGGGCCGCCCTCATCGCCCGGGAGAAAAGCCTGGCCCACCACTGAAGGATTCCCCCACGGAACGGCGCGGAGGGGAGGCGCGGTCCTAGATCTCCTCTTGCGTGTCGAAGATTTCCCGGAAGCGGTCGGAGTTTTTCCGGAAGATGTCGAGGACTTCCGGGTCGAAGTGGTCGGGGGTCGTCCGGCCGTCCCCCTCGGTGATGATCTTCACGGCCGTATCATGGTCGTAGGGGGGCTTGTACGGGCGCTTGCTCCGCAAGGCGTCGTACTGATCGATGATGTTCAGGATCCTCCCCTCGATGGGGATCTCCTCTCCTTTGAGCCCCTGGGGGTACCCCAGCCCGTCCCACCTCTCGTGATGGTGGATGGCGAACTTCTCGGCGGATTTGAGGAAGGGGCTTTCCGATCCCCGGAGAATCCTCCCGCCGATCATGGTATGGGTTTTCATGATTTCGAATTCCTGGGGTGTCAGCTTCCCCGGTTTGAGGAGGATCGAATCGGAGATCCCCACCTTCCCGATGTCGTGCATCGGAGCCCCGTAGAACATGATCTCCGCCTCCTGCGGGGGGATGCCCAGCCCCCGCACGATGACCTCGGTATAGTAGCTGATCCGCTTGATGTGGACGTAGGTGGCCTCGTCCCGGTACTCCGCGGCGAGCGTCAGTCTCTGGACGGTATCGAGGAGCGCCTCCCGAAGCTTCCGGGTCCGATCCTCCACCTGCATCTCCAGGATCTTGCTGTGGTTCTCCAGGAAGTTCTGGTACTTCTTCACCTTGAGAAGGTTGTTGACGCGGACCACCAGTTCCGTGCTGTCGACGGGCTTACCGAGGAAGTCGTTCGCCCCGGCTTTCAGGGCCTCGATCTTCGATTCCCGGTCCGCCTGGGAAGTGAACATGACGACGGGAATCCCCTGCGTGCCGGAGCCGTTCTTGAGCCGGCGGCACGTCTCGAAGCCGTCCATCTTCGGCATGGAGATGTCGAGAAGGATGATGTCGGGATGCTTCTCTTTCGCCAGGGCGAGTCCTTCGATCCCGTTCCCCGCCGATTCGACCTCGAACCCGTGATGAGCCAGAATCGCCCCCATGACATCCACCACCACCGCCTCGTCGTCCACGATCAGAACACGGGCTTTCTCCTGGGATGTCACGACTTCTCCCTTGGCCAAGATGCCACCACTCCTTTCCTATCGGCAGATGGTCCGCCAAGGATTACTTCTTTTTTCCGAATGTGCCCGTGGCACCCCTCTCCGACTTGACCTCCTCCTTCACGATCTCGAAGAAGCGCTCAATCTCCACGGAAATGTTATAGAAATGGGGAGACAGGCGGATCCCTCCCAGCCGGGGGGAGCAAACCGCATTCCTTCCGAGGAGGGCCTTCCAGAGCGCCTGGGGGTCGGCGCCGGAGACCTTAAATGTCACGATCCCGGATCGCTCCTCGGGGTTGCGCGGGGTGATCACCTCATACCCGGACGCAAGGGCCGCCTCGATCGCCTCCTCGGTGAGTCGGCGAACCCGTTCCCAGATGCGCTCCACGCCGATCGAGAGGATCAACTCGAGCGAAGCGCCGAACGCGGCAATCCCCACGGTGTTCAGGCTCCCCGGCTCGAATCGCCTCGCATCCGGCGAGAGATGGAAATCGTAATGCTCGAAGTCGAACCGGTTCCGGACCGAATGCCAGCCGAGGACCACGGGCTCCACCATCTCCATCACGTCCCGGGAAATATAAAATCCCCCGATCCCGTCGGGAGAAAGCATCCATTTGTGCCCGTCCGCCGCGAGGGCGTCGATTCCGTACGCCTTGACGTCCATCGGGATCACGCCGAGGCTCTGGATGGCATCGACGAAGAAGAAGATCCCCTGCTTCTGGCAGTACTCCCCGATTCCCGGGAGATCGTTCCGGAACCCGTTGGCGAATTCCACCGAGGAGAGGGCGACGACGCGGGTCTTCCCGTCGCAGGCGCCGATCACATCCTCCTTCCGGACGCGGCCTTCCCTCGCCTGCACCATGCGGACCTCCACGTTGCGCGCCGCAAGACGCATCCAGGGGTAGACGTTGGAGGGAAACTCCACGTTGGCGGTCACGAGGTTGTCCCCCTCTTTCCACGGGAAGCCCGCGGCGACGAAGGAGATCCCCTCCGAGGTATTCTTGATGAAGGCCACCTCGTCGCTCGAGGCCCCGATCAGACGGGCGAACCTGCCGCGCGCCTCGTCCGAAACCTCCACCCATTTGCGGGGATGGAGCGCTCCCTCGTCCCGGTACCGGTCCAGCACCCGAATGCCCGCCGACGCCGAAGAGGCGGGGATCGGAGAAACCCCCGCGTGGTTCAGATAGAGGAGTCTCCCGGTCACGGGGAACTCGGCGGCCCGGATGGTTTCCACGTCGATCGGCACGGCTTTCCCCCTCCCGCGCGTTGGATGCGATATCCCATGGTACCAAGGATGACGGGAACGCATGCGGTATAATATCCCGATGGAACTGACCGAAGGAATGATCCTGCGGTACAGCCGGAACATCCTGATCCGGGAAATCGGACCCGAGGGGCAGGAGAGGATTTTCGGCGCTTCCGTTCTCGTGGTGGGGGCGGGCGGCCTGGGCTCCCCGGCGCTCCTGTACCTGGCGGCGGCGGGAGTCGGACGGATCGGGGTGGCCGACCGGGACCGCATCGAGATCTCGAATCTCAACCGGCAGGTGATCCATACGGAGAAATCGGTGGGGCGCCGCAAAGTGGAGTCGGCGGGGGACGCCATTCGCGCAATCCGCTCCGATGTCGTGCTGGAGGAGCATGGGATCGCCCTGACCGCGGAGAACGTCGTATCGCTGTTCCGGAAGTACGATGTCGTCATCGACGGAAGCGACAACTTCCCGACCAAATACCTGTGCAGCGACGCCTCCGTCCTCACGGGGGTCCCCCTCGTGCACGCGGGAGTCCTGCGGTTCGGCGGGCAGTTGACGACGGTCATCCCCGGCACGGGGGCCTGTCTGCGCTGCCTGATCCCGGAGATCCCCCCCCGCCGGGATGCCCCGACCTGCGGCGAATCGGGGATCCTGGGGGCGGTCGCGGGGATCGTCGGGGCGTGGCAGGCCGTGGAGGCGATCAAGGTCATCACCGGGGCGGGAGAACCGATGACGGGCAGACTGCTCACCCTGGACGCCCTGGCCGGATCCGTCTCCGTCCATGCCGTTTCCCGGGACCCTCAATGCCCCGCCTGCGGGGTGTCCCCCCGGATCCGGCTCCCTCTCGAGCCGTCCGAATACGACCAGGAACGGAGTTGCATCGTATGAAAGAGGCCGTGAAACGGAACCCGAAGCGCGCGGTGATGCTTCTGTCCGGGGGTCTGGACAGCACGCTGGCCGCCAGGATGATGGTCGACCAGGGGGTGGAGCTCTTCGCCCTCCACTTCACTTCCCCGTTCTGCACCTGCGCCAAGGCGGCGGGGAACGGCTGCAACTCGCAGGCGCAGATCGTCGCGGAGAAGATGGGGATTCCGATCCGGACGGTGTCGAAGGGCCCCGAATACCTCGCGATCATCCGGAACCCGAAGCACGGCCGGGGGGCGGGGATGAACCCCTGCATCGACTGCCGGATCTTCACGCTGAGAAAAGCCCGGGAGCATATGGAGCAGGTCGGCGCCTCCTTCCTGGTGACCGGCGAGGTGGTCGGTCAGCGCCCCATGTCCCAGCGCTTCGACGCCATCCGGATCATCGAGAAGCACAGCGGATGCCAGGGGCTGGTGCTGCGCCCCCTCTCGGCGAAGCATTTCGAACCGACCCTTGCCGAGCGGGAAGGGTGGATCGACCGGGAAAGGCTGCTCGGCATCGAGGGAAGATCCCGGAAAGAACAGATCCGGCTCGCGCGGATGTGGAACGTCGTCGATTACCCCTGTCCGGCGGGGGGGTGCCTCCTGGCCGAAAAGGGCTTCTCCCTCAAGGTCCGCGACCTCTTCGATCACTGCGCGGCACCGGACATGGCGGACATCCACCTCCTCAAGGTCGGAAGGCACTTCCGGCTTCGCGACGGACGGAAGGTGATCGTGGCGAGAAACGAGGAAGAGAACCGGAAGCTCGAGGCGCTTTGCAGGGGGAAGATGCCCGTCTACATTGCCAACGGGTTCTCGGGGCCTTCGATCGGGATCGAAGCGAACCACGGGGCGCGGCCGGAAGACGTTCTCTCCCGGCTGTTCACGCGGTACAGCAAACCCGGAACTCCTCCCCCCTTCCCCGTGCGGGAGGTGAGCCTCACGGGCGAACGGGAACTCTTCCTTCCCGGAAACGCCGATTTTTCGGAGATCGACCTTGCCCTCCTCTGCTGAACCCCGCCAACCCGGGGGGCTCCCCACCCCGCTCTCGGAGAAATGGGAGTCTCTCCTCTCCTCGTTGCGCTCCCTGGGTTCCGCCGTGATCGCCTTCAGCGGGGGGGTCGACAGCACCTTCCTCCTGTACGCCGCTCTCCGGGCGCTGGGGGAGAAAACCCTCGCGGTCACCGCGACGTCCCCCACCTACCCGAAATCGGAACGCGACGAGGCGGAGAAAATCGCCCGGGATTTCCAGGCCTCCCACCGGTTCGTGGAGTCGAACGAACTCCTGATCCCCGGCTTCTCCGAAAACCCCCCCGACCGGTGCTATCACTGCAAGAAGGAACTGTTCGGCATCCTGTGGGCGCTGGCGCGCGCGGAGGGGTACGAGGCGGTGTGCGACGGCACGAACAGCGACGACACCGGCGACTTCCGTCCCGGAAGGCGGGCGGCGAAGGAACTGGGCGTGCGCAGCCCGTTGCTGGAAAACGGGATCACGAAAGGGGACATCCGGGCGCTCAGCCGCCATTTCCGGCTTCCCACCGCGGACAAGGGGGCGTTCGCCTGCCTCTCCTCGCGGTTCCCGTACGGTTCGACGATCACCGCGGAAAAGCTGCGGCGGGTGGAGGCGTGCGAAGAGATCCTTCGGGGGTTCGGTTTCCGGCAGTTCCGCGTTCGCGTCCACGAACGGGTCGCACGCATCGAGGTCGGACAGGAGGAGATCCCGCGCCTGTTCGAACCGGAGATATCGGAGGCCATCCACGGCGGCTTCCGGGAAAACGGGTTTCTCTACGTGGCCGTCGATCTTGCGGGGTATCGCACCGGGTCGATGAACGAGGAGGTGCTGGTGTCGGGTCTTCCCGAATCCGACCCGTTTACTTGAGAAGGTTCGACTTGAAGATGAGTTTCTCGTAGTCCTCCCCGTCGTCGGGGAAGCTGGCGTGCCCGAAGCGCACATCGACCTTGAGAT
>Ga0214473_10009966_pt1 | contig 11210 bp, 9 predicted proteins | sample RVTome_7_FD_203509 | JGI IMG/M metagenome (GOLD analysis project Ga0214473, IMG submission 203509) | Soil microbial communities from uranium-contaminated site in the Upper Colorado River Basin, Wyoming, United States - RVT98D197 | ecosystem: Environmental > Terrestrial > Soil > Contaminated >...
TGCCGTGGTAGCACCAGTTGTGCACCGCGATCTTGGGACGTCCGGTGATCGAGCGCGCCCAACGGATCACGAACCGGTTGGCGTCGGTGGCCGTCAAGGTGAACTGCCAGTACGGAAGACCGAACCGCCGCGTCATCTCTGCGCCGACCCAGGCCGCGTCCTCGGTGGGGAGCATCAGCGTGATCCCGTTGGCTGCCTGCTCGGCGATCGCGTCCACGGCGACCTTGGGCGAATGCCCGGCCATCCCGCCGGTGTCGCCCAGGCACAGGTCCACGAACTCGTTGCCGTCCACGTCCCAGAAGCGGGCTCCCTCGGCGCGGTCGACGAAGACCGGGTAGTCCCCAGGCCAGCGCACCATCCAGTTCATGGGCACCCCGTACAGAAGGGATGCCTGGGCGGCCTCGGCAAGCTCACCGCTCCTGGGGTGCCGCTCGCGGAACGCCGCGCGCTCGCGGTCCATCAGCTCGTGCAGCCTCGAACGGTCGATCGATGTCACCGGAAAGGCCTCCTGGAGTGCGAAGTTCCCGCAGTCTAGTACCGTGCCGCCGTGGGCTGGCAGGTGGTCCTGGCCGCGGGGGGGCCGCGCGAACGCGGTCGTGCCTACGGCGCGCAGGCGCCGGCCCGCGTACGCGCCTCGATCGACCTGTACCGCGCGGTCTTCGCGCACTACACGGGGCTGACCTGGAGCGAGATCGTCCGTCGCGCCGGCGCGTTCGTTCCGACGATCGAGGCCTACGACGTCGAGTTGATCCCCGAGATCGAGGGGATCGCCGAGGGTGCGGGCGTACCTGCCGAAGACGTCCTGGCCATCAACCTGCGTACGGAGTTGATGTACGGACTCGACCGGCGGCCGCGTCGAACGGCCGACGAGTGCACGGCGATCGCTGCCGCTCCCCCCGCCACCGCCGACGACCACGTGTGGCTGGCCCAGAACTGGGACTGGAAACCCGCGGCGAGCAACACCTGTGTCGTGCTGGCCTGCGCCCCCGCCGGGCGTCCCGGCTTCGTCACCGTGGTGGAGGCCGGCCTCCTGGCCAAGTGCGGCGCCAACGACGCCGGGATCGCGGTCGGCGCGAACGCCCTGGTCTCGAGCCGCGACCGTGGCGAGCCTGGCGTTCCGTTCCACGCGATCCTGCGACGGGCGCTGACCAGCTCGTCGGCGGAGGAGGCGGTCGACGCGATCGCTCTCGGGCCCCGCGCCTCCAGCGCGAACTACCTGCTCGGCTCGGCTGATGGCTCGACCGTGGACATCGAGGCGATCCCGGGCGGTCCCGACGACCTGCACGCCCGGCGCGAGCCCGTCCTGACCCACACGAACCATTTCCTGTGGCCACGGCCGCGTCCGTTCAAGGACGTGGGCCGCGTCGGGAGCGACGACACCCTTCCGCGCCTGGCACGCGCTCGGCGGATCGGGGAGGCCCCGGTAGACCTCGACTCGATCCGGGAGATGCTCAGGGACCACGAGAGGCATCCCGGGTCGGTCTGTTCGCACCAGGCCTCTGGATACGAGCCCGTCGAGAACGGCCGCACGATCGCCTCCATGATCGTGGATCTGACCGAGGGGACGATGTGGGTAACACAGGGGAATCCTTGCACCGCAGACTATGAAAGACTGGGCGTTACCGACCTGATCCACGACGCACGGCACGACCGCGTCGTGGGCCCGACCATCGGGCGCGGCGAAGGTGCCTCGTGAGACCCCGGACCGTTTCAGGGGCGCTCTCGGACCGCCGACAACTCCCACAGATGCTTCGAACGGACATCCGTCGGCGCGGGACGTCTCGCGTCCTGCTGGGGCTGGCCGCCGCCTGCCTGCTCTCCTCGACCTCGTGCGCGAGCAGCCCACAGATCAGCAGCGGCCAGGATCCGCTGCAGGGGGCCACGAACGTCTCGACCCTTCCCTCAAACGTGGGGCCCGCGAGTTGCCAACCGGCGTCTCCCGAGTCACCGGCCGCAAGGGGGACCGAGGTGCTGGGAGCGGGGGAAGGAGGCTTCCAAGTGTTCGCCCTGTTCGAGAGCGACTTCCCGCCCCAGTCCAGCACGGACCTGGTGGTGTGGTGGCGGGTGGGCGGCGACCACGACCTGAAGCTGACGTTGGTCGACGGGAGCGGGCGCGAGGTGAAGGTTCCCGGCGTCTACCCCGACCCGTCGAAGACCGAGTGGACGCGACCGGGTGACCCGTGGCGCAGCGTCATCCGGTTCCCCCAGCCGGGATGCTGGCGGATCGTGGTGGAGCGCGGCACCGGACGCCACGGCGATGTGTGGGTCCAGGTCAGCTGAGGCGTCAGCGCAGCGCCACCGGCGTGCCCGAGTCCTTGCCCGGAAGCACCACCAGCGCCTCGATGGTCTGGCGCTCCCCGTACGAGGGGGAAGGCCGGTTGACGAGACATCCACCGACCGAGCTCAGGCTCTGGCAGTAGGCTGAATCTCGATTCTTGACCCACATCGTCGTGGTGCCACCGCCGTCCAGGTTCAGCGCATACACGGCGTCGCGCTTGATCAGCTCGGCCGCCAGCGCCGGCAGCTGCCAGCCCTTCGACCATCCCTCGCTCCCCTGTCGGCCGTCTACCGTCAGGATCAGCACCTTGCAGACCGTGCGCGGGCGCTGGTCCCTGCAGCCGGCGGTGAAGCCCACCGAGGTCCGGGGGTTGTTCCACAGGATGTTGTCCGCGCCCGAGTAGTAGTCGGGCGCGACGTTCTGCTTGTGCTCGACCAGGAGCGGGTTGCCCCCGATCACGTCGGTGACGCCTGGCCAGTCCTTGAAGCCCCACGAGAGCTTGACCACGTCGCCGCGCTTCAGCTCTTTGATGTGGCGCCCGCCCGCCCACTTGGCCCGGCCGGCGATGACGACCGAATCGGGATTGTCGCCCAGGGGGACGGGGGTTCGCCGGCACGGCTCGGGCTGCACGGAGACGCGGTAGCGTCGTGTGATCGACGTCTTCGTATCGTTCGACCACCGGGGCGGGAAGCGCTTCATCGGGTTCAGCCGAGCCTCGCACCAATACGGGTCGCCGGCGACCGGCGACGTCTTGCCGGGGGGCGGCGCAGCCGTTCCGCCTCGCTGGGTGTACACGCCGACGTTCCTGCCCAGTGGATTCCCCGCGTTCCAGCTGGCGAGATCGAAGGGCCTCACGGTCTGCGCCGTGGTCACGGCGCGGAGCGCGGCCTCGAGCTTCGGATTCCCGCTGAATGCGCGCCTGCCGTTGTCGGTGATCCCGAACCCCTCGCCGCCGGTGAAGCCGGTCGTCCAGATCTCGCCGTCGATCATGGTCAGGTGGGACTGGGAGCCGAACGGGGTCGCGAAGTCGCCGTTGACTCCCGCGAGCGCGCCGTTGCCCTTGGACATGGAACTCGTCAGCTTCCACATGGGGAACTTCGAACCGGCGGCGGCGATGTCGATGCGGGGCCCGAGCGAGGGGTTGATCGTCAAGAGACGGACCTCCTGCGGGCCCTTGGAGTAGCGGATCCGGGTGAGCTGCACGCCCGGCGCGAGCTTGTAGTTCCAGGTGGTGCTGGTCCCGGCTCGGGCAACCGGAGCGACGTCCACCGCCCAGGGGGCCAGCGCGCCCGCGGCGACCGAGGCAACGACGATCAGACCGAGGGCGCGGCGGTGGATCCGTGCTCGCATCGATGTCGTTCCCTTCCGTGTTGATGCATCCGCTGTAAGCGGTCAGGGGTAACCGGTAAGCTTCGGAGGGTAGCGAATCCTGACTAGTTCGGGAACCCCCTGACGGTGGATTTCAGCCATTCGGCCGAGACCCTTCACCGGGGCGATACCATCCCCCGATGCGACGGTGGGCACGGCATACGGCCCTCGCCGTGGTCATCACGGCGTTGACCTGCGCCTTAGCGCCCTCGGCCTCGGCCGGCCCCAGCCCTCGTGCCACCGACCCCTGGTGGGTCCGCAAGCTCGATTCGGTGATCGGCGGCCGGCCGTTCTCGGTGGCCCTGGGTGACGACCGGGCCTTCTGGTACCGGCACCTGGCTGCAAAGGGTCGCCCGCCGGCCTCCAACGAGAAGCTGCTGCTCTCGATGGCGCTGCTCAACCGCCTGCCGGTCGGGTCGACGATCCGCACCCGGGCGACCGCGACGGTTCGCCTCTCGCACGGCGTGCTCCAGGGCAGCCTGTGGCTGGTCGGCAACGGCGACCCCGAGACCAACAGGGCCGCGTTGAAGCGCCTGGCCCGGCGACTGGTGGACGGGGGGCTTCGCCGGATCACGGGCTCGGTGCGCGGCGGAACCCGCCCGTTCTCTCGCGATTGGGACGCGCCCGGCTGGAAGGACTACTTCCCCGCGCTCTACATCCCGCTGCCGACGGCGCTCACGTTCGAGGGGAACGAGGACGCGGCCGGGGTGAACATCACCGACCCGGAACTGCGCGCCGCGGCCTTCTTCACCCAGCGGCTCGAACGACTGGGGGTCAAGGTCGGCGGGCCGCCGCGCGCCGGCAAGCAGCCCGACGGGCTTCGGCCGCTGGCCTGGATCGATTCCGAGCCCCTGCGCCAGATCGTTCGCCGCATGTGCCTGCGGTCGCGCAACTTCTACGCCGAGGTGCTCGGCAAGCGCCTCGGGCTGTTGACCCAAGGCAAGGGGTCGATCGCCGCCGCGGCCCGTCAGATCGAGGCATACGTCGCCTCGCGAGGCCTGTCGGTGACCGCCTACGACGCGAGCGGGCTCTCCTACGACAACCGCGCGCAGGCCCAGACCTTCGTACGCCTGCTCTGGGACGCCGACGGCCGCGCATGGGGCACCGTGTTGCGCTCGTCGTTGCCCCACGCCGGCCAGGGCACGCTCAAGGGGCGCCTGAAGGGGATCAAGCTGCACGCCAAGACCGGGACCCTGACCGACGCGAGCGCGTTGACCGGCTGGGTTTGGCTGAAACGCGAGGATCGGTGGGCCGAGTTCTCGATCATGTCGAGCGGGTTCGACGACACCGCCGCCAAGGGGGTCGAGGACACCATCGTCCGGGTGATCGCGAAGTACGCGGTCGCGCCTGCCTGACGGCGCCCCCTGGCAACCCCGAAAGGTTAGGGCTCGCCGCCGGCCCGGGGATGCAACAACCCGAAGGTGTAGGCCGCGACCAGGGCCTCCCACGACGCCTCGATGATGTTCTCGGACACGCCTACGGTGGTCCATTCGCGCTCGCCGTTGGACATGTCGATCAGCACGCGAACCACGGCGCCGGTGCCGACGCTTCGATCCAGCACGCGCACGCGGAAGTCCTCGAGCTCCATGTCGTCCAACTGCGGGTACTCGTTGCTCAGCGCCTTGCGCAACGCGTTGTCCAGCGCGCCGACCGGGCCCTGGCCTTCGGCGCTCTCGATGTGGCGCGTGCCTTCGGTCACGACCTTGACGGTGGCCTCGGCCAGCGGCTCCTCGCCCGTGCGTTCCTCCACGTGCACCCGGTAGCTCTCGATGTCGAAGTACGGCTGGGACCACCCGCCGGCGCGCCGCAACAGAAGCTCGAGTGAGGCCTCGGCGATGTCATAGGTGTAGCCGTCTGCCTGGCGGTCCTTCAGCTCCTGCACCGCGACGGGGATGGCGTGGTCGTCGACCAGGATCCCGAACTCGTCCGCCTTCATACGGATCGAGGCGCCGCCGCTGTAGTCCGACGCCACCACCCCTCGCCGGTTCCCGACCGCGTCGGGTTCCACGTGCTCGTAGGCGCGCGAGACGCGGGCCACGCCGCTGGTGTGCAGTCCGGCCTTGTGCGTGAACGCGTAGCGCCCCGCATACGGCTGGCGCGACTCGGGCGACAGGTTCGCGATCTCGGCGACGTAGTGGGCCAGCTCGGTCAGGTGCTGCACGGAGCCCTCGGGCAGCGCGTCGGTGACGCCCATCTTCAGCACCAGGTCGGCGGTGATGGGGATGATGTCCGCGTTGCCGGTCCGCTCGCCATAGCCGTTGACGGTGCCCTGGACCTGCAAGACCCCGGCGTCCACCGCGATCAGCGAGTTGGCCACCGCGCACCCCGCGTCGTTGTGCACGTGGATCCCCAGAGGGACACTCGCCCGAGCCTTCACGTCGCGCACGACCCGCGCGATGTCGAGGGGCAGCATCCCGCCGTTGGTGTCGCACAGGACCAAGCGTTCGGCTCCGGCCTGCTGCGCGGCCTCGATCACCTGCATCGCGAACGCCGCGTCGCTCGCGTAGCCGTCGAAGAAATGCTCGGCATCGAAGAAGACCCGTCGCCCCTGCCGTCGCAGGAACGCGACGGAATCCCCGACCATCGCCACGCCCTCGGCCAGGTCGGTGCGCAGGGCCTCGGTGACGTGCAGGTCCCAGGCCTTGCCCACCAGGCAGACGACCTCGGTCCCCGCGTCGAGCAGGTCGCGCAGCACCTGGGAGTCCTCTGCACGCTCGCCGGCGCGGCGCGTCATGCCGAACGCCGTGAGCTGCGCGTGCTCCAGGGTCTCCTTGGTGGCCAGCTGAAAGAACTCGGTGTCGCGCGGGTTGGCGCCGGGCCAGCCGCCCTCGATGTAGGGGAACCCGATCTGGTCGAGCTTGCGTAGGATCCGCAGCCGGTCTTCGACGGTGTAGGACAGGTCGGCTTGCTGCGCGCCGTCGCGGAGCGTCGTGTCGTACAGCTCGACGGTGAGAGCCGAGGCTCCCTCTGGCCCGGTCATCGGGCGGCACCCTCGACGACCAGGTCGCCGACCTCTGAGGTGGAGTAGCCCATCTCGCCGGCGCGCATCGACTTCATCCGCGTCGTGGCCGCACGGATCCCCCGATCGACCCCGTCCGCAGCCGGGGTCTCACCGAGCTGGCGCAGCAGCATCTCTACCGCACCGATGGCGGCCAGGGGGTTGATCGTGCCTTTGCCGGTGTGATCGGGCGCGGTGCCGCCGATCGGCTCGAACATGCTGACGCCCACCGGGTTGATGTTGCCTCCGGCGGCGATGCCCATGCCGCCCTGGATCATCGCCCCGAGGTCGGTGATGATGTCGCCGAACATGTTGTCCGTGACGATCACATCGAACCGGCCGGGCCAGTCCAAGAAGTAGATGCACGCCGCATCCACGTGGACGTAGTCGCGCTCCACGTCCGGGTACTCCTCCCCGACCTCGTCGACCACTCGTTGGTAGAGGTCGCCGGCAAAGGTCAGCACGTTGGTCTTGTGCACGAGCGTGAGCTTGTTCCGACGCTTCGTCGCCAGCTCGAACGCGTACCGTACGATGCGCTCAACGCCGTGGCGGGTGTTGATCGACTCCTGCACGGCTACCTCGTGCGACGTGCCCTTGCGGTGGAAGCCGCCGGCCCCGCTGTAGAGGCCCTCGCTGTTCTCGCGGACCACGATCATGTCGACGTCGTCTTCCGTGTGACTGGGCACCAGGGTCTGCACGCCCGGGTACCTCACGATCGGGCGCAGGTTGACGTATTGGTCCAGCTCGAAGCGGATGCGCAGCAGGAGGTCGCGCTCCAAGATGCCCGGCCGCACGCGAGGGTCCCCCACGGCGCCCAGCAGGATCGCGTCGACCTCGCGCAGTCGATCCAGCTCAGCGTCCGGCAGCACCTCGCCCGTGCGCAAGTGTCGCTCGGCCCCAAGATCGAACTCGACCAGCTCGACCTCGAAGCCGTCGCGGACCGCATCGAGGACCTTCAGGCCCTCGGCGATCACCTCCGGCCCCGTGCCGTCGCCCCGGATGACCCCAACGAGGTGCGCCACTACGGGGTGACCTCGTTGGTCTGGGCGACGTCCTTGTCCTGCACCTGCAGGGCCCGGTTGACGGCGGCCAGATAGGCGCGCGCGCTGGCCTCGACGACGTCGGTGGCCACACCGCGCCCGGTGACCCGCCGCCCGTCGACGTCGAGCTGGACGACGACGTCGCCCAACGCGTCGGAACCGCCGGTGACAGAGGACACGTGGAACGACACGAGCCGCGCGTCGACCCCCGCCGCCCGGGCGATCGCGCCCATGGCCGCGTCGATCAGGCCGTCGCCGATCGCCGATTCCTCGATCGTCTCGTCTCCCTTCTTCAGGTGGACCGTTGCGCGGGGCTGGAGGTGGGTTCCCCCGCCGACCACCACCGACTCGAGCACGAGAAGGTCCTCCTCGGCGGCGCCGAGCTCTTCGGCGACGATCGCGGCCAGGTCCTGATCGGTCAGGTTGATCTTGCGATCGGCCAGGTCCTTGAACCGAGCGAACGACCGGTTGAGCGAACCTTCGTCCAGCGTGATCCCCAGCTTGTCCAGCGCGTCGATGAACGCGTGGCGGCCCGAATGCTTGCCCAGGACCAGGCGGTTCCCCTCCAGCCCGATCTCGATCGGATCCATGATCTCGTAGGTGGCGCGGTTGGCCAGCACCCCGTGCTGGTGGATGCCGCTCTCGTGGGCGAACGCGCTGGAGCCCACGACCGCCTTGTTCGGCTGCACGCCGTAGCCGGTGGTCATGCTGACCAGGCGCGAGGTGCGCGTGATCTCCTTCAGGTTCAGGCCGTGCGTGACGCCCAGGTGCTCGCGGCGCGTGCGCACGATCATCGCGATCTCCTCGAGCGAGCAGTTGCCGGCGCGCTCGCCGATGCCGTTGACGGCGACCTCGATCTGCCGGGCGCCGTTCTCGATCCCGGCCAAGGCGTTGGCCACGGCCAGCCCAAGATCGTTGTGGCAGTGCGTGGAGATGATCACGTCGTCGGGCACGGCTTCGCGCACGATACGGATCAGCTCGCCGAACTCGGTGGGCGTGGCGTAGCCGACGGTGTCGGGGACGTTGATCGTCGTGGCGCCGCACTCCACGGCCACGCGATAGCACTCCAGCAGGAACTCGAGCGGCGTGCGCGTTGCATCCTGGGCCGAGAACTCGACGTCGTCGGTGTAGCTCTTGGCCAGTTTGACGTTCTCGACGATCGCGTCCAGCACCTGCTGCGGGCTCATCTTCAGCATGGACTCGCGCTGCACGTCGCTGGTGGAGATGAAGGTGTGGATCCGCCAGCGCTCGGCGCCCTTCAGGGCTTCGGCGGCGCGCTCGATGTCACCGGTGGCCGTCCGTGCGAGGGCCGCGATCACCGGGCCCTTGACCGAGTCTGCGATCTCGCGGACCGCGTCGAACTCGCCGGGCGAGGAGATCGGGAACCCGGCCTCGATGATGTCGACGTTCAGCCGGGCGAGCTGCTCGGCGATCTCGACCTTCTCGGGTTTGGTCAGCGCGATGCCGGGGGCCTGCTCCCCGTCGCGCAAGGTGGTGTCGAAGATCCGTACTACGTCAGGGTCTGCGTTGGCGTTCATGACGGTGGCACCTTCCTGTCGGACTCCAGCCAGGGCATCATCTGGCGCAGCTCGCGCCCCACGCTCTCGAGCTGGGACGCCCGCGCCTGCTGGCGAAGTCGAAGGAACTCGGGGAAGCCGGCGTCGGCCTCCCCGATCCACCTCTTGGCGAACGTGCCGTCCTGGATCTCGGACAGTATCTGCTGCATGGCCTGGCGCGAGGCCTGTCCCACGACCCTGGGACCGCTGACGTAGTCGCCCCACTCGGCCGTGTCGGACACGCTGTAGCGCATCCACGAAAGGCCGCCCTCGTAGATCAGGTCGATGATCAGCTTCAGCTCGTGCAGGCATTCGAAGTAGGCGATCTCGGGCTGATAGCCGGCGGCGACCAGCGTCTCGAACCCGTTGCGGATCAGCTCGGAGATGCCGCCGCACAGCACGGTCTGCTCGCCGAACAGGTCGGTCTCGGTCTCCTCCTTGAACGAGGTCTCGATGATGCCGGCGCGCGCGCACCCGATGCCGGCCCCGTACGCCAGCGCGCGGGCCCGCGCCTTGCCGGTCGCGTCTTGCTGCACGGCGATCAAGCCCGGCGTTCCGATGCCCTGCTCGTAGGTGCGGCGGACCAGGTGGCCGGGACCCTTGGGCGCGATCATCGTGACGTCGACGTCGTCGGGAGGGACGACCGTACCGAAGTGGATCGAGAAGCCGTGGGCGAACATCAGCATGTCGCCGGCCTTCAGGTTGGGCGCGATGTCCTCGGCGTAGACCTTGCCGTGCGAGGTGTCGGGCAGCACGCACATGATCACGTCGGCCTCGGCGACCGCATCCGCCGTTGACAGGACCCGCAAGCCGGCCTCCTCGGCCTTGGCGCGGCTGGACGATCCCTCGCGCAGGCCGACCCGCACGTCGTAGCCCGAGTCCTTCAGGTTCTGGGCGTGCGCGTGCCCCTGAGAGCCGAAGCCCAGGACCGCGATCTTCTGGTCGGAGAGGACTCCCGGCTCGGTGTCCTTGTCGTAGTAGATCGTCGCCATCGTCGTTCGGGTCCTTCCTCGGTCCGGTGTGGGTCAGGCGCTCTCGGCCTTGGTCAGCACGCGCTCGCGGATGCCGCGCTCGCCGCGCGCCAGCGCGATGCGCCCGGTGCGCGAGATCTCGACGATCCCGAAGTCATCCAGCAGCTGCCGAAGGGCCTCGAGCTTCTCGGGCTTGCCGGTCGCCTCGATCGTCAAGGTTTGCTGGGTCACGTCGACGACGTTCACGCGGAACACCGTGGCGACCTCCATGACGCGGGCGCGGTCGTCGCCGGCGGCGCGGACCTTGATCAGCATCAGTTCACGCTCGACGGCCGAGCCGGGGTCGTGCTCCAGGATCTTGATCACGTTCACCAGCTTGTTCAGCTGCTTGGTGACCTGCTCCAGGGGCTTCATCTCCACGTTGACCACGATCGTCATGCGGGACAGGCCCCCGGTCTCCGTCGGGCCGACGGCCAGCGAGTCGATGTTGAACCCGCGCGCGGCGAACAGCCCGGCCACGCGCGTGAGCACGCCCGGCTTGTCCTCGACCAGGACCGAGATCGTGTGCAGGGCGTCGGGGTTGGTCGCGCGCATGCTCATGCGATCGGTGCCTCCGCCGGATCGGTCGTTGGCGTCAGACCCTCGGGTCCCAGGATGATGTCGTCGTTGGAGGCGCCCGAGGGCACCATCGGGAAGACCATCTCGCGCGGGTCGACGCGGAAGTCGATCACGACGCTGCGATCGGTGATCGAGTACGCCTTCTCGATCGCGTTGTCGACCTCTTCGGGGCTCTCGACGCGAAGACCGACGGCGCCGTAGGCCTCGGCGAGCTTGACGTAGTCGGGAACGTCCGGGTTCAGGTAGACGCCCGAATAGCGCTCGTCGAAGAAGAGCTCCTGCCACTGGCGCACCATGCCCAGGTAACCGTTGTTCAGGATCGCCGTAACGAACGGGATGTTCTCGGTCGTGCTGGTCGCCAGCTCCTGGGCGGTCATCTGG
>Ga0214473_10009967_pt1 | contig 11210 bp, 8 predicted proteins | sample RVTome_7_FD_203509 | JGI IMG/M metagenome (GOLD analysis project Ga0214473, IMG submission 203509) | Soil microbial communities from uranium-contaminated site in the Upper Colorado River Basin, Wyoming, United States - RVT98D197 | ecosystem: Environmental > Terrestrial > Soil > Contaminated >...
GATGGCCGCGAGGCAGGCAAAAAGGATGAGGTGGCGGGCCGAGAACCGCCGCGCCAGCCGGGCGAAGAACAGCATGACGACGATCTCGCCGGCCGGCCCCACGGCCCAGAGCGGGCCGATGACCCAGGCAGGAATGCCCGCCTCCTGCCAGATCAGCGCCCCGAACCCCATCTGCATCATGTGACTGCCATGCAGCAGCGCCACCCCGATGAGCGGCAGAAGGAACCATGGCCGCCACACCTGGCGCAGGCGCGTCGCCACCAGCGGGCTCCTGCGCCGCGCCTTGGCCGCCGTCGCGCCGTTGTCGAGAGCCGCGGGAGCGCGAAACAGCGGCAGCTGGAACGAGGCCAGCATGCGCATCAGGCTCGACGCCACGATCAGCGGCAGGAAGGCTACGACGCCGTACCAATCGAGCAGGACGCCTGCGGTGATTGTCATCGCCACGAAGCCGATCGTGCCCCAGACGCGGATCAGGGCGAAATCGGCGCCGATGCGCCGCGCCAGCCGCATGCTGGCGGCGTCCACCACCGGCGCGATGGCCTGGAACGGCACGATGATCAGGGCCCAGACGATCAGGATGCCGAGGTAGTCGTGGACCAAGAACAAGAGGAATGGCCCGACAGCGGCCAGGATCGAGCCCACGATGATGGTCGACCGCCAGTCGCTGGCCCGGTCTGCGACCCGGCCGACGAACTGGTTGAACAGGATCATCAGGAAGAACGGCAGCGCATTCACGATGCCGATCTGCTCGGGCGCAATGCCCTGCCCGCTCAACCAGATCGCCAGATACGGGTTCGAAACGGCGCCCGTCATGTAGAGGGCAAAGTAGAAAATCGAGGTTCGCGCGGCGGGCGAGGTCAGCCCGGCCGCAAGCGGCAAACCCATGGGAATATGGCTCCGGGGGAATTTAGTCGATGGCTGTCACAATGCGCCGCGTCGCGCGCCGAGGCAACCCGGCGACGTCAGGTTTTGATCAGGCGGCCCTGCGGGCAAGGCGCTGCGCCGGCACCAGCGTGTCAACGAACAGCTCGGCGCAGCGAGCCCAGGTGAAGCGCGATGCATGTGCGCGGGCGGCCTCGCGTGACAGCGTCAGCGCCCGCTCCACCGCGAGCTGCAGGTTGTCGTCGAGCGCCCCGCAGGCCGGATCGGTCAGGACGTCGATCGGCCCGGTGACCGGATAGGCGGCGACCGGCAGGCCCGAGGACAAGGCTTCGATCATCACGTTGCCGAAGGTGTCGGTCTTGCTGGGGAAGACGAAGACATCGGCCGAGCGGTAGATCTCGGAGAGTTCTTCGCCAGTCCGGCGGCCCATGAAAACGGCGCCGGGGTAGCGCGCTTCGAGTTCGGCCCTGGCCGGGCCGTCCCCGACGACGATCTTGCTGCCAGCCGTCCGGAGCGCCAGAAAGGCCTCGATGTTCTTTTCCACCGCGACACGGCCGACATAGAGCAGGTGCGGACCCGGTAGCCCGGCAAACCAGGTCTTGGGTCCGGGCGAGAACTGGTCCGGATCGACCCCGCGCGTCCACTCCCGCAGGTTGGTGAAGTCCCGCTCGGCAAGTTCGTCGAGCATGGACCGGGTCGGCACCAATGTCGCCTCTGCCGCCGAATGGAACCAGCGCAGGAAGCCGTAGGTCCACTCCGCCGGCACCGGGATGCGGGCGGCGACATACTCGGGATAGCGCGTGTGATAGCTCGTGGTGAAGCGCAGCCCGGCATCGAGGCTGGCGTAACGCGCGACGAGCCCGAGCGGGCCTTCGGTGGCGATATGGATATGATCGGGCGCTTCCTGCTCGATGATGGCGGCGATGGTCGCGACGCCCACCAGCGACAGCGCGATCTCGGGGTAGGTCGGCAGCGGCACAGTCCAGAACCCCTGCGGGGTCAGGTAGCGAACTTCGTGGCCCATGGCGATGAGCTGGGTCCCCAGCGTTTCGAGGCACCGCACCACCCCGTTGGTCTGGGGATGCCACGCATCGGTGACGATCAGCACCTTGCTCATGGATCGACTCGACTGCTGCCTCGCAATGGCAGGCAGTTAGCCGATGACCCATGTCACCCTGATGAAGGCAAGTTCTTGGGTGGTCGCATGTTCGAACCGGGAAAGCGCAAGCGACTTTCCCTGAACATGCTCCTATTGCCCCGGTTCGGTAACCCGGCGGAGCCGGATGCGGAGCGGCTTGCGCGGCGGCGGCGTCTCGCTCCAGCTGATCAGCTCGAGCAGGCCCTCATGCGTCTCGGCGACCGCCGTGCAGCTCTCGACCCAGTCGCCGGTGTTGACGTAGTGAATGCCCAGCCGCTCGTGCATGTCGGCATAGTGGATGTGCCCGCAGATCACGCCATCGACGCCGCTGTCGCGCGCTTCGAGCGACAGCGCTTCCTCGAAACGGCCGATGACGCTGACCGCGTTCTTGACCTTGTGCTTGGCCCAGGCCGAGAGCGACCAATAGGTCAGGCCCAGGCGGCGGCGCACCCAGTTGAGGACGATGTTGAGCCTGAGCGCGAAGCGATAGGCCCAATCGCCGACGTGGGCGAGCCATTTGGCGTATTCGACCACCACGTCGAACTGGTCGCCGTGGATAACGAGGTAGGTCTTGCCCTGTGCAGTGGTGTGCACCGTGCGGTCGACGAACTCGATCTCGCCGAAATAGGTGCCGAGGTATTCGCGGAGGAACTCGTCGTGATTGCCCGGCAGCACCACCACGCGCGTGCCGGCCAGCGCCTTGGCCACCAGTTGCTCCACGAAGGTGTTGTATTCGGCCGGCCAGTGCCAGGCCTTGGCGAGGCGCCAGCCATCGACGATATCGCCGACGAGGTAGATCGTCTCCGCCTCATGCCAACGGAGGAAATCGATAAGCTGGATGATGCGTGTCGGCCGCATGCCCAGATGGACGTCCGAGATGAATAGCGCGCGCACGCGCCGGACCTCTCTTGCCTCGCTCGTCAATCGCGTCTGTCCTCTTTCAGGGTGGCAGCTTCGGCTCGGCGACGAGCCTGCAGTCTAGTCCGAATGGGCTAGAGAAGAAACAGCGCCACCGCCACAAGCACCAGCCCAGCCAGGATTAACCCCAGAAACCGTTCTGTTCCGGTGCGCTTGAGCAACTTTTCGAGCCCCGCTTTGGCGAGCGTGATCACGATCCGTTGCCGATCCGTTGCTTGAGCGCCACGATCCGCGCGTAGCTCTCCTCGATCCGCGCCTGGAACGAGGGGTCTGCCTCGGCTTCCGCCACCAGGATCGCCCGGATCTCGTCGCCGAGTGTCAGGCGGTTATCAGCGGTGTTGGAGAACAGCAGGACATCCATCCCCGCCCGTACGGCACGGGTTATGGTCTCCTTGAGCGAAAAATGCTCGCGAATGGCGCCCATCTCCAGATCGTCGCTGATCACCACGCCCTGGTAGCCGAGTTCGCCGCGCAGTACCCCGGTGATCCACTCGGGCGCCAGGCTGGAGGGAAGCTCCGAATAGTCGGAGTGAATGAGGTGCCCGACCATGACGAAATCTGCGAGGTCCGCGCCGATCAGCGCCTTGTAGGGCAGCAATTCGTCGGGCTTCCAGGTCTTGGTGATATCGACGAACCCCTCGTGACTGTCGGCCGTACTCGAGCCGTGGCCGGGGAAGTGCTTGAGCGCGGTGAGCAGGCCCACCTTGCGGTGCGCCTCGATGAAGGCCTCGGCGTAGGGGATGACGGTCTTGGCGCTCTTGCCGAAGGCACGGCCGTATTTGGCGATGATCAAATTGCCGGGATTGAGGTTGAGGTCGACCACCGGCCCGAAATTGACGGTAAAGCCCAGATCGGCAACCTTTTGCGCCATCTCGCCGTAGATCAGCCCCGCGCCTTCCGGGCTGTTGCTGGCGGCGATGATCTCGGCATTGGGGATCTCCTTAAAGCCGACTGCTTCGGTCAGCCGCTCCACTGCCCCGCCTTCCTGATCGAGCGTGATGAACGGCGGCAACTCGGGCGCGGCGGCCAGAAAAGCCTCGTTCATGGCCTTGACGGCGGCGAGGCTCGAGACGTTGGTCTTCAAGAACATCACCCCGCCGATCTCCCCGGCAGCAATCTCGGCGCGCAGCGCCTTGACCGGCCTGGCGCCGGCGGTGTCGCCGGCAAAGCCGACCACGATCATCTGCCCTGCCATCTGTTCGAGCGACTGGCCGAAGGCCGGGGTAACGAAAAGAGCGGCGGCAAACAGCGCCGGGAAAACCAAATTCAGGGGAGGAAGGTGCAAGGCGGTAAATCTCGTGGCTGGAATCGCGCGCGACCATGCATCAGCAATAAGGCAGAAACAATGAAGCCGCGGGACCGGCCACCCCACCAGCGACCGGCGCTCCGCGCTCCTGACTTACCTGTTCTGCCGGTTTTCGATGAGGTCGGTGACCACGGTAGAATCGGCCAGCGTCGACGTATCGCCCAGCGATCCATAGTCGTTCTCGGCCACCTTGCGCAGGATGCGGCGCATGATCTTGCCCGAGCGGGTCTTGGGCAGGCCCGGCGTGAACTGGATCAGGTCGGGCATCGCGATCGGCCCGATCTCCTTGCGAACCCAAGCCTTTAGCTCGGCTTTCAGATTCTCGTCCGCAACTTCTCCAGCCATCAGGGTGACATAAGAGTAGATGCCCTGCCCCTTGATATTGTGCGGATAACCGACCACTGCGGCTTCGGAAACCTTGGGATGCGCAACCAGCGCGCTCTCGATTTCGGCGGTGCCCAGCCGGTGGCCGGAGACGTTGAGCACATCGTCGACCCGGCCGGTGATCCAATAGTAGCCATCCTCGTCGCGCCGGCAGCCGTCGCCGGTGAAGTAGTAGCCCTTGTAGGTCTCGAAATAGGTGGAAACGAAGCGCCCGTGGTCACCATAGACCGTGCGCATCTGCCCCGGCCAGCTGTCGGCGAGGCAGAGCACGCCCTCCGCCTTGGTCTGCTCCTGCAGCTTGCCCTCGGGAGACAGCACCACCGGCTGCACGCCGAAGAATGGCTTGGTCGCCGAGCCGGGCTTGGCTGCGATCGCCCCCGGCAGCGGCGTGATCAGGATGCCGCCGGTCTCGGTCTGCCACCAGGTATCGACGACCTCGCAGCGGCCCTTGCCGACATGCTTGTGGTACCAGAGCCAGGCTTCCGGGTTGATCGGCTCGCCGACCGAGCCCAGGAGCCGGAGCGAAGGCATTTCGTGCTTATCGGCCCATTCCGGCCCGGCGCCCATCAGCGCGCGGATCGCGGTGGGCGCGGTGTAGAAGATGTTGACCTTGTGCTTTTCGATCACCTGCCAGAAGCGGCTGACATCGGGGTAGCTCGGGATCCCCTCGAACATCAGCGTCGTCGCGCCATTGGCGAGCGGGCCGTAGACGATGTAGCTGTGGCCCGTGACCCAGCCGACATCGGCGGAGCACCAGAAGACCTCGCCGTCGCGGTAGTCGAACACCCGCTCGTGGGTGAGCGAGGCATAGACGAGGTAACCGCCGGTCGTATGCAGCACGCCCTTGGGCTTGCCGGTCGAGCCGGAGGTATAAAGGATGAACAGCGGGTCTTCCGCGTTCATCGGCTCGGGATCGCAGAACGGCTCCACCCCCGCCGCCGCCTCGTGCCACCAGACGTCGCGGGCGCCCTTCATCAGCACCTCGGCGCCGCTGTTGTGCACCACCAGCACCTTTTCGACGCCGGGCGCGCCCATCAGCGCCTCGTCGACGTTCTTCTTGAGCGGAACGGTCTTGCCGCCGCGCCGGCCCTCGTCGGCCGTGATCACCACCCGGCTGTCGCAGTCGTTGATGCGGCCCGCCAGCGCGTCGGGCGAGAACCCGGCGAACACCACCGAATGCACCGCCCCGATGCGCGCGCAGGCCAGCATGGCATACGCCGCCTGCGGGATCATCGGCAGGTAGATGGTGACCCGGTCGCCCTTGCGCACGCCCAGCGATTTGAGGACGTTGGCGCACCGGCAGACCCGCTCGTGCAGCTTGCGGTAGGTGATCAGCTCCTGTGTGCCGGGGGTATCGCCCTCCCAGATGATCGCCACCTGGTCGCCGCGCGTCTCCAGGTGCCGGTCGATGCAGTTGGCCGAGATGTTGAGCACCCCGTCCTCGAACCACTTGATCGAGACGTCGGGGTATTCGAACGTGGTGTTCTTGACCTTGGTGAAGGGCTTGATCCAGTCGAGCCGCAGCGCCTGCTCCCCCCAGAACCCATCCGGATCGGCGAGCGAGCGCTCGTACATCTCGGCGTATTGGGCAGCACTCGTCAGCGTCTGCGCCTTGGCCCGCTCGCTCGGCTCGAACACCAGATTCTCAGTCATAACGTCCTCCCTGACATGACCGACTTTCTAGCCACTGCCGCTCGGAGGAGCAAGAAGACCACTTTGGCTCTTTGCCCGGAGGTCGCTCCGGATTCACCGTTTATGCGGCATTGCTGGCGCATAAACCAAGGTCCAAGCAGGAGGCGACACAATGCCCGAACTCAGTCACCGCGCCGCCACCGGGGCCGATATCGATGTGGTCCACGCCGCCCTGATGGCGGTAATCGATGAGTCCCCTCACTACAACGAGCGCTTCAAGGCGCACGAGAAGGGCCGGCTGACCAAGCGGTTCCTGCGAGCCCTGCAGGCCCAGGATCCCTTCCACGTGATCGTCCTCCTCAGCGACGGCCAGCCCGGCGGGGCCCTGATCTCGGGACCCGAATATGGCGCCATCTTTCGCTATTGGAGCTGGATCTTCCCCTCGCACCGGCAGACGCGGCTCGGCCTCCACGGCATGCGCGTCTTCGATGAGCACTGGGACAACGGCAAGTTCCACAAGGCCTATACGTTCGTCCGCCCCGAGAACGAGGTCGCCCTCGCACTGCTGCGACGCTACGGCTACGAACAGACCTGCGTTCTGAAGCAGCACATCTTCGGCCAGGACTACGTCGTAGTCGAAAAGCCCTACACCAAGGTCACCGAAGGATACGATTCCGGCATGGGGATGGGCCGGCTGGCGCGGCTGCGAGAGAAGCTGAGCAAGCTGCTGGGGCGCTAACCCGCCTTTGCTGCCCGCCTCTGCGCCAGCAGTTCGCGGATGCGCGGCACGATCGAGACATCGACCTTGGCCGTCTTGAGCGCGGTGAACCACAGTGCGCCCGACCAGACGGTCTGCGCCAGGACGGCCGCCAGGGCCGCCCCCATCAGCCCGTAAGCCGGCACCAGCAGCAGGTTGGCGATCACCAGTGTCGCCATCCCGACGGCAATCGCCGGTAGCGTCGCATAGGGCCGGTCGTGGATCGAAAGCACCAGCGCCGCGGGGCCTAGCAGCGCCCGCACCAGCATGGCCAGCGAGAGGACAGTGAGCGGCAGCGCGCCGGCGGCGAAGGCAGGTCCGAACAGCATCAGCGCCAGCGGGGCGCCGATGCCGACGCCACAGAACAGCACGACGGCGAGGATCGAGGCGACCAGGTTGGCGTCACCCACCTTGCGATGGAAGCCCGAGCGGTCGCTCAGCGCCTCGCTCTCGAACATATCGGGCAGGTTGACCGCATAGACGGCGACCACGCCGAACGAGATCAACCCGAAGATGCGGGTGCAGACCCCGAAGATCGCCAGTTCCTCGCGGCTCAGCAGCCCCGAAAGCAGCAACAGGTCGAGATCGAAGAAGAAATCGGTGGCGAGCGCGATGATCACCCAGGGCAGCGCGAAGCGCCACCAGCGGCCCGCCTCCCGCGGTCGCGCCGGAAGCTCGGTGGGGACCGCGCGCACAGCGATGATTACATAGACCGTGTGCACGATTGCGATGGCCAGAAAGCCGAGCGCGATGATCCAGATCAGCTCGTCGAAAGCGGCGGACGGCGTCAGCGCCATCGCCGCCAGGGGGACTGCGCCGATCACCACCATCGGCCGGAACAGCGATTCGGCGAAGAACCCGGCATAGGGGCGCTTGAGGCCCACCATCAGCGCGCCATTGACCAGCACCAGCGCAAAGGCCAGGGCCATCACACAGGTGGGCAGCCAGTGCGCCATCAGCACCCTGCCCGCTTCGCCGAGCAGGGGCGCGAGCTGATAGCCGCCGAAAAAGAGCAGCAGCCCGGTCGCCGCCACGTGGCCGTAGGCGCGCGCAATGAAGCCGCGCAACAGCAGCCCCTCCCCCTTGGCGCGGTACTCGGCGGCAAAATAGGTGCCGATGGTTTCGAACCCGAGCGGCATCACCACCGCAATGATGTTCACTGCCGCGATGACGAGGAGGTATTCACCCAGGATTTCGGCGCCCCACAGGCGGGCGATGGCGGCCTGGGCGAGGAACACCAGCCCCGCGCCAAACAGCCGTCCGCCGAAGATGATGGTCGATTGCGACAGCAACCGGTTACGGAATCCGCTCACCGCTCGGTATCCTGCTTCTGATCCGGCTTGGCCCGGTCGGTCCGCAGCCGGTCGATGAGGCGCTGGGCGGTATGCACCAGTTCGCGCGCGCCGAAGGCGACCTGGCCGAGGATGAACGGCAGGCGGTAGGCGGCGTAAGTGGCCGCAGGCGGCAGGGGCACGATCTTGCCGGCGCTCCCCACCATGCCCTTCTTGAACTGATGCAGGCCCTGGAAGCCATCGGTGCCGCCCAAATCGTACCAATCGGCCTGGGTGTTGTCGCGCAACCAGCGGATGATGTGCCAGTGCATGAAATAGCCGGCGCGCAGCCCGAGCGCCTTGTCGGTGGTGGCGCCGTAGAGGTAGACCGCGCGATGCCCCGCTTTGAAGATGATGGCGCCGGCGACCACTTCCTCGCCGTGCCGCACGAAGAACAGCTCCGGCTGCAGCTTCGGATTCTGGATGGCGAACAGCGTCGGGACCGAGCCGTAGGCGGAGTGGTCGGGGAATTTCTTGCGATCGGTCATCGCTTCGTAGAGCGCGTCGAACTCACCCAGCCGCTCGGCCCCGGCGTGCTCGAAGCTCAGTCCCGCCTTCTCCGATTTATTGAGGTGATAGCGCCACTTCTGCTCGAGGCTCTTGCGCTGCGCCTCGTCCGTGAGCCGCAGATTGACGATGTAGCGGTTGGGAAAGCCGAACTGGGCGCCGCGATGGAATCCGCGCGCCACCAGATGTTCGAACTCCGGGTTGCCATCGCCCAGCGACGCGTGCGGCCGCACCGCGAGCATCATCCGCCGCCCGCGCGCAAGATGTTCGACCAGGCGGTCCATCATGCCCGCATAGAGCGACATGGCGTCGGGCCGGTCGGCCTCGGCCATGATCGGCCCCCATTTGACCACGGCGATCGCCCCGAGCCTGAGCGGCAGCCGCTGCACCATCACCAGGCATCCGCCCACCACCTTGCCGCCGGTCGAGAACAGCACCGGTTCCTGGGTGACGCCCGGCCAGCGGGTCGTGGCAAAGGTTGAGAGCTGTTCCTGGCAGACGCCAGCGAAACCGCCGATGGCGGCTTCCCACTCGGCCGTGGAAACCGGCTGCATCGCGACATCTGCGCCCGCTCGTGCAATCGCCTGTGCGGGCATGGCGGTCGCAGCGTCGGCAACCAGCGTCTGGGCAATAAGAGACATTGGGGCACGTTCCCAGCCAAAGAAGATAGCCGGACGCTAAGCCCGTAAGGTGAGCAATTCCCTAGTGTGCGAGCGCAAATGCCGGGAATGTTGGACTTTGGTTACCGAAACCTAGTGGACGACGGCGACTGGGTCGCCCTTGATCATGGGGATGGTCGGCAGCGTATGCCCGAGCAACTCATCGCTGCCTTCATAGACCATCTTGATCGCCACATAGAGGATGACCAGAAGGCCGATCCAGGCGATCCACCGGTACCTGTTGAGCAGCCGGGCAATCAGCGACGCCGCCACGCCCATCATGACCACCGACAATGCCAGGCCGAAGATCAGTGCTTCGAAATGGTTCTTCGCCGCACCGGCAACGGCCAGCACGTTGTCGAGCGACATCGAGACGTCGGCGATGACGATCTGCATGACCGCCTGCCGAAGGGTCTTCCGCGGCGCGCCGCCGGCGATGGTGCCGTCCGCATTGAGATCGGCATTGGCGAGGGCCTCCTCGGCGGCGTGCTCCTCGACATCGGAATGCCGGAGCTCTTCGTACATCTTCCAGCACACCCAGAGCAGCAGCAGCCCACCCGCCAGCAGCAGGCCGGTGAAGGCGAGGAGCTGTGTGGTGAGCAGCGCAAAGCCGATCCGCATTACGGTCGCGGCCATGATGCCGATCAGGATTGCCTTGCGGCGCAGATCCTTGGGAAGCCCCGCGGCCGCCAGCCCGATGACAATGGCATTGTCACCCGCCAAAACCAGATCGATCATGATCACTTGCAGAAAGGCCGTTATGGCAGCTGCATCAAAGCCGAAAGGCATTCTGCAAGAGTCCCCCGAAGAGTGTGGCTGCGCGTCTTCTCGCGGCTATTTAAGAGCCGGTCGCGCGCTTGTGAAGGGCTCTACGACTAATGTTTGATGCTGACGCGAACCTGTCATCGGGGAACGCGATCAACTGCGCCGCGATTAAGGGGACACAGTTGCTGGATCGAGGTGAAGCACTTTGGCCTGCCGAGCCGTAGCGAGTGCGCCGGACCCGCCTGCGCCCGGAAGGGCTTCGGCGCGGCAGCCTTCGCGGCGCTACGCTTGAAAGGATTGGTGGGTGCGCACGGACTCGAACCGTGGACCCGCTGATTAAGAGTCAGCTGCTCTACCATCTGAGCTACGCACCCGGTCCGGGCGGGGACATAGCAAAGGCATCTCCCCCTGTCCAGCAGTGAAAGTCCGCGTCTGCCACTTTCGCGATAATGCCAGATTGTTAAGGTAGCGCCGCCTGGCCGCCCCTCCCCATGCCGCAGGAAGATGACCGATGCCGATTGATGATCTCGTCACCGTGCCCGCCGGGTGGTTCGCCGACAATGGGGTGGCGCTGGCAGGCGCCTTGGCCGTGCTGGTCAGCGGCTGGTATGTTTCGCGCTGGGTTGCCCGCGTCATCAGAGGCCTGCTGCCACGCGCCTACGGCGTCGACAAGAATTTTGCGCCGCTGCTGTCCCAGGCCGCCCGCTACGGCATCCTGATCTTCGCCGTCGTCACGGCATTGGGCCTGATCGGGGTCTCCAGCACGTCGATCTATGCCGTGCTCGGCGCCGCGGGCCTTGCCGTAGCCCTTGGCCTGCAGAACACGCTCTCCAATATCGCCGCCGGCATCATGCTGATCTGGCTCAGACCCATCGCCATCGGCGAATACATCGTCGGCGACGGGGTGGCCGGCGTGGTGGTCGAGATCGGG
>Ga0214473_10009968_pt1 | contig 11209 bp, 9 predicted proteins | sample RVTome_7_FD_203509 | JGI IMG/M metagenome (GOLD analysis project Ga0214473, IMG submission 203509) | Soil microbial communities from uranium-contaminated site in the Upper Colorado River Basin, Wyoming, United States - RVT98D197 | ecosystem: Environmental > Terrestrial > Soil > Contaminated >...
ACTCGCTGGCCTCCTCCACCGTCTCGAACCTCGGCCCGTCGATCGGCGGGATGATATCCCGCGGGTCCGGGCGTGCGATACCGACGACCAGCTCGCTCAGGGAGATCGTCCGCTTGGACCAGTCCGTATTCCAGTCAGCGGCCACCGAGGGGATCCTGTCGTCGAGACCGGAGTCATCCAAAGAGTCCGATCCGGAGTCAGGTGTGCCGCCGTCTCCGGCCCCACCACCGCCCACGCAGGCCGCGGCTATCAGGGCCGTCGCCACCGCGACCAGAAGCCACCGTTTCCGCAAACTCGCAGCCTTCCTACCACCCTACTCCAAGCACGGCGGCCGCGGGTGAAGTCTTCAGCCACATCGCCCGTCCTGCTTCCTTCCCTTCACCCGCGACCCCACAGGGGACCACACTCTTCGTGTTCCCGATCAGAGATACGCGATGACGAGAAGGTTGGATTCCTGTTCGTCCGGCCTGGCCTTCAGTACGAAGCGTGCGAGAACCTGGAGTACGTGCCGCTGGACCGCCGAGTCTGGACCCTAGCCCTCGACCTTTTCGATCCGCAGGCGCAGCACCCCGGCAGGGACGGAGACCTCCACCTCTTCACCCTTGCTCCTATCCACCAGCGCCTTGCCGATGGGCGAAGCGCTGGATATCTTCCCCGAGGCCGCGTCACCCTCGTTGGCCCCTACGATGGCGTAGCGCAGGGAAGCGCCGGAGCTCAGGTTCGTTACCTCTACCGTGCTCCCTATTCCCACCCGTACGCCGCCCCAGTCCCGCTTCCCCACGACCACCGCTTGCTTCAGCGTCTCCTCTATCTCATGGATGCGCAACTCAAGGTGGGCCTGCTTCTCCTTGGCCGCGTCCAGCGGGGCGTTCTCCCGGAAGTCCTTGTCCAGCATCGCCAGGCGGATCTCCTCCCGAACCTGCGGCCGTTTCCCCTGCAGCGCCTCCAGCTCAGCCTTCAGCGCCTCATGCCCCTCAGCGGTCAGCTCCACCTCTCGGCGCCCCTTCGAACCGGCGGCCGCCACCGTGGTGCTTTTCTTCAGCCGTAGGTGCGGGGCCAGGCTCGTCGGCGTCATCCCTTTCTTCTTAACGAAGGTAAGGAACGCCCTCACCTGGTCGGCCCTTCGCTTCGCTTCCGCCGTGGCCGGCCCCAGCTCCTCGCCGTACAGCGAAACCTCATGCCCGCGCAGTTCGCTCGTGAGCCGGTTCGCACCGTACCAGCGCACGAACCGGTTCACCTCCGCCTGGGCCGAGGCACGAGCATCTCCATCCAGCGACGCCACATACTGCGTCGCTGCTTCCAAGAGCGTAACCGTAGACATGATGTGGGACTTGAATTCTATGGCCGCACGCCGGGGCTGTCAAATTCGCCCCCCTGGGCCATCTCTACTCCGCCTGCGCCGGCGTTGGCGAAGGCGTTGGCGTTGCCTCAGCGCCCGCCGTCGGCGTGAGCGAGGGCGACGGCGAGGGGGTCGCCGTAGGAGAAGCTGTCGGCTCAGGCGAGGCGGTAGGCTCAGGCTCCGGCGTCGCCCCCAGCTTCTCCAGCACGTTCTCCGCCGCCGCCAGGCTCGCCTCCAGCACCCACGCCTCAAACCCGGAGGACTGCTCCTGTACCGTCTGTAGTAGCTCGTACTCCTTGCTGGCCGCCGAGACCGCAGCCATCCTGTCCACTAGCTCTACCTCCCCGGGGTCCTCCAGGCTCTCTGCCAGCTCGCCGCTCGCCTCCTCCAGCTCCTCCAGAAACCCCACCTCCACCATCTCCCCTTGGCGCACGGCTTCCTCCAGCACGGCCACCTGCTCCTGCACCCTCTCCAGAGGGCTCTGCACGGAACCCGGGGGAGCGGTATGCTCCGGCGTGGGGATGTAGGGCCTGATGCTGACCTCTTCGTCGAGCCTTCGCCCGTCCTCCGCCATCAGGCTCGCGCTCAGGAACGCCAGCGCGCCGATGACGATGACGGCAACCAGACCCGCCGGGGCCCAGCGCCACCAGGAGATCCCCGCCGGCTGGGGCGAGAAAATCTTCCGTAGGCGGCGCCTCGTACGGGCCGCTTCCAGAAACCGTTGCAGGCCGCGTTCCCTGGCCCGGGACGGCGGAGTCTGGTCAAAGCCGGCCGCTATCTCCTCAGCGGCCCGCAGCAGCGGCTCTAGCCGGCCCCTCCAGGCAGGGTAAAGGGAGAGACTCTCTTCAACGCTCCGTCGGCCCTCCAGCAGCGCTGAAAGGCATTCCTCAAGGATCTCCTCAAACTCTGCCCTTCCCATAAACTTTCGGCCTCTGCCGCAGCATCTCCCTCAGCTTCGCTATTGCTTTGTGCTGGATTACCTTGACGTTCCCCTCACCTTTACTCATCGCCCGCGCCGTCTCCGCCACCGACAGCCCGGCGGCGAACCGCAGGCTTATCACCCGCCGCTGCGCCTCCGGCAGCGTCTCCGCCGCCCTCATGATCTCGTTCAGGGCCAGCCGATTCTCCACCAACTCCTCCGGCCCCTGCGATTTCACAGGCAGCGCCTCCGATAGCGGCGAAGAGCGTCCACGCGCGCCCTCCTTGCGTCGCTGGCTGACCACCGCGTTGTGGGCGATCCGGAACAGCCAAGCCGAAAACGGCGCTTCCCGCCACTGGAACCGCTCAATGGCGTCCAGTATCCGAAGGAAGACCTCCTCCGTGAGATCCTCCGCATCGTATGGGTTGCCCATGCGGGCAAGAATGTAACGGTACACTCGGGGGAAATAGAGCTTGTACAACTCGGCAAGCGCCGACTCGTCGCCCGCCCGGGCGGCATCTACTATCGCGCGCTCGCCCTGACCGTCCCAGCTAGGGCTCACGGGGCACTCCTCCCAATCAGCCCCCTGCTAAGCGCTGTACAGGCTGTACAGGTGGTTGCCCCAGTATGATACCCTATTTCCCCGTCAATGGATAGAACGCCACCCATTGTGGAAAAGTTACTTCGGGGTCAACCCCCCGGCGCCTGCTCATCGTATAATTGAAATGTGGCTGTTCCCTCGGCCACCAGCTTGCTTTCCTTGATGCCATGCGCCAGCGACTCGCCAAGATCGACCGACGCCTGACCATCACCGGCCTGGTCGTCCTGGCCTCCAGCCTACTGCTGATCATCGGCCTGGTGAGTATCTTCACCACCCTGAACGACGATAACGCCGACCTGCCCAGCGAGGGCAGCCTGGAGGAGATCCTTCAGGAGCGCGAGCCGGCCGAGGCCAGCGAGGCGCCGGCTCCCAGCGAGCCGGACGCCCCCCGCCCGATCCGCATCAGCATCTCCCGCATCGGCATAGACGCCCCCGTCATCGTCATGGGCCTGGACTCCCGCAACTACCCCGAAGTCCCCGACTCCGGGTCTGAGGTGGCCTGGTACACCTTCAGCCCTCCTCCCGGCAGCGGCAGCAACGCCGTCTTCTCCGGACACGTCGACTGGTATTACTGGGGCTTACCTGGTGAAGGCGTCTTCTATCACCTCCGCGAGCTCCACATCGGCGACGAGATATCCCTGGAACTCGACGACGGGAGCCATCTCCGCTACATGGTAACCGGCAACGTGGCGGTCGCCTACGATGACCCCAACGTCGTCAAGGTGATGGACCCCACATCCAGGGACGTCATCACCCTGATCACCTGCGGCGGCACCTGGCTGCGCGATTACAGCAACCCCAGCGGCGGCAACTATAGCCACAGGGTCATCGTACGCGCGGAGAGAATCCTGGACCTGGCCTCCGGCCAGGCTGAAGACGGAAGCTAAGACTTAAACGCCGCCAGCCACAGCTCGCCCGTCCTGACGCCCGCCACCCTCACCTCGGCATCCTCACCCACCTCCTGGGCCAGCAGCCCACTGCGGACCACCAGGTACCGCTCCGCCAGGTACGACACCGCCTCCAGAACTGAATCCTGCACCCTTGTCACCCGCAGCCGCTGCCAGTATCCGGACACATGGGACTCGATGAGGACCTGGCTGGGCGCGGCGGGGGTGGGCTCAGGGGTCGGTTCCGGCGTCGGCTCCGGCGTGGGCTCCGGTGTCGGCTCCGGCGTCGGTTCCGGCGTCGGCTCCGGGGTCGGTTCCGGCGTCGGCTCCGGCGGGGGTGGAGCTGGCGTCAGCTCGAGCGGGGGCGGAGGCGCCGGCTCCGGTGTCGGCTCGGGCGTCGGTGCCGCTGGAGGCGGCGGTGCCGGCGGAGGCGGCGGCTCCGCTGGAGGCGGCGACCCCTGGCCGCCGAATTCCGTGCTCCAGTACCAGCCGTAGGTGTTGCCGTCTCCGTAGGCGCGGGCGATGCCGATCACCTTGAAGTTAGGGTTCAGCATGTTGGCGTTGTGCCCCGGAGAGCCCTTCCACAGATCAAGCGCGGCCTGGGCAGCGTCCACGCCCGCGGCCAGGTTCTCTCCCTTCCAGGTGTTGTAGCCGTACCCGAAGTCGGCCATACGCTGGAACGGGTCGCGGCCCAGGGAGTCAGTGTGGCTGAAGTAGTCCTTGGCCGCCATGTCGTTGCTCATCCAATCTGCCGCGGCGTTCAGTTCCCCATTGAGAGAGAGAGACCCCAGACCGTTGGCCTGGCGATAGTTATTGATCAAGGTCAGGACGGCCTGTTCCTCCGAATCAATGGCGGCCTCCGCCCCCCGCGGCATCCCCGCCAGGGCCACCAGCGCCGCGGCCAAGGCGATCAGCGCTACCAGGGGCAATCGCCGTGATGGCTTCCGTAGCAGTGCTTTGAGGCTTCCCACGTGCTATAATCCAGGTGCGCGCTGGGGCCCTCGGCCCCTGCGCCTTGTTCAGCGGGGAGTTCGGTTCCCAGGCCAGCGCTCCCCGCTTTGTTGTTTGCATAAGACTAGACGAACCCTTATCAGAGGCCGTTACAGGATGAGAGTCCTCACCGAGGGGGCGGAAAGGTTAAGATTCGGTCTCAACCCTGACCACCTCGAAGCCTTCCGCACCTACATGGAGGAGATGGAGGCGGCGCGGCCTCGCCTGCGCCTCACCGCCCTAACAGACCCAGAGGCCGTCCAGCGGCGCCACTTCCTCGAGCCCCTGGCCCTCCTCGTCGCCCTGGAGGAGATGGGCCCCTTGCCGGAGGCCGCCATCGACATCGGCAGCGGCGCCGGCTTCCCGGGCCTGCCCATCAAGATCGTGCGTCCCCGCTTGACGCTGACCCTGCTCGAGGCTCACGGCCGGCGCTCCGCCTTCCTCAAGCGCCTGGTCCAGCGCCTCGGCCTCAAGAACGTTGCGGTCATCAACAGCCGCGCCGAAGAGCTAGCGCACGACCCGGGCCACCGTGAGACCTACGATCTGGCGCTGGCCCGGGCAGTGGCCCCCCTGGCCGTCCTCATAGAGCTGGCCCTGCCCTTCCTGAGGGTCGGCGGCCTGCTGGCCGCACCCAAAGGGAGCGGCGCCCGCCGCGAGGCCCAGGAGGCCCTCGCCGCCCTCCGCACCTGCGGCGGCCTCCTCGAATCGCTCCGCCCGTTGGACGTCCCGGGCGCGGAGACCCCGCCTACGCTCGTGCTCATGCGCAAAACGTCCAGCACACCGGAGCGTTTTCCCCGCCGCCCCGGTATACCTGCCAAGCGTCCCCTGCGTTAAACAGAGAAGAAGTCACCAAGAGGTGAGATGGAGACCCTCCCTGGCGGGCGCCAGAATGCGGACGCGGCCCCGAGGCCGCCGACAGGGGGTAGGATATGAGCTATCGGGCCGCCGACTTCCGGAGCATCAGTCGATGGGTGGGGAGGTTGCTCCGCCTTGACCTGACCGTCTTTGACGAGATCCGCTCGGACCCCTCCGCAACACCCGGCGCGATCATCGTCGTCGCCGTCGCCAGCGTCATGGCAGGCGTCGGCTCCTGGCTCTGGGCCCTCCAGACCAGAGGCGTGGAGGGCGGCGAGGTCTTCTACAAGTCCCTCGTCGTCGGCAGCATCCTCCAGACGCTGGCCTGGTTCATCTGGGTGTACTTCGTGTTCCAGGTTCTGGCCCGCGGCTACGGCGCCCGCACCGACATCTTCGAGCTCATCCGCACCATGGGCTTCGCCTTCGCGCCCGTGGCGTTGAGCATCCTCATCGCCACCCCCAACTTCACATTGCCCTTTGGCGTGATCTCCCTTGCCGGTGCCGTATTGCTCACCTACTTCGCCATCCGCTCCTCGTCCAGCGCCGAGCCGCAGCAGGCCCTCGTGGCGAACTTCGTCGGTTTCCTCTTCTTCGCGGTGGTCATGGGCGTCCTCGCCAACATCTGGGAGACGGAGCACAGCATTGGCGGCCTCTCCCCCGGCCTGTTCTTCTTCGACCTCAACTTCTGAGCCCGCCTCGCCCTTCTGCCGCCCCTTCCGACCTGCTATAAGTAACTAGCGTCCCGCATTCATCGCCCCAACAGACTCGAAGGGAGGTCCCACCTTGCAGGGGTCCTCCGGATCCCCCTCTGACGGGCGCCCAGCCGCCCGCCCCGACGGGCGCCCGCCTGGGCGCTACCAGGCGAACATCTGGAAGTTCTACCTCTTCCAGAACACGTAAAAAGAGGTTATCCCTCAAGTATGTGCTGCGGGTGTCGCCGTCAGCCCTCTCGGTCATACAGGCGGGAGGAGGTCCTCGGCGCTCACATTGACACCACTCGCCGGTCTGTGGCGACTGCGAAGAGGCACCCACGCAGCGTGGGTGTGAAGTTACTCCACGACAACGATGTCGGCATAGACCGCCTGGCCATCCAGGCTGACGAGCACCTGGTGCTCGCCCGGGCGCAGGTAGCCGTCCACACCTTGTATCAGTCCGATGAACCGAGGTGGAACCTCGGGCCCTTCGATCGTGTCGGCACGGGGCGTCAGGGGGTTGCCGTCCAGCGTCCAGCGGACGCTCAAGACGGACTGAGGCGGGAATGAGATGCCGTCCAGCACGTATCGCAACTCTCCCTGGCTGACCGTGAACTCTCTGCTGGCCTGCGCGAAATGGCCCTCCGCCTCGGGGGCCACGCCGAACTCCAGGTGCTGGAAGGGCGGAGCGCTTGCCGTCCAGGGGGGAGCGATCACCAGCGCCGCGTTGCGGATGACCTCCCCGTCGAGATACAGGCGAATCTGGACGAGCCCGGGCGGGGTATCGGGTGCCAGCGCGATTGGCACGATGCTCTGCCCGCTCTCCTCTGCCTCGACAACCCCTGCACCCACCTCCAGGCCGTCCTTGTCCGCGAGCCATAAGAGATCGCTCCCGGGGGGGATCGCAACGTAATCGACGGAAGCGTAGATCGGGGTGGCGCTGCCGCTGTAGAAGAGCAGGGGTTCGCGCAGCTCGGCGTCGGCGTAGAACGTTAGAGGGCGAACGTACGGCTCGTCGCGGAGGGGGATCTCTTCGCTGGCGACCTCCACCCGATCGAACCTTATCTTGAGGATGTTTCGGCTGTTCTCATCAACGAACATGTTCTCAAGAAGTATCCAGCCGTGCCCCTTGTTTACGCCAGGCCAGATCTGCCCGCCCGCCGCGTTGACGTACGAGTTTTGAGTCCACTCCCAGAAGATGGCGCTGACATCGGCTGCGTCGCCAAACTCGAAGTACGCCCACAGCTGTTGGCGATCGTTCGTGAGGTACTTGGCCCCGAGCGGCGGGTCCAGGGTGCGCTCCTCGGCGAAGGTCACCAGGGATACGACGGGCGGACCGTCAGGATCGATGTCTCCTTCTCCGGAATCCTCCACGAAGACCGTGGCGGCCTCTGCCTCCTCTTGCCTTTCCGTCGGATCGTCCGGGAAGCCCGAGCCGCTGACCAGCCGGCGGGCCCAGTTGATGTGGACATCGAGTTCTCTATCGTCGGCGTTCTCGAGATAGAGGGTCCCGTAATCCCGGGCCGCTTCCACTTCGCCCAGGACGTTGAGGTAGTAGGCGGCCATGTAATAGCCCTCGGGCTGCTCCGGGTAGAAGGCGATCGCCTTCTTCGCCTCGTCTACCGCGCGCCGGGCGTCCTCGGGACCACCCCTGGCTCCGAAGGCGTTGGACAGGGCCAGGTGATTGACGAAGCAGTCGCGGTTGTACTCTTCGAACGCGCCCTCACACCCATCCAGCTCCACCGCCCTCTCGTCGTCGGCGATGGCCGCGTCGTAGTCTCCCAGGCGGAGAATGAAGTGCCACGCTCTCTCGCGGTAGGCCTTGGTGAGTTCGCTGTCGAGGTCCAGCGCCGCGGCGAAGTCGGCCAGGGCCAGGTCATCGACCAGTCCGTCGCTGTAGAGTTCGCCCCTGTAGACGTAGGCAAGGTCGAAGTCCGGGGCAAGCTCAATAGCGGTGGTATAGTCGGCGATCGCTTGGCTCGTATTCGTTGCTCCCCGCGCCCTCAGGTAGAAGAAATGGGGGTCCTCGGGATCATATTCGGGGAGCTTACCGGGCGGTCCCAGCTTCACCTCCACGGTCACGGGCTCTGTGTCACCGATGTGGATGATCGAGAACTTCTGGGTGGCCCGGTCAAGGGACTCCCAGAAGATCGTGAACTGCGGTCCGCTGGTGATAAGTACGCCTTCCAGGGCAACTATCATGTCGCCTTCACGCAGGCCCGCCTCGTATGCGCCAGTCCCAGGGTTGACCCTCAGGACCACGCAGCCTTGACGGTCGGGAAGGTCGTACTTCTGGCGCAAGTAGTTGCTGGCATAGCCGCAGCGTAGACCCAGGATGTGCCCCTCCGGGAGCACGTACGGCGCGGTGAAGATAGTTGAGATCACGGCTGCTACGAGCACCATCAAGCCTAGCGCGTTGGCCTTCGTAAGCCGTACGAGCCGCGCCTCTTCTGGAAGTTGTTCGAGCGGCAGTTGTCGGGCGGCTAGGTGAGCGCGAAGGGCGCGGTAGAGGGCGAGCAACGTCCCAGGCTCAAAGCCCTCGGTTTCCGACGAGATCCGTTTGCGAACACCCTCCGCTCGAAAGCGGGAGAGATCTTCGGCCACCTGGAAGCGCTGGATCTCCCACCACTCCAGCGTGCGCGTACGCAGCAACCCGCGGACCTCGATAGCCTCAGGGGAAACCGTGATGGAGCGGCTGATTCGGACGAGCAGCGGCGTGCCGTGGGCGAACAGCAGCGCCAGTTCAGCGACGATAAGGATTAACGTCAGCAGGCTCCATCCCTCGATCAATAGGCTCGCCAGAAGAGCCCCTAGCACCACAGCGGAAGCGACGACGTAGATGACCGTCTGGAGCACGTGTGGGCGGCGAAACGTGTGGGGCCGCTCGGTCAGAGACGGATCAGGTTCTTCCTCGAGCAGAGAGGAGAGAGTCGGGGGCGGCTTCTTCTCCTTCAGCCCGCGCAGGCCGAGTCGCAGCAGACGCCAGCCCCATACGATGGCCGCGAGGAGGAATAGTAAGACGACAATGCCCAGAAGAAGACCCATGTCCCTAAGATATGAAGACGCTCCCGGGAGCGCGTATCGTTACAGCGCTACCTTCGGGAGCGGGTGCTCAGGCTGTTCGACGCGAAGCCGAGGAAGCCAGTGAAGAGCACCTGACGTCCTTCAAGGGCCGACCGCAGTGTTGTTGGCAGCCTCGGCAGTCACTTCCTTTTCGCTCTATCCCCAAGTTCTGCTGTAAGCTGGTCTGGCCCACCTCTAGCGCCGCTGAGGCTACGCACAGAGAAGGACAATTCGTCCCTTGCAAGCGGTCTCCCCGGACAAACTGCAGGCGAACATCTGGAAGTTCTACCTCTTCCAGTTCCTCCTGAACTTTCAGCTCTGGTGGCCCATATGGGTGCTCTACCTTACCGAGCAGCGGGGCTTCACCCTGGGGCAGGTCACTCTCATCGATGTCCCCTTCTGGATGAGCATCATCGCTCTCCAAATCCCCGCCGCCGCCATCGCCGACCGCTGGGGCCGCAAGCCCACGCTCATAGCCGCCGCCTGCGCCCTCACCACCGCCGTCACCCTGTTCGGCCTGGCCTCCTCCTTCCCCTTGATCCTCGCCTCCTACCTCATCTGGGGCATCGGCTTCTCCCTCCTCTTCGGCACCGAGTCCGCCTTCCTCTACGACACCCTCAAGGCGCTCGGCAGAGAGGAGGACTACCCCAAGGTGTACGGCCGCGCCTGGGGCCTGGTGACGGCCGCCGCCCTGGCCGGCACCCTGCTCGGGGCCCCCGTGGCCGCCGCCACCGACCTCTCCTTCCCCATCGTTATCAGCGGCGGCCTCGCCTTCCTTGCCGTGCTCGCCGCCGCCACCTTCACCGAACCAGCCCCAGAGGCGCGCTCCGAGCGCCGCCTCACCTACGGCCGCATCATCACCGACAGCGTCGACATCCTGCGCCGCCGCCCGGCGGTGCGCTACTCTATCCTCTTCTACGGCCTCATCACCGTCGGCAGCATCGCCCCCGTCTTCTTCTTTCAGCCCTTCCTCCTAGACCACGACATCGCTGTGGGCCAGATGGGCTTCTGGCAGACCCCCGCCCGCCTGGCCGGCATCGTCGGCGCCGTGGGCGCCTACCGCATCCTCGCCGCCCTGGGCCCCCGGCGCACCTTCTACCTCATGCCCACCGTCCTCTTCGCCTCATACGCCCTGCTGGCCGTCTGGAACTCCATCTACGCCCAGCTCGCCTTCCCCTTCATGACCATGATGGTCTTCCTCTCGCAGCCCGCCGTCACCGACTACATCAACCGCCGCGTCCCCACAGAGCAGCGGGCCACCATGATCTCCCTCACCAACCTGATCCGCGCCGCGGTGCTCATCCCCAGCGCCCCTCTGCTCGGCCTCCTGGCCGACCGGGTATCTCTGGCCGCCTCCTTCTGGGCGGGCGGCGCCATGATCGCCGTCCTCGGCCTCCCCCTCCTCGCCCTCTGGTCGCCTCACCTCCTCCGCGAAAGCAAGCCGGCCCCAGCCCCCGAGCCCGGCCCTGCCGCCCCCGCCCCCTAGCCGGCCACCCCGCCTGGGCGCCGTGCTCCGTACCAGGCGAAACCCGACTCAGAAGTTCGGAGTTGCGCGGCTAACCTTGCCTCCCGTACGCTGATGTAGACACGATAACAAGGGAGGTTGACGATGGATCATCGGCCCGGATTCACCGGCCGAATTACTGGTGCCGCGGCGCGACACCCCTGGCGCACGCTCGGGCTGTGGGTTGTACTGCTGGTCGCAGCATTTGGTGCCTCCAACACGATGAACTTTGCTTCTGAAACCGCCACAGCCGGCACGGAAGCCACGAAGGCCCTGGACCTCATCGACGACCGCCTGCGCGAGGAGACGCCGCCGGAAGAGTTTCTGATCGTCGAGTCGCAAACGGCGACTACCGATGA
>Ga0214473_10009969_pt1 | contig 11207 bp, 12 predicted proteins | sample RVTome_7_FD_203509 | JGI IMG/M metagenome (GOLD analysis project Ga0214473, IMG submission 203509) | Soil microbial communities from uranium-contaminated site in the Upper Colorado River Basin, Wyoming, United States - RVT98D197 | ecosystem: Environmental > Terrestrial > Soil > Contaminated >...
CTCTCTGAAGCATAAATTGCGCTACCAGGAACGAACGGCCCAAGAAGGCTTTTTCGGTTCATCGACGCCCTCTTCAACCTCAACTCCTCTTAACCATCCTCGTCCCACCCGTAACTGACCGATTACATCTGTGTCAGGAAAATACTTGATTCTCATTTCATTATAGCAAGGTCCGGCCTTTTTCTGACACGGAGAAAATGTCGTGTAGATTTCGTTGGACGTCACGCACAACTGATGACTGGAGCTACACGGTGGATTCCTATACTTCTTTTGTGCAGTCTTAGCCTTTCTATTTCGTGCAATGTGTCTGCCGTGAAATAATTCTCGCCGCAGTGAGGACAGACGACCATTGGCACACTTTCAATCACCAGGATGCCTTTGCCTCTGCCAAAGCTTCGCGTTACGCGCTTCGTCACGGCTCCCTTTTTACCACAGCAATCGCAAATCATACGCACCTCTCAAAGGGTATAGACGGCTATGACAGCCAGTTTGCCTGTGACACCTAACTTCGCAAGAACTTCCATAGAGGTCGCTATCTGCTGCTGGCGTTCAATATCGTCAGTCCGACAATTTCTCTGCCGGCTTTGCGCAGCAGAATGTGGTCACCCAACTCAATCGTTTCCGTGGCCCTTTGAGGCTTGCGAAAGCTCATATACAGCACATCCGCCTGCTTGTCATAATCCAACCACACCTGCGGCGCGGGAAGCCTCATTATCTTCGTCGCTAAAGCGACACAGTTGCTGACAAAATCTGGAAGATCCGGGGGCGCCATACCCATTCTTACCTGCTACGGCGGGGAACTTTGGCCGTCATATAGGATTTTCCCGAACTTGTCGATGTGGCGTTTGAGCGGCGCGTGCTTGATGGACTCGTACGCCTTAACGTCGAAGGTGTATGGCAGAGGTAATTCGTCGAGTTCTCGCGCGATCCGGCCTATCAGGCCAAGGTTCAAGTCTCCCCACAAGGCCAAATCCACATCCGAGTAATCCTCGAAACGTCCCATAGCTCTGGACCCGAAGATCTTCACCCTCTGGACCTCACAATGCCGGCGAAAGACTTCGCGAAGCAAATCCAGAGTCCTGGACGCAAGCCCGAACCTCTCTATTGCTGTTGCTTTTCCTTCAACCACGTGAACACCTGTTCCAGGGCAATGACGTAGCGCTGTGAGATGCTGCCAAACACGACGTCGAATACCTCCCTGTCATACGTATGAGACATCAGGTTCCTTTGCTCGAGCAAGAGAAACGCACGCTCGAAGTTCTCGAACCTTTGTTTCCAACGGATATTGTCTCTCATCCCGTAAATCCTTTGGCCGCCGCCATCGTCGCGGCTTGACTCCCTATTTGCAACTGCCTGCTTCCCCCGACTCTGCTTTCATATTTTAGATCTTATCGCGGACCGGGGCACATGTCAATAAGAAAACCAAATCGGGGGGCATCGAAAGCGGGGGAACCTGCAAGTATATACTTTCGGGGAAGCCTTTGAGGATGTATAGTCTATGGCTGAAAAGTTGGACTTAGTCGGGCGCGAATGAGGAACAGATATATGAGTAGCAGCAATGCCGTGTATATCGAGCGGTTGAAGGACCACGTGGGACAAGAGGTGACTTTGAAGGGCTGGTTGTACAACAGCCGGGCGAGTGGGAAGGTCCAGTTCTTGATTATTCGGGATGGCACCGGGCTGTGTCAGTGCGTGCTTGAAAAAGGCAAAGTCTCCGATGAGCTTTTCGAGCAGCTTGGACACCTGGGGCAGGAATCGTCGCTGAGCGTCACCGGCATCGTGCGGGCGGACGAGCGAAGCGTCGGCGGATACGAAATGGCCATCACCGGCGCCCAAATCATCTCGCCCGCAACGGATTATCCCATCACGCCCAAATCGCACGGCATCGATTTTCTGCTGCGTCACCGTCACCTGCACCTCCGCTCGCAGGGCCAGTGGTGCATCGGGAAGATCCGGCATACCGTCATCGACGCGGTCCGCCGGTTCTTCAACGATAACGGCTTTACGCTGGTCGATGCGCCTATCCTCACGGCCGCAGCCGGCGAGGAAGAGCAGACACTTTTCGAGGTTGATTACTTCGGAAGTCCGCTGCACCTGACCCAGACGGGCCAGTTGCATCTTGAAGCAGCGGCCATGAGCTTCGGCAGGGTCTATTGCTTCGGGCCGACCTTCCGCGCGGAAAAGAGCAAGACGCGAAGACACCTGACAGAATTCTGGATGGTCGAGCCCGAGGTGGCCTTTATCGACCTGGATGGGCTGCTCGAATTGGCCGAGAACTTTGTGTCCTCTATCGTCGAGCGGGTCCTGCGCGACAACAGAAGCCAGCTTGAGGCGGTGGGCGCCGACATCGCGTCGCTCGAAAAGATCAAGCCCCCCTTCTACAGGTTGACGTACACGCAAGCCGTGGACATCCTGACCAGCCAAAAGACCAGGGATTTCCTCGCACACGAGCTGGAGGAGCTGAAAAGCCAGAAGCAGCAGCTCGAAGGCAAGGTCGCCCAGCTCGAAGAAGAGCAGAAAGGCCAGATAAAACAGTGGAAGCGCGACAAGAACGCCGCCGAGCTGATCGAGCTGAGGGCCGAGCTGGCTGAAGTCGATACGCGAATCGAGAATAATCCGAAACACGCTCAATTAGCCGCGGAATTTCGATGGGGCAAAGACCTGGGCGGCTCGGATGAGACCATCATCTCACGAATGCACGATAAGCCCGTCTTTGTCACCCACTATCCGAAGCAGGCGAAGGCCTTCTATATGAAGGCCGACAGGAGCAACGAGGACGTCGTCTTGAATTTCGATATGCTGGCCCCGGCGGGCTTCGGCGAAATCATCGGCGGCTCGGTCAGAGAGGACGACTACGACCGGCTGCTGGCGCGCATCAAGGAACAGGGCTTGACGACCGAGAATTACGACTGGTACCTCGACCTTCGCAAATATGGCTCCGTCCCGCACGGCGGATTCGGACTCGGCATCGAACGAACCGTCGCATGGATCACGGGCCAGCAGCATATCCGCCAGTGCATCCCCTTCCCCAGAATGATGGACAAGGTCTATATCTGAGTCCCGTTCGTAGTGACGCCGTCAGGCGTTACTTCCAGAATGCCCTCACCACCGTAAGGCGTCCCTTGCGGGAGGGCACACTACGAGCGGCACACTACGAACGGACCTTTCTTTAGTGTCTCAAATCCTGTAGAACCAATCAAATAAGAGTTGGTCCAAAATTATCGTCACGTTCCAGATGCAAGTTACGAATTGACACACTGGCTGGTTTTTGGTACAGCGTTGCCTGAATCCGCTTGAATGTGTTTTCGTCTCGGTTGGAGCGGGCCGAGTCCAGTGACGGTTACTATCTTTTTTTTGCGAGGTGCATCATGGGAAAGAAATGTCTGTATGCGACAACTCCGATGTTATTGATTTTGGCATTGATCACCTGCGTGTGCATTGGTTCAGCGCAGGCGACCGAGCGAGATCTATCCAAATCGCCGCTCGCCAGCGAGCGGGCCCGCACGGCTAAAGCGGCCAGCCCCGGCAAGCTCAGTGTCATCGCTTTCGGCGCGCATCCCGACGACTGCGAGATTCGGGCCGGGGGCGTCGCGGCGATGTGGGCCGCCCAGGGCCACAAGGCCAAGTTCGTTTCGACCACCAACGGCGATATCGGCCACTGGAAGATGGCCGGCGGACAACTCGCCCAGCGAAGAGAGGCGGAAGTGCAGAAGGCGGCGAAAATATTGGGCATTGAGACCGAGGTGCTGGACAACCACGACGGCGAGCTGATGCCCACCCTCGAAAACCGCCGGACGTTCGTGAGGCTCATTCGAGAAGCGAAGGCCGATATCGTGATGGCGCATCGCCCGAACGATTACCACCCGGACCATCGCTACACGGGGGTCCTGATGCAGGACGCAGCGTTCATGGTGATCTGCCCGTTTTTCTGCCCGGATGTGCCGCACCTGCAAAGGAATCCGGTCTTCCTGTATTTCTCGGATGATTTTCAAAAGCCGAATCCGTTCGAGCCCGGTGTCGTAGTGTCAATCGACAGCGTCATCGACAAGAAGCTGGATGCTCTTGTAGAGCTGGAATCGCAGTTCGTGGAGGGCTGCGTCACCGGCAATGAAAGCATGATCCCGAAGAACGAGGCTGAACGCGCCGCCGCCCATCAGCGGGTGCGTGAGAGCTTCAGGCGGCGATTTGAAGCGACTGCGAACAAGTATCGTCAGAAGCTGATTGAGCTGTATGGCGAAGAACAGGGCGGGAAAGTCAAATGCGCCGAGGCGTTCGAGGTCTGCGAATACGGACGCCGGCCCACGGCCGCTGACCTAAAGCAGCTCTTTCCGTTCTTCGAGCGATGATCGCGGGGGCCGGCGGCAGGGTCGTATTGCCTCTTCGATATGGAAACCTGGACGATACAGAAGCTGCTCAACTGGGTCACCGAGTACCTCACGAACAAAGGCGTCGAGGCGCCTCGCTTCAGCGCGGAGCTGCTGCTCTCGCACGTGCTCGGGCTGAAGCGCATCGAATTATATACGCAGTTCGATAAGCCGGTCGCGGCAGAGCAACTGGACCAGCTTCGCGACATGGTCAAACGTGCGGGGCAGAATGAGCCCGTCGCCTACCTCACGGGCAAGACGGAGTTCTATTCGCTCGAGCTGGAGATTACCCGCGATTGCATGATTCCCCGGCCCGAGACGGAGCTGCTCGTTCAGCGGGCGGTCGAGTTTCTGCGGGCACGCGACGGCGTTCAATTCATTTGCGATCTGTGCACGGGCAGCGGCTGTATCGCCGTAGCCATCGCCAAGAACTTCTCCGGCGCTCGCATCATCGCGACGGATATCTCCGATGCCGCCCTCGCCGTCGCCGCCGGGAACGTCCAGAAGCACCAGCTCGCCGAGCGCATCACGCTGTTGTGCGGCGATTTATTCGAGCCGCTTATCCGCCCATTGGACGTGGACAAATTCGATTTGATCGTGTGCAACCCCCCATACGTCAGCAGCGCCGAATATGACAATCTCGATAAGAACGTGAAAGATTATGAGCCTCGTCTGGCCCTGCACGCTGGCGAGGATGGCCTGGATATTTACCGCCGGATTGTCGAGAAAATCGACCAGTTCCTAAAGCCCGGCGCCGGGCTGATGCTGGAAATCGGCTATGCTCAGGGCCCTGCCGTCAGAGAGCTGCTTGAACAAACCAGCGCCTTCGCCGAAATAAGAATCGAGAAGGACTACCACGACAACGACCGAATCGTCACGGCAAGAAAAGTATCATCCTGACCGCGATGACGATTCGCCGCTTTCACCACTCTTGATTTGCTGCCGCAACAGATGCACCTCTTCGGCCAATTTGCCCATTTCCATGCGCATCAGCTTTTGTTCCTTCCCTGCGCTTCCGAAATACCGCGCCACGCGTAGCAGGCAGATGATAACCAAAGCAAAGATGAAAACATACAGAGCGAGCATAGCAATCACCATCAAGACTCCCGGCATGGCACTTACTACTGCTTGTGCTAAAATGGCGTCGAACATTGCATTTTCCTTTCCTTAAGTTCTGGAACTCACGTCATTCTGAAACGGCCAGGCGCCGCTGAGCACTATTGCCCCGGCGCGGGACGACACACCACCAACTTCGCCGTCTCCTGCCGCACCTTCTCCAGCGTAATATCGAGGTCGGTCAGTATCTGGAATCCCAGGCCCGTACCAGCAAGGAGTATCCCCGCAAGCAGATGCTCTGCCCCTATGTACTCGTGCCCCCACTGGGCAGCTTGCTCAGCAGCACATTGAATGAGCCTGTCGATATGCTCCGACGGTTTCCCTTCGCCCGCCTCTTTCCTGGCGGAAGGTTTGCTCGACCGCTCGTAGCGATCGGAGAGCGTGGATGGCGTGACCCCAAGGCTCCCGAGGATTGTCGCGCCGAGACATTCCTCCACGGACATGATCCCAAACAGTATGTGTTCGCTGCCGAGCAGGCCTACCCCATCTTCGCGAGCCTTCTTCTGTGCCTCTTCCAAGACGGCTTGCGCCCGGGGGGTCCAGGGCAGCTTACCGGCGCGGGGTATGTTGCCCATCACACCTTTCACATAGCCGACCACGTTAAGTTTGTTCATTCTTTTTCCTCCCGGTCCAGGCTGGACCTTCTTCGATTCGAGCCAGGCGTCCACGTCGGCCCGATCAAACTTGATGTTCTTGGCACTGATACGCATGTATGGCGGGCAATCGCCGCTGGCGATGTACTTGTAGATCGTCCGCTTCGAATCGCCCAGGTACGCCGCCAAATCTTCTATTGACATCAACTGCATTGCGAATAATCCTCAGTAATATGTCGTAATATATCACTATATGCACTGTATTGCAACACATTCTTCTCGAAGAATGTAATTTTTTTTCGATACTGAGGCCCCCATAAATGTAAGCAAAGAGTAAAGAAAACTGTTGCTTTTTCTGCGATTTCCTGGCATACTGAAGTAGTTGTTTGTAGTCGCAATCGAGCCAGAGCGCAATCGTACTCCGAGGAGGAGAATTCGATGAGCAGAAAGATAGCCCTGTTCGCATTTTTCGCGGGGATTGTGCTACTCGGCAATCCCGCCCACGGAGGGCTGATCAGTTTCAGCAGCAGCGCGGCTTCCACATGGTCTTCGAGCGGGGCGGAGATATCGCAGGATTTCTGGGTTTCTGAGCCGCATACGGTCGATATCACGGCAGAGGCACTATCAGACTTCGGCATCGCCGCAACCGTCTCGAATCGAACCAACATTGCCTGGACGGGGTATGTACTCTCGCTCGATCCGCAGGGCGAGGCTACTTTTGTCCAGGGAACGGCCGGCAGCACCGTGTTCGGAACGACGCTTTATCCGGATCTCTGGACCATCGAGTTCCGGGCGCCCGAGCCGGTTCTGCCGGGCCAGGCCGTCACACTGAGCTTTGACATCAACATTCCCGACAACGGAGTATATAGTTTCACGCTGACCCAGAGTCCTGTCCCTGAGCCGGCCACCGCACTGTTCCTTGCCTTGGGTGCGGCTTCACTGCTCCGCCGAAAACCGAAGAGCAAGTGACACGGCCATGCGCCTGAAGGATTGACCAAAGTGCACGCGATATTCCCCGCGGGCGGCCCGGGCGAGCCGGAGATTAGACAGACATCGAGGTGCTTCCACGCAGCCAGAGTGGCTCCGCGTCAAGCCTACACCCCAATATGACATCGGGCAGGCATTTGCCAGTACCCCAGCTTAACCTGACAGGCCATAAAAAAAGCCAGATTCTAATGACAACAGAATCTGGCTTCGGAGGAGGGTGATGAAAAGCTGATAATGACTTCGACGAAATTCCCTTTACCTACCTCAAACTATCCTTAGCTATCATCGAAAAGACAGGCTGAATTTCTTTAGTGAAATACAACAGAATTAACGAAAAGGTACTTGTTTTTTTTCAGAAATCAAACTCCAAAGTCGAAAAACCCATTTTTTTTCGATCCTTCGCCAAAACTGCCCACCCTGCACCAGAAAACCCAGATACTTTACGCTTGATAAATCAGCCTTGTTCTCATATCTTAACTGTCTGGCTGTTATTTCTTTTTGGAAGCGCCTCTATAGAGACCGTTTATGGGCACGCGGATTACCATTGCAGACCTGCTTGAGGCCAAGGGGCAAAATCGCAAGATCGCAGCGATCAGTTGCTACGACTACACCACGGCCAAGCTCATCTCCGCGACCGATGTGCAGGTGATCCTGGTGGGCGATTCAGCAGCCCAGGTCGTGCTCGGATTCGATTCTACGCTGCCGGCGACGATGGATTTCATGGTTGCCATAACCGCCGCGGTACGGCGAGGCGCACCGGAGGTGTTTCTCGTTGCGGATATGCCCTTCCTGTCCTATCAGGTGGGAAAGGCCGAAGCCATTAAGAATGCCGGCCGATTCCTGAGCGAGGCAGGCGCCCAGATGGTCAAGATTGAAGCCGCAAGCACCTATCTGGATATCATCAAGGCAGTAAGTGACGCCGGCATAGCCGTCATGGCGCACATCGGCATAAGGCCCCAGAGCATCAGTAAGGTCGGACGATTCAAGGCCGAGGCGACCTCTGCGGAGATGGCGGCCGAGCTGGTCAGCCTGGCCGAACAGATGATCGAGTCCGGGGCAAGTGCCCTGCTGGTCGAGGGGACCGCCGCGGAGGTAGCCGAGATTATTACAAACCGCTGCGCCGCACCGGTAATCGGCTGCGGGTCCGGCCCGCACTGCGATGGGCAGATACTGATCGCTCCTGACATCCTGGGCCTGACCCAGGGACCGAGCCCGAAGTTCGCCAAGAACTATGAAAGATTGGCCGAACGGACGATTGAGGCTTTTAGCGCCTACGCCAAAGAAGTTGAGAACAGCAAGTTTCCCGATGCTGAGCACAGCTACCACATGAAACCGGGGGAACTTGAGAAACTTCAACGACTGCTCAAGCACAGACAGTAGGCGGCGGCGCTGCATGCCGGGATAGCTGATCTATCCGAAGGCACGCCAACAGCGGAATCTCCAACGGTTGTTGAAGAGAAACCGGACGGGGGACACTTCTGTTGTTTTGTAATTGACGCTGGGAGCAGGCTGTGCTACAATAACCACCGGCGACTGAGGAGTTGCTGTCTTATCCGTTCAATTCGTTTCGTTCATTTTGGCAATTGAAAAACGCGGCGTTTGTTCTATGGCCCGAAAGGTGGCCGGAGGAGGTCAAAATACCACGACGACGGCGAGAACCTCAAGAATTTGTTGTTATCAGCGTTTATCCGCGTTCATCTGCGGTTTCATAAATGACTGCGGTTTACCTCAGCATTGGAGGATATGGACCATGAGAACTCTATTTCTAACCTTGACCACGTGTCTGTTTGTACTGCCTGCATACGCTAAATACAGCGGCGGTACCGGAGAGCCTAACGACCCGTACCAGATCGCTACGGCCGGCGACCTGATTGTCCTCGGTGAGACTCCCGACGATTACGACAAGCACTTTGTCCTAACCGCCGACATCGACCTGGACCCCAACCTCCCCGGGCGGAAGGTCTTCGACAAGGCTGTGATCGCGCCCGATACGAACCCGGCGTCTGGCTTTCAGGGAACCTCTTTCACCGGAGTCTTTGACGGCAATGGTTACACGATCTCACATCTGACAGTCGCTGGCACAGGCAATGACTATCTGGGGCTCTTCGGTGGTCTTGGAAGCGCGGGAGGGATCATGAATCTGCGGGTCGCAGATATCAACGTGACTGCCAGCGATGGGGCCATCGGCGCTCTGGTGGGGCTCAACGAGGGTACTGTGACCCGCTGCTCCAGCAGTGGCACGGTCACAGGGGGTTCCTACGTTGGCGGCTTGGTGGGACACAATACGGGTTATGCGGGCATACGCGGCTACGTCCACGGCCGCATTTCTCAGTGCCATACAGCAAGCAGGGTCATCGGCAGTAGCAGTGTGGGCGGCTTGGTCGGGGACAACGAGGGTACTTTGACCAATTGTTACAGCACCGGTGCGGTCACTGGCGATTGGGCAATCGGGGGGCTTGTGGGGGACAACGACTATACTATAACCAACTGTTACAGCACCGGAGCAGTTAGTGGCGGTTCGTCTGTCGGCGGGCTGGTGGGCGAAAACCATCACCGCATCGATACGAGCTATAGCACGGGTACAGTTGGCGGCAATTCCTCTGTCGGCGGGCTGGTAGGAAGTGGAAATGAAGATGTGAGTAGATGCGTGTGGGACATAGAGACCTCCGGACTGTCCGGAAGTGCCGGCGGAGTAGGCTTGACCACCGCCGAGATGATGAACCACTATATGCTCGGCCTGAACGGCTTTGCCAGCGACCCAAACTGGGTTTTGGATGCTGGCCGCGACTATCCTCGATTAGCGTGGGAAGGTACACCGGGACAGATCATTCCCGATCCCGCTATTGACTGGCTTGAGGGAACTGGTGCGGTAGAGAATCCCTACCAGATTGACACAGCCGAACAACTGATTCTGTTGGGTAAGGCAAGCATCCTCTGGGAAAAACACTTTGTCCTCGATGGGGATATTGATCTGGACCCAAATCTGCCCGCTGGACAGGTTTTCGCACAGGCGGTGATTCCAGCTTTCAGCGGAGTCTTTGATGGTAACGGGCACACGATCTCGCATCTGACCATCAATGGTGGAAGCTCCCTGGGATTGTTTGGCCTATTGGAGCGTGGGGCTGAGGTCAGTGACTTAGGTGTAGTGGACGTCAACATAACCGGTTCTGGTTACTTTGTCGGCGGCTTGGCGGGGTATAACGATTGGGGTAGTCTAACCCACTGCTACAGCACCGGTCTGGTCAGCGGCAGTCGGAGTGTCGGGGGCCTCGTGGGTGGTGACTATGGGAACATCATCAACTGCCATAGCACCGGTTCAGTCGGTGGAGTTAGCGGTATTGGTGGGCTTGTGGGGGGGAAAAATCGGGGTAGTTTGACTGATTGCCACAGCACCTGCACGGTGGGTGGAGAATCATCTGTCGGTGGCCTCGTGGGTGAAAACGGCTTGTCGTGGATCCATAGTACTGTGACCCGCTGCTACAGTGTTGGCACGGTCAATGGGGGCAACTACGTCGGCGGTCTCGTGGGCTACAACTACGGTAGCATCACCGCGAGCTACAGCTCCGGCCCGGTCATCGGCGATGTCAATGTCGGCGGACTCGTGGGCGAGAACAATTGGGGCATCGATGCGAGCTATAGCACCAGTGTCGTCAGCGGCGATTCTTGTGTTGGCGGGTTGGTGGGGCAGAACTACGACGGTACTGTGACTCAGTGCTATAGTACCGGTGCGGTTAGTGGAGCTGGCGGCGGACTGGTGGGAGCTTATTATCCCCTCTATTCGCACAGAACAGTAAACCAGGCCACAGTGGCCTGTTTCTGGGACACGCAGACTTCGGGCCAGGCTGCGAGCGCCGGCGGCACGGGCATGACCACGGCCGAGCTGCGGACGGCCAAGACGTTCCTGGAAGCCGGCTGGGACTTTGTGGACGAGACGGCCAACGGCACGGAGGACTTATGGTGGATTCTCGAAGGGAAGGACTATCCGCGTCTGTGGTGGGAAAACGCACCGCAATAAAATGGAACCGCAGATGAACGCAGATGGACTTGGCGCGGCTTCGGTGCGCTCAGCCGCAACCAAAGGTGTAGCGAAGGCGGCATCTTGTTCGACCGCAGCTACTGCGTGTGGCAAGAACATGCCAGGCGTATC
>Ga0214473_10009970_pt1 | contig 11207 bp, 26 predicted proteins | sample RVTome_7_FD_203509 | JGI IMG/M metagenome (GOLD analysis project Ga0214473, IMG submission 203509) | Soil microbial communities from uranium-contaminated site in the Upper Colorado River Basin, Wyoming, United States - RVT98D197 | ecosystem: Environmental > Terrestrial > Soil > Contaminated >...
GGGGTCCCAATGTATACACAGATTTCGTCAAAATAATTGCATCAAAAAATGTTCAAAAAAATGTGCATAAAAAATGTATAAAAAATGCGCAAAAAAAATCCCCTGCATTTCTGCAAGGGATTGTCTCATCCGTTTTCTTGGGTTAGGCCGCCCTTTTCCGTCTTCGGAATATTGACTTTTTTTTACGCAAAGAATTTGGTCAATTCTTTCTCTTCCATTTTCTTCGCTTGGAAGGAAGCCTGTTTCAGTTCCTTCCCATCAAGCAAAACCGTATAGAGCTTTGCTTTGTTTTTCCCGTAGTATGTTTTCTTCGTCAGTCCAACGAAGACTATTTTGATACGGGTTTTTCCGGCTCTCAGTTTCTTCCATACCGGCTTAAAGAAAGAAACGAGCACACTTGACAGCGTGACGATACCCGCATCGAGTCGCATGTTGACAGGGTGTTCGCCTTTTTTGTTCTCCAGATTCGACATTTCAAATCCTTCAAACACACCCTCAATCTGGTCACCGGTTTTCTTCGGTTTCCAAAATGGGCTACTTGATGTTTCGCTTGCGTTCCTGCGTTTCATGTTTTGTTCTCCTTTTTTGTGTTGTTAAGGCCGCCATAGGCGGATGCGCTTTTGGCGCAGGTTCGGGGATTTCGAGTAACTTTTTTTCAAACTCAATTCCCCGTTTTCTTGCATCCCACACATAGTACAGATATGCACCCGCAACAAGAACGAGTAAACCTATTCGAATATTACTTTCAGTTGTCTCGTTCATTTCTTCTTTCCTGACTCTTCGTCATCCTTGTCAATCACTTCGGAAATGTATTTTGCTTTCATCAAGTCCGCTGTGATTTTTTCCAGCACGTCAAGGTCTTGCTTTGTTTGTGCCGTTAGTACAAGGCGTGTAAACTTGCGTGTTGCTTTCATTGTGGTTCTCCTTTTGTTTGTGGTGTTTGTAAGTTCTCCAGTTTTTCTGGAGACTCCTTTTTCAGTTCTTCTTGCAATATCATTTTTCTTTCTTCCATCAAACGGATTGCTTTGTAACAGCGTTTGATTTCGATTTCAAGAACGAAAATATTTGTATAAATATTGTCTTGATAAAATTCCATAAGCGCATTATGAGTGCAATGCTGACAGGTGAAAACAATTTCTTCAAAGTCCATTGTTTTTCCCTTTCAAGGATTTGATGCAAGTGAAACCGGTTGCAAGAACGCAAACGGATTGAAAGTGTTTTTCCGCATAACTCACAGGTACGCATTTTTCAGTACTCTCCTTTCGTTCCACATTCAACACATTTTTTTTGTGTTGTTATTGTGAAGAAGAATTTCCCATTAGGGTATTTTTCAGTACTTTGCGTATGTCCATGCTCGTTCATCATTTCATGATGTGTACCTTGAAACCCACACATTACACACTCGCAAATTTCAAGCAGCATGGAAGAACCACATACGGTACAGCGGTCAATTGTATTAGTCATTGGAAATCCTCCCCAAATGTTTGCGTGCTTTTTTGATTTTTGTAAGTTGAGCAACAGTGAAACGTGCAGGGGGGATGAAATGTTTTTCCGGAAGTCTGTACGACCGAAGCACATCGTTCGCAAGTGTTGGATCCTCACACTCGAAAAGTACTTTGCCGTAAAATTCGGCAAAACTTTTTCGAGTACTTTGAACGATTTGAAGAGAACGGGTATTGAAGGTATGCAGAACGTAGTACATGACGAGAGTCTCCTTTTTGTGAATGAGGGTTACGAAGGTCAAGGGGTCTGGGCAATTAGGTGCGTCGGAGGCGCATCCGCTTTTGGCGGAGGATAAAAGCCATTCCCCTTTTCCTTCATTGTTATGCGTGCATATACATAATAAGAAGAAGTAGGATAAAAGTCAAGTGTTTTTTTATTAAAAATCAGACTAATCGAAGCAAAATAATAGGACTTGCATAACTTATGCTCGGGTCGCTTGATAAGGGGAGGGGGTCTAAAAGAACACCACCTCCTAACAGGTTAATTTCACCTGAAAATCTCGAATCCAAACTATCGGTCATCAACAGCGTCATGGCAGAAGTGTTTACTGACTTCAGGCGAAGAACATTTGTGGCATTATTATGTGACCATGCGACGATGAGCGATTGACCGCTTTTTATGTTTCCATTAATTACTGCATTATGCAAGCCAACATTCGCACCGTTTCTGTTTTGGAGACCTGCGATAAGTTGGCGGGAAATTCCATCATAAATACCCACCGAAAAAAGAGTGCCTGCGGGGCCGGCAGTATTAACATACACACCCATGTTATTAAATAACATGCTGCATGGAGAAGTGCAACCAAAAAGAGAAATTTGATTTGCTGCGGTTAATCCAAGCGCAGCAACGGTTGCGCCTTGTGCCGGAATAATTGCGAGATTGCTTTGATGTTCATTATTCAAGTCGCTCATTTTTTCACCCTTGCATTTTGTAATGCAATATTTAATTCTGTTTGCTTTTCTTTCACCATGAAAGAAAGCGAATCAATTTCCAACTGCGAAAATGTTGTATCATTCACCATTGCGCAAAGTTGCGTCTGGTAAAAACAAATGTCATCCGCAATCCTGCAAACATCCTGAGCAATGGGCTGAATAGTGGTACAAGAAACAAAGACAATAAGAATGAGAAGAACAAAAAGAATGGCTTTCATGTTACCTTTCTGAGCCAAAGGCTCATGCGCCTATGGGCGCAAAAAAAATGATGAGAGAATGAGTCCGAGTGTTGTGGTTCCGAAAAACCATGCAATACGCTGGAGATTGGAAATACGTTTGTCAATGTGTTTTCTGAGCGATGGTCTTCCTGTCACGGCATTGCCGTTGATTTCTTCTTCCAGAATTGTCAAGCGATTTTCAAAAAGAGAATGTATTGAATTTTCGTTCATGGCAATGTCTCAGTAGGAATGGAAGGAATAAATTGAATCATTTTTCCGAACACCGTTAATTCACCGACCGTTCCTTGTCGGATTATTCTGATTCCGCTTGGAGGAACAAAAGAAAGTCGGTGCACAGAATCACGCAAGGTTAATGCGCCTGCATCTGAAATCATTCCTTCGGGACACCAAATGAAATGCGCAAAATCTGCAAAGGCGTCATCAACAAGAATGTTGCTCACTGTATCAAGGTCGGGAATGACGAACGTCAACCACCATATTTTTTGAATGATTGAAATCCCAAGACTGCTCACGGTTGTTTTCCTTTCCACAATGTTATGCGAATTTGAGTCGTGAGCGCCGCACCACAAACAAGGTAGATATTTTCATCGTCGAAATCGTCCAACACTTTCCATCCTCCCGCCTCAATCCATTGTGTCGCATCATTTGCATTTGTGGAAGGAGAAACAAAAACAGGATTCGCTCCGATGTTTTCAAACATGGCATGATTGTGAACGCCCATTTTGATTTCTTTTACCACGTCATTGATATTGCGTATAAATACTCTGAGTGTTCCAAGTTTGTTTGACAAAAAAAATGGAACACGACTTCCCGATTCGCTGTCACTTCCTGCTTTATTCATCTTTCAAAACTCCTTTGATTTTTGGTACACACTATCGGCATAAATTTTTCCCTCTGCATTTGGGTAATGTCCGGCATAGTATGCGACATAAGCGGCATAGAGGGAATTATATTGCTTCCTTTTCATGTCAAGAAATGCCATGCCGACTTTGATGTTTTTTTCAGGTTCATACATATCAGCCAATGTGAACGATGTTTTTAATTCGTTGTTTACATCATACAAAGCAGGAGCGGTTATTTGCATCAAACCGATTGCTCCTTTATTACTCACAGCGGACGGATTGAAATTTGATTCAATTGCAACCTGTCCAAGTGCAAGAGAAGATGGAATCATGTATTTACTTGATTCTCTAAGTATCAAAGCAGAATAAGGCACAAGTAAATATTGAGTCGTTTGCATGACAAACAAAACAGCAAGAGAAATGGAAAGAATAGCAATGATATTCATGCTGTACCTTTCTTCAGAAAAAAATAAGGGTACGGGATTCTCCGTTTCCCATACCCATTTTTTATGTCAGTACTTTTTTCTTAAGAAGAAGAAACGCACCAATTCCAATGGCTGCAATAATAAGAATATTATTTCTTAATGCTGTCAGCCAGTCCGTTTCTCCCTCCGGAAGTTCTCCGGGATTAGTTGTTCCGAACGCAATGGGAATTTCTTTTCGTTCATTCCCTGCAACTGTAAAACTTGCATTCAGAATTACTTTTCCACTTCCGGAAACATTGTCCGGAAACTGCAATGGAAAATCCACAACTCCCCAAAGATTGGTTGTGTCCTGCCGTGAGTATAACAAACGTGCACCTGAAAAAACATCACAGGAAACACTCGTGAATGGTTCTCCGATTCCAGCCAAGCCGGTAACGTAACAATTGATTGCAACCCTTTGAAGAGGTTGAAATTGTCTTGTTGTTAGTTCATGCCCGCCGGAATCGAAAAATTTGACTGTGATTCCCATACGTCACCACCTTTCTTTTTAGGTGGTTGCTTTTTGTTCGGTTGCTTTTTGTTCGGTTGCTTTTTGTTCGGTTGCTTTTTGTTCGGTTGCTTTTTGTTCGGTTGCTTTTTGTTCGGTTGCTTTTTGTTCGGTTGCAATTTGAACATGTCTTTCAGCTTCCTGACGGTTTGAAAACATGCCGTATAATGTTTCTTCCTTCGGACACGTTATTCCTTCGGCGCCGGATTGAGAATTTCCTTTCTTGAAATATGCAGGATGGTCAACATGGTTAACCAATTTTGCACCTGTTTTTGTCTTCACTACTGCGTACATGGTTTTTTTGTCCTTTCTTTCATCGTTTTGGTGTCAGTAAAAAAAATGCTGCAAGACCTGCAAGTCCAGCAAGAACCATTCCTTGCGCTCCAGCAAGTGCAGGTGGTGTTCCGCTTGTTTGTGCACCTTCGCCTTGTGTTGAAATTTGAGTCAATGAAGGTGTGTCAGAAAAAATTGCATTAACCTGACACGCCCAAATGCGGAAAGCTGTTTCTTCCACTCGTGAAACATCTTCATTCATCAAGATATAAACGAAATGGAAAAAGAGTCCGACAAAAACACGACCGTCAATATCGCCGTTTAATTGTGCGTCGGCGTTTTGAACACTCGCAGCAATTGTTACAGGGTTAATTCCCCATGTATTATTGCAACCATACTTTCCGTTTGTTATCATTTCCAATAAACGGGGAAGATATTTTTGACTGACGATATTATAGTCAGGCATTTCAAGATTCGCTTTCCAGAGCGCTTGAATAGCATGGTTGAAAATGTTCGCTTGTGAAACAGCTTCAGGATATGTCAAATGTTGAGTCTTTCCACGTATCGTAAAAAAACCCAAAAATTGAGCCAACAAACTCCCCGCCGGTGGAAGCACGGCATCTCCTGCGGCCTGAATCAACTGAGTATTCGGCATAAAACTAACCTCCTTTTTTTATACAAAGGCAGGAACCTTTGACGGAGGCACAGACACGTCCACTGGAGCCGCTGCGGGTTTCTCCATGTAAAACCGTGTTGACTTTTCGGCAGCGTCCGGCGTGCGTGCAAATCCCATCGTATGAATCAAGAGAACCGTAGCCGCTCCGAATGTGCCGTTGAATTGTGCAACCCTTCCTCCCGCTGGAATATATTGATACGGATTCAGGTTGACTTCCAGCATTGCGATTGCAGTTTCCAATCGATTCTGGTAATTGGAATATGAAAGCAATGTCGCTTGGTCAGAAGTAATGCGAGAAACTTGATCTTTCTGGATGAAAACATTTGTCAGGTTGACATTTGTCTCAATAAAGAGACTTGAAATATCCGTACCTGAGAAATCCTGCGTTTGCTGACCGGCTCCTCCAACAGCAAGATTTTGTTGAATGAAATATGTGAGATAAGGTGCGTTCGCATTTGCCTCAACATAGGAAATTTGAACGACTCCACCGGCAACAATTGTTGCAACAGTTACGGTGTTTCTCAATTCAACATAACCCGCATAGTTTGCGTTGTTAAATAATCCCACGCTGTTATCCCACGGAGCATGAAACGGGATGACAATTGTAACTGCAAATGCACCACCGACAATGGAGGAAAATTCAGCAACACCATTTTTCATGTTGTTAAAAAGTGAAAAGAAATTTACCGTTTCATTCACAATATCAGTTCCACGGTAATTAACACGAGCTTGTCCAAGCTGTGCAAGTGTGACGGCGACGGCAGCTTGATTTGTGCCAGTCCAACGAACAACCAAATCCTTTATCGTTCCATAGGGCAAATCCCTTTGTACTTGATTATTCAAGATTTGGTCAGAGACGAGAAGTTTCATTTTTGTAGTCCTTTTTTTTGTACGTTGATTATTTCTTATACAACAGTTGGGGGTTTTTTTGCTGCCGGAACGCCGTACACCAAATCCCTCAAAGGCGTAATGCGTTGTACGACAAACAGCGTACCCAAAATAATTGCCGCTGTCATGAGTACATATTTCGTGGTGTACATTTGACCTCCTTTATCCGTTAACGATTTGTTTGAGTGCGTCAACACGATTGACGACGAAAAGAACTGCAAGAGCAATGAGCGCAGTTGTAAGAATGTGTTTCGGTTTCATTGTTTTTGTCCTTTTTTTTGTTGTGGAAGAACCTCATCGCCTATCAATATAAAATCATGTTTCTCTTTTGACAGGCGTTCAAGTTCTGTTCTGTTGAATCCGTTTTTTTCCATTCTGTCAATATCCTGTGTTTCATTCAGGCGAAATGTTATCAACGTGGTTCTTGCTGCACGCAAGTACACGTTTAATTCCACAGGTCTGCGGCCAATGGCGAGTAGTCCTATATGTTCATGTCTGCCAAAGGAAAGAATTTTGTGAAAATAGGAAGTCCGTGCATTGGTCAATTTTTCTATGAAGACTTCTGCTTCATCAATAACTAACAATGTGTCCGGACTGTCCCAAATAACTCCGAAGATTCTTTCAGCTTCTTCAAAGTCCGTTATTTGTACGCCGATATTTTGTTCCTTTTCTTCTATGATTATATCACGCAATTCCTTTGCAGACGTGACAAGGACATTCCAGTCATACTCATCCTGCAAATCAAAAATCACTGTACGCTCATACTCTTTCGATATATGCGCTATGATTTTTTTTGCAAGAGTACTTTTACCGGACTCTTGTACACCTGTCAAGAGAATCACGTGTCTTGATTTTTTCATAACGAAAATTTAAGCCGAATCAATTGGGGTTCAGGTCTTCTTGAACGTGCGAGAATTTCAGCTACATTGAAACTCTTAGGCAAATTTGCAGCCGAATTTATTGGCTGAAAATCACTCGAAACTGTTATTGTCGCATTATTGTATAAATAAAATGCAAGAATACCACCGGCTCCAAGCCAGATTAACGTCGTTGTTTTCATTCACCAACTCCTTTCTTTTCCTCTGTTTGTTTTTCCTCACCATTCCGTTTCACAAAAAGCTGAGGCATGAAACGGGGTAACAGTGTTCCAATCCACACGATTGCAGTTTGTGAATGAACAATCCACTTGTTTGTTTCTTCATCTTGAACCTGTATAACCTGAGCAAGCGAAAGTTCGGCAGTACTTGAGAGTGCCTTTATTTCTCCTTCCGAAAGTTCCTGTTTCGTTTTCGACATAGCAATCAAAATTCCACCGATGCTTTTTGTCGCTTCTTTCAGGTCAAGTTTTTCCGCCATAGGCGGATGCGCCTTCGGCGCAAATTCTTTTAGGGCTGCTTCTTCCCTGTCTTTTTTTCTCAGCAGACGTTCTGCCGCCGTCAAAACTTTCCTCCCCTTTTTTGTTGTGGATGATTCTGTCGAAGGAAAATCAAGAAGAGGTGAGCTTGTTTTTTTCTCCGGCAAGTCAAGTGTGAACATGTTTTCTATTAAGTCCATTAGTCACCTTCGCCTTCGCCGTTTTTTTCATCTTCAAACATATACTGCAAATCGTCCTCTTCTTTTATTTCTCCAGTTGTGGTGAGTGTAAAAACTTTTTTGGTTGAATCGTATTCAATGCGATGATTCAAACCACATGGACAATCAAGAAGAATTGCAGTACCATCTTTCTTGACTTCCGCTTTGTTGCTCCAGCGTTCCTTGTTAGCCATGATAGATTTCTCCTTTTATTTGTTGTTTGATTTCCTGCAACTTTTGCAGGATGAAATTTACTTCAAACATGAGGGTTCCGCTTATGTGCGAAACATTACCCACAGAAAGTCTATTGAGATTTCTCCAAATAGAATTAGAAGAAAACTCTATTTGCTCAATATGTCTCAAAAGTGTTTCTTTATTCATAATTTTGTTTCCATATTTGCACAATCAATGCAAACATCTTCTTTTTTACCATCAGGTAATATGTGACATTCTTTTTCATCTAATTCAGTAAAACAAAGACAACAATATAAGTAAAAGTGTTTACTTTTCTTTTTTCCATGAATTAAACAAACTGGATCAATATTTTTCATTGTGGAAACCATTGCAAGGGTTCTGTATCGAACAAATGTTTATCGGACGGAAGAATGATTCTTTTATCATATTCAACCCTTACTTGTTTCCTGCTCATTTGCACCTTCAAGAATTGGCCTCTTTCTCGAACGATTTCAAGTCGTGATTTTCCATTCCGTTTTCGCATTGCTTCAAGATTCAAACATTGACGGAAAGAAAGTACTTTTTCTTTTGACATTGATAAGGCTGCATCTTTTTTGATTTGATTTTTGAAATCTGAATAACTGAATTGGCCTGAATCGAAACCCTTGAATTTTACAATCTCTTTTCCTGCTTTTCTCAAAGCATACGATTTGGGTGCAAGAAAAATCCCATCATAAGAACCTTCATAGTGAAGCTGACCGATTTCTTTACCCACTACATTTGTCGGCATTTTCTTTGACGTGAAAAGCGAATCGGTGTCACAGTAAAACATCGCATCTTCACAAAGCTGCATATACTGATAATGTTTCAAACGTGCAAGATCAGTAATAAAAGCTGCAAGGTACGGCAGAATGAAACGGGAGTGCGATTTTTTGAGTACGAGTATCAAACCGAAATCGTTTTCAAACTGAACGAAGTTTTTTGAATCGGGCGTATAAACTTCAACGGTTTCCTTCCATCGCATTTGACCGAATTTACCATAGAGAGAATTAAGCATATATTTTGAAATCAAACCTATGGCATCGCCTTTGTGTTCATTTTTCAACTTGTAAAACGTGCTTACATATTCATTGAAGATTCTCTCTTTCTTTTTGAAGTAGAAACCTTCAAGAACATGAAACTTGATTCCAAATTCCTTTACAAGAAAATCAAGTGTAACGGATGAAAGGAAATATTCGCCTTTTCCATTCACAAATAAATTCTCTTTATCCCGCTTGATAAGCAAAGGCGAAATATAAAACGATGGAAGAGTCTCAATCCATACCTTGTAAAATCCTATCAAATCTTTCTGATAGGTTTTTGTATGATAGACTTCTCCCTCTGGCATTTCCTCCAGCATTGCTGAAGGATATAAACTATTCACATCGTACCAATGCAAACCCTTTCCATAACCCTTGTAAACTTCCACACGTCCTCCAGAGTACCAATTTTCTCTGAAATATTCTTCTTCGTCAATAGGAAAACGAACGACGTCTGAAAGGTCACAATAAAGCGAACGAAAAGTATCAAGCGCTTGGCTTGCAATTGTCATCTGGGGATGAACGACAAATTCAGAAGCAAAAAATTTGGTTAGAACTTCAAACAAACCGAGACAATCATGTTCAAGATACTTTCTTAAGCGGGGTTCATTTGCCTTGTGCGTTCTGTTGAAAGAAACGTCTCCTTTTTTCTTATGCTCAACATCGAAATCATTTGTGAGATTCTTTAAGCTGTCTTTCAGGAGTGCATAGGAATCCCTAAACTCAAATTGCTTCCGAAAACGCCCTTGATAAATGTCTCCAATCAAGATAGCAATTATTGAACCAGTTCTTTCAATCAATTTGAACTCAAATTTTTGCATGATGCGCTCAAGGATAAAAAGGAAGTCAAACTTCCCACCGTTATGAGCGAAGAAAATATAGTGCTTATACTTGGGCTGAGAAATGTGTTGTAAAAACTTGTCAAGGGAATGAAATTCTTTATACTCGTTTCCATCAAAGAATCCCAAGAGAAGAAAATCAATCCAGTTGTTTGACTCAATATCGAAGACCGCATATTTGATGTTTTCTTTTTTCATTTTATTTTCCGCATAATAATGGTGCAGTATTCGCCATTATTATATCTTAAAACATTCCATTGTAACAGTGAATCAATTTCCTCTTCTGTCAATTCTATTTTACGGTGTTCGTAACAATCAGAATCAAAATCACAACAAAATTTTATAGCTGCTTCAATGTTTCTGAATACTCTTTTTTGTTGCATGGCGATTTCTCCTTTTTGTTTTAGAGGGTTTTCTAACTGTTGTTTGCTTTGACCTGTACTTCTTCATTTCAATGTGACGCAACTCGCTCTGCAATTCAACCCGAATATTTGCAATTTGTGATTCAAAATTCTTTTCAAGATTAAGAAGTTTTCTTCCTCTCTCTTTTCTAATCTTGTTAATCTTTGCAATTTCACGTTTGAATTTCCGTACATCAAAAGCCTTGACATGAGCACCCGTTGAAATGTCTCCTTGAATCTTTGCAGTATAAGGAGACCGAATTTCACCGGAAAATTTTTGAACAGTAACGGTGAAATCTTTTTGCTTTGTTTTTTTGAACCGATTGAAATAACGGGTAACAATTGAATTGACTTTTCGAGAATTGATTTCGTCGTCAGGAGAAACAGGAATATATATTTTGCGGGATAAGATCGAAACATCGCCTCTTGAAACTCTACTCGAATATAACGGAGAATCTTTGCCATGTTTATACCTCAATATCTTTGAAACCCTTTTACGTTCACCTTTCAACGGTTTGAATGTTGAAACGTGAATCACAAAACGCAAAGCCGCTTTTTTTCTCTTTTGCATGTGCACGCATAACAAATGAGAAAACGAATTTCAAAACCCACGCACCTTTAAAGGTTAACCGGCAACCCTCACGAAGCTTGAACCCATTTCATGAATGTTAAAAAGAGAAAAAACCATTCATTGAAATCCACAAGAAAGAACGCTGGTTAAAAGTGCGGGGTTATTTTTTTGATTTTTTTTCTTGATTCAATTTACTGAATACAATATACACAGAAGCATTATTAATGTCAAATCTGTGTATACATT
>Ga0214473_10009971_pt1 | contig 11205 bp, 6 predicted proteins | sample RVTome_7_FD_203509 | JGI IMG/M metagenome (GOLD analysis project Ga0214473, IMG submission 203509) | Soil microbial communities from uranium-contaminated site in the Upper Colorado River Basin, Wyoming, United States - RVT98D197 | ecosystem: Environmental > Terrestrial > Soil > Contaminated >...
TAACGGACGGCGCCGTACCCTCCCATTCCGTGGCCTCCGATGGCACGAGCAGCCTTGCCGGCACGCGTGTGTGTCCGGAGATTATTCTCAACCACAGCAATCGTACTGCCCAGCATGTCCTCGTAGTTCCCGGTTGTCGCGGAATTGCGGTAGTATGAGCCGCCGAAGTAGTTCGACGCATCGACGGTGACGACAAGCATTCGCCCAATCTCGCCTTTCTGGAACATGTCGTCCAACAGCGCCTGCAAGGAATACCGTTCGAAGTACCCCGCATCGCCCAAATAATCGTGCAGCAAATAGAGGACCGGGAACGGGGCCTGCGGCGCGGCCAGCACGTCGTCGGATGCATAGGCGACTGTGATCAACCGTTGATCGCGGTCCTCCGCCGAATTGCGGTCGAGGTCCGCAAGGAAGTCCGCCGGAATGCCTTGCGGATCTTTCGTCGAAAAGCTGGGGGCGCCGAGCGGGCTCTCTTCCTTTGAGCATCCTGCGACAAAACCGAGGCAAAGCGACGTCAAGCCCACGGCCAACCATTTTGCGTTGCTTCCCACGAATCAACCTCCAGATCAGAATCGATATGACACCGAGAGCATAGTCTCGTAACGCGTCAGTGAATACGTCCCCGGGAAAACAACAACACCATCCATCGCGCCACTCTGCGCGATGTCACGTTCAGACGCGAAGGCGATCTCCTGTGCGGCGGAGAGCTCCCAGTTAGGCGCAACCATGTAGGAGAATCCGGCGGTGAGACCGATCCGGTCACCGACGTCCGGAAAATTGGGGCTGAAGGTGGAGTCCACTGCGGCCCCGCCGTCATAGTAGAATCCGCCGCGGACGGCGAGATTCTCTTTGGCCATGTATTCGCCGCCGGCCGACACGCGGATCTGATCATCCCAGCCAAAGGGGACGGACAGAGACGAAAGCGTATCGACACCGGCCTGGAGTCCGCCGTTGATAAAGGCGATGTTCCATGAGTCAGCCGCCGACCAGAATGTCATGGACAGATCGAACGCCAGAAGCAGACGGTCGCTCGCCGCGTATCCGATACCGGCGCCGATTGAAGCAGGAAGATCAAGATCGTATTTGTAGTCTTGCTTGAAGTAGCTCGGCTCGCTAAGTACCTCATCATTGACCCCGACGAAGAATGACCGCACCCGATCGGGATACAGACTGCCTTCTGTGCTCTGGCGCTGGGGATTGATCGGCCACGCCATCGTCATCTCGGCGGTGCCGTTCATCGGAATCGAGATTGGGGTCTGCCCACTAAACCCAACGGTGAGCTTGTCCGAGGCCTTCCAGAGAACCCCGGCATTGGCGCCGAAGCCGAAACCATTGCCTTCCATCCGGTAGTCGCCATAGAAGGCGTTGATGGGGTAGTCGTCCAATTGGTCACCAAGCGGGTTGGGGACGGACACGACACGGCGGAAAACGATATCGCCCCGCGCGATCGACACGCCGACACCAACGGCCAGGTCATCGCTCAACTGTCGGGCGAGCGTTGGATGGACATCCATAACATCCAGATCGGTGTGGAAATTCTTCTTCGTATGGAACTCATAATCGGTGTTGTAACCAAGCGGCGAACGGAACAAGTCCCACTGGTAGTTGACATCGTACGGCCAGAGAATCCCCGCTCCCCAAGCCCAGCGCGAGCCCTCTGTGGGGGCCATGACGAACGCGAGCGACGGCACCGGCCAGATGTCATCCGTGGAATACAGTTTACCCGACGTGTCGGCAGCGAGAAAGCCCATGTCGATGCCATTGGAGCTAATCTCGGGATCAAACGCGAGGCGGGGGCTGTAAGTGCCCAGGGTCGCGTTGGCCTCGCTTTTCTCAAGGAAGGCCAGACCGGCGGGATTGTAGCTGAGCGCGCTCCAGTCGCTGGCCACCCCACGGAAGGCACCGCCCATCGAACGCGCCCGCAACCCCACCCCGGCGGTCGAGAAGCCGGCAGAGCGCGCATCGGACGCAACCGTCAAGAGGAACGCTCCTGCTATCGCCGCCAACGAATAGACGGCGCGATACCTGAATCCTGCGAAACGACGCAATTGCCTCTCCCCGTTCAAGGTTGTCGTTAACCGTTGAGTGGCATTCAGAAAGCCACGTGAAACCGCGAATTTACCGCCCGTCTCGACCGCCAGTCAAACGCTTTCTGGCCGGGACGTTACGGGCGCGTACAGGTCACGAAGCACACCGACACCCTGCAAGACCAGCGCTCAAGCCGTCCGGCCCCAATGCCACCATTACACATGGCCGCCTTCGTTATTCCCGCTACACGCAAGAGAAACTCGGGTAAACGATTGCCTGTTATGGTGCGAACGGCTACCTTGGCGGTTTGGCGGCGTTTACCGCCTTGTTGACAGTCACTTAGAATCGCGGTCGGGGTAACGTTGGCCGCGAAAAGGTCCTGCCAGATAATGTCCGGATTCATTGAGATCAAGGGCGCTCGCGAACACAACCTACGGAATCTGTCATTAAAGATTCCCCGTGACAAGCTTGTTGTGATCACTGGACTCTCGGGCTCCGGGAAGTCATCGCTGGCCTTTGATACCATTTACGCCGAGGGGCAGCGTCGCTACGTGGAATCGCTGTCGGCGTATGCCCGTCAGTTCCTCGGACTGATGGAGAAGCCCGATGTGGACTTCATCGATGGGCTTTCGCCCGCTATCTCCATCGAGCAACGCACATCTGCCCGCAATCCCCGGTCCACGGTCGGGACTGTGACCGAAATCTACGATTACTTGCGTTTGCTCTACGCGCGCATCGGCACTCCCTTCTGCCCGCGCTGCAAACGCCCGATTGCAAGTCAGACGGTCTCGCAGATGGTCGATCATCTGATGGACCTGCCTGCCAAGACTCGGATGGTTATTCTCGCGCCGCTTGTTGTCGGGCGTAAAGGTGAGCACAAGGACATCCTCGGCCAGATTCAGAAAAAGGGGTTGGTTCGTGTCCGGATCGACGGAGAAATTTGTGAACTGGAAGATGCTCCTGCGCTGAACAAGAAGACAAAACACACCATCGAAGCGGTTGTCGACCGGCTGTTGTCGGCGCCAACGATCAAGTCGCGTTTGGCCGACTCGCTTGAGACGGCGCTCCGTCTGGCGGGCGGGGCCGCGAAGGTGATCATCGGCTCCCGTGAAGAAGCAGTCTTCTCCGAGAACGCTGCCTGCCCCAATTGCGGCTTGTCCTTCGAAGAGCCATCGCCGCGTCTCTTCTCGTTCAACTCTCCGTTTGGCGCATGCGCCACATGCGGAGGATTGGGACACAAACTGGAGATCGATCCGGATCTCGTTCTGCCCGATCCGACCCGTTCAATTTTCGAAGGCGCGATTGTGCCGTGGGGCGAAGATCCGGCCAATTGGTACCGAGTTATGCTGCGCGGCGTCGCAAACCATTTCAACTTCAATTTCCGGACCCGCTTCTGCGACCTGCCCAAAGAGGCGCAGAAAGTCATCCTTTTCGGATCGGGTTCGAAGGAGTTCATGTTTGCCTACGAGCACTCCAACGGACGCGGCAAAGGCGAGTTCACCGGCAAGTTTGAGGGCGTGATTCCCAATCTGGAACGCCGCTACCGTCAGACCGAATCCGCATCGGTTCGTCAATGGATCGAGCAATACATGCGCATGACCCCATGCCCTGAATGCAAGGGGGCGCGACTAAAGCCGGAGGCGCTGGCGGTCTTGGTGGGGAAGCAATCGATCCACGATGTCGTGACGATGCCGATCAAGCAGTCGTCGCGCTTCTTTGCCGACTTGCAGTTGAGCGCCCGGGATTTGAAAATCGCCCGGCAGATCCTCAAGGAGATCAACGAGCGACTCGGATTCCTCGTCAATGTCGGCTTGGATTACCTGACGCTGGACCGTTCGGCGCAATCACTGTCCGGCGGCGAGGCGCAACGCATCCGTCTGGCAACGCAGATCGGGGCGCGCTTGGTCGGAGTGCTCTATATTCTCGATGAACCCTCAATCGGGTTGCATCAACGCGACAACCGCCGTTTGCTCGAAACGCTGGTGGAGTTGCGCGATCTGGGGAATACGGTCATTGTTGTCGAACATGATCGCGAGACAATCGAGGAAGCCGATTTCGTGGTCGATCTCGGGCCGGGAGCCGGCAAGAACGGTGGCGAGATCGTGGCGATCGGGCCGCCGTCGAAAATCAAGGCGACCAAGGCATCGTTGACCGGGCAATATCTGGCAAATCGACGCTCGATTCCAATCCCGCGTCAACGCCGCAAGGGAAGCGGTGAGTCCTTGCGTCTTGTGGGCGCCACCGGGAACAACCTGAAGCAAGTGTCCGCGGAGTTTCCGCTGGGCGTGCTGACGTGCGTGACCGGAGTCTCCGGATCGGGGAAATCGACGCTGGTCAATGAGACGCTCTACCGCATTTGCGCGCAGCATTTCTTCGATGCCAAACATCCGCCTCTCCCCTACCTCAAGCTTGATGGGTTGAAACTGCTCGACAAAGTCATCGATATCGACCAGTCACCGATCGGACGTACGCCGCGCTCCAACCCGGCCACGTACACCGGAGTCTTCACCTTCATCCGGGACCTGTTTGCGCAGCTGCCCGACGCGAAGATTCGCGGGTATGAGCCCGGACGGTTCTCGTTCAATGTCAAAGGCGGACGCTGCGAGGCCTGCGAAGGGGATGGCATCATCAAGATTGAGATGCACTTCTTGCCGGATGTCTATGTGCCGTGCGAGGTCTGTAAAGGGAAACGCTACAACCGGGAAACGCTCGAGGTTGCATATAAAGGAAAGAGCATTGCCGATGTCCTTGACCTGACTGTCGATGAGGCGTTGGAGTTTTTCACCAACATTCCCCGCATCAAGCAGAAGCTCCTGACCCTCTCGCAGGTCGGTTTGGGATACATTCATCTTGGCCAGCAGGCGACAACGCTCTCCGGCGGCGAGGCCCAGCGGGTGAAACTCTCGACAGAATTGTCAAAGACCGCGACCGGACAAACGTTATACATCTTGGATGAACCAACAACGGGGTTGCACTTCGAGGACATCCTGATGCTGCTTGGGGTGCTCAACGAACTCGTTGAACGGGGCAACACCGTGATTGTGATCGAACACAACCTTGATGTGATCAAGACCGCCGATTGGATCCTCGATCTGGGTCCGGAAGGCGGGGAGGACGGCGGGTACATCCTCGCAGCGGGCACCCCGGAGCAGGTCGCCCGTATCGAGAGTTCGCACACCGGACGGTTCTTGCGTAAGGAATTGAAGAAATTGCCACGAAACTCGGGCAAGACCGGCCCGTCAAGGCGGGCGGCGGCCGAACTGGCTGCGTGAGGGGCATTGCATTCAAGACTTTCAAGAAAGGATAATATGGGTCAGAATCTGGTTCAGAAAATCATCAGCGCACATCTGGTCGATGGGACCATCACGGCGGGGCAGCCGATCGCGATCCGGATCGATCAGACGCTGACACAGGACGCCACAGGCACGATGGCGTATCTGCAATTCGAAGCGCTCGGCATAGACAAAGTGAAAACCGAATGTTCGGTCTCTTACGTCGATCACAACATGTTGCAGGCGGGATTTGAGAACGCCGACGATCACCAGTACCTGCAAAGCGTCGCCGCTCGGTTCGGGGTCGACTATTCGCGTCCGGGCAACGGCATCTGTCACCAAGTCCATCTGGAGAGATACGGCGTGCCGGGCAAGACGCTTCTCGGTTCGGATTCGCACACGCCGACCAATGGCGGCCTGGGCATGCTGTCCATCGGCGCCGGCGGACTGGATGTGGCCGTCGCCATGGCGGGCGGCGCCTTCAATCTCAGCATGCCGAAAGTGATCCGTATCCATCTCAAGGGCAAATTGCAACCCTGGGTCGCCGCGAAGGACATCATCCTTGATATCTTGCGGCAACTCACGGTCAAGGGCGGCGTCGGAAAGATTCTCGAGTACACCGGCGAAGGGGTCGCGTCCCTCACGGTGCCGGAGCGCGCAACAATCACCAACATGGGCGCGGAATTGGGCGCGACGACATCGATCTTCCCCTCCGACGCGAATACCCGCAAGTACCTGGCGATGCAGGGTCGCGAACGGGACTACAAAGCGTTTGCCGCCGATCCCGATGCCGCCTACGACGGCGAGATCGTCATCGACTTGGGCAAGCTGGAACCGATGATGGCCCAACCGCACTCGCCGGACAAGGTGGTGCCCATTCGCGAAATTGTCGGAATGAAAGTCGACCAGGTCTGCGTGGGGTCGTGCACGAATTCTTCGCTCTACGATCTCATGGTGACGGCCGCCATCCTGAAGAACAAGCACGTCCATCCCAACGTCAGCATGACCGTGACACCGGGTTCGCGTCAGGTTTTTGCGGCCGTCGCACAAGTGGGTGCGCTGGCCGACATCATCGCCGCCGGCGCGCGCATTCTCGAATCGGCCTGCGGCCCCTGCATCGGCATGGGGCAGGCCCCGCCGTCGGGGGGCGTTTCGATTCGCAGCTTTAACCGCAACTTTGAGGGCCGTTCGGGCACAAAGGACGCCAATGTCTATCTCGCCTCCCCCCAAGTCTGCGCCGTCTGTGCGCTGACCGGCGAGATCACCGACCCGCGAACCTGGGGTCCCGAACCAAAGATTATTTTGCCGGACGAGATACCGCTCGATGACGCCTTGATCGTCAAACCGCCGCAGGATCGCAAGTCGGTCGAGATTCGCCGCGGACCGAACATCAAACCCTTGCCCAAGCAAGTTCCGCTGCCGAGCTCGATCAGCGGCGAAGTGTTGCTCAAGGTGGGCGATAACATCACGACCGACCACATCATGCCCGCAGGCGCCAAGGTGTTGCCACTGCGCTCCAACATCCCTGCGATCTCGGAATTTGTCTTTGTCCGTATCGATCCCGACTTCCCGCGCCGCGCCAAGGAAAAAGGCGGCGGCCTGATCATCGGCGGCGAGAACTATGGGCAGGGATCATCGCGCGAACACGCCGCCCTTGCGCCAATGTTCCTCGGTGTGAGAGCCGTGATTGCAAAGACGTTCGCGCGCATCCATCATGCCAACCTCGTCAACTTTGGGATTCCGCCGCTGACCTTCGCGAATTCAGCCGACTACGACAGGATCGAGCAAGGTGACATGATCGAGATCCCCGGGCTGACCGATCGCATCATGAATGGCGCGCCGGTCGTGGCTCAAAATGCGACCAAGGCCTACGATTTCCAACTAACCTATGACTTGTCGCCGTTCAACCGCGCCGTGCTCATCGAGGGCGGCCTCTTGAATTACACAAGCCGTCACGCAGCGTAGAAGCTTTCGGGGGGACACACACATGGAAACAGCAACGGTGCCGCTGAAGCAGACGCCGCTGACCGCCATACATGAAGCCGGCGGCGCACGCATGGTGCCGTTCGCCGGATTCCGCATGCCGGTGCAGTATTCGGGAATCATCCCGGAACACCGAGCGGTCCGCACCTCGGTCGGCATTTTCGATTTGTCGCACATGGGCGAGTTCGAGGTACGCGGGCCAGGAATGCTGGATTTCCTCGAATGGGTGACAACCAACGATGTCGGATCCCTACAGACCTACCAGTGCCAATACTCTCTCCTTATGAATGACGCCGGCGGGATTGTTGACGATCTCGTCATTTACCATCTGCCGGAAGGGGCGATGCTGGTGGTCAATGCTGCCAACATCGACAAGGATTTCGCCTGGCTTCAGAAGCACTGCCCGCCGGGGGTGCAATTGACCAATCGCTCCGATGAGATCGCCTTGATCGCCATTCAAGGCCCGAAGGCGGTCGATGTCGTGACACGCCTCGTCGATTGTGATCTCGACGAGATTGCGTACTACCATGCCGCTGAAGGAACGGTCGGAGGGCACAGGATCATCTTCTCCCGCACGGGATACACCGGCGAGGATGGCTTCGAGATCTATGTTCCCAACGAGTTGGCCGAAAGTTGCTGGCAGGCGGCGATGGAGGTCGGTGAGGAATTCGGCATCATGCCGATCGGACTGGGGGCGCGCGACACACTACGCTTGGAGATGAAGTACGCCCTCTACGGAAACGACATTGACGACACAACCAATCCCATCGAAGCGGGGCTGGGATGGGTCGTTAAGTCGGAGAAACCGCAAGACTTCATCGGCAAGTCGCACATCACGGCAATGAAGCAGAATGGATTGAAGCGTAAACTCTCCGCCTTCGTGATGGATGAGAAAGCGATCCCGCGTGCGGGCTGCGAGATACATGTTGGCGGTCTCTCGGTGGGGAAGGTCACGTCGGGCACTCATTCCCCTTCATTGGACAAGGGAATCGGCCTTGGCTACATCGCCACCCCTCACACCAAGCCGGGAACCAAGATCGAGATAGTTATTCGCGACAAGACAGCATCAGCAACGATCATCAAGCCGCCATTTGTGACGACTACCAGCCGCCATTAGTCACTGAGTCTTGTGCGCAACACCGCGCCATCGGGTGGCGCGGCTCCCACATTCACATGCACATATCCGTCTCCCTCGCTCCCGGCACACGCGCCCGCGACATCGCGCAACTCGGCGATTCGCTCGGGTGCTATGTGGTGATCGACGTCCTGCGGGCTTCCACGGTCATTTGCACGGCCTTGGCCAATGGGGCAAAGGAGGTCATCCCCTTCGCCGATGTCGAAAGGGCAAGAGATCAAAAGAAGCGTCATGATGCCGATGCGCTTCTGTGCGGCGAGCGCGCCGGTGTCAAGATCAATGGCTTCGATCTGGGGAATTCACCGTCGGAGTACACACCGGTGGTCATCAGCGGCAACTCTCTCTTGTATGCATCAACCAATGGTTCTGCGGCCATGGCACAGTCACCTCAAGGGACGGATACAATCGTCGCGGGATTCGTCAATCTGGCTGCGGCGGCCGAGCACATTGATCGGATTGGACTGTCGACCTTGATTGTGTGCTCAGGCCGGGAGGGCGGATTCTCACTCGAAGATGCCGTCTGTGCGGGAGCATTGATCGCACGGCTCTGGGAAGTCTCGGACCACGCCGAACCCGCGACGGATAGCGCCTACGCCGCTCAAGCTCTGTGGGACCGCTACAAGGACGACCCCGCAATGGCGCTCTGGCAGAGCGACCACGGAAAGTATCTCATTTCACTGGGATTCGGTTCTGATCTGTCTACGTGCGCAGCGATCGATTCGATTCCTGTCGTGCCGACGATGAAGAACGGTCGACTCGTGCTCGCGTAGGGGCGGACGGGTGTCCGCCCGGTGTCCCGACGGAGCGGGCGCATATCGGCTCGGCTTCGCTCGCCAGAAGCCGTGCGCCCCTACACGATCTTCACAACATGGTACTGCTTCTTTCCCTTTCGCAGCAGGAACAGCCTTCCTTCAATACTGTCAGCCATCGTGATCTTGTAGTCGCGGTCTGATATCTTGCGCCCACCAAGGTAGATTCCGCCGCCTTCTATGGAGCGTTTCCCGTCGCCTTTCGAAGACGAAAGCCCTGCGTGATGCAAAAGCGCGGCCAGTTCGAAACCCCCATCGGCGACCTCGTGCCGTGTGATCTCGCTTGAAGGGGCGTCATCAAGGACATCCAGCAGTTCATCGACGGACAGCCCGGAGAGTTCCCCGCTGAAGAAAAGCCGCGACACATGCTCGGCGCCCTCCAGCGCGTTGGCGCCATGGGTCAGTGTTGTGACTTCCCGCGCCAGCACCTTCTGTGCCTCACGCGCCTCCGGCTGGGAGCGTGCCGACTCCTCCAGTTCGCCAATGGTCCTCTCGTCAAGCCATGTGAAAAACTTAAGGTAGTCGATGACGTCCTTGTCGTCGGTATTGAGCCAGAACTGGTAATACTTGTAGGGCGACGTGCGCGCCTTGTCGAGCCAGACCGTTCCCACCTCGGTCTTCCCGAACTTGGCGCCTGAAACAGTCGTCACCAGGGGCGACACCAGTCCATGCGCCTGACCACCGCGGATGCGCCGGATCAGATCGGCGCCGGAGACGATATTCCCCCATTGATCGCTGCCGCCCATCTGCAGCGTACAGCCATGGCGGTCATAGAGCATAAGGAAATCGTACGCTTGGAGAAGCAGGTAGGAGAATTCAGTGAAGGAGATTCCCTCCTGGCTCTCCAGACGCCGCTTGACCGACTCGCGCGCGATCATGGCATTTACGGAGAAGTGCTTGCCGATGTCGCGCAGAAAGGCCACGAAGTTGAGCGAGTTCAACCAATCAGCATTATTTACGAAGATGGCCCGGCTGGACCCGTAGTCGAAGTCGAGAAAATTTTGCAACTGCCGGTGAATCGCGGCGGCGTTCGCCTCGACCTGACCGGTCGTCAGAAGCGGACGTTCGTTTGCCTTCCCACTCGGATCACCGATCAACCCCGTTCCCCCTCCCACAACGACGATGGGGCGGTGTCCCGCTCGCTGGAGTCTTGCGAGGTTCATGATCTGCATCAGGGATCCAACGTGCAGACTTGAAGCGGTCGGATCAAAACCGATATACCCGGAAACCGTTTGGGACTTCAAGTGCTCCTCAAGCCCCGCTGTCCGATCAGAGACCAGCCCGCGCCACGTCATCTCTTCTACGAAGTTCATTATCCGCCTCCTCACCGCATACGGCTTATGTCAAGTTATTGGCAAAGTCCCCAAAAGACAACGCGGCGCCGGATCACCCACACGCCGCGTCCGTCAGATCGTTATTCGTCGTCAGAGCGGTTTCAGTGTCAACAGATAGTCCCGCAGCGCCTTGATTTGTTCATCGGCATCGTCGTATATGCGCTCACCCTCGGAATAGAAGAATGACGGCATGTTGGTGCCCGGATCAATCTTCTGCGGATCGGTCAACCAGTCGACAATCCAGTCGGGGCGCAGCCGCTCATGCGCCAACGCAAGGTTCGGCGCCAGACTCGATGCGCCTTTTTTGGCCAGGACATCGGCCGAGAGCACGTGACAGGACATGCACTTCAACAGCTCGAAGAGCTCCTTACCGCGGCGCACCGACGCCTGATCCAAATCTTCGACCTTCACATAGTGGAAGGGCGCAACCACGCCGTTGACGGCCATGAAGTACTGGTTGATCGCCGTGATCTCGGGCGCAGCCATCCCAAAGGTCGGCATGCGAACATTCAGCCATGGGCGGATCGGGTACGGCCCCTCTAGGAACTTGAACAACCAGTCCGACTGAACCTTGGCGCCTTCGGGCGTGAGGACCGGCGGCTGGTACCCCTTGTCGTCGATGTAGGCGCGGATGTCCCCGCCGC
>Ga0214473_10009972_pt1 | contig 11204 bp, 6 predicted proteins | sample RVTome_7_FD_203509 | JGI IMG/M metagenome (GOLD analysis project Ga0214473, IMG submission 203509) | Soil microbial communities from uranium-contaminated site in the Upper Colorado River Basin, Wyoming, United States - RVT98D197 | ecosystem: Environmental > Terrestrial > Soil > Contaminated >...
AGATGAAGAAGGGTCTGCCGAAGCCGACTGAATTTCTCTCGGTCTGTTTTCTTCTGTATGCCCATAAATAAATAGCATACAGATTTTAAAGTAAAACTCAAGAAAAAAATGAAGCCCCCCCAATATTTTTTCCTGGGGAATTAGAGGAAAACCCCGTAGTCGCTCAAATAGCGATCTATGGCGGGGTGACGTGGGATGGCCTGATTCTGTCCCGGTGGGATTCGCTATTGTCTGAATCGCAGTAGGGCTGAGGGACTTTCACATTGTAGGTCACGACCGGGTCCCGGAGCCCCTGAACCTGAATAATCCCCACCTTCTCAAAGTCCACCAGGCTCTTGACCTTGCTGTACGTTCTCTGGCTGACCAGGATCTGGCCGGCTTTGGCGAGCGATTCCAAACGGGAGGCCACGTTGACCTGGTTCCCGATGACCGTGTAGTCCTTGTGAATGTCTGATCCGATGTTTCCCACGGTCATATAACCGGTGTTGATGCCGATGCCGACACCGAAATCATGGCCGTACTCGAGCCACTCGTCTTTGAGTTCGACCACCTTTTTCTGCATGTCAATGGCCATCATCACCGCCCGTTGAGCATGGTCGGCCATGGGGATGGGGTCTCCGTAAAACACGAGCAATCCGTCTCCGATGATTTTGTTCAATGTCCCATCGTACTCATGGATGATTTTGGTCATCTCGGAAAGATACTTATCCATGAGGGGAAAGAGCTCTTCCGGTTCCAGGTTTTCCGTGAAGGAGGTGAAATTCCGGATATCGGAGAAAACCACGGTCATCATTTTGCGCTGGGGCGCAGCCCCCAGGGTGTTGCCGCTGGAAAGAATAATCTCGCTGAGCTTCGGGGATAGATATCGTCTGAGTTCGTTGTATCTCCTCAACTGCTCCACATGCTCTTTCACTTTGGCTTCAAGATCCTGGTTGAAAATCTTCAACTCCTCTTGGGCTCGACTCAAAGCCTTGGTCTGTTCCTCCACTCTCTGCTCCAGGGTCCGGGCATGCTCGTCCCCTTTGGTTTTTGCCTCCAGGAGTTCGGCGTTCGCTTTCTCGAGTTCGAGATAGGCCCTGTTGCGGCCGGCAATGGTTTCCTTGAGTTCGTTGACCGTTTCCGTGAACCCTGCTGCGGATTCGTCCGAGTTCCTTCGGAAGACGAACGTGTTGGACAGGCGGCGCTTCAAGGAGAGCCTGTCGAAGGTCACATCGAGAACGAACGAGGGCGCCTTGAAGATCTCTCCGGCCTTGAGAAGCGTCCTCTGGCCGACTTGGACGGTTTCTGTAATGAGGAGCGCTTCCCGCTGGCCCTCTTCGCTCAGGGACGGGCTGTGAGGAAAGTCCTTGTACTTTCCAAGGTAAACCGATCTTCCATTGATGAGCTCAGGGATCAAAAGGACTTTCTTTCCCGCCGGCTTCCTTTGACCATAGGTCGGATGAGAAACGGTGAGCCAATGGTTTTCCATTTTTGGCTCAAGCCCGAAAAGGTTCAGTTCCGGCTCCTGGTTAAAAAGAATTTCCGGGTCATAGGGGTTCATCAGCTGTTTGACAAGAGCGGGCTGCAGCCCCCAAAGGGTAGGGATCGAGGAAATCATGCCCCTGGAATAAGCATCCCCAAGGTAGTCCGCGTGCGCGTCCATGTCCTCGTGGTGCCGGATTTCCAGAATGGTCCTCATCTTCCGAAAGGTCTTGTCAAAGGAAGGTGGAACAAGGACCTCAATGTCTTTGGTGTCGGTGAACTGCCTGTTGAAGAAAGGCAGTTTTCGAAATCCATCACTCGGGCTTGTGAATATGGGCACGAAGTAATCCAACCGGCCCCATGAGCGAAGTCGGGCAGCAGACGCACCGCAGTTGAAATAGAAATAAGGCTCATCCAGCATCTCCTTGGCTCTTCGGAATATGGCCAGGAAGTTCTGGTAGGTGGTCCATTCCTCCTCGTTCAAAAAAAAGTCCTCGGCCGACGCATAGCGGTCTGAAGGGTAGGCAATGCCTTCGAAGAGGGGACCATGGCCGCCCAGCTTGTGAGCGACATAGGACGCTGCGATCTTGATGTTGCGGTTGCTGATACAATCCATTCGGCTCATGAGAGCAATCCTTAAAGCACAAATCGTTTGGTTTCATATAATAGGGTTTGGTTTTACTTTAGGCAAGAAGGATGTTTAAGCATTTTTCACCTTGACAAAGAACGGAATGTCTATAGAATCAAAAGGTAATTGACCGGGACGTAGCGCAGTCTGGTAGCGCATCTGAATGGGGTTCAGAGGGTCGCTGGTTCAAATCCAGTCGTCCCGACCACAAAAAACAAAGCACCTGGAACTATTCACCAGGTGCTTTTTTATTGTCTGAGCGGATGCCAGAGGGTCGTCCTGTCGAAAACGTGATCGTCCCGACCACAAAAAACAAAGCACCTCAATGATCAAAGTGCGACCCCGTTCAGATAAGGCTGGTCCGACTTGGAAACGGGAAACGCTCCGCCCGAGAACCTCACGTCGTGATGGTGACTGCCGTTACCGTGGGTTGGTTAGCACTCTGTAATGAGCTTGAAGGGTCGAGATTCTTTCCACATCTTGGGGCATCAGCCGAATCCATTTTCGCATGAAATCGTAGTCTCTGTTGGATGAGTCGGTCAACGCGGCAAATGAGGCCAGGAGGCTTTGGCTCTGTGCGTTGAAGCGGTCCAGCTTCAGGGCTTCCTCCAGATCATCCAGAGCATCCGTCGCTTTCAGGGTCGCCGCCATGCGGGTAAGGGCCCGCAAATTATACACGGCTGGATCAAAGGGTGTGAGAAGGGAGGCCCTTTCCATGGCGTCAATTCCCCTCCTGAAGTCATCGGGACTGGGGCTCTTGAGCATGAGGGTGCTTGCCCCGTAGAACTGGTTGGCGGCGGCGAGATTGACTCTCTCTCCCGCACCTGAAGTCCGCCTGAGGTAGGCCGCGAAGGCTTTGTTCGCTTCTGCGAAGTTCCTGCGCTGATAACGGTACAATCCGGCCGTGAATTGAACCGCGGGCAGGGAGAATTGGGGCTCTACAAGAAAGGCTGCGATCCATCCAGGGCCGCCGGGCAAATCCAGGCGATACCAGCTCCCCTTGCCGGGAACGAACCTCGAGTCGAGCACTTGGTAGATTCCTCTGAGATCCACTTTGCGCGAAACAGTCGGCCCAGCGGGTTCATGGCGAACATTAACGCCCCGGGAATCGGCATAAACAGCTCTGGGGGGCACTTCCACTTGCGTATTTTCTATCCAGCCGGTGCTGCCGTCCTTGAAGCGCACTTTGAACCATGCACCCTCCATATCCACAGAGTGAAGCGCTTCTCCGGCTGCAACCCTTTTCACTTCTCGGGACGCACCGCTGGGCCGCTCATACCCTAAGGCTGAACTCCGAGCAATGATCACCCGTTCAAACAGCTGGGGCCGGGAAGTCTCCACAACCGCAAAGTTGTACCTTGTCCTGGGAATCTCAACGGAGAAGCCTTGCTCCGGTCTCCCCATGAGCTGAAGGGTCAGGCGCAAATCATCTTGGATCAACTCGGGAAGCAAGGTCAGAAAATTCTGAACGTATATTTTGTCCTTCGACTCGTGCACCGCTCCCCACAACACCAAGCGTGCTCTTTGACTTCGGGCGATCTCAACCGCTGCGCGGTGGTAGTCGTTTCTAAGCATATCGGTAAGGCGCCTGTTATCCGGAGGGTGAGCCAGGATGACACCGGCTCCAGCCTGGTCGCTGATGGCCGTCAGTATTTCCCGCCAGAGCAAGTATGCAACTGACTTGCCGAGACCTGTATCACCGGGGTCGAGAAACTCTGCGACCAAGCCTTTGACTTCCACGTGGGCGAGATGTTCCACCCCTGGAGCTTTGCCCGGCGCGAAGGAGCCGACGACAATATCCCCAGCCCAGGCCCACGAAGCGAAGAGAGCTAGGCCGATAAACGAGTAAAGGGCGACAACAAAAGCCTTCATGGCGTAAGTTCCTCATCAATTCGCAGCAGCAACCTCTGGAGGTCGCCAACGTTGAGCTTTTCATCCCCGCCGGCGCGGTGAAGTTGCGCATTGACATAGGCACGAATCCGCCAGAGGGCATTGCGATCTTTCGCCTGTTTAGCTTTTGCAAATTCACGCTGACACAGGGCAAAGACGGTATTGTGACCCCATTGGGGGCTGAGCTTTTCCGCCAGCTCCAAGGAGTTGAAAAGGGTAGAGGGCAGTTCTCTGTCGTCAACAAGAAACTGGCGTGCCGTGTTTCCGTTTGTGGGCATAATCACAAACCTTGACCGCACGTTGATGATCTCGGAAGCCTCCGAGGTTCGGGCCACTTCACCGTTCCCGCTGATCACGGCCAAGGCGTTCACGTGGTGTCCCACGGTCTTGATTCTCTCCACGTTGGTCCCATCGATCTCGACCTCGGGCGGGATGGCCACCAGGCTTACCGGCTCCAGGGGCTCGAACCGGGCCAGCTCGCGGTCACCCTCAAGGCTCTGGATCTGGGTGCTGATTGCGATCTGAAGGGAATCCGTCAAAGTTTTCATGTTGATGGGTGTTTCGGACGCGACTGGGTGAGTCACCTGATAAGGGAGCATGAACAGCGTACTCCCCTCCGTGCTCTTCACTGAGTCGAGTTTTGTCCGCTCCTCCTCCGTCAATGCCGAACTGCCGCCGGAGGGAGCCAGCTGAATAGAGGAAACCCGGCAGGCGCCTGACCTGAAGTCACAGGTTTGTATGGAATCGGTGGGGTAGGGGTCAAAGCCTTCCTTGTAAAACCGAAGGGTGACGGTGACCGGTTTGTCGAGGGGTTTTGGAGTCGTCACCCTGGCTTCATACTGACCTGCCATATCCGTCAGGGCGGCTTTGGGGGTTAAATCGCCGAGGATGAGAACATCGACTCGAACATCCCGTACGGGAGTTCCGCTGACACCCCCAGTGACTGTGCCCTCAATACGAACCTGCTCGGCTCTTGCAGGCAGTGGGGAAGCCAAAAGCAGAACCAGTCCCATGAAAAATGCTTTTACCTTTAATCCTTGCATAGGTATTGTAACAAGAAACTGCTGCCTTCTCTCAGCCGGGTTTGTCCCAACGGGAAATCCTGAGAGGCACAGCCGGGAGCGGTCACGCGAATCAGACGCGGCCGGTCTCCGAAAACCGGACTGAAGGTCAGGACGAAATACCCGGTCGTTGAATCTACGATTCCCGTTTCCCTCGCGATGTTTTCCCCGTGAAAATCGAGAAGCGCCGCACGCAAACCGCTGTAACGGTTGGAGCCGGTACGGCCCAACACGTCCACCTGGCCTTTAACCTCTCCGGACAAAGGATGCAGACCGTGATCAATCCAGCTGATACCCACTCCGGCGGCAAAAAGCCCGAATCCCGCAACGATGAGGACGGAGAGAAGGGCTGTTCCTTCCCGTCGTCTCAACTTGATGATCCCGTAGGCCAAAGCGACCACGCAAAGAATGAGAACAAATCCCTGTGTAACGGCTAATGGGAGAACAATCCCAATCGCGGCGAGAGCCGCATTGATGGCATCCGAGACCTTTACGGGCAGGTTGAGATCACCCAGTTCCACTCTTGGAATTCCTTTTCCGGTCTGGTTTCTCGCTCGTCCACGGCCACAGCCGAAAAGATGAGTCGGAGGAAAATATATTATTGTGTCATAGCCCTAATACGGAGGAAAAGTTTCCTTTATCAAGAGAAACAAACTAAACCCCTTTGGGCTGCAATGGGCGCCCTGGAGATGAGGAGCATCCGGAATAAAGACATAAGAAGTCCCTTTTTCGGAGTCTGACCATACGGGATTCGGCCTCGCGTGTCAAGGATTAGGCCCTTTAACCTCGTCTCTCTTGCTGTCCAAGCCGGGATCATCCCGACCGTTGTGCTCGCGCCTCCCAGCTTCTTGATTCTACCTCTTTCCATACCACCCAGGACTGTAGGTTGAGTGGCAGCCGCAGATGTCAGGTTGCCCGTGGCTGCCGGTAGGGATTTTCCCTCCCCCGCCTGCGGCGCACCCGGCAAGGCACAAGCAAATTAAAAGAATCAGAATTCCCTTCATGATCTTCATGCCCCCCTCCTTTAGTGCTTTGGGTCTTCATCATCATGTTTTTCGATGTCCTGAGGATATTATCGTATTCCTTCTCAAAAAGAAACTGCAACAGAAAGATGATGTCTTGATTTACGTTTTTTCATGTGGGATACTCTCCTCCATCAGGAGCGCCAGGGATTCCATTGAATTGCAGGCGATTTCCTGTTATTAAAACCAAAAAAAGGAGAGGAGAGGACCATGAAGAAAAAAGTTTTCAGGTTAATCCTTCTGGTGTTGGCGTTTCCCGCACTCTCAGGATGCTGGTATGTCGCTGCGGCGGGGGCAGGTGCTGCCGTGACTTACTATGCAGTGGATAAGGGCTACAAGGTGCAGACCCCGGTCACTCACGAAACTCCCAAGAAGCAGCAGGAATAAGAGTAAGCCGCCCCCCCTGAAACAAACTCCACTCACAGTTCGCTGCACAGAAGACAGTGCACGAATGCACTCTTTTCAGTTCATTTAGGTGGGTCTCGCGTCTGAGTCGAGGAAGCTGTAAAGGGCCCAGTCTCAGACCCGGCGAAGCACAAGCCTATGAGTCGATTACGGGATTCTCTGTCTCATCCAGTGTGAGCGCCGCCACCTCCTTAAGCCAGGAGAAAGGCACGCGAATTGCAAATTAGCCAAGGCAAAGGGGAGTCAACCTTCCACTTGACAGAACCGACAAAGAAGATATCATTCATTTTACATCGTAACTTCAGTCTATCAAAGCAACATCACAAGAGTTCCTAAGGTTCGTTCCACTTCCTAATTTAACTCCAATCCCTTTTTTGCAGTAATTTTCTCCCATCTGCAACCTCCACCCAGGAGGTCATATATATCCCGAGTGCCCAAAATGCTCCTCCGCCGCTCCTTGAAAACGATTGCTCTGCTGGAAGCTGAAAAACACAGCTCGGACCTTTACCAGCCTCTGAAGCCATTTAACTTCAAAGTGTGTAATGGGGTCGGGCTATGGCAGCCACATGATATAGGGGCAAACAGTTCTGGCATGACCGTCTGAAATGGGTATATAAGTATTTTTCGAGACAAAAAGGCGGTTTTTGGCAAGGGCAACGGCTAGGGCAAAGCAACATTGTATTCCAGACTCCAAGAGGGAACTGCTCCCTATAAGGCTTTTTTCGAGGCTGAAAAAGACGATATAGGCCTTGGAAACATTTATTTCTGGAACATTACTACAGAATAATCAAATAGGTGCCGTGGCCCGACCACAGGGCACAGGGCACACAGGGCACAGGGCAACCCCAGGGCAAAGGGCAAAGGCTTATGTTACAGGCCTGGGCCGATAATGTAGGCTCCAATCGATAGGCGCTGCCAGAGGCAGCACCTATGAAAAATCAGGAGGTAATCATGCCGAGGCTAAAGGTCATAGGTGGGCGGGCCGAAGTGGTAACCGACAAAGAAGAGCGCCGGGCTGACGGAAATCTGACGGTGAAGAGCAAGACGGCGCTCCGCATCGCAGCAGGCCGTGATGCGGTGGGACAGGCGGTGACGATCGATGTCAAGGACAACGACGTTGTTGCCCTCGAACTGGAGGGAGGGTTCAAACTCTGGATTCGCGGAGATGATTTCCGGAAGGAATTCGGCAGCCAGGAGAAACGTGGTGTTCAATCTGATGAATGGGAGTTAAGCCCGGCGTTGACAGTGGGCAGCCAGGCCCGTGGGATCGGCACCTGGATCCTGAAGGCCCTCGAGATCTTCGACGTCGATATACCCGGCAAGGTGGCCGAGGAAATGGCGCGGTATGTAGAAAGCAAGCTCGATCGAATTCCCGGTCTCTATGTGGTGAACCTGGGCGGAGAATGCAGGCTCGGCGATCTTCCTCCCAACCTGCCCACCGACCAGCCGCTGCTGATCTTCCTTCACGGCACCGCCTCAAGCACCTCAGGCAGCTTTGGACAACTCTGGCAAAATACCAAGGTACAAGAATTACTAAAAAGGCGTTACGGCAGCACGGCTTTCGCTTTTGAGCACCGCACGCTCACTGAGAGCCCGATCAAGAACGCTGTTGATCTGGCCATGGCCCTGCCCGACAATGCTACGGTCCACCTCGTTTCCCACTCACGGGGAGGACTCATCGGTGAACTTCTATGCCGGGGCCGGCGCACTGATGGCCGTGATCCCTTCGAGGCCAGGGAAATAGAGCTTCTCACCCGTGCCGCCAAGAGAAAAGTCAGCAATAACGCAGAAGACCTTGCAAAAGCCTTTGAGGAACTGAATGATATTCTCAAAAAAAAGAAAATAAAAGTGGAGCGCTTCGTCCGTGTTGCCTGTCCCTCCCGGGGGACGACGCTGGCCTCGGAACGTTTAGACCGATGGCTCTCTGTTGTGTTGAATCTTCTGGATCAGATTCCCGTCATCAAAGGAAATCTTCTCTATGAGGTTCTGAGTGATTTTCTCCTCGCAGTAGTGAGGGAACACACCGATCCAAGGGATCTTCCCGGTTTGGAAGCGATGATGCCGGATTCTCCCATCATCAGAATGCTCAACTTGCCTGGCGTAAACGTTGATGCGGACCTTTCGGTAATATCTGGCGATAGCGAGGGCGAAGGAATATGGGGCAAGCTCAAACTTCTCATCCCCGATCTTTTTTTTGGAGGCAACAACGACCTCGTCGTGAACACCGGTTCCATGTACGGTGGCGCCGGTCGCAAGCCGGGAGCCCGCTTCTTTCTGGACCAAGGGCCCCAAGTAAACCATTTCAAGTATTTTGCCAATGAAAAGACCGCGGAGATGGTAACGGAAGGGCTCACACGGTCTGATGGCAGCCAGGCAGGATTCAGCCCCCTCGAGGAGGCGCGCCAGGAGGTCCCTGCCCGAGCCGCACGCGGTCTTGCCGGACCACAACCGGTGGTCTTTCTCATACCCGGCATCATGGGCAGTCACCTGGCCACGGGTGGCGACCGCGTCTGGCTCAACCTGGCTCGCATTGCCTTTGGCGGTTTCAACCATCTTGCGGTTGATGCCGCCGACATCGAGCCCCAGAAGCTTATTCACAGGGCCTATGGTGACCTCGTTGATTATCTGAGCCACACCCACAAGGTAGTCACCTTCCCCTACGATTGGCGTCTCTCAGTGCGAGAGGCTGCAAGGCAGCTCGCCGACGTGGTTAATAGTGAACTCGATTCAGCAGAGAAGGCCGAGCAGCCGGTTCGCCTTCTGGCCCATTCTATGGGCGGCTTGGTGGCCCGTGCGATGATTGCCAATCATCCCGAGGTGTGGCAGCGGATATGCCGGCACGCAGGCGGCCGGCTCGTGATGCTTGGCACACCTAATTCCGGCTCTCATGAGATTGTGAGGCTCCTCGTCGGCCAGACCGAAACCCTCCGCTACCTTTCCCTTCTTGATATTACAAACAGTGAAAAAGAGCTTTTGGAGATCATCTCCAAATATCCAGGTGTTCTGGAGATGCTGCCGGAAGAGCCGGGGAATGACTTGTTCAGCGCAGCCTTCTGGAATGGACTCAAAGCCGTTGATAAGAGCGGTGATTGGGTGCTTCCAGAACAGAATCGACTGCAGGAGGCGGCGAAGTGCAGGCACACAATCGCAGCGAGCGTCGTGGATACGGAACGTATCCTCTACATTGCCGGCTGCGCTCCGGCAACACCTTGCGGGCTTAGGATTATAGAGGGAGACAAAGGAAAGAAAGAAATTGAATTTCTGGCAACGGCCCGCGGTGACGGCCAGGTGCCCTGGGATACCGGGATACCGGCGGGAGTGCAGACGTGGTATATGGAAGAAGTCGAACATGGTGACCTGGCAGACCACGAACCTGCCTTCCCTGCCCTGCTGGAGCTCCTCCAGTCAGGCCAAACCAATCGGCTGAGCATCACTCCGCCTGCCGCAGCTCGCGGAGCCGCAGAACCTTTCAGATTGCCATCAACTCCTGTTCCTATGGTGCCGGATGAGGAGGCCCTTACAGCTGCCGCTATGGGTTCCCATCGACGTGGAAAGCCTAAAATCCGCGCCCCGAAAATTAAAGTCTCAATCACCCATGGTAATCTCGGGTACACCCGTCATGCCGTGGCCGTGGGGCACTACGAGGGGGATACGATCGTCGGCGCGGAGAAATACCTGGACGGCATACTCAAGGGCCGGCTCAGTGATCACCAACGGTTCAATCTCTATCCCGGACCGTTAGGCAGTAACGCGGTCTTTATCAATCCTGATCGCTATGCAAAACCTGGCGGCGCAATCATTGTCGGTCTTGGACGGGTAGGCGAGTTAAGTCCCGCGGCGCTTACCGCAAGCTTTGCCCGCGCCCTCTCGGCATTCGTCCTTGAGATTGCCGAGAACCCTGATGAGCGGTTTAGCACCGCCGCGGGGGTGCCGCGATCTGCCAGGATTACGTCGCTACTCATTGGCACCGGATCCGGAGGGATCTCCGTCGAGGAATCGGTCAACGCCATACTGCGAGGCACATTGGAAGTGGGTACCCTTCTCCAGGAAACAGGCCAGAATAATAAAGTAGGCATCGATGAGCTGGAATTCGTTGAGTTGTGGCAGGACCTTGCGATCCAGGCAGGACGAGTTCTGGAACAGATCAAACACGATCCCGAGCTTCGAGACCGTTTCGACTGTGATTTACACGTGCGGCAAAGCACAGGCGGCCTGCACCGCATGCACTGGGATGAAGACCCCGAGTGGTGGCACCGCCTCCAAATTCTTAGTGATGAGAGTGGCGCACTGCGCTTCAACGCCATTACTGGAAGGGCACGGACCGAGGTGAGCCTGCTCCCTACGCAGCGCACTCTGGTGGACAAATTCGTCGAGCAGGCGGTTACCACCACTTCCAACAGCAGCGAGACGGCGAAGACTCTCTTTGAGCTCCTGCTCCCCAACCGCCTTAAGGAACAAGCGGCAAATCGTCTTAAGATGGTTCTTCTTCTCGATGAAGAATCGGCCCGCTACCCCTGGGAACTTCTTGAGGACCGCTGGGGTGGCTCCAGCCGGCCCCTTGCCGTGGAGTCAGGTGTCATACGCCAGTTAGAGACGAAGGAATTCCGGGAGCAGGTGCATATAGCCATAAGCGATACCATCTATGTCGTGGGTGATCCCGTGTCGAATTTCGTGCCCCTTCCAGGTGCCGAGGCCGAGGCGCGTCTTGTGGCCGATCTGTTTGCGGAGAGTAAGTTC
>Ga0214473_10009973_pt1 | contig 11201 bp, 11 predicted proteins | sample RVTome_7_FD_203509 | JGI IMG/M metagenome (GOLD analysis project Ga0214473, IMG submission 203509) | Soil microbial communities from uranium-contaminated site in the Upper Colorado River Basin, Wyoming, United States - RVT98D197 | ecosystem: Environmental > Terrestrial > Soil > Contaminated >...
GCCTGCGCCCGCACCATGTCGCCGATCGTCACCACGGGGAACGACAGCCCGTACGGCCTCCCCGTTTTCGGGTCGACCGAGGACGGCCCCGTGCTGCCGTAGCACGATCCGATCACGTTCGAGCAGATGACGAAATATTTCTCCGTGTCGAGCGCGCGGCCCGGGCCGATCAGGAAGTCCCACCACCCCGGCTTCTCCTTCGACGGATCCTGCCCCGGAAGGAAACCCGCCGCGTGCGCGCTCCCGGAGAAGGCGTGCTGCACCAGGACGGCGTTGCTCTTCTCCCGGTTGAGCTTCCCGTACGTCTCGTAGGCGAGCGTGACGGGCCCGAGCTTTCCCCCGATGTCGAGGGGCATCTCGTGGGGCGGCTCGGCGAAGGTGAACCGCTTCGTCTCGACGAAACCGACGGAGCCGGGCGGCAAGTGCGTTTTCATGGAGGCCATGATACCAAAAGATCCCGCCGGACGGGCGATCGGCAGATCCCGCGGGACCTCTTTCTCCGGGGGGAATGTGACACAATGCCGGGAAGCCGATCCCTCTTCCTGCCCCCGCGGAGGAGAGAGTGCGGGACAAATCATGAAATGGGGCACGCTGCATGGCGCTGTTGAACTTGCGGGACATCCGGGTTGCCTTCGGCGGACCGCCGCTGCTCGAGGGGGCGAGCCTCCGGATCGAGCAGGGGGAACGGATCTGCCTCCTGGGCCGGAACGGGACGGGGAAATCCACCCTGCTGAGGGTCGTGAACGGAGAGATCGCGCCGGACGAAGGCGAGATCGTTCGGCAGCAGGGGGTCAAGGTCGCCCTCGTCCCTCAGGAGATCCCGCCCGGTCTTTCGGGGACCGTGTACGAAGTCGTTTCCGGCGGTCCCGGGAGGACGGCGGAGAAGGCGATCTCCCGCCTGGGACTTTCTCCGGGCGCCGATTTCGGTACCCTTTCGGGGGGGATGCAGCGCCGGGTGCTGATCGCCCGGGCACTTGCCCAGGACTCGGACATCCTCGTTCTCGACGAGCCCACCAACCACCTGGACATCGACGCCATCGCCTGGCTCGAGAACTTTCTGCTCCGGGAGGCGCGGACGCTTCTCTTCGTCACGCACGACCGGATGTTCCTCCGGAAACTGGCGACGCGGATCGTGGAGCTCGACCGCGGGCGACTCAGCGACTGGGCGTGCGATTACGACACGTACCTCGAGCGCCGGGAGGCGTCCCTTGCGGCCGAAAGCGCGCAGCGGGCGCGTTTCGACAAGAGGCTCGCGGAGGAGGAGACGTGGATCCGCCGGGGCGTGAAGGCGCGGCGCACCCGGGATGAGGGGCGGGTACGCGCGCTGGAGAGGATGCGCGAGGAGCGGAGGGCGCGGCGGGAGCAGGTGGGCACGGTGCGGATGCAGGCACAACGCGCCGTTCCCTCCGGCAGGCTCGTCGTCGAGGCTCGGGGGGTGGAGGTCGGCTACGGCGATCGTCCCGTGATCCGGAACTTCTCGACCACGATCCTCCGGGGCGATCGGGTGGGGGTTATCGGGCCGAACGGGTCGGGCAAGACGACCCTGCTGCGCGTCCTCATGGGGGATTTGTCACCGCGGATCGGCACGGTGCGGCTCGGGACCCGCCTGACCGTCTCGTATTCCGACCAGCTCCGAGAGCGCCTCGACGAGGAGAAGACCGTGGCGGAGAACCTCGGGGACGGGAGCGACACCGTCACCGTCAACGGCCGGTCGCGGCACGTGATCGGCTACCTCCAGGATGTCCTCTTCTCCCCAGACCGGGCCAGAAGCCCCGTGCGGGTGCTCTCCGGGGGGGAACGGAACCGCCTGCAACTGGCGAAGCTCTTCACGAAACCGTTCAACCTCCTGGTCCTCGACGAACCGACGAACGACCTGGACATCGAGACCCTGGACCTGCTGGAAGACCTCCTCGTGGGGTATACGGGCACCCTCCTCCTCGTGAGCCACGACCGGGCGTTCCTGGACAACGTGGTGACCAGCACCCTGGTGATCGATGCGAACGGGACGGTGGCCGAATTCGTCGGGGGGTACGACGACTGGTTGAAGCAGCGGGGAGAAGGCGTTCCCCCCGGAACGGGAACAACCCCTTCCCCGCGGGAAAAACCGGGTCCGAAGCGGGAAGGGGCGCGCAAGCTGAGATTCAAGGAGCGGCGGGAACTATCGGAGCTTCCGGGGCGGATCCGGGACGCGGAGACGGGGATCGCGGCCCTCGAGGCGGAGCGGGACGAACTGCAACGCGCCATGGCCGACCCGGCGTTCTACCGCCAGGACGGGGCACGCGTCGCGCAAGGCCGGGCCCGCCTGGAAGCGGTGCAGACCGGGATCGAGGAGGCGTACCACGGCTGGGAATCCCTGGAGGCGTCACTGAGGGAACTCGAGGCGATCGAAGCGAAGCCTCCCGACCCGAAACTTTGGCCCGCCGGCGGGCTTCGAAATGGTTGATGAACCGAATCGCGGGAAGGAGCGACCGATGGCGAGAATCGTCCGTTTTCACCAGACCGGCGGGCCCGAGGTGCTCCGGATCGAGGAGGTGCCGCCTTCGCCGCCCGGGGAAGGCGAGGTCCGGATCGCCGTCAAGGCCATCGGCCTGAACCGCGCGGAATCCCTATTCCGGCAAGGAATGTATCTCGAATCTCCGGCCCCCCCCTCCCGCCTCGGGTACGAGGCGGCGGGGACCGTCGAGGCCGTCGGGGCGGGCGTCACCGGCGTCAAGGTCGGGGATCGCGTCAATACGCTTCCCGCCTTTTCCATGGGGAAGTACGGAGTCTACGGGGATTCCGTCGTCGTTCCGTCCCATGCCGTGTCGTCGTTCCCGGGAAATCTCTCGTTCGAGGAAGGGGCCTCCATCTGGGTAGCGTACCTGACCGCCTACGGTGCCCTCGTCGAGCACGGCGGACTCCGGAAGGGACACCACGTGCTGATCACCGCGGCCAGCAGCAGCGTCGGCTACTCCGCCATACAGGTCGTCCGGGCCGCCGGGGGCGTCTCCATCGCCACCACCCGGAAACCGGAAAAAACAGGGGCGCTGCGACAGGCCGGGGCCGATCACGTGATCGTCACCGGCCAGGAGGACCTCGCGGAGCGGGTGATGGAGATCACGGAGGGCCACGGGGCCGAACTGATCTTTGACGCGGTCGCCGGGCGTTCCATGGAGGCCCTTGCCGCCGCCGCCGCGCGGGAGGCCACCATCTTCGTATACGGTGTCCTGAGCATGAAACCCACCGTGTTCCCGTTGAGCGTGGCGCTGAAGAAAGGCCTGAGCGTCCGGGGGTACACCCTGTACGAGATCGTGTCGGTGCCGGAGCGCATGGAGCGGGCGAGGAAATATATCTTCGATGGGCTGAAGTCGGGGGCGCTCTGGCCGGTCATCGACCGGATCTTCCCGTTCGAGAGCATCGTCGAGGCCCACCGCTACATGGAATCCAACCAGCAGAACGGGAAAATCGTCGTCACGGTGTGAGGACCGGGATTCCCATCGTTTCGCGGGGGAGAACATGCTGGGAACCATCCACGCCGAGAAGCACTTTACCGCGTCGGCGTCCGTTCGCGACATGGTGATCGGAATGGCGGACGGGCTGACCGTCCCGTTCGCGCTGGCCGCCGGATTGTCGGGGGCCGTGAGTTCCACCGGAGTGATCGTGATCGCGGGGCTGGCCGAGATCGCCGCGGGTTCGATCGCGATGGGGCTGGGAGGCTACCTCGCGGCCCGGACCGACCGGGAGCACTACGCCTCGGAACGCGCCCGGGAGTTCCGCGAAATCGAGGAGATGCCGGCGGCGGAGAGGCTGGAGGTCGCGGTCGTCTTCCGAGGGTACGGCCTGAGCGACGAGCAGTCCGCCCCGGTGGTGTCGGCCATCGTCTCCAACCCCGACCGCTGGGTGGATTTCATGATGCGGTACGAACTGGGGCTCGAATCGCCCGACCCGGGAAGGGCCATGTGGAGTGCCTTGACGATCGGCCTTTCCTACGTCGTCGGGGGAATGGTCCCCCTGGTCCCCTACATGGCGACCGGGAACGTCCTCAAGGGACTGGCGGTCTCCGCGGCGGTCACGCTGCTCGCCCTCTTCGTGTTCGGGGTCGTGAAGGGGCGGCTCACCGGGATCCGGCCGCTGCTCGGCGGTCTGCAGACCGTGGGTATCGGGGGCGTTGCCGCGGCCGCGGCGTTCGGCATCGCGCGATGGATCGGGTAGAGGAGTCTCACGGTCATGTATAGCGCCTTCATGCAATTCAACGAGGTCTTCGTCACGGGGGGCACCGGCCTCCTCGGCGGGCACGTCTGCCGCGCGCTGATAGGGCACGGTTTCCTGCCCCGCCTCCTCGTGCGCACGGGGTCGGAGGAGAGGATCGCACCGGATGTCCGCGAGCGGTGCCGCGTAACCCCGGGGGACCTGACGGTCCGCGAGGGCGTGGAGATGGGCGCCCAGGGGACCTCTGCAATCGTGCACCTCGCGGGGGTGTGGAAGGAGCAACCTCGACGGGGAATCACTTTCGAGAAGGCGCACGTGCACGCGACGGCCAACGTCCTCTACTCCGCTTCGTTCTGGGGGATCGGTCGGCTGATCTTCATCAGCGTCGCGGGGGCACGCCCCGGGGACCCGGTTCCGTACCTCGATGCCAGGGGGAGAGCGGAGGCGCTGGTGCGGGGGGCGGATCTTTCGTGGACCGTGTTCCGTCCCGCTCCCTGGTACGATCTCCGCGACGGGAAGCCGCGGGTCTCCACGGAATACCTGGAGGGGTTGGCGGGGGCCATCGCCGAATCGGTTCACCGGCAGGATACGGTCGGCCGCGTGTACGAGGCTGCGTCCACAGACCGGTTCCCGTGGAATGAACTCTCGAAATCGGTGCATCCGATATGAAATGAAGGAGGAAGGCGCATCCGTGGAACTTTCGGATAAGCGGTGCGTTCCATGCCGGGGGGGAGTTCCGGTTATGGGGGCGGAAGAGGCGGGAAGGATGGTTGCATATATTCCCGGCTGGACGCTCGAGGAGGAAGCAAAAGGAATCCGCCGGGAATTCCGGTTCCGGAATTTCGCGGAGGCGATGGGGTTCGCCCGGCAGGTCGGAGAGCTCGCGGAGGCCGAGGGGCACCACCCGGACTTGTCCGTCGGCTGGGGTTACTGCACGGTACGGTTCCGGACCCACGCGATCCGGGGCTTGCACGAAAACGACTTCATCATGGCGGCGAAGGTCAGCCGCCTTGTCCCCTCTTAGGCCTTCCCGACTGCGAGGGGTTTCCCCGGTCGTAGGAGATCCGGTAGATCATCCCGGCCATGTCGTCGGATACCAGAAGGGATCCGTCGGGCATCTCCTGCACGTCCACCGGTCGGCCCCAGGCCCGGCCCCCCTGCAGCCACCCGTCCGCGAACACTTCATGGCTCGCGGCGCGGTTCCCTTCCAGGCGGACGAGGGAGACACGGTACCCGATCGGCTTCGAGCGGTTCCACGAGCCGTGCTCGGCGATGAATACCTGGCCCCGATATCCGGGAGGGAACATCCTCCCCGTGTAGAACCGCATGCCGAGTGAAGCGACGTGGGCGGGCAACTCCCACTCCGGGGGCGTGAACCCGACCGGCTTCCCCCTGGCGCCGAATTCCGGATCGGGAAGATTTTTCCCGTGCACGTAGGGAAAACCGAAATGGAGCCCTTTCCGCGGCGCACGATTCAATTCGTCCGGAGGGAGGTCGTCCCCCATCATGTCGCGGCCATTGTCCGTGAACCAGAGTTCCCCCGTTTCCGGCTTCCAGTCGAACCCGACGGTGTTCCGCACCCCCGACGCGAAGACCTCCAACCCCGTTCCGTCGGGCCGCATCCGCAGGATCGCGGCATAGCGCGGGTCGGCCCGTTCGCAGATATTGCACGGAGCCCCCACCGGGATGTAGAGCATCCCGTCGGGACCGAAGCGGATGAACTTCCAGCCGTGGTGTTCGTCCTTCGGAAAGCTTTTGTTGACGACGACCGGGGCGGGAGGGGAGGATAGGCGCGATTCGATCCCGTCGTACCGCAGGATCCGGTTGATCTCGGCGACGTAGAGTGCACCGCCGCGAAACGCCACGCCGTTGGGGCTGTGCAAACTCCGGGCGATCGTGACGACTCGATGCGTCCCCTCCGCCGTATCCCCGGGGAGGACGGCGTACACCTCCCCCTTCCGGGTACCGACGAAGAGCGTCCCCCTCTCTCCGAGCGTCATCGACCGGGCATTGGGGACTTCGGCGTACGGGGCGATCCGGAAGCCCGGCGGAAGCTTGATGCCGCCGAGGCGCGTTTCCGCCGTGCCTCCGGTCGCTGCGGACAGGAACATCCCGAGTGCGGCTACGATGCAGGACGCTCCCCTTTTCAGGATTTTCCGCACTCCATTTTCTTCATAAATTCCTCACCCCGCCGTTTCATCTCCTTCGGTGGGACGTCTTCCCGGTGCGTGGCCAGGTCCCAAGGGTGCCCGAACGGGTCAAGGACGCTTCCGGTCCTGTCGCCCCAGAACATGTCCTCCAGGGGCCGTTTCACGGTGGCACCCGCGTCCACCGCCTTGCGGAACGCCTCGTCCACGTCCCGGACGTAGAGGTAGATCCCGGTGGGCGAGCCTCCGAGCGTCTCCGGCGAGCGGCAATCCATCCCGGGGACCTCGTCGCCAAGGAAGAACCGGGAGTCTCCGATACGGGACAGATCCGTTGTTGCCGTCCTCCGACCTTGCCGCACACATTTTGATGAACCGAAGTTTCCGGTGGATTCCCCGGACGGACAGATTCAGATCAACTCAACCCGCGCCCCAATAAATCAGGGCGGAAATCCGTCCTGAAACAATCGTCGTACCAGGGTCGGCGATCCGCGCCGTCGCGCCGGGAAGTCTGTTCCCGGCGAAACGACCCGTTGTGCCGGTTTCATCTTATGTAGAACGGGACGAGAGGAAACCGGCTTGAGAAGGAGGGATTTCCATGGAGCACGAGACCGAAAGGAGTTTCGGTTTTCTTCACATAAATGAGCGGGGCGGCAAGCCGCGCCGGACCGGCGTCACGGAGATTCGGGGGCCGTACTACACCCCCCTGGGGAAGCGGGCCCTCCTGGACATCCTCGAGACGATGGGAGCCTACGTCGACATCTTCAAGTTCAGCGGCGGATCCTTCTCCCTGATGCCGGAGAGCGCGGTGCGGGACCTGATCGACACGTGCCATTCCCACGACGTCCTGGTGTCTACCGGAGGGTTCATCGAGCACGTCCTGACGATGGGGCCCGAAGCCGTGGACCGGTACCTCGAGGAGTGCAAACGGCTGGGGTTCGACGTCGTGGAAGTGTCCAGCGGGTTCATCGCGATCCCCGACGACGACCTCGTCCGCCTCGTGGAGAAGGTACGGAACCTGGACATGCTCCCGAAGCCCGAGGTCGGAATACAGTTCGGAGCCGGGGGCGCGAGCTCCGTGGCGGAGCTTGCGGCCGAAGGGGTTTCCGACCCGTTCCGCGCGATCCGCCAGGCGAAGCGGTACCTGGAGGCGGGAGCGCACCTCGTCATGATCGAATCGGAGGGGATCACCGAGCAGGTCAAGGCGTGGCGCACGGACGTGCCGGCCCGGTTCATCAACGAACTCGGGCTGGACAAGGTGATGTTCGAGGCGGCCGACCCGGAGGTGTTCTCCTGGTACGTGAAGTCGTACGGCCCGGAGGTCAACCTCTTCGTGGACCACTCCCAGATCGTCCAGCTCGAATGCCTGCGGTCGGGGATCTGGGGGACGAAGAGCACGTGGGGCCGCGTGGTGACCTACAAGGGAAGCGGGAAAGCCGTGCGCGCCGCGGTGTCCCCCGTGCGGCACATCGCGCCCCACCCGAAGGCCAGGGGCGCCGTATGACACCGTATCGTGGCGCGGCCGCCTGGCGTCTCGACGAACCCCGGACGCAGGCGGAGAGATTGGCGTCGTTCGTGTCCCGGGCGAACTGGGGGGACATCTCCCCGGCCGCCCGGGAGGCGTTGAAGATCCGCGTCCTCGATTCCCTCGGCTGCGCGTACGGGGCGATCGCGGGGGAACCCGTGCGGATGGTGCGGAAACAGGTGGACGAGTTCGGGGGAAAGCCGTTGTGCACCCTGATCGGGGGCGGGCGATCCGCGCCGGACCGGGCCGCCTTCTACAACGGGGCGCTGGTCCGATACCTGGACTACAACGACAGCTACCTGGCGAAGGGGGAAACATGCCACCCCAGCGACAGCCTCGGGGCGGTGCTGGCGGCGGCGGAATACGCCGGGATCCCGGGGAAGGAGTTCCTCGCCGCACTGGCCGTGGCGTACCAGGTCCAGTGCCGCCTCTCCGACGTGGCGCCGGTCCGGGCGCGCGGTTTCGACCACGTGACCCACGGGGCGATCGCCGCCGCCGCGGGTGCGGCGAAAGCGCTGCGCCTCGATCCCCCACGGATCGCGAACGCCGTGGCCATCGCAGGCACGGCGAACAACGCGCTGCGGGTCACCCGCACGGGAGAACTGTCGCACTGGAAGGGGCTCGCCGCCCCGAACGCCGGGGCCGCCGGCCTGCAGGCCGCCTTCCTCGCCATGCGGGGCGTCACCGGCCCGCGGGAAATGTTCGAGGGCGTCAAGGGGTGGATGCACGTCGTGTCGGGCCCCTTTGAGATCGACTGGGAGGGGGAGAACCTGGAGCGCGTCAACCGGACCATCCTGAAAAAATACAACGCGGAAATCCATTCCCAGTCGGCCATCGAGGGAATGATCGGGTTGATGGCGGAGGGGGGCTTTCCGGCCGCCGGGATCGAACGGATCCGGATCGATATCTTCGACGTGGCCCACCTGATCATCGGGGGCGGCGCAGAAGGAGACAAGACGGTGGTCCACACGAAAGAGGAGGCGGACCACAGCCTGCCGTACATCGTCGCGGTGGCCGCCCTCGACGGGGAGGTGACGCCCGCGCAGTACACCCCGGAGCGGATCGCACAGGATGACGTGCAACGGCTGCTGCGGCGGGTCGAGGTGGTCCCGGACCCGGCCTTCTCGAGCCGATTCCCGGAGGAGCACGCCTGCCGGCTGACCGTGACCCTCACGGACGGCCGGATCCTGGTCCGGGAGATGTCGGATTACGAGGGGTTCCATACGCGGCCGATGTCGTGGGAAGGCGCCGTGAGGAAGGTTTACGCCGTGGCGGGCGAGCGCTGGCCCCGGGCGCACCTGGACTCCGTCGTGAAGGCGGTGCGGCACCTGGAGAAGATCTCCGTGCGGAACCTGGTCATGCACCTGGTGTAGAAACGGGAGGGACCCGCATGAACGAGGACGACAAGAACACACTTTGCCGGCGAATCGTCGAGACGGTCGGCGACGCGGTCATCTTCGCGGATCGGGACGGGATCATCCGCCTCTGGAACCGGGCGGCGGAAGGGGTCTTCGGCTACACGGAGGAGGAGGCGATCGGGCAATCGCTGGACCTGATCATCCCCGAACGGCAGCGTGAGCTGCACTGGAAGGGATACGGGAAGGCGATGCTCAACGGCGTCACGAAGTACGGGTCCGAGACCCTCTCGGTGCCGGCGGTGACGAAGGATGGGGAGCGGATCTCGATCGATTTCACGATCAACCTGCTCCGGGACGGGGACGGGAAGGTGCTCGGCCCGGTGGCGGTGGTCCGCGACGTGACCGCGAGGTGGATCCGGGAGAAGGAGCTGCGCCAGCGCCTGGCGTTCCTGGAGGCCGGTCAGACGACATTGTGACCCGGCCGATCCATCCGGTTCGATCCAATGGTCGCATGGAAGGAGAGCCGAAAAAAAGGGGTACGGCGTGAACCGTAACCCCCAAACAACCCCATACAATCATGGGGACCATCGCCGCTCGCTGCGGTTGCCGATTCCGCCTATACGGATTACACTTGGAATACGCCTTCCTCCGCCACCATGAGCGGACACTTCCCCCGGGCGAGCAATGTGGAAGAGAGGGCTTCCGGATTGAAGATCCAGGTGTTGGGAGCGGCAGGCTCCGAAGTCCCGGGGCACAATTGCCCCTCCTTCCTGGTCGACGGGAAGATCCTCCTGGATGCGGGCACGATCGCCCTCTCACTGAGCATCCGCGAGGAGACCGGTCTGGGCTCGGTTCTCCTGACCCACGCCCACTTCGACCACATCAAGGGGATCCCGTTCATGCTCGACAACCTGGTGACCCGGAGCACCGGGAACACCATCACCGTCCTCAGCGGCAAAGACGTTCTGGACGACCTGAAGAAGAATATTTTCAACGACAGGATCTGGCCGGACTTCACCCGGATCCCGACACGCGAGCGCCCCGCGCTGCGGTACAAGGCCATCGTCCCATCCCGGGCGGTGATGGTCAACGGCTTCAGGGTCACGATGGAGAGGGTCAACCACTCCGTCCCGGCGTATGGGTACATCGTCGAGAAGCCGGGAGAAAAGGCGATCGCCTACACGGGCGACACGGGACCGATCGACCGGTTCTGGGAGAGGATGGCCGCCCGCAACGTGAAGTTTCTGATCACGGAGACCTCCTTCCCCAACCGCCTCGAAAAAATGGCCCTGTCGAGCGGGCACCTCACCCCCTCCCTGCTGGAGAAGGAGATCGCGAAGATGCCCCTCCCGCCGGAGAAGATTTTCATCATGCACATCAAGCCCCAGTTCCTCGAGGAAATCGAGACCGAGATCCAAGCGCTCGGGCACGACAACATCGAGTTCCTGAAGGACGGGGAAGTGATCCTTATCTAGGGAAAGCGAAGCCCGTCGTTTATCGCCTCGGGGTGTACTCCACATGGGTCGGGTCGAACATCTGCGCCTTCACATGACCGGCAAGGTCGGCCGGACGGTTCATTTTCGTCAGCCCGGAAGCATGAAAAAATAAATTCCCCCGGAAACAAAACGGGTCAGGCGATGACAACCGCCTGACCCGTGGCTTTCGCTGGTGGGCCATGTAGGATTCGAACCTACAACCTCCTGATGAAGAGATCCCCGGGAGGGTGAAATAATTCAATTGTTTCGGCAGCTTGCGAGGTCCCAAAAGGGTCAAAGTGGGTCAAACTGGACCGGCAAACGCGCCGCTGGCGCGCCGTGAAAGTTGGCCGTCAACATGACACCGGTGCCGAAGGGGGGGCTCGAACCCCACGGGTTTCCCCGCCACGCTGATGCAATAGCAGCCGAGTCGAATTATTTCTTCAATTCTCCCTTCGCCCATTTTTCCAGGGGCTTCGGATTGGGCTTGTACCAGTGGGAAGCGTCGACC
>Ga0214473_10009974_pt1 | contig 11200 bp, 5 predicted proteins | sample RVTome_7_FD_203509 | JGI IMG/M metagenome (GOLD analysis project Ga0214473, IMG submission 203509) | Soil microbial communities from uranium-contaminated site in the Upper Colorado River Basin, Wyoming, United States - RVT98D197 | ecosystem: Environmental > Terrestrial > Soil > Contaminated >...
TGCCTGACGGCCAGCCTGGCGTATCTGCTGGTGCGTCAGAGCGACGCGGTCGGGCTGATCACCTTCGATCACGAGATTCGCCGCAAGCTCCCGGCCGCCACGGGTCGCGTCCAGCTCGCCAACGCGCTAACGCTGCTCGAGGACTCGGCCCCCGGCGGCACGACCGACGTGAAGCTGCTGTTTCACCGGTTGGCCGAAGAACTCCGCCGGCGGTCGCTGGTCATCCTCGTGTCCGATCTGCTGACCGACCCGGCCGACGTGGTCGCGGGGCTCGAACACCTCTGCTACTCGGGTCACGAGCTGGTCGTATTTCACGTGCTGGACGACCAGGAATGGAACTTCCCGTTCGTCGAGCTCACGCGGTTTGAGGGCTTGGAGGACGAGTACCGGCTGCTCGCCGACCCGCAGTCGCTGCGGACGAGCTACCTGGCGGCCGTGCGCCGCTTCACCGCCCGCGTCCGGGCCGTCTGCTTCAAGCATCGCGCGGACTACGTGCCGGTGAACACGCGCGATCCGCTCGATGCCGTGCTGACCGGGTATCTCAGCCGGCGCGGCGGTTCGGCGCCGCGCGGGGCCGCGGCCGCGTGGAAAGCTGCGACACCGGCGGAGGGTGGAGCCCCGTGATGGCCCCGCTGCCGGTGCTGGCGATCGCCTTCGTAAACCCGGCGCTGCTCGGCGGCGTGGGGCTCGCCGCGGTGCCCATCATCATTCACTGGCTCTCCCGGCGGTATTACCGGCGCATGTCGTGGGCGGCGACGCGCTTCTTGCTCGAAGCCGAGCGCGAAACGCGACGCCGGACGCGGTTCGAGCAGTGGCTGCTGCTCGCCCTGCGCTGCCTGGCGATGGCGCTGCTGGCGCTGTTGGTCGCGCGGCCGTACGCCCGCCCCGGGCTGGTGGCGTCGTTGCTCGGCGGTCGCGGACAGGTGCAGCGGGTGATTGTCCTGGATGACTCCGCCAGCCTGTCGTACCGCAGCGGGCCGGTGTCGGAGCTGGCACGGCTGAAGGAGGCGACGGCGCGCCTGCTGGCGTGGCTGCACCAGGAAGCGCCGCGCGACCCGATTTCGTTCTATCTCACTTCCGCGCCCGCTGAGCCGCTGCTGGCCAGCGCCGTGCTGAGCGAACCCGAGTTGGCCGAATTGCGCGAACGGGTGCGGCGCGTCGAACCGGTCGTGATGCCGGCTCATCCGCAGGGCGTGTTCCAGCAGATTGCCACGCAGTTAGGCGCCCGGGCCGACATGGACGTTTACGTGTTTTCCGACTTCCAGCGCACGGATTGGCTTGCGGCGGGGCGGACTACCGCGCGGGCTGATCCCGGCGCGCCGGGACGCGGCTCTCCCGGTCCATCAGTGTTCGAGCCGCTCCGCCGGCTAGGTGCCGGAGAACCGGGCTCGGGCTCGGGTGAGCCGGCGCGGCGCGTGCGGGCGGTTCTGGTCGCCTCGGGGGTGCAGCCGCGGGACAACGTCGGCCTGACCGGCTTGCGTTTGGAGCGGCCGCAAACGGTCGCCGGGCTGCCGGTGGTCATTCGCGCGGAGCTGGTCAACTTCGGCACGCGTGCCATTCAAGCGGCCGTCTTGCAGGTGGCCATCGACGGCGCCCCACAGCCCGCCGTGCCGGTGGACGGGCTCGATGCCGGTGCGGTCCGCGAGGTGGCGTTCGAAACGACGTTTCCGGAGGACGGCTATCACGTGCTGAGCGTCGCGCTGGAGCCGATCGACTCGTTTCGCGTCGATGATACGCGCTACGCCGCGGTGGCGGTCAAGTCCACGGTGGCCGTGCTCGTAGCCAACGGGGCCCCGGCCGCCGATCCCTACGCCGATGAAGTGTTTCTGCTGCGCAGCGCCCTGGCACCCCCCGGGCCGCTGTCCTCCGGGCTGCGTGCGGACGTGATCGACGCGGACGAGCTGACCGGCGTGGAGCTAAGCGCGTACGACGCGGTGTTCCTGTGCAACGTGGCTCCGCCGCGCGAAGCCGCGATCGGGGCGCTGCAAGCCTGCGTGCAGCATGGCGGGGGGCTGGTCTTCTTCCTGGGCAGCGAGGTCGGCGACCCCGGCGAATATAACCGGGCATGGTTCCGGGACGGTGCGGGGCTCCTACCGCTGCCCTTGGAGCGATTGGTCGTTCCCAGTGGGCGACCGGCCGGCGTGGGGCTGTTTCGCACGCAGGCGCACCCGGTCACCGGGATGTTTCCGGCCGATGCCGAGGCCCTCTCCGAATACGTGCACTTCTGGCGCTACTATCGCTGCGCGGAGCCCGCCGGGAGCGGCGCGGACCTCGGCGGGGACGCCCGGAGCACTCGGATTCTCGCCCGGTACGCCGACGCTGAAACTACCCCAGCCCTGGTCGAGCGAGCCTTCGGTCGCGGACGCGTCTTGCTGTTCACCTCGACCGTGGACCTGGACTGGAACGACTGGCCGCGGGCCGTCGATGGGAGCTATCTGGTGACGCTGCTCGAGACGGTGCAGTACGCGGCCCGTCGCAGCGAGCACCCGGTCGAGTTCGTCGGGGGCCAGCCGCTGACCCTGGCGCTGCCCTTGGAGGAGTTCGAGCCCGGTGCCCTGTTCAAATCGCCGCGCTATCCCGACGAGCCGGCGGTGGTTGCCAGCGCGCGACCGCCCGAGCCGGCGACGGCGGAGGCGGTGGTGCTGGCGGGCCCCCGCGCGACGCACTTGGGTACGTACTTCGTCGAGTTGACCAGCCGCGCCGGGCGCGCCGAAACCCGCCCGCTCTGTGTGAACCTGGAGCCGGGGGAGTCCGACCTCGCGGCGGCCACGCTAAGCGAGCTGGACGGGGCGCTCGCCGGCGTGCCGCACGAATACCTGGCGGCGGCCGAGGATTTTCTGCGCGTCGCGGCCCAGACGCGCCGCGAACTCTGGCCGCTGGTTCTGATGTTGCTGGTGGCGACCCTCGTGGGGGAGCAGACCCTGGCGTGGTGGTTTGGCACACCGCGGGCGACGGCCGCCGGCACACCCCCGCGCGCCGGGCCGCGCGGCTGGTGGGGTTGGCGGAGCCATATAAGAACGGTGCGCTCCGCCGGCCGACGGACGGCAGCATGGCAGCGCTAGCCACGATCATCGAGACGCAGCAACGCGTGTTTGAATGGGCCGGGATGCCCGCGAGTTGGATGCGCTTCGTGGGCGTGGTGGCTCTGGGCGGGCTGTGCGCGCTGGTGGTGTGGCTGTACCGCGCGGAGCGCCGGTCCGGGGCCGGGCGGGCGGTGCGCGTCCTCCTGGCGGCACTGCGGTGCGGCGCGTTCGTCGGCGTGGCGGCGATCTGGCTCGAGCCGGTCGTCGCCACGTACATATTCCGTTCCGTCAGCGCGCGGGTGGCGGTGCTGGTCGACACCTCCGCGAGCATGTCCGTCGCCGACGCGGATGAACCGACCCCGGCCGGCGCGCCGCCCGTCAGCCGTCTGGAGCGCATCCGGCGCTGGCTCGGGGAGAACGACCACGCCTGGCTTCGACGATTGGCCGAGCGCAACGAGCTTCGCGTGTACGCTTTCGGCGAGAAGACCGCACACGTGGCTTTGCCCTGGGAGGGAGGCAGCGCCACGGCTTCGCGCCACGCCCAGCTTGAATTCTCCGGCCTCGAGGCGCTGTCGCCCGTGCAAGGCCACACCGATCTCGGCGAGGCACTGAGCGCCGTGTTCAGCGACATCGGCGACAGTCCGGTCGCCGGCGTCGTGCTGCTGACGGACGGCAACGTGAACCGAGGGCTGGGGCCCGACGAGCTGGCGACGCTGGCCCGCCAGTTCAAGGCCCCGGTGTACGCGGTCGGCGTGGGCCATCCCGCCGAGCCGCCCAATGTCCGCATCACGAACCTGGCCGCACCCAGCACGGTTCCGCCGGGCGATCCTTTCGGCGTACGTCTGGAAGTGGTCGCCAGCGGCATCGAGCCGACCGATGCGGAGGTTGCGTTGACGGTACAACCGGCCGCCGGTGGCACTGCTCTAGAGCAGTCGCACACAGCGGTCGCCACGCGACGCGTGCGGCTGGCGGAGTCCGACTCTCCGGCGGTGGTCGAATTCGAGGTCGCGCCGCCGGCGCCCGGCGAATACACGTATCGCGCCCACGTGGCCCCTCTGGCCGGCGAGACGATTACCGCGGACAACACGCGCGACACCGTGGTACTCGTGTTGGAAGAGCGGCTGCGCGTGCTGGTGGTCGCGGGCGGGCCGTCGTATGAGTACCAGTATCTCACCCGCTTGCTCGAACGCGACCAGACCATCGACCTAAGCTGCTGGCTGCAATCCGCCGACGAACGGGCCGTTCGCGACGGCGACGTGCCGTTGACCCGTCTGCCACGCGAGCCCGCCGACGTGTTCCTGTACGACGCCGTGCTGCTCCTCGATCCGGACCCGACCGAGCTGGATGCGAGCTGGGCGGTGACGCTGCGGCGGTGGGTGGACGAGCTGGGCGGGGGCGTACTGTTGCAAGCCGGGCCACACTACACGAGCCGTTGGCTTCGCGACCCGCGCTTGCAGGAGTTGGTCTCGATCCTGCCGATCACGCCCGATCCCGATGCCGACATGCGTGTTCAGGCCTGGGGAACCTATCGGCCCGATCCGCTGGCGCTACATGTGCCCGACGCGGCCCTGGGGCACCCGCTCGTCGCGCTGCACGCCGACGCGGCCGCCAATCGCGACGTGTGGGCTGCGTTGCCCGGCGTGTGGTGGTATCTGCCCGTCCTGCGCGCTAAGCCGGTTGCCGCGGTCTTGCTGGAGCAGGACAGTCCGGCGCACCGGAATCAGTACGGTCCGGCGGTGCTGCTGGCTGTGCAGACGGTCGGGGCCGGGCGCGCCGCCTACCTCGGTTTTAACGGGACGTGGCGCTGGCGGGCGACCGCCGAGCCGTATTTCAATCGCTTCTGGGTGCAGCTCGTGCGCTACCTGGCGCACGCGCGGCGGCAGGAGACGAGCAAACGCGGCACGATCGTACTCGACCGCGAGGCCTTCACGGTGGGCGACTACGTCAAGATCGAGGCCCGCGTGCTGGATCAGGCGTTCGCCCCACTGCACGAGCCGACCGTCCGCGCGGAGCTGGTTTGGTCGAGCGGGCCGGCGCAGGAATGTGTGCTGAGCGCCATCCCTGGCCGCGACGGCTGGTTTGCCGGGCGCGTGCTGCTGGAGCGCGAGGGTCCGACGGTCGTGCGTGTGCCGCTGCCGGGTCCGGTCGGTGTTCAGCCGCCCGCATCGCAGTCCCCGGCGAGCAGCCAGCCGAGCGAACAACTGACCAAGCGCATCCGCGTCCAGCGATCCGACGTGGAATTGCGCGCGCTGCGACTGCGCGAAGACGTACTAATGACGCTGGCCGAGCAGACCGGCGGGGCGTATTGTCGGCTGGCGGAGGCCGGCGACTTGCCCGAACAGATTCGCGCCGCCCGCCAGCGCAAACCGCCGCAGCGCGCCGCGGCCGAGCCGCTTTGGGACCGCGGCTGGGTGCTGGCCGGGCTGGCGAGCCTGCTGGCCGTGGAGTGGACCATCCGGCGGAGGAATCATCTGTTGTGAGCACGTGGCCCGCCGACGCCCTCGAAACGCAACTGCACGAGCGGATTTTCCGTCCGCTGGCGCTGCTGCGCCTGCGCTGTCGCGTGTATCTGGCCCTGCAAGGGCTGCGACGGCTGTTGTTCGTGGTCGTTGGCCTGGCGTTGGCGCAACTGCTGCTGGACCGTTGCTTCAGGCTGTCGGTCGATCAGCGCGCGGTGCCCGCGGCGGCGATCACGCTGGTTGGATTGTGGGTGCTCTATCGGCATGTCGCGGCGCCACTGCTGCGCCCGCTTCCAAACGCCTATCTGGCCGCGCTGGTTGACCGGGCGCACCCGCGGCTTTGCGACCAGCTCGCCACCGCCGTGCAGCTCGCCGGAGACGTCCAGATGGCGATCGGCGTTGCCGACGATGCGGCGCGGTTGCCGCGCGGGGCGTCGCCGGACCTGATCCGCGAAGTCTTGCGCCAGGCCTGTCTGGCGGCCCGTGGGACTGGCTTTCTCGAGGTGCTGGACCACCGTCGCGCGGTTCGGCGCTCGGCCGCGAGCGTGGGCCTGTTGTTACTGGTGGTCGCGGCATTCGCGCAGTTGCCGGGCACGATGGGCACGTGGTTCGCGCGGAACTGGCTGCTTCAGGACGTGGCGTGGCCGCAGCGGACGTACATCTGGCCGGACGGCTTCGGCCCGGATGGCCGTCGCCGGCTGGCGCGCGGCGACGTGGCGGAGATCACGGCCACTGTGCGCGGGGAGGTGCCGGCGACGGCGGTGTTGGAATGGGTGACGGCGTCAGGGCGCACGGGTCACGAAGCGATGTCGGTGGTCGGCGATACGCAGCTCGTCGCGTCCATCGGGCAGCTTTCCGAGGACGTGCGCTTCCGCATCAGCGGTGGCGACGAACGGACGCGCGAGTTCGTGGTGGAGGCGGCCGAACGGCCCCGTGTGACACGGGTTGTCGCGCGCATCACCCCGCCGGCCTACACTCGTCTCGAACCGGTCGTGATCGAGCAACAGACCGTGCTGGAGCTACTGCACGGCTCCACCCTCGAGCTGGTCGCCGAACTCAGCAAGTCGGTTCGCGCGGCGCGGTTTCTGGCCGCGGACGGGACCGACGTGCCGTGCGAATGGACCCGCGGCGGACCCGATGCGGCCAGCCCGTCCGCGCGCGTCGCGTGGGCGGAGCCGGCTTCCGGCACCTACCGCTTCGACCTGGTTGATGATGACGGTCTGACCAGCCAAAACGCCGTGCGCTACACGCTCAAGGTCGTGCCGGACCGGCCGCCGACTGTGCAGTTACAGCTCAGCGGCGCGGGCGAGCTGATCACGCCGCAGGCGGAATTGCCGGTCGAGCTGGTCAGCGAGGACGCGTACGGGCTCGGCGCGGTGCGGCTGCACGTGCAGATGGGCAGTCAGGCGGAACGGACCATCGTGCCGGAGGGGTTCGCGGCCGGAGAGCGGAAACTCTCGAAACGGCTCGTACTGTCGGTGGCGGCGCAGCGGGCGGCGCCCGGTGACCGCTTGCGGGTTTGGGCGGAGGCCGCGGACCTGGCGCCGGGTGCGCCGAACGTAGCCACGACGCCGGTGATGACCCTGCGGGTCGTCGCCCGGGATGAGTTCGTCACGGAGATGGCGCGGCGGGAGCTGCTGCTGCGGCAGGAGTTTGAGCGGCTGCGCACGGTGCAGCGCGGCCTGCAAGAGAGCCTGCGCCAGATGGTCGCGGGTCTGGCGACCGAGGGGCCGCGGCCCGGCCCGATTTCGCAGCGCCTCGCGGGTCTCTCGCGCCAGCAGGCGGAGCAGGGCGCGCGGTGCGACACGATCGCGCGGGCCTTCGAGCAGATTCTGCTGGAGATGCAAGTCAGCCGCGTCGCGGGCGCCACCGACGAGCGGCGCATCACGGAGCGCGTCGTGCTGCCGCTTAACCATCTGGCGCATGACACGATTCCGGCGGCGGGCGCCGCCTTGGGCGCGCTGGCGCGCACCGCGAGCGCCGAACAACAGCAGGCGTGCGCGGAGCACCAGGCCACCACGCTGCGGGAGATGGACGAGATTCTAGCGAATATGTTGGAGTGGGAGGGGTATCGCGAGGCGATCGCGGCGCTGCAAGAGGTGATCCAGGACGAGAAAGACATCCGCCAGGAAACGTTGCAAACCCTGGAGCGGCAGCTTGACGATATGTTGGGGCCGGAAGCCTCGGACGAGAAGACCGACGCGCCGGGCCCGGAGCGCTGATGGGCATGAATGCCTCGCATTCGACGTTGCGGTTTCGGATCTCGGGCGTGGCGGCCCTCGCCGCGTTGGTCGTCGCCAGCGCCGGCGCCCAGAGCCAGCCGGCCGCCACGCAGCTGTCGCTGGAACTACGCCAGGCGGCGATTCGCGAGCGCGTGCAGCAGCTCGAGAATCGTCTGCTCATGCTGGGACGCGTTCTGGCCGAGAGCGAGCCCGACCGGGCCGAGCGCGTCCGCGCCGCGCTGGATCAATCGGGACAGCGCCAGGTCAAGCGGCGGCTCGATCGGCTGGTGCAACTGCTGCGCGCCGGGCAGCTCAGTGAGGCCGAACGCGAGCAGGAGGCGCTGCTCGCCGATCTCGAATCCGTGCTGGCGGTCTTGACGGATACCAGCAGCGATCTCGACCGCCGCCGCGCGGAGCGCGAGCGCTTGGACGGCTTTCGGCGGGCGATCCGCGCCCTGCAAGAAGGCCAACTCGAACAGCTCTATCGCACGCATGCGGCCGCGGCGGCTGAGCAATTGGCGCAGCGCCTGCGCGAGCAAGCCGAGCGCGCTGCGCGGCTGGTGGAACAGCAGCGCGAGCTGCGGGACCAGCCGCCGGCGGACGCTGACCGGCACCGCGCCGCGCAGGATGAGCTCGAACAGCAGGCGCGCGCGCTGGCGCGAGCACTCGCGGACCAGCAGCAGGCCACGTCCGATGAGTCGGCCGCCGGGGCGCTCCGCGAGGCGACCGACCAAACCGAGCGCGCGGCTGACCGGATGCACGCGGCGGCGACGGCGCCGGAGGCCGCCCGCGAAGCCGTCGCGCCGGCGCAGCGCGAAGCGGAGGAGGCGCTGCGGCGCGTGGCCGCGCGGCTGCGGACCGAGGCGGAGCGGCTCGACGGTCGCGCGGCGCTCGAAGACATCGAGCGCGCCCAAAGGACGCTGGAGCGCCAGGCGGCGGATGTCGCGGAAAAGATGAAGGCGCCCGCAGATACCGCCCCGAAGACGCCGGGCGAGCGCCAGGTGCACGGTGCCCGTCAGCACATGCAGGGTGCCGCCGACCGGCTCGGCGAGCAGGCCGAGGAAGAGGCGCAGGTGGAGCAGCAGGCGGCGCTGGAGCAGCTCCAGCGGGCGCAGGAGGAACTCGACGACGCGCTACGGCAAGTGCGGCGGGAGGAACTGGAAGAAACGCTCGCGGCGTTGGAAACCCGGTTCAAGAGCATGCTGACGCGCGAGCGCCAGGTTCGCCAGGAGGTCGCGACCCTGTACACCAAGGGGTCAGATCGGTGGACCCGCACGGACCAGTTGAAGCTGACCGAGCTGGCGCAGACCCAGCGTGGCGTGGCGGACGACTGCGCCGCCGTGGTCCGCATCCTCGTCGGTGAAGGCACAACCGTGATTCTGCCGGAGATGGTGGAGCAGTTAGGCCGGGACGTCGCCGACGTGGCCAGCCGGCTGGAACAAAGCGACCTCGCACCTCCCACGCAGACCGCGCTGGACCTGGTCATTGAGGTGCTCGCGGAGATTGTCAGCGCGATCGAGGTGCGCCGGCAGGAGGAGCGCGACGCGGCCGCACAAGCGCCGGATGCGGGGGCGAATGACGCCGGCCGGCCGCTCCTGCCCGGGTCGGTGGAGCTGAAATTGCTGCGGTCAGCGCAATTGCGGATCAATGAGCAGACCGCGGCAGCGGACGCAGCGGATGCGCAGCCGCTGGAGGAGCGCAGGCCGATGTTGCAGCGCCTGGCCCAACGTCAGCGACAGATCGCAGAAATGTCGCGGCGGATGAATGAGAGACCGTAGCGATGCGCAGCGCGATCGCGATCATGCTCGGCGCGGCGGGTTGGCTCGCCGCCCAGGCCGGCCCCGCAGAGCGTATCGAGCAGCTCAATCGCTCGTTCCTGGAGCATGTGCAAGCGTTAGGACCGGAGCACGCCATCGCCGCGCGCCTGATCGCCGAAAGCTGGCAAACGTATCGGGCCACGATGCCCGAGAGCTTCGTTCCGGACGCCTTGGCCGTGCTCTATCCGGCCTATCGCGAGGCCCTGGCCGCCTTCGATCGCGAAAGTTACGCCGCGGCGACCCGATTGTGGGAGCCGTTGCGCCGGCACGCGGATCCCTACGTGGCGGCCAGCGCCCTCTACTTTCACACGCGGGCGTTGCTCGAGCAGGGGTTGCTGGAGGAAGCCGAAGCGGAACTCCAGCCGGTTACCGCCGCCGACAGTACGCTGGGCCGGTTCACGCCGTATGTGGCCCACCTTTGGTTCCTCCGGGCCTACTGCGCGGCGAGCAACCTGCGTTTTGAACAGGCGACCGAGACGCTCCAAGCCCTGGAGCAGGCGTTTCCTGACGCGGCCGAGGCGGTGAGCGTGGGTGCGCGACAACTCCTGCTGGAGATCGAGCGGCGAGAGCGCGGCACGCTGGAGGAAGTGGCCACGGTGATGGGATACTCGGCGGCGCGGCTCCGCGTGGCTGATGCGTCGCCGCGCGTGCGCACCAGCCAGGACGAAGTGATCGCGCTGCTCGACAAGCTGATCCAGGACACCGAGCAACAGGAGAAAGAGCAAAGGCAGCGCAGTAGCGGGCGCCGCGCCGCGGGTACGCCGCAGAACCGTCCGCGCGCGGGCGCCGAGCAATCCGCGCTGCCCGACGCGGGCGCGGGGCAGATCGGCGAGCAGCATGCGGCGCCGCGGGCCGATCCGGGTGAGATGTGGGGCCGCTTGCCGCCGGCCGAGAGGGAGAAGATCCTTCAATCCCTGCGCGACCGCTTTCCGTCGCGCTACCGGCAACTGGTGGAGCAGTACTACCGTTCGCTGGCCGAGGGTAAGTAAGACACGGAGACGCGAGACGACCGGCCCCATGTTCCCACCAGGACTGGTTTCAGGCGCACGCGGGCTGAACGTAGGGGCGATTGCGCCCGTGCTCTGGCTGGTCACGGCGCTGCCCCCGGCCATTACGCCGGCGTACGGCGCGAGTGGTGGGCCGCGCGTCGAGGTCACCGGCCTGGACGGCCAGACGACGACCGGCGAGCTGTTGCAGCTTGTGCCGGAGATTCAACTGCTGACGGAAGCCGGTCGGGTCGCGGTGGCGTGGTCCGATGTGCTCAGTCTGCGCCCGTTGGACGTTACCGCGTCGCGGCCCGCCGCACCGGAAGATGCGCTGCGGTTCGAGCTGGCCGACGGGTCGGCGTTTGGGGGGCAAATCGTGGCCGGCGAGGACGCGGGCTGTGTCGTGCGATTCGCACCGGACACCACGTGCCGTTTGGAACTGTCGCTGATTCGGTCGATCGTCGCCAGCGCCGCGCCAGCGCGGGCGGTCTCTACGCTGAATGAGGTTGTGGCCGACGTGGCGCGCGGCGCGGCGGAGGGCCGGGAGGCGCGCGAACGGGCGGAACTGACGGACGTAGCCGTCGTGGGGCGCGGCGATGAAGTGCTGGTGCTGCGCGGCCGCGTGCGCCAGCTCGCGCCGGAGAGCGTGACGTTCGAGTGGAGCGGCCGCCAGCGCGCCCTGCCTTGGGACCG